>Ga0209048_10002620_pt1 | contig 17789 bp, 14 predicted proteins | sample FrelakmetCRP12CR_FD_187146 | JGI IMG/M metagenome (GOLD analysis project Ga0209048, IMG submission 187146) | Freshwater lake sediment microbial communities from the University of Notre Dame, USA, for methane emissions studies - CRP12 CR (SPAdes)... | ecosystem: Environmental > Aquatic >... | reverse complement strand
GTCGAGGAACAGGCCTCCGCGGGCCCCGAGACGAGCGCCGCCGCGGCCGAGCCCACCGCCCCGGATGCGAAGGACGCCTCCGCCGGCACGACCGTGCCATAATCGGCGGTTCGCGATCATGCCCAAGATGAAGACACATTCCGGCGCGAAGAAGCGCTTCAAAGTGACCGGCACCGGCAAGGTGCGCGGCCGTCACCCCTTCACGAGCCACATCCTCGAGAAGAAGTCGCCGAAAAAGAAGCGTTCGCTGGGCGCGCCGAAGATGATCAACGAGCACGACGTCCCCCGGATCAAGCGCATGCTCGGGGCGGGTAAATGACGAGGATCAAGCGGTCGGTACATGCGCGCAAGAAGCGCCGCGCCACTCTCGAGCTGACGAAGGGATTCCGCGGCGAGGCGCACTCGAACTACAAGCGCGCCAAGGAGGCGCTGATGAAGGCCGACGCGTACGCCTACAGGGACAGGCGCACGCGCAAGCGGGACTTCCGGCGGCTGTGGATCACGCGCATCAACGCCGCCGCGCGGCTCAACGGGATGAGCTACTCGCAGTTCATGCACGGCCTGTCGCTGGCCGGGGTCGAGCTCGACCGCAAGGTGCTCGCGGACATCGCCGTCCGCGACGCCGACACGTTCCGACGTTTCGCCGAGGTCGCCCGCGAGGCGTCGGCTGCCTGAGCACGGCAACCGACATCGGACCCTCACGGGCGTCGCTCCTGAAAGGGACGGCGCCCTTTTTTGTCCAACCACCGAGGAGCAGCACGAGCTTTCCATGACGCGCATCACCTCCCCGCAGAACCCCCGGCTGAAGTCCGTGCGCCGCCTTGCCGGCCGGCGCGAGCGCGAGCGCAGCGGCAAGTTCCTGGCCGAGGGCGAGGATCTCGTCCTCGCCGCCCGGAACGCCGGCCGGGCTGCGGTGGAGGGCTATCGCCTCGCGGGCTCCTCGCTCGGCGGCGAGGGCTTTCACGACGTCGCGCCCGCGGCCCTGAAGGCCGCCTCGACGCTCGGCTCCGGAGCGCGGGTGATCGGCGTCTATGAGCAGCAATGGAGCGCGGCCGCCGGACCTCTGTGCGTGTATCTGCACGGCGTCGGGGATCCCGGCAACGTCGGGACGGTGCTGCGCTCGGCCGAGGCCTTCGGGGCCTCCTGCGTAGCGCTCGGACCGGGCTGCGCGGACCCGCACTCCCCGAAGGCGGTGCGCGCGAGCATGGGCGCGATCTTCGCCGTGTCGCTGGCACACGTGTCTGAGGTCCGAGAGCTGCCGGGCGAGCGGATCGCTCTCGTCCCGGACGCCGCGGAGTCGCTGGGCCACGTCCATTCCACAGGCCCGCCCGGCGCTCGCACGCTGCTCGTGGGTGCCGAGCGCGACGGCCTGCCGCCGAGCGTCGTGGCGGCGTGCGAGCGGGTCGCCCGGATCCCGATCGCCTCGCAGTCGCTGAATGCTGCGATGGCCGCGACGGTGGCTCTCTATGAGATGACCCTTCAGCCGTCCCGGGGCGCGGCGTCATCTAGGGTCCCGGCCTCATGATCGAGCGGATCGAACAGCTGCGCGCGCAAGCGCAGGCGGAGATCTCCGAGGCGCGCTCCTCGGAGGCCCTAGGCGAGCTGCGCGTGCGCTACCTCGGGCGCAAGGCCGAGCTGCCGCAGATGTTGCGTGGCGTGGCGAAGCTCCCGGCGCCCGAGCGCGGCGTGGTCGGCAAGGCGGCCAACGAGGCTCGCGGGGAGCTCGAGGCGCTGTTCGACGAGCGCTCGCTGGCGCTGCACGCCGAGGAGCTCCAGAGAAGCCTCGAGTCCGACAGGATCGACGTGACGCTGCCCGGCGCTCCGCCGCAGCCGGTCGGGCGCCTGCACCTGCTGACCAGCACCCGGCGCGAGCTCGAAGACATCTTCCTCGGCCTCGGCTTCACCGTCATGGAGGGCCCGGAGGTCGAGACGGTCCACTACAACTTCGACGCGCTCAACCACAGCCCGACCCACCCCGCGCGCGCACGCACCGACACCTTCTACGTGGCCCGCGAGCAGATCGCCGGGCAGCCGCCCGACGGCGCGGCGTCGACGCATGATCGCGCGCGGGCGCTCGCCGAGGAGGTCGTGCTGAGGACGCACACCTCGCCGATGCAGGTGCGGGCGATGGAGGCGCACCCGCCGCCGCTCTACGTGGTGATCCCAGGCCGCGTCTACCGGCCGGACTCCGACGCCACGCACACTCCCCAGTTCCACCAGATCGAGGGGCTCGCCGTGGACGAGGACATCACCCTCGCGGACCTCAAGGGCACCCTGCTGGCGTTCGCCCGGGCCGTCTTCGGTGACGAGCGCGACGTGCGGCTGCGCCCGCACTTCTTCCCTTTCACCGAGCCGAGCGTAGAGGTGGACGTGTCGTGCTTTCACTGCGAGGGGAAGGGCTTCCTGCGCGACGGCGCGCGCTGTCATCTGTGCAAGGGCGAGGGGTGGCTGGAGGTCCTCGGGGCCGGTGAGGTCGATCCGAACGTCTACTCGTACGTTCCCACCAGCGAGCGCAACGTCCCGGGGTACGACCCCGAGAAGGTGCAGGGGTTCGCGTGGGGGATGGGCATCGAGCGGATAGCGATGCTCAAGCACGGCATCCCCGACCTGCGGCTCTACTACGAGAACGACCTGCGCTTCCTGGAGCAGTTCGGCTGATGCGCGTTCCGCTGACATGGCTGCGCGAATACTGCGACCCCGATCTCGACGTGAAGGGGATCGAGGAGCGCCTGACGATGACCGGCACCAAGGTCGAGTCGATCCATCACCACGGCGTTGGTGCGGTCGAGCAGTTCCTCGTCGGGCGCGTCCTTGAAGTCGAGCCCCACCCCGACGCCGACCGGCTCAAGGTGTGCAAGGTCGATCTCGGCCTCGCCACGGCCGGCGCGCCGGCCACGATCGTGTGCGGAGCCCCGAATGTCGCAAGCGGGCAGACCGTGGCCGTGGCGCGGCCCGGGGCGGTCATGCCAGACGGCAGCAAGCTCAGGCAGGCGAAGCTCCGGGGGGTGCTCTCCGAAGGGATGATCCTCGCCGCGAGCGAGCTCGAGCTGGGCTCCGACGGACAGGGGATCCTCGTGCTCGACGACCTCACACTCGACGCGGAGTTCGCGCCGGGCACGCCCCTGGCCGACCTGCTGCCGATCGCCACCGAGGTGCTCGAGCTCGAGATCACGCCCAACCGGCCCGACTGCCTGGGCGTGTACGGCGTCGCCCGCGAGCTGCACGCCGCCTCGGGCGCCCCGCTGTCGGCGCCGCCGTGGTCGGAGGACCTCGGATCGGGCGGCCCGCTTGCGGGTGTAGAGGTCGCGGTCGAGTGCCCCGATCTCTGTCGCAGGTTCACCGCGCGCGTGTTCGAGGACGTGACGATCGCGCCGTCACCGCCCTGGCTGGCGGCGCGGCTGGCGGCGGCCGGTCAGCGTCCGATCAACAACGTGGTGGACGTCACCAACTACGTGATGCTCCTCACGGGCCAGCCGCTGCACGCGTTCGACCTCGACCGGGTCGCGGGCGGGCGCCTCGTCGTGCGCCGCGCGCGAGAGGGCGAGCAGGTGCAGACGCTGGACGGCCAGTCGCGCACGCTCGACTCGGAGATGGTCCTGATCGAGGACGCCGAGGGTCCGACCTCGATCGCCGGGCTGATGGGCGGCGCGCGCTCGGAGGTTCAGCCGAACACGCGCCGCGTGCTGCTCGAGGTGGCCACCTGGAGCGGCCCGAACATCCACCGCGCCTCGTGGAGCCTCGGCCTGCGCAGCGAGGCGTCCTCACGCTTCGAGAAGGGGCTTCAGCCCGAGCAGTGCATGCACGCCCAGGCCGTGGCGACCCGGCTGCTCGTCCAGTCGGCCGGGGCGCGCCTGCTCGAGGGCACCGTCGACGTCGCCTGGGAGCCCGTCCCCGCGCGGGTGCTGCGGCTGCGGAACGCCCGCGTGCGGGCGATCCTCGGCGTGCCGGTCTCAATTCCCCGCCAGCAGGAGATCCTGCGGTCGCTGGATTTCGCCACGGCGCCGGCCGGCGAGGACCTCGACGTGACCGTCCCGGCGCTGCGCCGCGACGATGTGACCCGCGAGATCGACCTGATCGAGGAGGTCGCCCGGATCGACGGGGTCGACCGCCTGCCGGCAACCCTTCCGGCGCGGCGCGGAGCCGCGGGCCTCTTGAGCCACGCCCAGAGGGTCCGCAGGGCGGCCGAGGACGCGATGGTCGGACGCGGCCTGCACGAGGTGGTGGGCTGGAGCTTCGCCGAGCCGGAGCTGCTCGACCGGTTGCGCCTGCCCGCAGATCACGAGTTGCGGCGCGTGGTGGCGCTCGAGAACCCCCTGTCCGAGGCGCAGTCGATCATGCGCCCGACCCTTCTGGGCTCGCTGCTCGACGCCGCGTCGCACAACGTCTCGCGCAACGGGCCGGACGTGGCGATCTTCGAGTCGGGAGCCGTGTATCGCGCCTCGCGGGAGCACGAGCTGGCCGACGAACATCACGCGCTCGGGGCCCTGTTGAGCGGCGCGCTGGCACCCCGCGCGTGGCGCGGCGATCCCGCGCGGGCGGACTTCTTCGCGGCGAAGGCGCTGCTCGCAGCGCTGCTCGACAAGCTCCGCGTGGACTGGTGGGTGCAGGCTGGCAGCTGGCCGTTCCTTCACCCGGGCCGCAGTGCCGCGGTGCTGGCCGGCCGCGCCGGGCGCTCGCAGACCGCGAGGCTCGGCTTCATAGGAGAGGTGCACCCCCTGGTGGCCGGTGCCTGGGATCTCGAGCGCACGGCGGCGTTCGCCGTGGACCTCGGCAAGGTGGCGGAGTTCTCTGCGGAGGTGGTCGCCTTCCGGGCGTTCTCTTCGGCCCCGCCGCTGCGTCAGGATCTGGCGGTGACCCTGCCCGAGGCCGTCCCCGCGGCTCAGGTGATCGACTCCGTGCGCCGGGCGGCCGGCGAGGTCCTTCAGGATGTGAGCGTGTTTGACGTGTACTCGGGCGAGCAGGTCGGCGAGGGCCGGCGCTCGCTCGCGCTGGCCCTGTCCTTCCGTGCGCTCGATCGCACGCTCACCGACGAGGACATCGCGCCCGTGCGCGCGCGCATCGTCGCATCCCTGAGTGAGCTGGGGGGTGAGCTGCGTGTCTGACGCCGGCGCGGTCCGTCCAGCGGTCCGGGGGGACTCGGCCGCGGCGCAGCGCTTCCGGGAGGGCGCGCCGCGGGTGATCGTCGCGGGCGTAACGGGGTTCGCGGGAGCGCTCGCAGCGCACCTGCTCTGGCGCCATCCCCGCTTCGAGCTCGCGGCTGTCACCGCGCGCTCGGAGGGCGGCCGGCGCCTCGACGACCTGTATCCGCGCTACCGGGTGCCGTTGGCGATCGAGCGCCTCGACCTCGACCGGGTCTCGGGGATCGAGGCGGCCGTCGTCGCCTACCCGCACGCCGCCGCCGCGCCGACCGTGGGAGCGCTGCGCGAGCAGGGCATCCGCGTGGTCGACCTGAGCGCTGACTTCCGGCTCGCCTCGCTGGCCACCTACGAGCAGTGGTACGGTCCGCACCCGCGGGCGGACCTGCTCGGCGAGGCGGTGTACGGCCTGACCGAGCTTCACCGCGAGCGGATCGCCGGTGCGGCGATCGTCGCCACCCCCGGCTGCTACCCGACGGCGAGCGTCCTCGCGCTCGCACCGCTCGCCCGCGCGGGGCTGCTGGCCGATGTGGTGATCGACGCCAAGCAGGGCATCTCGGGCGCGGGACGGGCGTTCGACGAGACGACCCACCTCTCGATGGCCGGCGAGAACATCGTTCCCTACAAGGTCGCCCGCCACCGGCACACACCCGAGATCGAGGAGCAGCTGGCGGCGCTTGGAGCGGATGTGGCGGTGCAGTTCCAGGCGCACCTCGTTCCGCTCGACCAGGGCGAGCTGGCCAGCTGCTACGTGACGCCCACTCGGACCGTCCGGGCGCCGGAGCTCGCCGAGCTGTTCGCGGGCGCCTACCGGGATGAGCCGTTCATCGAGGTCGTCGGTGCCCCGCCGGGGGTGCGCGAGGTGCGCGAGACCAACTTCTGCCGGATCTTCGCCGCGGCCGATGAGCACACCGGCAAGCTGCTCGTGTTCTCGGCGATCGACAACCTGTGGAAGGGGACCTCCTCGCAGGCCGTGCAGAACCTCAACCTGATGTTCGGCTTCCCGGAGACGGAGGGCCTCTTGTGAGCGTGCACGAGGAGCCGGGGACCGGCCGGGCGCCCGGCGGCGTGCCGCAGCCCTCGCGGCCGCCGCGGCCGTTCTTCCATTCGCGCTGGGTGCCCGCGCCGGCCCACGTGCGCGACCTCGGACCGGAAGCGGGGCTGCCCGCGGGCTTTCGCGCGGCTGGTGTCGTGGCCGGGCTCAAGCCCAGCGGAAACCCCGACGTGGGGCTGCTCGTGTGCGACACCGAGGCGCCGGTTAGCGCGGCCCGCTTCACCGCCAGCGGCACGCCGGCCGCGCCGGTGCTCGTCAGCCGGGAGCGCTGCCGACTGGGCGCGCTGCGCGCCGTGCTCGCGAACTCCGGCTGCGCCAACGCCGCCACGGGCGGCCGGGGACTTGACGATGCCGCGAAGACCCAGGGCGCGGCGGCGCTCGCCGTCGGGGTGCAGCCCGCCGAGGTTGCGCTCGCCTCCACGGGCGGGATCAGCCACCGCCTGCCGGTGGACGCGGTCCTGCGGGGGATCCTCGAGGCCCGGTCGGAGCTGCGTCCGGACGGCGACGGGGCCTTCCAGCAGGCGATCCAGACGACCGACGCGTTCGAGAAGCGCGCGAGTCTCGAGGTGCGCCTGCCGTCGGGGGCGGTCCGGTTGAGCGCCCAGTGCAAGGGGGCGGGGATGATCTCGCCGCGGTTCGCGACGATGCTGTGCTTCATCGAGACCGACGCCTCGCTCTCCCCCGAGACGGCCGACCTGCTGCTCGGGGTGTGCGTGAAGCGCTCCTTCGACCGGGCCTCGGTGGACGGCCAGCTGTCCACCAACGACACCGCGATCCTCCTCTGCTCGGGCGCCAGCGGCGTCGAGATCGCTCCGGAGAGCGAGGACGAGATCCGCTTCGGCGAGGCGCTCGACGCTCTCCTGCGCCAGCTCGCGATCATGATGGTCGCCGACGGCGAGGGCGCCGGGCGGATAGCGCGGGTGGTGGTGCGGGGCGGGCACCAGCCGAGCGCCGAGGCGGCCGCGCGCGCCGTGGCCAACTCCCCGCTGGTGAAGACCGCGCTCCACGGGGGCGACCCCAACTGGGGCCGGATCATCCAGGCGGTCGGCGCGGCTCTTCCGGGCACCTCGCCCCTGGCGGTGGACATCTCGATCGAGGGGATCCCCGTCTGCTCGGCGGGCGCGGGTCTCCTCTACGAGGAGCCGGCGCTTGCGGCGGCGATCAGCGGGCAGGAGGTCGAGTATGAGATCACCCTGCCCGGCGAGGGCGCCGAGACCGAGGTCTTCTTCTCGGATCTGTCGGCGGAGTACGTGAGGGTCAACGCCGACTACTCCACATGAATCCCTCGAACGCCCACGCGGACCGGAGGACACGCCCATGCGCGACGTAGGCACGCTGCTCGAGGCCCTCCCCTACATCAGGGAGTTCCACGGCAAGACGATCGTCATCAAGTACGGGGGCGCAGCGATGGAGGAGCCCGCCCTGCGGGAGGAGTTCGCGCGCGACGTCGTGCTGCTGAAGTACGTGGGGCTGAACCCGATCGTCGTGCACGGGGGCGGCCCCGAGATCACCGCCTACATGGAGCGCCTGGACCTGCCGGTGGAGTTCGTGGGCGGCCTGCGGGTCTCCGACGAGGACACCGTCGAGGTGGCGAAGATGGTGCTGGTAGGGAAGGTGAACAAGGAGATCGTGCTGCGCCTGAACCGCCACGGGCAGCCTGCGGTGGGCCTGTGCGGCGACGACGGCTCGCTGTTCCGCGTCGTGCGCAGGCTGGGCCCCGGCGGTGAGGACATCGGCTTCGTCGGTCGCATCGAGCACGTCAGCGTCGGCGTGATCGAGCACATCGCAAGTGACTACATCCCGGTGATCGCCTCGGTCGGCGCCGATGAGGAGGGCCGCTCCTACAACGTGAACGCCGACGAAGCCGCCGGGGCGGTGGCGGGCGCGATGGGCGCCTACAAGGTGATGTTCCTCACCGACGTCCCCGGATGGCTCTCAGATCCCGACGATCCCGAGAGCCTGATCGGGCAGGCGGCCGCGGCGCAGGTCGCGGCCGCGCTGCCCGGGCTGAGCGGCGGGATGCGCCCCAAGCTCGGGGCCTGTGTGGATGCGATCCGCGCGGGTGTGGGCGCCGCTCACATCCTCGACGGGCGGGTCGCGCACTCGCTGCTGCTGGAGCTCTTCACCGACGCCGGGATCGGCACGAAGATCGAGAGCGACGCGGTGGCGAGATGACCCTCGCCGACCTGCAGGAGCTCGAGCGCACGAGCGTGATCAGCTCCTACGCCCGCTTTCCCGTCGAGTTCGTGCGCGGCGCGGGCGCGCGGCTGTGGGACGCCGAGGGCAACGAGTACCTCGACTTCCTGTGCGGCATCTCGGTCACGAACCTCGGCCATTGCCATCCGCAGGTCGTCGCTGCGGTGCGCGAGCAGGTCGGGCGGCTGATGCACGTCAGCAACCTCTTCTACACCGAGCCCGCCATGCGCCTGGCAGAGCGCCTGTCGGGCTCGAGCCTGGGGGGCAAGGTCTACTTCTGCAACTCCGGCGCCGAGGCGACCGAGGCGGCGATCAAGCTGGTGCGCAAGGTTCGCCGGGCCGGGGACGTCGTGGTCGTGCACGGGGCCTTCCACGGGCGCACCTACGGCGCGCTGTCGGCGACGCCGCAGGAGTCCAAGCAGGCACCGTTCGCACCGCTCGTGCCGGGCTTCCGCGCCGTGGCGGCCGAGCCGCGGGCGCTGCGGGCCGCGGTCGACGGGGGCACCGCCGCGGTGCTCGTCGAGCCGATCCAGGGCGAGAGCGGCGTGCACGTGCTCTCCGAGGAGCTCCTCGTGGCGGCGCGCGAGGCCTGCGACGAGCATGGCGCTGCGCTCGTGTTCGACGAGGTTCAGTGCGGGATGGGCCGCACGGGGACGCTGTGGTACTACGAGCAGACCGGTGTGCGCCCCGACGCGATCACCGTCGCCAAGGCGCTCGGCGGGGGCCTGCCGATCGGGGCGCTCGTGACCGGCGAGCGACTCGCCGAGGTCTTCGAGCCGGGCGATCACGGGTCCACCTTCGCGGGGGGCCCCGTCATCGCGAGCGCCGCGCTCGCGGCCCTGAGGGCAACCGACGACCCCGCGCTCCTGAACCGGGTGCGCGAGCTCGGCCACGTCCTCTCCGACGGTCTCGAGCGCCTGCCCCACGTGGTGTCGGTGCGCGGCCGCGGGCTGATGCTCGCCTGCGAGCTCGACGTGCCGGCGCCCGAGGTCACCCGCCGGGCACTGCTCGAGCAGCGGCTGATCGTGAACGCGACCGGGCCCACCACCATGCGGCTGCTTCCGCCGTTGACGATCGGCCGGGACGAGATCGACGATGCGCTGGCGCGGCTCGCGGCGGCCCTCGGTGGGTGAGGCGTGCGGCGCGCGCTGCCGGGTGGTTTCGAGCTCGACGACGATCCCCGCCGCGTGGACGCCGACGCCGTGCACGCGTTCATCAGCGAGCAGTCCTACTGGGGCCGCGGCCGAAGCCGCGAGCTGACGCGTGCCGCGATCGCGGGCTCCGCGAGGGTGCTGGGCCTCTATCGCGACGGCGAGCAGGTGGGCTTCGCGCGGGCGGTCACAGACGGGGTGACCGTGGGCTATCTGGCCGACGTCTACGTGCTGGCAGCCCACCGGGGGCGGGGACTCGGCCTCGAGCTGGTCCGCGAGATGGTCGAGGGCGGATCAGGCCCTCGCGTGCGGTGGCTCCTGCACACCGCCGACGCGAGCGGGCTCTACGCGCGGCTCGGGTTCGGCGCAGACCCCCCGCCATACCCGCTGATGGAACGGCCCGCCGCTGCGAGCCGGCCGCCTTCTCAGTAGCCTTCTGCGCCCCGTGGGCCCCGAGGATCCAAGCGTCTTTCCGCCCCGCACGGCCTCTTATGAGGCCGACCCCGACTCTGTGCAGCGGGTGCTGTTGCTGTACTCCGGCGGCCTGGACACGAGCGTGATGCTGAAGTGGATCCAGGACTCCTACGGCGCGGAGGTGGTGTGCCTCACGGTGAACCTCGGCCAGCCCGGCGAGGACTATGAGGTGATCAAGGGCAAGGCGCTCGCGCTGGGCGCCGTCGACTGCCACGTGGTGGACGCGCGCGAGGAATTCGCGCGCGACTACCTGGCCCCAGCGATCAGGGCGAACGCGCTGTACGGAGGCTATCCGCTGTTCACGGCCCTTGGCCGGCCGCTGATTGCCAAGCTCGCGGTCGAGCACGCGCGCCTGACGGGCTGCGACACGATCGCCCATGGGTGCACGGGCAAGGGGAACGACCAGGTGCGGATCGAGGCGACGGTCGCGACGCTGGCACCCGAGCTCGGCGTGATCGCGCCCGTGCGCTCCTGGCAGATGGGCCGCGAGGAGGAGATCGCCTATGCCCGCGAGCACGGGATCCCGGTGAAGGGCGGCAGCGAGGTGGCGCCGTACTCGATCGACGACAACCTCTGGGGGCGCTCGTCGGAGGGCCGCTGGATCGAGGACCTCGACCATCCTCCCGAGGACGACGTCTTCCAGCTGGTCACCCGCCCGGAGGAGGCCCCCGAGGAGGGCGAGGTGCTCGTGGTGGAGTTCGAGCGCGGCGTGCCGGTGTCGTTGAACGGCGAGCGCCTCGGGCTGGTCGAGCTGCTCGAACGGACGGCCCGCATCGGCGCCCGCCACGGAGTGGGGATCCTCGATCACATCGAGGACCGCATCGTCGGGTTGAAGGTGCGTGACATCTACGAGACGCCCGCCGCGGCGATCCTCCTGGCGGCCCACCAGGAGCTCGAGCGGCTGGTGTGCACGATCCACCAGAACCAGTTCAAGCCGGCGCTCGACCGCCAGTGGGCCTACCTGGTGTACGCCGGGCTGTGGTGGGAGCCGCTGCGCGGCGACCTCGACGCCTACATGGAACGGGTCAACGAGCAGGTGACCGGGACGATCGGCGTGAAGCTCTACAAGGGGCATGTCCGCGTGGTCACCCGCTCCTCGCCGAACGCCCTCTACGACGCCAGCCTCGCGTCGTTCAGCGAGTCCGGCGGCCTGTTCAGCCAGGCCGCCTCGCCGGGGTTCATCGAGCTCTGGTCGCTGCAGTCGCGCATGGCCTGGGCCCTGCGCAACCGCTCCTGAGCCCGGCTGCCTTCCGGCTCGGGTCCGGCCCTGCGCGGGGCGCCGCCGAGCCGTCCGCCTGGCAGCGTAGCTTGCGATCGTGTGATGGCAGAGGGAAGCGAGACGCCGGGCGGCGAGCCTCCGCGCAGCAGCGAGGGCGATCTGCTGGCTGAGCGCCGCGCGCGGCGCGCGGCCGAGTCGGGCGACGCCGCGCTGGCCCGCCGCGCGGAGGCGGCCGAGGCGACGGTGCGCACGCTCGAGACCCACGTGGCGAGCCTGCAGCAGCGACTCACCGAGGCCGAGGACGAGCGCCGGCGAATGTCCCAGCGGATGCAGGCCGAGCAGGCGTCGCTCGCGGCCGATCAGGGGTCGGTCGGCGACAGCGAGCTGCGGCGCGTCAAGCAGCGCGAGTACGCCGAGCAGCAGCTGCGGGTCGAGGCCGAGGAGCGCTACATCGAGATCGATCGGGAGAGTCGCGCCGAGATCGACAGGCTGAGCCGTCGCCTGGCCGCCAGCGAGCACGAGGCCCGCGAGCTGAGCTCGCGCCTTCAGATCGTCCAGCGGGAGCTGACCGAGGCCGAGCAGGCCGCCGCGACCGAGCGCTCGGCGACGCGGCGCGCCGAAGCAGAGCTCAAGCAGCGGCTGGCGGACCTCGAGCGCCGCGCCGTGGAGATCCACCGCGGCCTGGAAGCGGAGCGAGCAGCGCGCGAGCGCTCCGAGAGACTGCTTCAGAGCATGCGCGAAGGCCACCGCAGGGTCGAGGGTCTGGTGGCCGAGCTCCGGCGCCTGGTGGCCCGGATGAGGGCGGCCGCGCTCAGCCCGACGGCCCGCGAGCGCCCGGTCTGGCGAGAGCGCGAGCCGCGCGGCGATCTCCAGGTGCCCGAGCGAAGCGGCCCGCAGGAGGTGCGTCGCGACGAGATGGCCGAGGCGCTGGCGGCCGCCGTCGAGCGCCTGCGCGCCCGCGTTGAGGTCGTCGGGGAGGCGCCCGAGGATGCGGATCGGGCCCCGCGCGAGCCGCGCCTCTCACCGGCTGCGCCGCTCCCCGCCGCGGCGGTCAAACGGCCGGTGCACAAGCACAGCATGTCGTTGCTTACCCGCATCAGGATAAGGCGCAAAGAGCGGCGCGAACGCAAGTCGGCCGCCGCCGAGCCGCCTAGCATGCAGTCCCAGTGAGCACCCCGGCCTGCGCCCATCTGCATGTGCACTCGGAGTATTCGCTGCTCGACGGCGCGTGCAAGATCGAGGCGCTCGCGGCGCGTGCCGCGGAGTTCGGTCAGCCCGCCCTCGGGCTGACCGACCATGGCGTGATGAACGGGGCGGTCGAGCTTTACCAGGCCTGCCGCAAGCACGGCGTCAAGCCGATCCTCGGCTGTGAGATCTACCTCGTCGAGGACCACGCCGCGCGGGGTCCGGGGCGGACCGAGCGCAACCACCTGACGCTGCTCGCGGCCGACGACGCCGGCTACCGCAACCTCGTCAAGCTCTCCTCGGCGGGCTTCCTCGACGGACTGCAGCGCGGCAAGCCGTCGGTCGACATGGGCCTGATCGAGCGCTACTCCGAGGGCGTGATCGCGCTGACCGGCTGCCTGGCCTCGCGCTTCTGCCAGCGGCTGCTCGAGGATCGCGACGACCAGGCGCGGGCCCACGCCGACGAGCTGCGCAACGTCTTCGGGGCCGAGAACGTCTACTTCGAGGTGCAGAAGAACGGCCTTGCGCCGCAGGAGAAGTGCAACGAGGGGATCGTGAAGATCGCGCGCGAGCTCGGCGGCACCCTCGTCGGCACCGGCGACGTCCACTATCTGCGCCGCGAGGACTACGACCACCACACGGCGCTCTTATGCGTGCAGACGAAGAGCACGATCGCCCAGCCGAAGCTGACGTTCGACACGAACGAGTTCTTCCTGCGCGATAGCGGCGAGATGCTCGCCGCGTTCTCGGAGTGGCCGGAGGCGATCGCGAGCACGCTCGAGATCGCTGAGCGCTGCAACGTCGAGCTCGAGCTCGGCAAGCAGCTGATCCCTCGCTTTCAGACGCCCGACGGCAGCGAGGAGCGCGACTACCTGCGCGCACGCGTCGAAGAGGGCCTGCAGCTGCGCTATGGCGACCCGGCGCCGGCCGAGGCGGTCGAGCGGATGAAGATGGAGCTCGACGTGATCGACCGGATGGGCTTCAACGCCTACTTCCTGATCGTCTGGGACTTCGTCAAGTACGCCAAGGAGCACGGCATCGCAGTCGGCCCCGGCCGCGGCTCGGCGGCCGGCTCGCTCGTCAGCTACTGCCTGGCGATCACCGACATCGACCCGCTCCGCTACGACCTTCTGTTCGAGCGCTTCCTGAACCCCGAGCGCGTCTCGATGCCGGACATCGACATCGACTTCTCCGTGCGCGGGCGGGAGCGCGTGATGCGCTACGTGACCGAGAAGTACGGGCGCGAGTCGGTCGCGCAGATCGTCACGTTCGGCAAGATGTTCCCACGTGCGGCGACGCGCGACGCCGCACGCGTGCTCGGCTTCGACTACGGCATGGGCGATCGCCTGGCGAAGCTGATCCCGGACCCGATCATGGGCCGCGCGCCGTCGTTCGAGGATTGCCTGAAGAGCGGTCAGCCACTGCGCAGGGCGATCGACGAGGATCCCCAGGCGAAGCAGATCGTCGAGGTCGCGCAGGGCCTCGAGGGGATCGTGCGCAACTCCTCGATCCATGCGGCAGCGGTCGTGATCGCCGACCGGCCGCTGACCGACATCGTGCCCCTACAGCTCGCCGACGCCGGCACGGACGAGAACGGCGAGAAGGTCTTTCGCACGGTGACGCAGTTCTCGATGAAGCCGATCGAGACGATCGGCCTGTTGAAGATGGACTTCCTCGGCCTGCGCAACCTCGACGTGATCGAGGACGCCCTGGACATCATCGAGCGCTCGAGCGGCCGGCGCCCGGACATGACGACCCTGCCGCTCGACGACACGCGAACGTACGAGATGCTCGCGCGCGGAGATTCCACCGGCGTCTTCCAATTCGAGTCCGAGGGCATGCGCGAGGCGCTGAAGAAGGTCTGCCCCGACGAGTTCAACGACCTCGTCGCGCTCGGCGCGCTCTACCGGCCGGGCGCGATGGACCAGATCCCGGCCTACGCGAAGGGCAAGCGCAACCCGCAGGCGATCTCCTACCCCGACGAGCGGCTGCGCCCGATCCTCGAATCGTCGAAGGGCGTGATCCTCTACCAGGAGCAGGCGATGCAGATCTCCACGGAGCTCGCCGGCTTCTCGGGCGCCAAGGCGGACGACCTGCGCAAGGCGATCGGCAAGAAGAACCGCGCCGCGATGGCGGCGCTCAAGCCCGAGTTCGTCGCGGGCTGCCGCGCCTCGGGCACGAGCCCGGACGTCGTCGAGTTCCTCTGGCAGACGAACGAAAAGTCGGCCGACTACTCGTTCAACAAGAGCCACGCGGCCTGCTACGCGCTGATCTCCTACCGCACCGCCTGGTTGAAGGCGAACTTCCCGGCCGAGTACATGGCCGCGCTGATCTCCTCGGTCATGTCGACGAAGGACAAGGTGCCGTTCTTCGTGGCTCGCTGCGAGGAGATGGGGATCGAGATCCTGCCCCCGGACGTCAACCTCTCAGACCACGAGTTCACGGTCGGGCCGTCGAGCTCCGGGAGCTCGGTGGGCACGATCAGGTTCGGCCTTGACGCCGTCAAGGGCGTCGGCTACCAGGCGGTCGAGGCGATCAAGCGGGCGCGCGCGGAGGGCGGCGAGTTCACCTCGCTGTGGGACTTCTGCGAGCGGGTGGACAACCGCGCCGTGAACAAGAAGGCGATCGATGCGCTGATCAAGTGCGGCGCATTCGGCTCGACCGGCGCAAGCCGCAAGGGGATGCTGGCGGTCCTCGAGCAGGCCCAGGGAGCGGGCCAGCAGGTCCAGCAGGATGCGCAGATCGGCCAGGGCTCGATCTTCGACCTCGAAGACTCGCCGCCATCGGCGCACGCGTCGGCGCCGGGCCAGGGGCTCATGAAGCCGGTCCACCCGCCGATCCCCGCCGAGGAGTTCGAGCAGGCCGAGCTGTTGGCCGTCGAGAAGGAAGCGATCGGCCTCTTCGTGTCCGCGCATCCCCTCAAGCCGCTGCGCGAGGCATTGCGCGCGCGGACGGACTGCCCGCTCGCCTCGCTCGAGGATCGCCGCGACAAGGACCAGGTCACGGTCGGCGGGATCATCACCGAGGCCAAGCGCATCCGCACGCGCAACGGCGATCACATGATGTTCGCCACGCTCGACGACCTCGACGCGACGGTCGAGATGCTCGTCTTCGGCAAGGCGCTCGCCGAATACGAGGGGGCGCTCGCGGTGGACGAGGTGGTGCTCGTGAAGGGCCGGGTGGACCACAAGGAAGCCGGCAAGACGTGCCTTGTGGTGCAGAGCGTTGAGAGGTTCTCGCCGTCCCCGGAGGAGATCGAGAAGGCCCGCAAGCACGCCAGTGCGGTCGAGCGCGCGGCGGCGACCGTGGCCCAGAAGGTGCATCTGCGCGTCGATGCCGCATGTCTGCCGATGAGCGCGATCGACGACCTCAAGCAGGCGATCGAGGACTTCCCGGGCCCAGCGGAGGTGCTGCTGGACATCGACACGAGCGCCGGCACCCGCCGGCTGCGCTTCGGGGTCGCCTACTGCGTGCAGCACACGCCGACCCTGCGCGCCGAGCTCGAGCGCGCGCTCGCGCCGGCCGCCCCGGCGGCGGCCGCCGGCTAGCGCCCGCTGCGCGCCGCGCTACCCCGCTTGCGCGCCGCGATGCCCCGCCTGCGCAGAGCGCGGGCGAGCGCCACCTCCTTCCGCGAGGGCCCGCTCCGATTCTCCCCGGGCGTCTCGAGCACGCAGGGAAGCTCCGCGAACGCGGGTGCCGAGAGGAACGCCGCGCAGCCCTTGCGCCCGAGCTCGCCCTCGCCGATGTTGGCGTGGCGGTCGCGATTCGATCCGAGTGGGGTCTGGGAGTCGTTGAGGTGCAGTGAGCCCACACGGGCGAGCCCTATCCTCGCGGATATCTCCTCCAGCAGCCCGTCGACCCCTGCGACGGTGCGGATGTCGCAGCCCGATGCGAACAGGTGGCAGGAGTCGAGGCAGAGCCCTAGGCGCTCGTCCCCGCCGCAGGCGTCGAGCAGCGTGGCGAGCTCCTCGATCGAGCGCCCGAGCGTCCCTCCGGCCCCGGCCGTGTTCTCGAGGTGCAAGGGGCACGTCTCGGTCTCCTTCAGGGCCTCCCCGATCGTCTCGGAGGCCCGGACGAGGGCGGCCTTCACGTCGCCGGTCTTGGCCGAGCCGGGATGCAGGACCACGGCCGCGGCCCCGATCCGCCGGCCCACCTCGAGTGAGTGGGTCAATGAGGCGAGCGACTTCCTGCGGATCTCGGGTTCGTCGCTTGCGCAGTTCAGCAGATAGACGGCGTGGATGAGGACGGCGTCGACGGGACTCGCCTCCATCGCCGCCCTGAACGCCGCGATGTCCTCCTCGCGAAAGGTCGTGGGCCGCCACATCCGCGGGGACTGGTTGAAGATCTGGATCGCCGTGCAGCCCCGCTCGACGCCGCGTTCGATGGCCTTTGGCAGGCCGCCGGAGGGCGAGACGTGCGCTCCGATTAGCATCCAAGCGGATTATGAGGGTTTGGGAGTGGGGGCACCGTAGAGCCGTGTTTGGCTCTAGCAAGCGAAACACCATCGCCCCGAATCGCCCCGAATCGCCCCGAATACTGGCGCGACTGGCGCGAGACTGGCGCGAGGTTGGCGCCCGGAAAGGCCCGCGAGGCGTGCTGTAAAGTTGGCCTTGGCCGTAGAGGTCGGTTGTTGGCTTTCATTGTCGCCTAGAGCCCGTCACCCGTTCGCCGGGGGCGGGCTCGAAGCGTTCTAGGGACCGGGTGCCGCGAAGGGCGCACCCGAGTCGTGGGGTAGAGTTCAGGGCACAATGAGCCGCAACCGGAAGACCCCCGCATGGCCACCGCCGATGACGCGCTAGCCGCCGAGCTAGGGGCTCAGCTTGAAAGCGTGACGCTCGCGGCGCTTGCGGCGAAGCGCGACGGCGACCGAGCGCTAGAGCACGCCGCGAGCGAGCAGGCCGAGGGCTGGACGGTCGAGCTGCGGGACCTTTGCCGCACGGTTGAGATTGACGCGTCGGACGTGTCCGCCGACGAGCTGCCGTCGGCGCAGGAGGCGCAGGAGAGCGTCCGGCGCTCCAAGGTCGCATTTGCTCAGCGGACGCACGCCCGCGTGGACCGCGAAGCTGCCGAGCACCAGCGGGCTAAGGAGATTCTGAGCGAGTACGGACCCGCGATCAGCGAAGGTGCCGAGGTCTGCCCGGCGGTTATGGACGAGCTGGACAAGCTGCCCCCACGGCTAAGACTGCGCACCGGCGCGACGCTTGGTGCGCTCAGGATGGCTTACAACGTGGGCCGAAGGCTGCGAGGCGAACACGGCGCAGTAAGGCGCCGACGGACTGCGCCCGCCCGCCGACGTGGAGCCTGCCGCCCCCGCGGAGCCGGACGCCCTCGCGGCCGCCGTTCGACGCAAACGAGCACCGGGCCGCCAGGCTCCG
>Ga0209048_10002619_pt1 | contig 17794 bp, 18 predicted proteins | sample FrelakmetCRP12CR_FD_187146 | JGI IMG/M metagenome (GOLD analysis project Ga0209048, IMG submission 187146) | Freshwater lake sediment microbial communities from the University of Notre Dame, USA, for methane emissions studies - CRP12 CR (SPAdes)... | ecosystem: Environmental > Aquatic >... | reverse complement strand
GATGGGGGTATAGGTGGTTATGTACCAGTCATTCACCACGAAGGCCCTGCCGACCCAGTCTTTACCTTCCACTATAACCCTGTCGTAGACTTCCTTGGACAACATAGTGCCGACGGCTCTCTTGTCATCTTTCGTCATAACGTTGGTGGATATTCTCACGCCGCCCTGAAATATGGTTGCAACACCCATTTCACGGCCTTTGTACTTTTCACCCTGGTATACGGTTTCCTTTACTTTGTCCACGATGGTATAGTCCCTGTTAAGGAGAACCCCTCCGATTACAGCGCCGATTAATCTCTTGCTCGCGTCAAGGATTGGATATGCTGCCATCATTACCATGCCCTGGGAGAGTTTCTTTTCACTCGATTCAAAGGAGAGAGGCGTTTTTATGATTTCTATCTTGACCCGCCCGGCAAGACCGGGATTCTCCCTGAGAATGTCATCAATGGGCATGAGTTCAGTAGATGCCTGTGTAGACTTCTTTTCTATGCAGTTTTTCACGACTGCTGTCCAGAGCATACTGTCCCCTTTGATTTTCGGGTTCGCCGCCCTGTAGAGGACACGCCCTTTGGCATCGACGACCAGGAGCATATCAAGGAACACGTCACCGTCTTGCGCCTGAGAATCGCTCTCATGCCTGATTAAGCCCCTCAAGTTTTCCATTCTAGAGATGTCATGGCTGGCTATTGTTATGTGCAGGTCTACTGCTTCTGCTGCAAATTTAATCTGGGAAGTTATCTTTTCCAGGGTCTGGCTATAGAGTAGTTTTGCCGTATTGATGTCCTGTCTTACCCGGTTTTGTACTTCGTCTATTGTACTTTTATTAATCGTCCATATGCCGATGAGGGTGGCTATGAACCCGGTAAGACATGTGGCAATCAGGAACCCCACTATTAGGCGGCGCCGCAGATCAAGCTTGAAGAGTTGACTCACTAGCCTGTCGACAAATTTCATCGTGCATTCCCTATCGTCTTATTGCTGCAACGTTTCTAACTAAGTGAAATTATATCACGACATAAATATTATAACAATCAGTCTTCGTGACAAGGGCGCGCTTCACAAAGGTATTACTGGAATGGTAATCATAATGTCACCATAATGAAGATGCTAACATCATCAACACTCTTGTATGCCGCCAATGCTACTCCCTCTGCATTATGGCAACTCTACTCCGCTCGTAAGAGGCATATCGCCACATGGGAGTTAATATATTTTTTTCTGTTTTATTATTATTTTTTTTCAACTAAGATATCTAGAGAGGCTTCTAAATATCGTGGTATTTGATGGAGTAAGGACTTGCTGCCCGCAGAGAGTTTATTCATAGACACAATCAATTATGAAATCCCCATCAGGGTCGGATTCTTTGCGGCCATTTTCATTTGCATGTTCGTATTTGAGCTACTATCGCCGCGCCGCAACCTGACTACATCGAAGATGCTCAGGTGGTTCAATAATCTCTCCGTGCACGCTCTAAACACCGTCATGATCAGAGGGCTATCCCCTGTCATCCCGATAACCGTGGCCCTTCTCGCCGGCGAGAAGGGTTGGGGGCTCATGAATCTCTATCACCTGCCCCCATGGACCGCAATCATCATCGGCGCCATCTCCCTCGATTTCGTCATATATCTTCAACACGTCACGTTTCACACTGTTCCCCTATGCTGGCGCTTGCACATGGTACACCATACAGACCTGGATATTGACATGACGACGGGGGTGCGTTTCCATCCCGTGGAAATAATTCTATCCATGTTCATCAAAATGGCTGCCATCGTCATATTGGGAGCGCCTCCTCTTGCGGTCTTGATATTCGAAGTGATCCTGAACGGCGGCTCTATTTTCACTCACAGCAATGTGTACATCCCGGTTGCCGTAGATAAGGCGCTCAGGGTATTTTTTGTGACCCCGGATATGCACCGCGTGCATCACTCCGTCATTATGCGTGAAACGAACACCAACTTCGGCTTCAACCTGTCCTGGTGGGACCGCATCATGGGTACCTATCAGGACCAGCCATCGGCAGGGCATGAAGGGATGACGATCGGTCTCGGTTATTTCAGAGACGAAAAGAAGCTCTCCCTTCTGCGGCTCCTCATCTTGCCGCTCTCAAGAAAGAAGATAAGGAATCTCATCAAACCTGTGAGGCAAGAGAAAAACTCATGAGTGCGACTGCAGAAGACAGATGCCTTGTCATGTTTGTCAGGTTCCCGGGACGAGGCCAGGTAAAATCGAGACTTGCAAAAGACCTGGGAGAGGAGGCGGCAACAAATCTCTACCGCTGCTTCGTAGAAGATTTATTGGAGAGGTTTTCCAAAGAAGATTACAGGCTCCGTATAGCATTCTATCCCGCGGAGAAGGAACGCGAGATCAGAGAAATGCTGGGCCATGAATTCTCTTACATCCCGCAGGCGGGAGAGGATCTCGGTGAGAGAATGAAACTATCCTTTTTGCGCTGCTTTTCCGAAGGGGTCCGATCCGTTGTTTTAATCGGGAGCGATATTCCCGATTTGCCGGCACGGATCGTTGATGAGGCCTTTCGCGCCCTGGACAAATACGAGGCTGTAATCGGCCCTTCTGTCGATGGAGGCTATTATCTGCTTGGATTCAAGCAGGACACTTTTAATGGAGACGTCTTTATGGGGCTTTCTTGGGGTGCGGAGACGGTTTTTCAGGAGACGATGAATATTTTACACATAGCCGGTGCTCTCGTGCATGTGCTTCCAGTATGGTGGGACATCGACAAACCTGAAGACATAGGGGCCCTCATCAAGAACAACGAGGATACAGGATTTGCAGACTCTAAAACTATGCTGTATCTCAAGACCATAGGCCTTGCATAATATCTCATGATGCCGAAAGTTTCTTTCATCATCCCCGTTTGGAACGAACAAGCAATTATCTCCCGGACGATTGAGCATGTTCGGGATCTCTGCGCGTCCGGCAGAGCGGAAATAATTGTCGTTGATGGAGACCCAGCGGGAAGAACGATCCAGGTTGCCCGTCATATGGGTGTGAAAACTGCAATTTCGGAGAAGGGGCGCGGGAATCAGATGAATCTCGGGGCATCTCTTGCTGCCGGTGATATCCTGATTTTTCTGCACGCCGATACCATCCTTCCCCCCGATGCCATGGAACTCATAGAAACGGCAATGGAGGATATTTCCTGCATTGCCGGGGCATTCGATTTAGCAATCGATTCAGAGAGGCCTGCATTCAGATTGATTGAGAAGGCCGCCTCTTTCCGTTCCCGCATGACGAGGATACCGTACGGAGATCAGACCATATTTATAAGAAAGAGTGGTTTCCGTGATCTCGGCGGTTTCAATAATATTCCCATTATGGAAGACGTAGAGTTCATGCGGCGCATCAAGAAGGGGAAGGGGAAAATATGTATCATAGGGACAGCAGTTCTCACATCCCCCCGTCGGTGGGAAAAAGAGGGCATTGTCTATACAACTCTCAGGAATTGGCTGCTCATCGCCCTGTATTTATGCAGGGTGAACCCGGAAAAGCTCATCCGGTTTTACCGTTAAGATGGACGCCGGGCCTGTTTTGGTCTTTCTATCGGCATGGCAAGATTGAACTCACGTAGTAGTCTTGCTGCATCTCCCAGACTATGTGGCGCCCTTGCCGAGGGTTTTTCCAACACTCCACGCCTTACCGGCGTTTCCCCCAATCTTCCAGTAATTGTTGTCAGGCATGGTTAATGTGAAGGGACTGATTTTTCTGATGTCGGGCTTGCCTTCGGTCAGATAGCGTTCCTCAGAGTATGCGCCCACGATTTCACCGATGAACAGGCTGTTTGTAGGCAGATCCACAGCATCGACAAGTCTGCATTCCAAGGAGAGCGGACACTCCCTGATCATGGGGGCGGCGGGCAGTTCACCGTAAAAAACATCGAATATCTTCGATTTGTCGGTCTTCTCACCGGATACGATTCCGCAATAATCAACTTTCTCCATCAAGTCAATCCCCGGAATATTCACGCTAAAGGCCTTGTTCTTGTTAATGCCTACGTTTGTGTAATGAAATTTGCCCAGGGCCACGGCCATCATGGGAGGATTGAAGTTTACCCGCGACACCCAGCCCACGGCCATGAAATTGGCTCGTCCATCGACAACCGCGCCGACGAGAACCATCGGCATGGGATAAAGGAAGGAATTTTTATCCAGCTTAATTTTTTCCATACAGATTTACCTCCTGATTCATTTAATCTCCGTTGTCACATATACCGCCCTCGCAGGAAGACAAGAAGCGCCAATGACAAGATAGGCCGGGCGACTGTCAGACCTCGGCAAACACAAAATCTATCTTAAGGTAATAGCCTTCTCAGGGCAAATCTCCTGGCAGCAGAAGCAGCTGATACAGGTATCGGCATCAACTATGGGAAGGCTGTCGTCGCTCATGGACAAAGCCGATACGGCACACTGATCGATGCAGGTGCCGCAGGCCGTGCATAATTCGCCATCCGCTTGCGGTCGCATGCGCGTTCGATTGCTGATCAGCGTCTGTATCGCCTCATTCTGCAGAATTACCTGGCCGCTGAATGGAGGGAGCTTGAAATCGGGCACTGGTTTCAGCTCCCCGATGACTTCAATTGTACTCAGGTCGTAATCTCCCAGGCCAAGCTCCTTAGCCTTCTGAAGGAATCGCAGCCGTCCCGGTTCGCATCCCATCATCACCGCCACAACGCTATCCAGGGCCACGGCATTATCGGAGGCGATGATCATGCCTATGTCTCTAAGGTCCGGAGATGCCGGTCCATTGCCCTCCATACCGACCACAGCGTCCATGATGAACAGGTCTGGCACCCGGAGGCGGAAAACATCCACCAGCATTTCATGGAAGCGTTCGGGGCTCCCCGCTGCCTTGTGCAACTGGGCTTTCTGGGCACCGGGCAGGAAGCCGTAACTGTTTTTAATCGCTCCCGTCATAACTGTCAGACCGTGGGTTTTGAATTTTGGCAGGCTTATGATAATATCGGCGTCGAGGACAATCCTCGAGAGGCTGACCGCGGGCATGAAGGCGGGATTGAAATCAACCTTCTGTGAATCACCGCCGATGTTCTGATAATAGCCCTTAGCTGCTTCCATGAGGCCCGTCTTTCTGAAGCTTGCCTCGTTTGCCCCGTAGTCGAAAAGGCCTGGATTGTCACCCACGACAATTGCGGCGGGCTTCATTGTTTCCACTTTTTCCACCACCGCACGAAGGACGGCAGGATTGGTGACTATGCCCTCTTTTGCCTCGGAGGCCCGAAGCACGTTCGGTTTTATCAAAACCCGCTTCCCCAGCAATTTCAGAGGGAAGAGTTCGAACGCCCGGTCCACGGCCCCTCGGACATTATCATAGGTAGCAGGGTGGATCATGACTTTCGGCATCCTCTATACCTCGCTTTCAGTCCCGTAGTTACAAGCAACTTGCCATGCATTTCAGCCCCTGAAACGGCTCATGCATTCTTGTGTTTAATAAATGTACCGTTCTGATATTCCTCGAAGGCGATCTGCAATTCTCTTTGCGTGTTCATGACGATGGGGCCATACCACGCAACAGGTTCTCTCAATGGTTTCCCGGAAATCAGAAGAAAGCGAACAGGCTCATCTTCCGTAGAGACAACTATCTTTTCCCCGTCGTCGAAGAGCACAAGGTTTTCATTGCGCACATAGGCATCCCTTTGAATGTCAGAATAGTTTACTCCTTCAATCTCATAGGCGAACGGGTTCTTCTCCTTACAGAAATGAGCTTTCCCTCCGATGATATATGCGAATACCGTATGCCCCGGCTTGGTTGGATGAATGAACTCTGTTCCTGCGGAAACAGTGCAATCAAGGTATTCCGGATCAACTACGATATCCCGGACGGGACCTCTTGTCCCTTTGACTTCTCCGCAGATGATCCTTATTTTCACGCCGTCTCCGGCAGAGACTTCTGGTATCTGATTATCCTTTACGTCTCGATACCGCGGGTTCATCATCTTTTGCGAGGCCGGGAGATTGGCCCATAGCTGGAAACCCCACATCATACCCTTCTCATCCCCCTTAGGCATTTCCTGATGGATAATGCCGCTGCCAGCAGTCATCCACTGGACGTCTCCGGATGCGATAACGCCGTTGTTTCCCATGCTGTCGCCGTGTTCCACATCTCCACAAAGAACATAAGTGATAGTCTCGATTCCCCGATGTGGATGCCAGGGGAATCCCTTCAAGTAATGTCTTGGATCATCTGAGCGAAAATCATCGAAAAGCAGAAAGGGATCAAACTGAGGAGTCTCGCTGAAGCCGAAGGCGCGCTTCAGGTGGACACCGGCTCCCTCGATGGTCGGTTTGCTCCTAATAACTTTGCGGATCTTTCTGTTTTTCCCCATGCCAATCCTCTCTCGTCACGCCCCTTTGAGCACCTTGATAGAAAGCTCCTCAACTATATCCTTTACCATTTCTCTATAGGCCAGCATGTGGGGAGTTTTCAGATGTGCTCTCAGGGCTTCCACGCTTTCCCACTTCTCAATGATAGTGACGACGTTTTTATCAAGCTTCTGCACAGGCAAACCTGAATCGATATCGATTGCAGGAAAGTACTCGATGCATCCACTCTCCTCTCTAACTTTGGAAACATTGGCCTTAAATATTTCGATAAACTGGGAGAGCCTATCGCCTTTCACCCTTACCGATGCAATAACATTGATCATAACATCTCCCCTTTCTATAATGCGCTACTCCAAAGGAATCACTTCTTCTATGCCTAATCAATATGAAATTTGTGCAGCAGCCGGTGTGCTAACGGGCCAAGAACTATCCCCATCACACTATAAACGTCAGTCCGCTGAACAATGCATATGCTGATGCGAATATCTTCACTCCCGTCGTTGTGAGCCGATTCACAGGCCCCATGCCCCCGAGGATCATGGATGCCTCCAGCAAAGAATCAACCCAATCAAATCCAGCTATCCAGTGGTATCCCGATACTCCGATAGATAAAGCAGCTAATACCAGTAGACTCGCCATAGCTAAGGAGTTCACCATCCTTCTTACAAAAACTGATAAGGGCGCCAGTTTTTCATGCTTCCGTTCAAACATTAATGACCTCGTAACAGTGAAAATCCTCGAGTTTGGAAACACAGAATAATTATGATATTCATAATATTTGTGACGACTTTTTTAAATTATGCGGTGAAAGAAAATTGATGTCAAGAGTTTTTGGGGTGAAATGCTTTCACTTGATAAAGAGCGACAAATAAACTATATCAGCAGGGAATGACGTGATTAATTTGCTGTCACTCCTGCAGAAGAGGAGTCCAGTTGCTTTTTTCAAATGGAAGAAATTATGGATTCCCGCTCCCCGATCAGGTCGAGGACAAGCTTCGCGAGAATGACCCAATGTGCAGCAATCTCCGGATATTTTAACCAGAAGATATCAAAGAGGGATGAGAAATGAAAATCAGCAAGATCAGCGAAATGCGGTTCATGGACAGGTATGCTGTTGAAAAACTAGATATACCGGAAGAAATTCTCATGGAAAACGCCGGGCAGGCCTCGACATATGTCTTAGCACAGGAGATTGGCATAAAGGAAAAGAAGTTTGTTGTGTTCTGTGGCACCGGCAATAATGGCGGTGACGGCCTTGTAGTAGCAAGGAAAATTCACAGCAATGGCGGATTAGTTAAGGTATTTGTTGCTGGAGACGTGAAGAAGTTTAAAGGGGCAGCCAAAACCAATTGGAATATTATATCGAAACTTCCCATCGAAGCACGGAGGATTGAATCTGTGGAAGAGATTAGAAGCGATGTCCTCCACTGTCATGGGATAGTAGATGCCCTTTTTGGTACGGGCATGGATAGGGAAGCGACAGGGCTCTATAAGGAAGTTATTCAGTTGATTAACTCAAGCGGCAAGAAAGTTCTGAGTCTGGATATTCCTTCCGGCGTTCATGGAGACACGGGAGAGGTCATGGGCGTGGCTGTAAAGGCCGATTATACGGTTACATTCGGTCTCCCCAAGATCGGAAACATGTTCTATCCCGGATATGACATGGGCGGAAAACTTTATGTTACCCACATTTCTTTTCCGCCTTCCCTCTATGACAGCGACGCCCTCAAGGTCCAGATCAACGACTATGTGAAGCTCCCACCACGAGAGAGAGATGTCTATAAAGGACGCATGGGAGAGGTGCTTTTTATTGCGGGCGCTGCATCGTATTTCGGCGCGCCCTATTTTTCCGCGTTATCGTTTCTCAAGGCAGGCGGAGGGTATGCCCGTCTGGCTGCACCCTTATCCATAACGCCTTTTATCGCAACTAAAGGAAGTGAGATTGTCTTTGTTCCCCAGAAGGAGACACGGGCGGGAAGCATCGCGCTGGAAAATCGAGACAGCCTGATCGAGCTCTCGGAAAAGATGGACATGGTAGTGATTGGACCCGGCCTTTCTCTGGATGATGAGACACAACAACTCGTCAGGGAACTCGTGCGGATTATAAAGAAACCCATTCTCATCGACGGGGACGGAATTACTGCCATTGCAGATCAACTGGAAATGATCAGACAAAGAAAGGGAGAGACCGTTCTCACCCCACATCTTGGGGAGATGGCCCGCATTGCGAAGAAGAGTGCAGGTGAAATCAACAAGCAGAAGATAGACATCTTGCAGCTCACGGCCATGTCGCTGCATGCGATCATCGTCCTGAAAGGGGCCCACACATTGATCGGTTATCCGGACGAAAGAGTTTTTGTCAATCTCAGCGGCAATCCGGGAATGGCCACGGCGGGCTCAGGCGATGTCCTGACAGGAACCATTGCAGCCATGTTCGGTCTCGGCCTGTCGTTGGAGGATGCGGTGAAGAAGGGCGTCTTTATCCACGGATTATCCGGAGACCTTGCGGCGGCGGACAAGGGCGAGGACGGCATCACGGCCCAGGACATTCTTGATTATCTGCCCCTTGCCATGAAGTACGATAGGGAAGGTCCTCTCGACGATTTCAGAGACATATACGAAGGGCCTTACGTGGTGTGACAGAGGACGTCTATATATTTCTTTCAATGATGTAGTCTGATATGGCAAGCAGCGATTCCTTTGGCTTAGAGTCTTCAAATGATTCAAGATAACCTTTTGCCTCGGCAATGTATGTCTTTGCCTTGTTGAGGGAATAATTAATGCCGTCATGACGGTGCATCACAGAAACAATATCCGAGATAACCTTTTCGTCCTGTTCCTTGTCCTCAACTGCCTTTTTGATCAATTTCTTTTCCTCCGATGAACATTTCTTCAGGGCATGAATAAGAGGGAGGGTTATTTTCCCCTCTTCCAGATCTTTTCCGATTGCCTTTCCAAATAAGTCTTCCTCGGCCACATAGTCGAGGGTATCGTCGGTTATCTGAAACGCGGAGCCGAGGCGCATTCCGAACCGGGTGAGGGCCTCGACCTGATCGTCTGATGCCTTTCCTAGAATACCTCCTACAGCGCATGCGGCGGATATGAGAGTCGCCGTCTTTTTCTCGATGATTGTGAGATATTCTTTTTCACTTATATTGATGTCACCGCATTTGACAAGTTGAAGAACCTCCCCTTCCGACATGGTGTTTGTCGTAGTGGAGAGAAGTTTGATGATGGCTAAATTGCCATACTCCGTCATAAGCTTGAAGGATTTGGAATAGAGGAAATCGCCCACGAGCACGCTGGCCGCATTCCCCCATATATTGTTTGCGGAAATTTTGCCCCTCCGGGTCGTTGCTTCATCAATTACGTCATCATGGAGCAGTGTGGCTGTATGGATAAATTCAATCACGGCGGACAGGGCATACCTTTTCTCGCCTTTATAACCACAAAGTGAAGCGGTGGACAGAAGCAAAAGAGGCCTGAATCTTTTTCCCCCGCTGCCTATGAGATGATGGATGATTTCGGGTATGAGGTGCACTCCGGAACGGAGATGCGTCTCCATTTGTTCTTCAACGCGTTTTAAGTCATCCCCATAAGTACGGAAAACATCCTGTATTTGCATTAACCTATCCTTATATGATTATAATCCCAAATCTTCGTTTATCAGGATGACTTTCACCCTGCCTTTCGGGAAGGATTTTTCTGTAATCGCCCAACTGTTGCAAATGCGCCCGCTGCTCTTGCATTCTTCGCAGTAAGATGTCTTGGCGCAGGGGGTTTTCATGCCCAACCGCAGGACATTTGCCGGTGCCACATAATTCTTGATTCGCATCATCGCATCTTCCAGGTCCGCGACAATCTTATTTCTCCCGACCAGAATGATGACATTTTTCGGCCCGAAGGTAATAGCCGCGACACGATTACCCAGCATATCAAGGTTCACTAACATTCCCGATTCAGTAACGGCATTCGTCCCCGTAATGAAGAGGTCAACAAGGAGAGCCTGCCGGCGTCGCTCCCAGCCGGCGTCGCGCGATATGGTCTTGTCGAATGTATCAATCACCTCTATTTTCTTATTGTTCTTCAGTTCATCATAAAGCCCGGTGGCGACGAATGTCATGGAGCCGCCCCAGGAAATGCTCTTGGGGGCAATCGTGGGAATAATTTCATTAAGCACAATATCTTTTGCTTCGGCAGCATTTTTAGCCAAAAAAACATCGAAGTTATTTGCCTCCAGGGATAGTTTAATATCCGCTAGCCTGATTTGCCAGAACCTATCGACAGGACTGTCCATGTCATAACTCCTGCTTTGATTGGATGCTCCGATTTTGGGGCATTATGGAGAAATGGTTGTTTCTTGTCAAGCCTGTATATTCTTAATTCATCATGCGAAGGCGCTCCACCCGCACAGGGACGGTCCTGTTGCATTGCGCTCTATCGTTCGTCATGGTAAGATTATATTAATCGCTATTTTATTCACTGGCATTGTTTATGGACGATAATTCCTTCAGGCAGCTTCTGAACCGGCTCTGTCTCTCCTGGCAGGGTTACGCCAAGGTGAGGAAAGGCGTTAAGAAACGCCTTTCCCGTCATATGCGGGAGCTTGGCTTGCCGGCAATGGATGACTATCTTCAAGCCCTCTCGGACCCCGAGATTCTGAAAAAGGTCGAAAGGCTGATGAGTGTATCCATAAGCCATTTCTTCCGTGATCAAAATCTCTGGCACACTCTCGAAGAGGAAATTATCCCGGACATCACGGCTGGACGCAGTGAAAAAATTCATGCATGGTCGGCAGGCTGCGCTTTGGGACAGGAAGCCTACAGCCTTGCAATAAAGTGGGACATGCTGAAAAAAAAGTGCTCCGCTCTGCCTGAACTTCGGATTTTGGCTACCGACATTAATCCCGATTGCATAGGTAAGGCCATGGCAGGGGTCTATGGCAGAAGCAGTATTAAAGGATTGTCGGACGAAATTAAATCGGCTTATTTCCATGCATCTGAGGACGGGAAAGACTACTGTGTGGCGGATTATTTGAAAAATTATATTGCGTGGGAAGTGCATGATCTGATGAAAGAGCGACCTCCTGCAGAAAGGTTTCAGATCATTCTCTTAAGAAATAGTCTCTTCACATATCATCGCCGGGAATGTATATCTTCCGTCTTTATGAATGTTTTAGACAGCCTTGATGACGGTGGATTCTTCATTATCGGAAGCCGCGAGAGGTTGCCTTCTCAAACACATACACTTTCACCATTTAAAGGCTCTTCGTATATTTTTCAAAAGACAAAGGCTCCCACACCAATTTTGCCGAGGTATAATCGAGTTCGCTGATCCTTGGACTTGGAGGCGAAGGAATAACGGACGATAGCTATACTCAGTCTTCGGGGCAGATCCACAGAATCTGACTCTTGCTGACGAAAATTACCTTTCCACCGAGGCCACCAGGAATTGTAGCATTGAATAAAACGATAAAAGGGTCTTCGCCGACATTGAGCAGGTCGGACAGTCTGTCATGGTCCTTGATATTAATCTGACCTTTTACGTGGGATCCGTCCGTCAGGCGGATATTTGCTTTTTTTATTTTTAGATCTTCAGATTCAGACATACTAACCTACCTATCCTGTATCTTAAATATGCACCGCTCCATATCAACTTAAGGCAGGACACCGCAGTTCGGCATCGACACCCTTTGCATTGCCTATGTTGTACTGTATCAACTTATTTAGGCGAACGAAGCTTTCATCATCCATGGAGACGAATTTAAGGGTTGATAAGGCTATTACGGACAACACTAGAATTGCAAGAATTAAAAAACTCTCTCTTGGCAACTGTTTTACTTTCATTTTCGGCACCTAAATGACCTTCTTCATTGCGGCAATGGCTGTTTCGATTTGATCGTCCGTTGGCTCCTTAGTGGTAATCTTTTGCAATAGTAATCCCGGCCAGCTCAAGATTTGCACCCATTTCAAGTCTCTCTTTCTTCCGGTAAAGCGAATAATCTCATATGAAATTCCGGCAATAACAGGAAGCAGCAGGAGTTTATAGAAAACTCTGTGCACAAAGTCAGGTCTCCCGAGGAGTGAAAATATCAGGATTGCCGTGATCATAACGACGAGGACAAAACTCGTCCCGCAGCGCGGATGCCGTGTAGAGAATTTCTTGATATTTTCCACTGTCAATTCCTGACCATTTTCCCAGGCGAATACCGTCTTATGCTCCGCCCCATGATACATGAATACCCGCCTCATGTCTTCCATCAAAAGGGTGGTGCCCAGGAAACACAGGAAAATCCCCAGACGAATAAAACCCTCTACTATGTTTAAGAGAATTGTGCTTGATACGAAACTTTTCAACACGGAAAAGCAGTAAGCGGGGACGACAACGAAAAGAAATATGGCCGTACCCAAACCAATTATGACTGAAATCGTCATTTCCCATTTTTTCGGCTTTACATCATTTTCCGTCAAGGCTAGCTCGGCAGAATACATAAGGCATTTCATACCGATTACCATCATTTCCAAAAGGGTGACGGATCCGCGTATAAATGCGAGTCCCAGACATTTATATCTCTTGGTGAGGGGAACATAATACTGTTCCTGAATAGCTATTTCCTTGTCAGGCTTTCTTACGGCGGCTGCGATCTTGTTCCCATGCCGCATCATCACGCCTTCTATAATAGCCTGGCCGCCGGCAATATCTTCCGGATGAGGTTTTTCATTCATTGTTGTTATGATGAAGCTTTCTCTGATTCATTATGGCTACTGCGAATCAACCGCTTACCGGATTCTTGCACCCGTGACAGGCTCTCCATCGAAACACAGGAGCGTCAGGCCATCTTCCATATCTGTAGCAAGGAGCATAGCCTGGGATTCTATACCCATCATCTTTGTCGGTTTCAGGTTTACCACAACGGCGATTTTTTTTCCGATGAGGTCTTCCGGTTTGTATTCCTTTGCTATACCCGCCACAAGAGTCCTTTTCTCGCCCATATCGATCGTAAGCTTCAGGAGCTTGCTGGATTTGGGAATGGCCTCCGCCTCGATTACTTTGGCGACGCGAAGGTCCACCTTCTCAAAATCTGCATAATCTATTAGTGGTTTTACAGGTTGAAGTTCCTTCTCTGTCACTTCCGCTTTCTCCCTTTCTTTTTCATATTTGACCCTCGGGAAGAGCGCATCGGATCTCTTTAAGCTGTTTCCGTGTTTTATACCTCCCCAGCTTCTGATACTGTCAAAATTCTGTGAAGCTGCATCCGCGATACCCAACTGATCCATAATCTTTCCTGCTGAGCCAGGCATGAAGGGAGAGATCAGGATCGCAATTATACGAAGCGACTCGAGGAGATTGTAGATAACAGTCTCCAGCCGGATCTTGTTTGCCTTATCCTGACCGAGTCTCCACGGCTCCTGCTCGACGATATATTTATTAGTCACGTTGATAAAATCCCATGCGGCAATCAAGGCCCTATGAAGAGTGAGTTCCTGAAAGCATCTCTCCACGTCAGCAACAGCCTTGCCTGCAGCGGTCACAAGCAGCCTGTCTTCTCCTGATTGAGTATGGGCTTCAGGCACTGTTCCGGCGCAGTATTTCATAGCCATCGTCATGGTCCTGCTCACGAGATTGCCAAGATCGTTGGCCAGATCCGAGTTGATCCTCTGTACAAAGCCCTCTTCGCTGAAGCTGGAATCGAGACCGAAAACCATCTCCCGAAGAAGAAAATAACGGAACGGGTCGAGGCCATATGTATCTTTCAAATCCAGTGGCTTGATCACATTGCCGAGGCTTTTCGACATCTTGCTCTGGTCGACTATCCAATAGCCATGGACGTTAAGGTGCTGGTAAGGCTCAATCCCTGCGGACTTCAGCATGGTTGGCCAGTAAATTCCGTGCGGCTTGAGAATATCCTTCGCGATGAGATGCTGGGCATTGGGCCAGAATACCCTGAAATTTTCACCGTCCGGATAACCTAGTCCGGTAATGTAATTGATGAGGGCATCAAACCAGACATAAGTCACGTAGTCTTCATCAAAAGGCAGCGTTATCCCCCAGTTCAATCTGCTCTTCGGCCTCGAGATGCATAAATCTTCCAGCGGTTCCCTCAGGAAGGCGAGGACCTCATTCTTGTAACGCTCCGGCCTGATGAAATCGGGGTGATCTTTGATATAATCTATCAGCCAGTCCTTATATTTGCTCATCTTGAAAAAGTAATTACTCTCTTCTCGATACTCCGGGGCTGCTTTATGATCGGGACAGAGCCCGTTCACGAGCTCTTTTTCAGTGTAGAATCTTTCGCAGCCTACGCAGTAGTATCCCTCATATTTTCCGAAGTAGATATCTCCGGCGTCGTGGACCTTCTTGAGAATCAGTCTGACTGTGTCGACGTGGTTTGCATCTGTGGTCCTGATGAAATAATCATTGTCGACGGCAAGCTGCGGCCACAGGCTCCTGAACTGGGCGCTGATGCGGTCTGCATATTCCTTAGGGGTTGTGTTTGCTCCCCGCGCGGCCTCTACGATCTTGTCGCCGTGCTCATCCGTACCGGTCAGAAAAAATACCCTGTATCCGCAAAGGCGATGATACCTGGCCAGAACATCGGCAACAATAGTCGTATAGGCATGGCCTATATGCGGTGAGGCATTGACATAATATATCGGCGTTGTAATGTAATAAGTTTTCTCCACAAACAATTCCTCTCGTTTTAAAAAGCCGTCGGCATCAACATAGAGCTTAAAGATTCTAAAGCTATAGGTCTTTTATATTAACGGTAATTTCTTTGCCGCTTTCCAGCTCTACGACCACCTCCCCTTTCAGGATATTCTGTCTTATGATTTTGCCTCGCCCTTCGGCAGCGTTTATGATCTTGCCGCACTTTGGCATGTGTTTCTTCATATCCTGATATCCTTCAAATTCAAAGGCCAGGCAACACATCAACCTCCCGCAGAGTCCAGAAATTTTTTCCGGATTCAGAGATACACTCTGTTCTTTGGCCATCTTGACGGACACCCTGTCCAGATTGGGTATAGAATTCGCACAACATACTTCTCTGCCGCAGATCCCCAAACCCTTTATCATCTTGGCTTCGTGACGGGAGCCAATATGCCTTAACTCAATCCTCATCTTGAATTGCTGAACCAGATCCTTTACGAGCTCCCGGAAATCTACCCGGCTTTCCGCTGTGAAATAAAATACTGTCTGGCTTTTATCGAAGAGACATTCCACGTCAATCAGTTTCATAGGAAGATTTCGTTCCTTTATTTTCTCCAGGCAGAATTGGCGGGACTCCTGTTCCAGAGTCTCATTCTCTTTCTTGATCCAGAAATCTTCCTCTGTGACCTTGCGGACGACGCTCTTGAGACCGACAGGCAGCTTGTTAATCGGCACGGGCATCACGGGGGTAATCACTGTACCCCAAGACACACCGTTTTCCGTGTTGACAATAACCGGATCGTTTTTCGCGAGCTGTAGGTCAGCAGCATCAAAATTGTATATCTTTCCATCTTTGCGAAACTTTATTCCAACAATATTTTTCAGATTTCCTTGCTCCATTTCCCCTTACTGATGACGACCTTAATCAGCCATTGTGCTATTTTTACCTGTCAGAGGCCATTACTGTGGAATGACAAAAAACCAATTATTTATGATACCTTTCAAGTGTAAACATCATGACCTCTAAAGTCAATTGTTTATTGGCATTCTGATTTATCGTGTGGCATGCCCGATCCACAGCCCTGATGCATTTTACAATATCGCGCCCCGTTTTACTGTCTGCGACTGATTTTATGATGTCAATGTGATCCTGATTGATAATATTGTCCGCATTGCCGGTTTCCTTATATACCAATGCATCCCTGTAACCGGTCATTAAGATGCCGAGCCTTTCCATAATATCTTTTCTTTCCTGTCCAAAGTCATTGAGAGCGGATAAAAGTTTGAGGGGGTCTTTCGTTTTGATCCCTGCAATTATATCAAGGACTGCCGCCCTCGTTGTCAGATATGACTCATCATTCATTGCCCGGGCCTTCCCGATGCTGCCACCCGAAGATAATGCGATCAATTGGGCCGATTTACGGTCCAGTGATAATTTTCCCTCTAGGAATGAAGCAATAGTTTCCCGCCTAAGTGGATTAAACCTAACGTGCTGGCACCGGGATAGAACAGTGGCAGGAAGTTGATGAGGGCGTGAAGTGATCAATATCAATATATTTGATGCCGACGGCTCTTCAAGTGTTTTCAGGAGGGCATTAGCCGAAGCGATATTCATCCTGTCAGCATCTCCGATGATAAAAATTCGTTTTCCCCCTTCAAAGGGGCTGAATTTCATCTGCTCCTGGAGTTCTCTGATTTCCTGAATTTTTATGAATTGCCCTTGAGCCCTTATCGTAATAACATCGGAATGATTTCCGTGATCTATCTTCAGGCAGGAAGGACATACATCGCACGCATCGTGGATGTCCCGCCCCGCTAAACAATTCAGTGCCTTGGCAAATACCTCCGCTACGGTCTTTTTTCCGACGCCTTCCGCGCCGTAAAAAAGATGCGCGTGGGGAATACGATCCCTTGCCATCGCCGTTTGAAGGACCTTTATCTGTTTTTCATGACCATAAATATCTTTGAAAGACATGAAACCAACCATTTCTCCGGTCTAAACAATACAGGAATTCTAATATCAAAAATCCCATATGTTTGGCTATGAGAATTTTGACGCTGTCTTGGAAATTGGGATTTTATACTTAGAGCTTCTCGGTTGTGAATTGTGAGAGATGGACACAGACTTCATGATGGACGGATTCGATATCCTTTGACGCATCGACGATTCGGAATCGATCAGGTTCGTTTCTCGCAAGGGAAAGATAACCCTCTCTCACTCTGCTGTGAAACTCCAATGCCTCCCTTTCAAATCGATCCTCCGCTGGAATCCCCTTATTGCTGGAAATTCTTTCCATAGCCCTTTTTAAACCCATCTCAACCGGCAGATCAAAAAGAAGTGTGAAGCCCGGCTTCAGACCATCTGAAGAAAAGTCGTTAATGAGTCTGATCAAGTCAGTATCTAAGCCTCTGCCGAAACCCTGGTAGGCAACCGTTGCATCAGAAAACCGGTCACACAAAACCACCCTTCCTTCTTTCAGGGAGGGCTTAATCACATCTCTGACATGCTGCGCCCTGGCCGCGAAGAAGAGAAGAAGCTCCGTCTCCGCATGCATTTTTGCTGAATCATACGGGGTCTTATTCAGGAGCATCTCCCTCACCCTTCTTCCGATGGGCGTTCCCCCCGGCTCCTCTGTAGTGATAAACGGTGTACGGTGCTCACTAAGATAGCTTCCAGCGAGCTTTACCTGGGTTGATTTCCCGCAACCTTCGATGCCTTCAAAGGTGATAAATCGTTCCATAGTGACAATCTTAACCGGAGACTTTTTAATAGAGATATGTATTCT
>Ga0209048_10002618_pt1 | contig 17803 bp, 18 predicted proteins | sample FrelakmetCRP12CR_FD_187146 | JGI IMG/M metagenome (GOLD analysis project Ga0209048, IMG submission 187146) | Freshwater lake sediment microbial communities from the University of Notre Dame, USA, for methane emissions studies - CRP12 CR (SPAdes)... | ecosystem: Environmental > Aquatic >... | reverse complement strand
CGCCGGCAAGCGGCTCGCGCTCGCCAACAAGGAGCCGCTCGTCGTCGCGGGCGAGCTCATCCTCGCCGAGGCGAAAAAGAGCGGCGCGGAGCTCGTGCCGGTCGATTCCGAGCACAGCGCGATCCACCAGGCCTTGCGCTCCGGCCGTCCGGGCGAGGCCGCGCGCCTCGTGCTGACGGCCTCCGGCGGCCCGTTCCGCGAACGGCGGCTCGAGACCTTCGACGCCATCACGGTGGACGACGCCCTGGCGCACCCGACGTGGAAGATGGGCCCCAAGATCACGATCGACTCGGCGACCATGATGAACAAGGGCCTCGAGGTGATCGAGGCGCACTTTCTCTTCGGCCTGCCGGGCGAGAAGATCGACGCCGTCATTCACCCGCAGTCGCTCATCCACTCCTTCGTCGAATTCGTGGACGGGTCGCTCGTGGCCCAGCTCGCGAAGAACGACATGAAGTTTCCGATCGTCTACGCGCTGTCCTACCCCGAGCGGCTTCCGAACGATTTCGGGCGGCTCGACCTCGTGGCGCTGTCGCGCCTCGACTTTTTCGAGCTCGACCCGCGGCGTTATCCGGCCCTCGGCCTGGCCCGCGCGGCCCTGGCAGCGGGCGGCGGGATGCCGGCCATCCTGAACGCCGCCAACGAGATCGCCGTGGCCGCCTTCCTGGAAGGGAAGATTTCCTTCCCCGACATCGTTAACGTCGTTTCGGCAACCATGGAAACCACAGGCCGTAAGGCCGCTCCCGCGAGCCTCGACGAGGCGGAAGAGGTCGACCGCGCCGCGCGCGAGGCGGCTTCGGCCCTCGTCCGCCGCCGCCCGGCGCCCGTGGGCGCCCGGTAATACTCGATCCCCGAAGGAGCTTTCTTGACGATCCTCAGCAACACCCTCGCCCTCATCGTCGTCCTGTCGGTCCTCGTCGTCGCCCACGAGTTCGGCCACTTCGCGGTCGCCAAGTGGTTCCGGTTCCCGGTCGAGGTCTTCTCGGTCGGTTTCGGCAAGCGCCTCTTCGGCAAGCAGTGGCGGGGGACCGACTACCGCGTCTCGGCGATCCCGCTCGGCGGCTACGTGCGCGTCATCGGCCTCGGCCCGGACGAGTCCACGGTCACCGAGGGCACCTCGCAGGAAGCGCCGCCCGTCGGTAAACGCTGGCAGCGCGCGCTCGTGCTGCTCGCCGGGCCCGGAATGAACTTCGTCCTCGCGATCCTCCTTCACACGGCCGTCTTCGTCGTCGGCGTCAAGGTCCCCGCCTACGAGCTCGATCGGCCCGTGATCCGGATCGTGGAGCCGGGCTCCCCGGGCGCGGCCGCCGGTTTCCAACCGGGCGACCGCGTCGTGTCGATCAACGGCACGGAAACGCCGCGCTGGCGCGACGTCCTCTTCATCTTCGGGATGAGCGCCCGGGAGAAGCTCGACGTCGAGGTGGACCGCGCCGGCAATGGCGTCTTCCTCCAGGTGGTGCCGCGGCCGAAGACGAAATACGACCTCGGCGACGTGGGGCTCCTGCCGGACTTCGGCACGGGGGTGAGGCCGAGGGTCGGAGCGGTGGTGTCCGGATCGCCGGCCGAGAAGGCGGGTTTGAAGCCCGGCGACGTCATCGTCTCGGTGGCGGGCCGGGAGATCAAGGGCTCCCCGGACCAGATCTTCACGAACTTCGTCGCGGCGGTCTCGGGCGCCGCGCCCGGGCCCTTCGCCATCGAGTACCTGCGCGGCGGAAAGACGGCCACGACCACGGTCTCGCCGCGTAAGGACCCGGATGGGTCCTGGAAGGTCGGCGTGCAGGTGGGCGGGGACCTTCCCGAAGTGCTCGAGCGGTTTCCGGTGAAGCAGGCTTTCGTCGAAGGCTGGCGCCGTGTCGAGACGGATTTCAGGATGACCCTCTCGATTCTCGGCCGCCTCTTCCGCGGGCACGCGAGCATGAAGTCCATGTCGGGGCCGCTCGACATCGCGAAGTTCTCGGGCGAAGCGGCGCGCACCGGCGCGGTGCCCCTCGTGGCGCTGATGGCCGCGATCTCGCTGCAGCTCGGGATCTTCAACCTGCTGCCGATCCCCGTGCTCGACGGCGGCCACCTCTTCCTGCTCGGCCTCGAGAGCGCGGCGCGCCGCGACTTCTCGCTGCGGGTCAAGGAGCGCATCCTGCAGGTCGGGTTCGTGATGATCCTCGCGCTGCTCGCGGTCGTCCTCTACAACGACCTGGCGAAGAACCTGCCGACGGGCTGGTGGCCCTTTTGAGTAGGCCAGGTGTGCAGAGGTAGGGGCGGCTTTCGCGGCCGCGCGCCCTCAGCGCACCGGTAGCGCCGGCAGACGAGGGGCTCTCGCCGGCGTTCCCGGGAGAGCTCGACGACCCGCGGTGCTTGCGCCGGGCCGCCCCCGGCGATGCTGCGAAGGATCGCGGCCTTCTCGTCTGCGTCGAGACGCTCCCGAGAATAGGCCACGGCCGCATCTTGTGCTCCGGGGCGTGCGGCTCCCTGCAAGGCTAGAATCCCGAGAGGAATGCACCCGTGACGATGCACCTGCTCGGCCTGTGGCTCGCCTACGCATCGGCCACCGCGATCGCCCTCTGGCTCGCCCGGCGGTACGCGGGCCCTTTCTCGGGCCGGGTCGGAATCCTGCTCGCTCTGCTCCCGCTCGTCTTCACGGGCCAGGCGATGCTGCTCGGGCAGCTCTACGGACCCGCGGACCTGTACTTCACTGCGGACCCTTGGAAGCGGGTCGCGGCGGCCGAGGGGATCGGGGCGCCGCAGAATCCGATTCTTTCGGACCTGGCGTTCGCGAACCTGCCGTGGCGCGCGGCGGTGCGGGAAGCGCTCGTCAACGGGCGGGCGCCGCTCTGGAACCGGTTCGTGCTCGGGGGCAACCCGCTGCTGGGTGCGGCGCAGGCCGGGGTCTTCCATCCTTCGACCTGGCTCGGGATCTGGCTGCCGCTGCCGCTGTCCTGGACGTTCTCCTGCACGTTCACGCTCTTTCTCGCTCTGCTCTCGGCCTTCCTCTTCTTCCGTGACTTCGAGCTCGGCGTCCGGTCGGCGCTCGTGGGCGCAATCGGCTGGGGATTCTCGACGTACATGCTGTTCTGGAACGGCTGGAGCGTCGGCCCTTCGACGGCGACGTTTCCCCTGCTCCTTCTGGGGTTGCGGCGCCTCGCGCGCGCGGCGGGGTCGGACCGTCGCGGCGTCGTGCTGACCACGGCCGCGCTCTGCCTCTCGCTCTTCGGCGGGCATCCCGAGTCCTTCTTCCACTGCGCCGCGGCCGGCGGCGCGTATTTCGTCTGGGAGCTCGCCGCGACGGGCCGTCGCGCCGCGGCGCGCGCGATCGGCGGCGCGATCGTCGCCGGAGGCCTCGCGTTCCTGCTCTGCGGGCCGCAGCTCTTTCCGCTTCTCGAGGCCATTCCGCATTCGGCCGAATATCGAACGCGCCGGGCGGCGCTCACGGCCGGCGCGGGCCGCCAGTCGGTCCCGGCCGCGGATGCCGCCGCGCGCTTGCTGCCGGACTTGCTTCCGTTCTCCCACGGCATCTACGGGAAGAGCGCCGTGGACGCGGGGCGGGAAGACGGCTCGGGCATGGCGCTCGGCTACGCGGGGGCGGTGCTCTTTCCTCTGGCGGCCCTCGCCTTCGTCGGCAAGCCGCGCGAGCGCGGGCGAGGGGTCTTCCTGGCGTTCGTCCTCGCCGGCCTTGCTTACGGCGCGAGCGCTCCGGGTCTGCTCGACTTGACCACGCGCCTGCCGGGGTTCGCCCTCGCGCTCAACTACAGGCTCGTGTTTCTTGCCGGTCTCGGCCTGGCGGGACTGGCGTCGCTCGGGGCCGAGTCGCTGTTCGAAACGGGTGGCCCGAAGCGGCTCGCCGTGGCATCGGCGATCGTCGCCGGTGTTCTCACCGCGGCCTTTCTCGCTGCGGGGCCAATTTTTGCCGACCGGGGGCTGGAGCCCGGGTTCGTCCGGAAGTCATTTCTCTTCGAGGTCCTGCCGGTCGCTCTCCTCGCCATGGCGGCGGCGGCAGCGCGCCGGCGCCCCGGCGCCGTGGCCGATGCCGCGATCGTGTATCTCGCGCTCCAGCGCTTTCTCGAGATGGGAGGCACCTATCCGACGCTGCCACCCGGGGCGCTCGCGCCCGACCTGCCGACGCTCGCGGCCCTGCCGCGCGGAAGCGACCCGTCCCGGATTGCTGCGGTGTCGGACGTGTTCCGGCCGAATGCGGCGGCGCTCTACGCGATCGAGGACGTGCGCGGGTACGAGTCGCTCGTGCTCGATCGTTTCGCGGACACGTTCCCGCTGTGGTCGAAGGCGCAGGCTGCCTCCTTCAATCGCGTGGACGACCTCACGCGGCCCTTTCTCTCGTTCCTCAACGTGCGGTACGCGATCGGAGCTCCCGACGCGGCACCGCCCGCGGGCTGGCTCGAGCAGGCGCGCGGGCCGGAGCTCGCGATCTTCTCGAACCCGGGAGCGATGCCTCGGGCCTTCGTGCCGGGCGCATTGAGGCGAGAGCACGACGCGGTCGCGGCCATGGCGTCCGTCGACGATTTTGCGAAGACGGCCTTGGTTTCGGGCGCCGGCGCGCCCGAGGAGAAGAATGGCGCCGCCACGCTCGGTGTTCGTGAGGTCGGTCCGGACCTCGTGGTCACGGCCTCGGCGTCCTCGCGCGCCTTCGTGGCAACCTCGCTGCCGGACTGGCCGGGATGGATCGCCGAGTCGGAGGGGCGCCTGCTGGCGGTCGAAACGGTGAATCACGCGTTCGTGGGATTCTGGGTCGAGCCCGGCGAGCACGCGGTCCGTCTTCGGTACCGGCCGCGGTCGTGGACGCTCGGGATCGGGGCTTTCGTGCTCGGCCTCGTTGTTGCGGTCGCCCTTTCGCGGGCCTCGCAGCGCTCGCGCGCCTGACCTCGACTCCGACGTCCGGCGGTCGGGCTTCGTAGAAGAGGGGATGGGGCACTTCGCGGCGGCGGTCCTCTGCATCGCGGCGGCGGGAGCCGGCGTCTACGCCCTGTGCCGCCATCTCTCCTGCGCGCGGCTGCCGGCGATTTTCGGCGCGGCCGCATGGGCCTTCTCCGAGGCGTTGCTACGGCCCGGCGCACCGCCCTTCGAGCAGGCGGGGTCGTCCATCCTGGTTCCTTTCGCGCTGGCGGGAGCGTTTTCCCGCGAGCGCCGGCGTTGGCCGTTTCTCGCCCTCGCTCTCTCCTGCGTCACGCTGCGCTGGAGGCTCGGGGCGGCGGAGGCGCCCGGAACCGCAGCGCTCGAGGCCCTGGTGCTCGCGGTCCTCGCCGGCCTAGGAGCGCAGCGGATCTGGGACGGAGAGGGGGGCGCTGCCTTTCTCATTGGCGCCGTGGCGGCCGTGATTGCGGCCCTGACGCGGTCGAGCGCCGGCGCCGCCGTGCTGATCGAGGCGGTGCCGGTGGCTTCGGCGCTCGCCCTCGCTGCTCTCATGTCCCGCGAGACACGAGCGCGAGCGGGACTGGTCGCGCTCGTTGCGCTCTTCGCCGTGCAGCGCGCGCTCGAGATCGGCTTGGGCCCGTCCGGCGGCCGTAGCGCCGTCGCTACGGCCGCGGAGGCTTCGCTGTCGCGCCCCTGACGGCGTGGGTGCGCCGCGCGCCTCCGAGCGACGCGATGCCGGCGGCGAGGATGCAGGCCGAGAGCGCGGGCTGCGAAACGCGGGGCGCCGTCCAGCCGATGCGCTCCCGCGGATCGGTGGCATCGTGCATGTAGTCGAAGACGAGGAAGCCGAAAAGGCCCCCGACGAGAAAGAGCGCCGGAAACAGGCGGCTGACGACCGGCCGGGCCGTCACGAGGAAGGCAATCGGGATCGCCCACGAGAGCCAGTACGTGCCCGCGCCGAGCTCCCGCGGGATCCACGCCAGGATCGTCGCGAGAAACTCGGTGCGCACCGCGAGCAGACTGCCGTGGGACCGGTACCCGACCTGGAGACCCATCCGCCATTGAAAGAGGAACCAGGCACAGACGACGAGGACGGGCGGGGCGAGCAGGGGCAGCGACCGCGCGAAGACGCGCCGCCGCCCTTCGACCACGTCGCGGACTGCCGCTCCCGCCACGATCAGGAGGGCCGCGACGGAGCCCTCGACCTTCGTCAGGGCCGCCCCGGCCAGCATGAGAGCGGGCAGGAAGCGGCCCTCGCCTTCGCCGTCCTCGACGAGAAGACCGGCGATCGCGATGCTCTCGAAGAAGAGCAGCGGGGCCTCCGCGTTGCCGCCCGAGATGGACGCGGCGAGCGAGGCCGCGAGCGCGGTGGTCCAGAATGCACCGACGGCCGCCGCGCCGTCGTCGGTCATGCGCCGGCGCAGGAGGCCGCAGACCAGCGGCAGGGCCGCGGCGAGCCACAGCGCGGACGTGACGGGAACCAAGCGCCAGGGCATGCGGCCGGCGGCGAGCGCGCCCCACGCCTGGACGATGGGCACCGCGGGCGGATAGTCCGGCACGGCGTGCCCGAAGTAGAAGGAACGCAGAAGCCCGACGTCGATGCCGCGCACCTGTGCAAAGCGCGCGGCCTTCACCCCCCAGAAGAGCAGGTAGTCGATGGACGTCGCGCCCGACATGACGAAGGTCCAGCCGAGGAGCAGCAGCGAGAGTCCCGCGACCGCGCCGGCAGCCGCGGCCGCGCGCCGGGAGGGGCGAAACGCGGGCCGGGGCTCGGGGACGGACCTCGACCAGAGGGCGCCGAGGGCCAGAGACACGACCAGGGGAGGCGCCGCCAGTGCCGGCAAGCTCCACGCGACGCCGGCGAGGGTCAGAACGAGCCCCGTCAGCGTGAGGGCGACCGTCCCCATCGCGAGCGCCACGGCGGCCCGCGCAAGAACTCCGTAGCGGCGGACGGACGGGTGAAAGGCCGCCCCCGCGCCGAGAACGGGAATCGCGAGCATCGCGGCAAGAAAGCGCAGCGAGCTCATGGAGTCGGCGGCCGCTCATAGATCGCGCCGTCGGGGACGCGCGCGATCAGGCGCGCGCGAGGGTTCTCGGGAGCGCTCTTGCGGTATTCGAGGCTGTACTGCGCCGCGGCGGCCTGCTCGGGATGCGGCATCCCATAGTAGGTGTGCGGCAGAGGCTGCCCCGCGGGAAAGAGGCCGATGGCCATCATGTAGAGCGCCATCTCGGTGTCGGCATCGGCGGCGAGGACCGTGAAGCGCGCGTTGGAAGGCAGAAACGGCTGGCAGGATTCGAGAAACAGCCACTCCCGCGCCCACTCGCCGTGGGTCCTGTCGACGGGCGTGGCCGGCAGACGGAGCTGCTCGCGCAAGGACCGGCCGAGGCGCGGCATGAGCGGGAAGAGGCAAAGTACCAGGGCTCCGGCGAGCCACAGGCGCGCGCGGCGGGCCCGATCGGGAGCCGGCCCGCTCACGCGGCTTCCCGTGAAAGGCGGCGCGCACAGACGGCCGCCAGCGCGAAGAGCATCGGCAGGGGAGAGAGAATGCGGGCCGCGGAGTAGGAGATCCACTGCGACGGGTCCGTAGCCAGATGGAGGTACGTGAAGACGACGAAGGCGAGGAGGGCTGCCGCGGTGCCGAGGGGAAGAATCGCCCGCCGCCCGGGCCGGCCCGCGGCAGCGAGGCAGATGAGGGGCACGGCGTAGGGCAGAGCGCGTCCGGTCGCGGCAAGGGCGAGAGGAATCCCCGTTGCGACCGACGGCCAGTGGTCCGGGTGGAGCGCGAAGAAGGGCCCGTACTCCGAGTATGCGGTGAAGAGGCGGCGGGTCGCGCCGAAGGCAAACCACGCGCCGAGCGTGACGGCCGTCGGGATGAGCAGGCGCGCGGCCGCCTTCGCCGAGTCTGCGAGGCCGCCGCCGCGCAGGGCAAGAAAGAGCGCCGCCGCGGCGAGCGCGAACGCGAGGCCTTCGACCTTGGCCGAGGCGGCGCCGGCGAGCAGGAGGCCGGCGAGCAACTGCACGGCCGGATCGCTGGCGTCGGGCCGCAGGAGCAGCGCCATCGCGAGCGTCTCGAAGAAGAGCAGCGGCATGTCCCCGTTGCCGGCGATGTTGGCGCGAACGCCGATGACGGCGATGGCCGCGATGACGAGGGCCGAGACCGCCGCCGCGGCGGACCGGGAGGCGGCCCCGCGCAGGACGCCGGGCAGGGCCACGGCGAGAGCGCCGAGCAGGAGTGGAAAGGTCAGCGTCGCGCACGTCCACGAGAACCGGCCGGCCGCGATCGTCGCAAGGGCGTCGAGGCTCGCGACGAGCGGCGGGTAGTAGGCGTGCATGTAGTCGTGGAATGGACCGGCGAGAAACGCCGTGTCCACGCCGCGGGCGATCGCGAATTGTTGCGCCTTGGGGCCCCAGAAGTAGAAGAGGTCGACCGAGGTCGCGGCGCCCGCGTCAGTGGCGGCGAGAGCGACGAGCACGCAGACGCCGGAAAGAGCGACCGCGAGCGCTCCCGTCCGGCCGAGGCGCTCTTGCGCGGGCGCCGTCGCCTTGCCCCGGACGAGCGCCGACAGGGCAGCGGCGAAGAGCGCCGCTGCGAGAGCGATCGCCGCCAGACCCCACGGAACTCCGGCGAGGCAGAACAGGGTCATGGCGAAAGAGACGAGGGCCGCGCCGACACCGGCGGCGAGCACGACGCGGGCCCCGGGCGCAAACCTTCCGAACGCGCCCCGGGCGAGCAGGGGAGCTCCGAGAAGCGGCAGGAGAATCAGCGTCCCGAGCCAGGCGAGCGGGGCCATCAGGATTTGCCGCGGCGCCAGACGGTGCCGTTCGGCGTCGAGAGGACGAGCTCGCCCGGCGCTTGCCGGGGCCGCGGCCCGACGAGAACCAGATACTCGGCCTCGCGCCAGACCTCGGGAGGCGTGAAGACTCCGAGGTATGCCGCCGGCAGGGCGCGCCTGCCCGGAGCGAGCGCAACGCCGAGGCGGTGGTACCAGGTTTCGAACTCCGCGTCGGGCGGCTCGGTGCGGACGACGAAAGACGCCCCGCCCGGCATGGCGCGCAGGGCGTCGGTGATCAGCCGGTAGCCGGGCGCGAGTGCGCGCGCCGTGCTGCGGTCGAGGAGCGTCCGCGGCCGGCCGAGGCCCTCTCTCCACGGAAGGGTCCAGAGCGCGAGGGCCGTGAGGAGGACGGCGCCGAGGAGCGGCGCGAGGGCGGACGCAGTGTCGGAGCGGCGCGGGAGCAAGTGGAGCGATTGTAGACCCCCCGCGGTCGAGCCCGGGATCCCTCGCTGCGCTCGGGATGACGTCGTCGTCGCTTGCGTCAGCTCGGCTCGTCCCGCCCTTCCCAGTGCTCGAGCAGCTCCTGTCCGACCGTCTTCGTGACGAAGATCTGCTTCAGGTAGTTGAGCGTCGTGACGGCCAGGGGAACGCCGGCCGCGGAAAAGGGCGCGCCGAAAGCGGCCAGCGCCAGGTGCCGCGCCTTCTCTGCCCCGGAGAACTCGGGGTTCTTCCAGTCGAGGACGCTGCCGTAGTACTTGAAGACCATGCGATAGACGTCGGAGAGGAGCATCCGGAAGCCCATTTCCATGCCCCAGACGAAGCAGGCCCCGGTGCGCACCTTCTCCAGGAACTCGGGGACGGTCTGCGCCTCTGCGACCGTGTAGACGCGGGCGAGCGGCGCGAGCGTGTGGGCGTCGGAGCCGGCGACGAGCGACACCGCGCCGCGCTTTTCCCGGACGACGGCCATGAGGTCCTCGACGAGCCGGTTGTGGTGCGACGTCATCGCGCCGTTCTTGACCTCGAAAATGTCGAACATCCGGAGCATCTCGTCGAAGTAGTGGCGCGGGGAGTTGCGCATCCGGTAGTTCTGGAACATGTGGTTGGCCGAGGCAATGATCTTTTCCTCGCGCAGGTACTCGTGGAGGTCGTAGATGTTGCGGCGCCGGCGGGAGATCTCCTCGTGCTGCTTTTCGTCGATGTCGAACACGTTGACGTGGATCCGCTGCCGCGTCTCCGGGAACCAGGTTTCCACCTCCTCGGAGATGAAGAAGTCGTCGAGGTCCGGGTGGCGGTCGAGCAACGCGAGACAGCCGTCGATCGAATCGTGGTCGGTGATGGTGACGAAATCCATCCCGCGCTCCTTGGCCAGGCGATAGACCTCCTCCGGGCGGTTGTACGAGTCGCGGGTGTTGGCGATCCGGAAGTACTTGAACGTCGAGTAGACCGAGTGGCAGTGCAGATCGACCTTGCGGAAGCGCCGGTCGGCGAACCACTCGGGCTGCTCGGAGTCTGCTTCCCGTCGGGATGACACCTGTCTCGACCCCCTGCGAACGCCCCGGTCAGGTCGCCCGGCGACCTGCGTTTCCGGCGCCGTACCGAGACTACCATCCCGTGTTAACTTCCCGCTGTGACACGGCTTCTCTTTCGCCTGTTTTACGGTGCTTTGCTCGTGGCGGTCTTCGTGGGAGCCGTGTGGTTCGGGTTTCGCGGCGCGATCGTGGGCCGCTCGGTCACGGTCCCCGACCTGACCGGCAAGACCCCGGAGGAAGCGGCCAGGGCGGCCCGCGTCGTCGGGCTGCAGCTCGAGGAACAGAGCGGCCGCGCCCGCTACGACGAGCGGGTGCCGCGCGGGCGAGTGCTCCTGCAGCAGCCCGAGGCGGGATCGCTCGCCAAGCCGTCTCAGGTGATGCGCGTCGTCCTCTCGCTCGGCGCCCGGGAGCTGCGGGTGCCGGAGCTCCAGAGCCTGGCCCCACGTGCGGCCGCCCTGAAGCTCTCGCGCGAGTCCCTCGAGCTCGGGCCCGTCTCCTGGTATCGCGATCCGACGGCCCCGCAGGGGATCGTCGCGCAGGATCCCGAAGCCGAGACGCCGGCGGTCAAGGGCGAGCCCGTGCGGGTGCTCATGAGCCGGGGCGCTCCCGACGCCAGGGTCGTGATGCCCGACTTCGTCGGCAAGGATGCCCAGTCGACGCGGGAGCGGCTCGAGAAGTCGGGCTTCCGCGTCGGCAGCGCCCGCTTCGAGACCTACGACGGTGTGCGGCCGAACACGGTCCTGAAGCAGTTTCCACCGGCCGGCTACCCGCTCTCCAACCGCGAGGTCGTGTCCCTGACCGTCTCGCGCTCGGCCGACGCGGTCGGCGCGGCCCCGAGATCATGAAGGTCCGGATCGCGCCGTCCCTGCTGTCGGCGGACTTCGCGCGCCTCGCGGATGCCCTGGCCGTGGCCGAGGCGGGCGGCGCGGACCTCGTCCACGTGGACGTGATGGACGGCCACTTCGTGCCGAATCTCACGATCGGACCGCCGGTCGTCCGCGCGCTGCGCAAGGCGACGCGTCTTCCCCTCGACGTGCACCTGATGATCGAACGGCCCGAGCGCACGCTGGCCGAGTACCTCGACGCCGGAGTCGAATGGGTCTCCGTGCACGTCGAGTCCACGGCGCACCTCCAACGCTGCCTCGACGCGATACGCCGCGGCGGCGCGCGGGCCGGGGCGGCGATCAATCCGGCCACGCCGACCGGGGCGCTGGCGGCCGCCTGGCAGGATCTGGACTACGCTGTGGTCATGTCGGTCAACCCGGGTTGGGGGGGACAGCCTTTCCTCGAGCCCTCGATCGAAAAGGTGCGGCGGTTGAAGCGCGAAGCCGGGGAGGCCGGCAGTCGGCTCTCGATCGAAGTGGACGGAGGCGTGGGCCAGAGCAACGCCGCCCCCCTCGTTGCCGCCGGCGCGGACATCCTGGTGGCCGGGTCGTCCGTCTATGGAGCTCCGGACCCTGCCGCGGCCATCGGGAATCTCAAGCGGGCCGCGGCCGGTAAGGCCGGGGCGACCGGCGCCCGATGACGCGGACGAGGCTCGGTGCCGTTGCCCTCGGGATCGCTCTGGCCGCGGCGCTTGCGTTTGCCGCCGGATGCAAGAGCACCTCCGGGACCAAGAAGCCCGACAAGATCACGCAGGAGCTCCTGACGCAGCCCAAGGAGGTCCTGTTCGAAAAGGGCAAGGCGCTGATCGCGAAGAAGAAGTACGAGGAGGGCCGCAAGTACCTCAACTACGTCTTCGAGACCTATCCGAACGAGACCATGGGCCGCGAGGCCCTGCTCATGGTTGCCGACTCGTATTTTCAACAGAAGACGGCCGCCGCCTACACCGAGGCCCGGTACCGCTACCGCGACTACCTCAACCGCTACCCCGGCGCTCCCAACCGCGACTTCGCCCGCTATCAGTTCGCCTTCTGCTACGACAAGGAGCACGAGAAACCGGACCGCGACCAGACGGCGACGCGGGAGGCGATCGAGCAGTACCGGGCGCTGATCCGCGAGTTTCCCGACTCGGGCTACGCCGGGGCGGCGCGCGAGCGGATCCGCCGCCTGACGGACCTGCTCGCCGAGCACGACTTCGGGGTCGGGTACTTCTACCTCCGGAAGGGCGCGACGGCGGCGGCCCTGTCCCGGTTCGTCCAGGTCGAGCAGCGGTACCCGGACTACGCGGCCAGGGACAAGCTCTTCTACTACCAGGCCGTGGCGCTCCAGCGGCTGGGCCGTAAAGGCGAAGCCCTGAGCTACTTCAGCAAGGTTCTGGAGGAGTTTCCCCAGAGCGAATACGCCGGGAAGGCCAGGTCCCAGGTCGGCAAGAAAACGGGTGAAAAGGCCCCTGCGACGGCCGTAGTGGTTGACACTAAGCCCTAAAGCCAGTAAATTTTAGGCTAGTAACCGCGAATATCCGTATTTTTTAAGGAGTCGCCATGCGTCTCCCCGTTCGCATTGCCGGCCAATTGGTTTTTCTCCTGACGGCGGGAGTGGCCACCCTCAGCGCGCAGCAGGCTCCGGAACTTGCCGGCGGCGGTCTCGGGACCAAACCGCAGGTAATCATCCGGATGGATACCCAGGCGGCGCACACGACCGAGGCGGCGCCGCAGCCGCTCGGGTACGAGGACGAGGTCTCCTGCTTCGGATACATCGGGCCGCTCGACGAGCACTTCATCGCCACGATCATCGACGCGGAAAACGTCGCCGAGCAGACGAATTTCACCGAGAATAACCTGCTCTATCTCGACGGCGGCTACGACCGGGGCATCAAGCCGGGCGACGAATTCTGGATCGTCACTCCGGGCGACCCGGTCCAGCACCCGATCACGGGCGCGATCATGGGCCGCTTCTACCAGTACCGGGGACGGGCCCTTGCTCTCTGCATCGAGGGGCGCACGGCGATCGTCCGGGTGACCCTGGCCTGCACGGACATCCCGTTGGGCTCCTTCCTCAAGGCTTACGAGCCCGTCCCGATCCCGCTCGGACGCCGGCTGCCCATGGAGACCGTCTGCGACCCGCCCAACGGGAAACCGCTCGGGCGGATCGTCACGACCCGCGACGGCATCTGGGCCATTGGCACGGGGACCAACGTCATGATCGACCTCGGAGTGGCCGAGGGGCTCCAGCCCGGAGACCAGCTCTCCATATTCCGGTACGCCTCGGGAACGGACTACGGCCTGCGGCCCCAGGGGTCGTACTGGATGTACAAGCCGCCCCCGGCCGGCGTGACGGTTCCGCGGACATATCTCGGCAGCATCGCGGTCCTCTATGTCGGCGACCGCTGGGCGGCTGCCCGCGTCATCGACTCGACCCGGTTGATCGAGATCGGAGACCAGGTCGAGGTGAAATAGGGCCGGCTCCAGGTTTTCCCCGAAAAAATACGGAGAGGCGCTCGGCGCCTCTTCTTTTTTTTGGCGGCAAGCGCTGGCACGGATTCCCGCCCCGGGTCAGCCGGCTCCGCTGCCCGCCCGATTCTCGCGCACTATCGCTTGCCCTTGCCCTTTGCTAAGATCGCGCCTCTTCCGTTTCGCGTACGTTGATTTGGGGGAGGGCAGCGTGAATCTGGATGGGCAGCTCCAGGAAATCATCGACGAGCTTTTGACGCACGGCATCTCTCTCGATCTCGCGAAGAAGGAGTTCGAGAAGAAGTACATCGTCGGCGCCGTGAAGCGCTCGTCCGGAAATCTCGGGCGCGCCGCGAGCTTTCTCGGCATCCATCGCAACACGCTGCGCAACAAGGTCGGCATCCTCAACATCCGCCTGCCGCGCGAGAAGTTTCGCGTCGCGCCAGAGATCCAGGTACCGAAGAAGAAGTGACGTTCGCGCCGCAGGCGCGAACGTCATCCTGAGGCGCGTGAGCGCCGAAGGATCCCTTGCGTAGCCGAAAGGCCGCTCTTCGAGCGGCCTTTTCTGCGTTCCGGGATCCGCGCCAGCGGGACTACTGTTTGGGCTTGTTGTTGTCCGCCGGCGGCTCGTCGCTCTTGACCGAATCCTTGAAGTTCTTGAGGCCCTGGCCGAGGCCCTTGCCGAGCTGCGGGAGCTTGTTGGCCCCGAAGATGATGATCACGATCAGCAGGATGACGAGAAGCTCTGGAAGACCGAGTGAGCCGAACATCGTTATCTCCTTCGCGACTGCTTCCCGGCCGTCCCAATCCCCAACCCGGGAACCCTCAAGAGCTTAGCAGACTGCGCGACGCAAGAACTGCGGCGAAGGACCGGTCTTCGGGACGGTCCCCGAGCAGCCGGCCGACGAGCGCGAGCTCGCCGGGCAGGTAGCGGCGGTAAGCGTCGCCCTTGCCGAGGGCCACGGCGCGGGCGAACGTGCCGCAGACCTTCCAGGCTCTCTGCAGCAGGACGCGCTCGAGGCGCTCGGCGAAAACGAGAGGCTCGAGGCCCCGCCGGGCCGCGAAGCCGGAGATGACCGCGGACGCCTGCGCCTCGTCCATCCAGTCGAGGGTGGTCCGCTCCCACAGCAGCGAGGCGAGATCGTAGGAGTCCGGACCGCGCCGCAGGTCCTGGAAGTCGATGACGGCCACCTGGTCTCCGACGGGAAAGAGATTGTTTCCATGGAAGTCGCGATGGCAGAGCGCCGCGGGGTGGCCGAGGATTTCGCGCACGAGAGCATCCGCCCATCTGTCGTGAGCCTCGCGCTCGGCGCAAGCGAGCGGGCGCTTCTCGAGGATGTCGAAGACGGCCTCGCGCGCCAGGTCGAGCTCGCGGCGGAAGAGCGCGGCGTCGAAGGGCGGGTTGATTCCGGGATCGGGAAGCGCGGCGATCACCGCGGCGGTGTCGGCGGCGCGCTCGAGCCAGACCGCGCGCTCGCCCGGCGCGCCGGCGCAGCGGGCTGCCAGGTCCTCCTGCCCGAGGTCTTCCTCGATCTGGTTGCCGGTCCCGTCGTCCGCGATGAGAGCCGGCACGCGCACGGCCCCGCCGAGCAGCCGGTGCGCCGCGACCCAGCGCCGCCGCGAGCCGTCCTCCTCCGCGGGATAGACGACGCCGATGGCCGTGCGGGCGCCGGGCAGGTGCAGCCGGAAATAGCGGCGCCGCCCCACATCGCCGGCCAGGGCCTCGACGCGGAGCGGCGCAAGACGAGTCCGACGGGCGAGCGCTTCGAGGCCGGCGACGTCGGACGGGAACAGGCGAGGTCCTAGCTCGTGCTCTTCGCCTGGGAGAGCAGGACCTTCTTGATGTGGACGGGCTGGTTGGGGCGGTCGTTGGCGCCGCGCGGAGCGTTGGCAATCTTGTCCGCGACGTCCATACCCGAGATCACCTCGCCGAAAGCCGAGTACTGCCCGTCGAGGAAGTTGGAGTCCTTGACGACGATGAAGAACTGCGAGGAGGCGGAGTTCGGGTCCGAGGAACGGGCCATCGAGACGATGCCCCGCTTGTGGGGCGTGTCGTTGAACTCGGCCTTGACGCGGGTCGCGCCGTTGCCCCCCGTGCCGTACTGCGTGGCCGGACTCTCGGGTTTCTTCGTGTTCGGGTCTCCGCCCTGGATCATGAAGCCCGGGATCACGCGGTGGAAGAAGGTCCCGTCGTAGAAGCCCTTCTCGGACAGGTCGATGAAGTTCTCGACGTGCTTCGGGGCCTTGTCGTAGAAGAACTTGATCTGGATGTCGCCCAGGTCCGTCTGGAGGGTGGCGATGGTGTTGGCGTAGTCGGGGGCCACTTTCTTACCCTTTCCTTTCGTCGCCTGCACGGCCGCGAGCGGCAGGGCGAAGGCGAGCATCAGAGCGATGGCAGTGCGCTTTTTCACGTTGGCTCCTTTCCGAATGCGGCGAACGATAGCACGAGGAGAGTCGACTGTTGACTCCAGCCGAGGGCGTCGCCGGCTTGATACGATTCCTCCGTGTACGCCGCCCTCGCCCGTTCGATCCTGGACGACACGAACCGGCTTCGCGCCGGGCGGGACGTGGAGCGCCTCCGGAAGCGGCACCCGCGAGCCTCCCGGCACGAGCTCGCGGTGCGAGCCGTTCGCCGGGCCGCCCTCCAGTGCGCGGCCGCGGGCGGCCTCATGACGGGCCCGGCCGCTTTCTTCGGCGCGATGCCCTTTGGCGCAGGCCTGGCATACCAGGCCGTCGTCTTGAACCGCCTCGTTCTTTCCCTCGCGGCGATCTACGGCGACGACGCGAGCGGACGGAGTCGCGCCACCGGGTTCGCGGCGGGCTTTTCGGCCGGGCTCGGGTCGGAGATCGTGCAGCAGGCGCTCGTGCGCGTGCTGCGGCGCGCGCTGTCCCGCCGGCCAGGGGTGCGGACCGTCGTGGGCGCGCTCGCCGGCGGCGCCCTCGGGTATGCCGCGGCCGTCGCCGTCGGCGGCTTTGCCCGGGATCTCTTCGCCGAGCGGCGGCTCTTCGCGCGTCTCTCGCGATGAACGCGGCGCGGCCCGACGTCGTCGTCGTCGGAGGCGGCCTCATCGGCTGCGCTCTCGCCGCGGAGCTCGCCGTGCGCGGCCGCTCGGTGACCGTCGTCGACCGCGCGGAGCCAGGCTCCGAAGCGTCGGGTGCCGCGGCCGGGATGCTGACGCCGCAGTCCGAGGCCCGCGTCCGCGATCCGTTTTTCGACCTCGCGGTCGAGAGCCGGGGTCTCTACCCGGCCTGGGCGCGGGGACTCGAGGAGGAGACCGGAGTGGATGTCGGGTATCGAAGGACCGGTCTCCTGCACTGCCGCCTCGAGGGGGATGCGGCGGGCGCGCCTGCGGAGCCGTTCGCGTGGCAGCGGGCTGCGGGCCTCGCCGTGCTCGCGCGCCGGCGCGAGGAGCTGTCCGTCGAGGCCGGCGGCCGGCTCTCGCACGACGTGCGCGATGCCGTCCTCTTTCCCGACGAGGCGGTCGTGAACCCGCGGCCGCTGACGCGCGCGGTCTGGCTCTCCGCGGTGCGGCGCGGAGCTGTGGTGCGGACGGGCACGGCTGTTCTCGGGTTCCGGATCGAGAAGGGGGCCTGCCGCGGAGTGGATACGGAGGCCGGCCCGATCGAGGCCGAGACGACCGTGGACGCCGCGGGGGCGTGGGCGGCCTTCAACGGGCGGCTGCCCTTCACGCTTCCGGTCCAGCCGGTTCGCGGGCAGATCGTGGAGCTGGCGCTGCGCGAGCCCCTCGCGACCATCGTCTCGTCCGACGAGGTGTACCTCGTGCCCCGGCCGGACGGCACGGTGCTGCTCGGCTCGACGGTCGAATTCGTGGGGTTCGAGAAAGCGGTGACGGCCGAGGCCGTCGCACGCCTCGTCGCCGCTGCCCTGCGCCTGGTCCCCGGGCTCGGATCGGCGCGATTCGTCACGGCCTGGTCGGGGCTGCGTCCCGGCACGCCCGACGGCCTTCCTGTCCTCGGCGCAAGCCCGGTCCCGGGCCTCTTCTTCGCGGCGGGCCATTTTCGCAACGGAATCCTGCTCGCGCCCATCACGGCGCGGATCCTGGCCGACCTCCTGACAGACGGTCCGGCCCGGGATCTCACGCCATTCTCGATTGAGCGATTCGCGCCGGTCCTGCGGATCGCGTGACCGGACAGAGCACGGTTGCGCCGGGCGATTTCGGCTAGAATCGGGCATCGAGGCCCGGCTCGCTTCCGTCGCCGCGGGTGGCACGGAAGGCAGGAAGCAGCCGGGACCTGGGAAGGGAAAGCGCCAACTTGAGACGAGCGGTGTATTCCGGGATCCGGCGG
>Ga0209048_10002617_pt1 | contig 17803 bp, 17 predicted proteins | sample FrelakmetCRP12CR_FD_187146 | JGI IMG/M metagenome (GOLD analysis project Ga0209048, IMG submission 187146) | Freshwater lake sediment microbial communities from the University of Notre Dame, USA, for methane emissions studies - CRP12 CR (SPAdes)... | ecosystem: Environmental > Aquatic >... | reverse complement strand
CGTGCGCTTCGACTTCGCGAACTCGGATGGTGGCAAGTTCGAGGTCGAGCTGATCGTCGGCGCATCGAGCCTGCACGCGTATCGGTGCGAGCCAACCGGCTGGTCTGCTGCCTAACGCGCTTGCAGCCGACGCCGCCACGGCGGGACAGGCGCCGATTCGTGGCCATGTCGCGGACAGGCCAGGCCGACGATGCCGCGTCCGGTCAGTTGCAGCGAGCGGCAGACCGGAGTAGCCTGTTCCCATGACCACCGTGGCCGATATCACCGGGGCCGTGAGGCGTCTACCAAAGCGAGACTTGGCGCGTTTCCGGAAGTGGTTCGCCGAGTACGATGCGGCCGAGTGGGACCGTCAACTCGAGTCGGACGTCGATGCCGGCCGCCTGGATGCGCTGGTCCGCGAAGCCCAGCGCGACCACCGGGCCGGTCGGACCAAGGCGCTGTGACGCACTGCGCCACTCCCCGCTTCTGGCGCTGCTACCGGGAGCTGCCAGAGGAGATTCGGAACCTCGCCGATCGCAAGTTCGCGCTACTCAAGACCGACCCGGCTCACGCCTCTTTGCACTTCAAGAGGACCGCTTCGCTCTGGTCCGTCCGTGTTGGGCTCCACTATCGGGCTCTGGCCACGGAGGTGGACGGGGACTGCGTGTGGTTCTGGCTGGGTTCACACGCGGAATACGACAAGCTCGTCGGCCGCAAACCGAGCGAGAAGTCACGACAGGCGGCAAGCCGCACGCGAAAGGCGGCGAAGACGCGTTCACGCGCACGTCGCAGTTGAGTGCGGCCGTTGGCACGAAGGACGGCTCGCGATCGGGCAGCCTCTTGAAAGAAACTTGAGAACTTGCGCAGCGAAGTGCCCTTCGCCACCCGACACAACCGGACGAAGACGGGCGTTTTCCTGAACAAACCCGCCAAGTCCGCTCACCGCCTCACGGTCGGATTTCGACTGTGGCTCCGGAAGTCGCGGGTTCGAACCCCGTTACCCACCCCAACTTCCCTCGCACTTCTCGAAACAACTGGGAAGAACACTGAGATAACCGGCGCGTCCGCCTGGACCACGGCACCCGGCGTTCTCCCCGTGTTCCCCCGTCATTCCCCGGATTTGCCCGGCTGAGGAAGCACAAAAGTGGTCACAGCGTCGCCGGCGAGATGCGCCCGGCGCAGAAGTTGGAAGAGCGGGCCACCCAGAACGAGGGAGAACCCGATTGGAGTCTCCGGGGGATCGTCGGCGAGGTGTGATGAGCCGGCATTCATGGGCGGACCTTCACGTCATCCACCGCGGTGGCCTGTCCATGCCGGTGCGGCGACAGTTGCCTACCGGGCGGGCTTCGGCATCGGCACCCAGCCCGTCTGCCACCCGATCGAGAACGTGGTGAAGTTGGCGCCGAACCGGACGATTGCGCCCCGGCTCACGGCCAACTTCACCGAGTGGCGTCGTCCAACCGGCAGGGCAAGCGTGCCCCCGACGCGCGCGTTGGACTGATGGTCGCCGTTCGCGACACCCTGGACCGTCGTGGCGCCCCCGACGTAGTACGTCGCGTCGAAGGCGGCCCACAACTGGCGCTGGAAGTTGTAGCTGACGTGCGCCTGGAACGCGCCCATCGGTGCCTGGCTGCGGACCGACGTGCCGGGGTAGAACGAGTCGTTCGCGGTGAACAGCCAGAGAGCGCCGTAGACATCGACCAGCCACCGGTCGCCCATCGGCTTCGATACTGCGAACTCCGGCTTGAACGCCCAGCGATTGCTGCCCAGGTTGATCAACTTGTCGGGGAAGAACTGGCCCGTGGGCGCCACGGCGGTCAGGCTCACGCCCAAGATGGTCCGCCGCGGGCTCTTCGCGATCTCGAGCGCCGTGCTGGCCGGAGCGCCACGCACGAGGACCGACAGCCGGAAGCGCATGTCGGACAGCCCCGCCCTGCTGGTGCTCGCCGCATCCCCCAGCACCTTCCCCGATACTTGCGCCCACGAGTAGGGCAACGCGCCAAATACCTGGGCGGTTCGGCCGAACAGGCTGAACGATCTGGCGAGGCCGAGCGACGGCGTTTCGACCGTCGCATTGATGTCGCTGATGGGTAGTGACGGATCGGTCACGACCCCACCATGCGACAACGAGAAGCCGCTCACGAGAAACGTCCCGTTGACGGGGACATGGGCATAGGACCTGGGATCGAGATCCTGAGCCGACAGGGGGGCCGCGCAGAGCAGCAGGCAACACAACGTGCGAACGCAGCTGCGGAGCGCCAGGTCCGTCATTTATCTTCCTCGAACACCACCGCCACCTTGCCCGTCTTCACCGCGCGGTCGAGGGCGGCGTGGTCCTTCTCGTTCTGATCGGCGTAGCTCTGCGAGAAGGCCGCAATGGCCCGGTCGAAGGCGTCGCTCTTGCCAAGGTACCCGCTGATCATCGCGGCGGACCCGGATCGCGCGTGCGACAGGGCGAGGGCCTTCCCGCACCATCGGGCGTAGATCTCCATCTCGGTGGGGCCGAACGTCTCCACCATGGCGCTGAGCTTCATGTCCCGCAGTTGGCGGATGAAGTAATGGCGCTTCGGTCCCTCGCTCCATCCGAGGAACATGTCGCTGGCAGGCTGCATGCGCCGGTAGCCATCGACGACGCGCTGGCCGTGGTTCGGGAAGACGCTCGCGCCCGCGTAGCGCTCGAGAACCGAGGCGCGCGCCTCCTTGACCTGGAGGAACAGCGGGTCTCCATCGCCGGCCGTGAACAGGAGGACCCAGCAGGCCGTCCCGACACTGCCGACTCCGACTACCTTCATGGCTACGTCCCGGAGTTGGTAGCGGTTGAACAGGGACTGGTAGGCCGTTGGAAGCGTCCCGCGGTAGGCGTTGAACACGTCGTGCACGGCCTGCTGGACCTCACCGGCGGGATGGCCCTTGACGTGGAAGATCGTCGGGAGCTGATCCTTGATGACCGGCTTGTCGCCCTTGTGCTCGACGAGTTTCGGGAACATCTCCTCGCCGCGGCTCTTCGCCCGTTCCTTCTCGATGCGCTTCAAGATCCGCTTGCGCAATTTGGGGGGCAGGCCCTCCATCAACTCTTCCGCGCTCATCGCCCGGTACCACAGCTCGAGCGACTTCAGCTGGTTGAACTCGGCCATCGACTCGCGGTACGCGCGGACGCACGTCGTCGCCACCTCCTTGGCCGTTCCCTCGTTGAGCCCCCGGTCCCGGCAGGCCACCGCGAAGCTGGCGGCCAGGCGCTTGACATCCCATTCCCAAGGCGCGGGGAGCGTCTCGTCCAGATCGTTGATGGAGAAGATCAGCCGCCGCTCCGGTGTCGCAAATCCACCGAAATTGCACAAGTGCGCGTCACCGCAGCACTGCACCCGGATCCCGGTGGACGGCGTCGTCGCGAGGTCGGCGGCCATCGTCAGCGCCGCCCCGCGGTAGAACGTAAACGCGGAGCGGACCATGCGCCCGTGCCGCAAGGGGAGCAGATCGCGCACGCGTCCCCTCTCCGCCGACAGGACCAGCTCGACCGGGTCGCGGCGGCTGGCCGGTGCCTTCCAGTCGGCGTGCGCCTCGCGGGGACAGGTGGGGCGCAGCCCCTTGCCCGCGGCGTACGCCTCCTCCCGCGTCGGATACTGGGTGGGAACGCCAACCGGCCCCGGGCCTGCCTTGCCTGGCGTCTTGGATGACATTGCCGGGTGCTTCCGCGTGGTCGCCTCCATGATGGAACTCCTCCTGTAAGCGTCATTCCCAACCGGATCATCGCGACGGCAGGACCACGCCGGAAGTGGCCATCGGCGGCTCACCGCGTCTCCGAGGCTGGAACGCCCTATCCCGCTGCGGGACGGGGCGTCCCACCCTTGGCGCTACTTCGCGGCTTCCATCTTCTTTGCCGCTTCGGCACCGGCCTTGGCCGCGTCGGCCTGGACGCCGGCGCCCCGCTCCTTCACGTCCACCGTGACCTTGAGGATCTTGCCGGTGAACTTGCTGTCGGACGACTTGTAGTCCTCGCTTACCGGCGTCGCATCGTCCATGCCCACGTCCGCGGTCTCGTCGGCGGAGAAGATCATCGGCTGCGTGCGCCCGATCCGGCCCTCGGCGACCTTCTTGTCGTTGACGTAGATCGTGCCCACGCCGCCCTTGCCCAGGCCGCCGCCGTCGTAGGCGAACTCGAACCGGACGGTCGACTTGCCGGCGGGAAGCGCCTGCGGCGCAGCGACGGTGAACCGCTGCAGGCCGAGGAAGTTGTAGACGAAGATCGGCTTGCCGGCCTTGGTGTAAAGGCTCCAGCCGCCGAAGCGCCCGCCCTGGGCGAGGATCACGCCGCTCGGGCCGCCCGCGGGGCTCTCGATGTCGGCGGTGATGGTGAACGAGCGGTTCTTCATGTCGAGGAACACGTTCTCCGACATCCCCATCATGCCCTCGTGCAGCGTGAGCGACGTCCGGCCGCCCATGATGTCCGGCCGGCCGACCATCGACGCGTTGATGCGCTCGAAGATGCGGTCATCGATGGGGAGCACGTGGTACTTCACGGCCTCCCTCAGGAACAGATCCTGCAGTTCCTTCACCTTCGTCGGGTTCTTGGCAGCAAGGTCGTTCGCCAGGCTGAAGTCGGTGCGCGTGTCGTAGAGCTCCCACTTGTCCTCGGCGAGCGCTGCGCGAGGCTTCGGCTCCCAGGGCGCCCTGTGGATGGTGCCCGCGAACCAGCCGTCAGCGTAGATGGCGCGGTTGCCGAAGATCTCGAAGTACTGCGTCTTGTGCCGGCTCTCCGCCTTCGGATCGTCGAAGGTGTACACCATGCTCACGCCTTCGATCGGCGTCTGCACGACGCCGTTCACGCTCTTGGGCTCCGGCAGGCCAGCCGCTTCGAGCACGGTGGGCGCGACGTCGATGACGTGGTGGAACTGCGACCGCACCTCGCCCTTCGCCTTGACCCGCTTCGGCCAGTAGACCACCATGCCGTTGCGCGTCCCGCCGAAGTTCGACGCCACCTGCTTGGTCCACGTGAACGGCGTGTCGCCAGCCACCGCCCAGCCCGCGGCCATGTGCGGGTAGGTGGACGGCCCGCCCCACTCGTCGTAGTGCTTGAGCATGTCGGGCACCGTTTCCAGGACGCCGTTGAAGTACGTCATCTCGCTGAACATGCCGTTCATGCCGCCCTCGGCGCTCGTGCCGTTGTCACCGAGGATGTAGAACACCAGCGTGTTGTCGAGCTGCCCGGCGTCTTTGATGCCGTCGATGAGCCGGCCGATCTCCGTGTCCGCGTACTCACCGTAGGCCGCGTAGACCTCCATTTGGTGCGCGAAGAGTCGCTTCTCGTCCGCCGACAGCGTGCTCCAGTCCTTGATCGCTTCGGGCTTGGGCGCCAGCTTCGTGCCGGCCGGGACGACGCCGAGCTTGATCTGGCGGGCGAGGACCTCTTCCCGCATCGCGTCCCACCCCGCATCGAACTTGCCCTTGTACTTGGCGATCCACTCCTTCGGCACGTGGTGCGGCGCGTGCGTGGCGCCCGGCGCGAAGTACATGAAGAACGGCCGGTCGGGTGTCAGCGCCTTCTGGAACTCCATCCAGGCGATCGCCTTGTTCGTCATGTCCGTCATGAAGTGGTAGTTCGGGTCCTTCGGGAGCTCCACCGGGGTGAAGTTGTGGTAGAGGAACGGCGCCCACTGGTTGGTCTCGCCGCCGATGAACCCGTAGAACTCGTCGAACCCCGAGCGGTTCGGCCAGCGGCTGGTCGGGCCCGACACGCTGACTTCCCACGCGGCGGTCTCGTGGTTCTTGCCGAAGAAGCTCGTATTGTAGCCGTTCAGGCGCAGCATCTCGGCCAGCGGCGTGACGCTGTTCGGGCGCTGGCCCGTGTTGCCCGGGAAGGCCGTGGCCGTCTCGGTGATCGAGCCCATGTTGTTCGTGTGGTGGTTGCGGCCGCTCAGCAGCGCCGCGCGCGTGGGCGAGCACAGCGCCGTCGTGTGGAACTGGTTGTAGCGCAGCCCCTCTTTCGCCAGCGCCTCGGCGGTCGGCATGCGGACGGGCCCGCCGAACGCGCTCGACATGCCGAACCCCATGTCGTCGATGAGAATGACGAGCACGTTCGGGGCGCCGTCGGGTGCCTTCACCTCGAAGCGCGGCGGCGGGGTCGCCTTCCGGACGTCCAGTTCGGTGATCACCGGCGGCGCCGGCTCCGGGATCGGCAGCACGGTGCGGTCGATCGCCGCGGGCCCGGCCGCGGGCTGCGGCGGGGCCGCGGGTTGTGGCGACGAACAGGCCGCCGTCACCAGGATCGCGCTGGCTGCCGCAGCAGCCAGCCATGTCTTGCGTGTCATCCCTTGCTCCTTTCGAGCCGTGGAGGCCTTAGCTGACCTTCTTGACCGGCGGCAGCTTGTACGTGCCGTCGATGAGCGACTGCTTCGGCTGGTAAATACGAACGGTGATGTTGAACCACCCGCAGTGAGCGACTCATCTGGAACTCATCCATATTACCGCACCGCCACGTTGGTCATGACGTCCACCCGGAATGGTGCAGCGGTGGTGAACGCCTGCGGAGACTGGGCGTGGATGACGCCACCCGCCGCGTTCAGGGGCTGCGGCGCAATCGTGGCCGTCGACGTCCTGTTGATGCTGGGGTCCTGGGTATTAATGTCCTTCTCTCGCACGTCAGCTGACCTGCGGCTCGGTGGCGAGCCCGGCCGGGCAGGTGACGCCGGTGCCTCCGATGCCGCAGTAGCCGCCGGGGTTCTTGGCGAGGTACTGCTGGTGGTATTCCTCCGCGTGGTAGAACGTCGGCGCCGGGGCGATCTCGGTGGTGATCTCGCCGTAGCCGGCCTCGCTCAGCCGCCGCTGGTAGACCTCGCGCGTCGCCTGCGCCGCCTGCGCCTGCGTGTCATCGGAGGTGTAGATGGCCGAACGGTACTGCGTGCCGGTGTCGTTGCCCTGCCGCATTCCCTGTGTCGGGTCGTGGTTCTCCCAGAACACCTTCAGCAGGTCATCGTACGACACTCGCGACGGGTCGAAGGCCACCCGCACGACTTCGGCGTGTCCCGTCATCCCGCTGCAGACCTCGCGGTAGGTCGGGTTGGGCGTCAGCCCACCCGCGTAGCCGACCGCCGTGCTGACGACGCCAGGCGTCTGCCAGAACTTGCGCTCGGCGCCCCAGAAGCAGCCCATGCCGAACAGGGCGACCGCCGTGCCCGCCGGATATGGCGGCTGGAGCGGCGCGCCGTTGACGAAGTGAGCCGATGGCACCTCCATCGGCCGGTCGCGGCCTGGCAGCGCCTGCTCCGGCGTCGGGAGGCGCAGCTTTGCTGAACCGATTCCCATGGCTCCCCCAGATGTGGATTTCCCTTGCCTCGATCATAGCAGACCGGTCACCGCGCACGCCGGAGGGCGATGTTGACATGCGCGACCCGGCGTGATGTCATCAACGACCTGACCATGGCAGAGATTGCGACGACTCCCCGCCTGCTGGTGATCGGCGATATCGCCTGGGATGTCTTGATGCGTCCCTCCGGCGATCTCGTCTGGGGAGCGGACGTCTACGGCCACGTCGATCTGATGGCCGGCGGCTCGGCCGCGAACATCGCCGTCTGGGCCAAGCGGCTGGGCGCCGAGGTGACGCTGGTCGGCCAGGTGGGCGACGACCGGTTCGGCGAGCTGATGCGGGCGCACCTCGCGACCGAAGGCGTCGCCGACTTCGTCCGGACCGTGCCAGGCGGTCAGACGATGCGGATCGGAGTGGTGATCCGCCCGGACGCGGAGCACGCCTTCGTGACCGACCACAGCCACCCGCCTCGCCTCACGGCCGAGGACCTGCCTCTCTCACTCCTGGACCGGGCGGACGCGGTGTTCCTGAACGGGTACGCCGTCTTCATGGCCGGCACGGCCTCGTTCGCCTCCGCGCTGCTCGCCGAAGCCAGGCGGCGCGGGATCCTCGTGGCGTTCGATCCCTCTTCGTTCTCGCTGGTCCGCCTCTACGGATCGGCGAGGCTGCTCGATGAACTCGGGCGCCTCGACATCCTGCTGGCGAACGAGGACGAAGCGCGGGCGCTGCTGCCGGGTGAGCCGCTGTCGAGCCTGCTGCCCCATGCCGCGGTCGTCGTGGTGAAGCAGGGCCGCGAGGGCGCGACCGCGATTCGCGCAGAGGGCGCGGTCTCAGCGTCGGCCGAGGCGATCGCCGTCGCCGATGCGACGGGGGCCGGTGACGCGTTCGACGCGGCCTTCCTCGTCGAGTACCTCGCTCACCGCGACCTCGCCCTCGCGCTCGCCGCCGCCAATCGCCTGGGCGGCCACGTCGCCTCGCGCCTCGGGGCACAGGCGAGATAAGGCGAGCAGTTCCTGCAGCCCCTCGGCGACGAGGACCAGCTGCCTGTTGATCAGGGCGACTCGTCCGCTGAGATCAGGCACTATGGGCCCGGCGTCAGACGCCTCCCCCGCCAGCCGGTCGTATCGGCCAATCACATACTCCAGCCGGCCGCCGGCGTCGCGCAACTGCGAAACCGCCTCCTGCCGCCTGAGCGCCGCCGCGTTGTCCCCGACGAGCTTCACTCGATGCGTGTCCCTTCTCCAACGCGCGCCACGTCAGCCGAGCGGCCGGCCCCGCGGCGCGCCAACCGCACGATCGCCGCGCGCCATGCGCGCGCCGGGGTGCGGGTCGTGATGAGACTGATGAAGTGGCCCGAGGCAGGATCAACTCGAGCCCGGAGCGGTCGCCGCTCATGACGATCGGGACAACGCAAGAGACCGGCCACACATCCGACGTACGCCTTTGGCTGGATTTCCTCCGATTGACGATCCGTGGCGGGTCGATCGACCCGAATCGCAACTGAGCCGTTGGTAGGAATTACACGGGGGAGGCGGCGCGGCGCGGAATGCGGCGCATCTTCGATGTGTCACGTTGCACGGTTCAGTCAGCCCCTCATACAGACGGGCCGCCTGCCACGCTTCTCCGTTCTCCGTTCAGCGTGGGTTCGGGCCCGGCGACCCGGTCTATTCATACCGGAGCGATTCGATGGGGTCGAGGCGCGAGGCGCGAAATGCCGGCCAGAGGCCGCTGATGAGGCCGGTCAGCGACAGGATCGCCGTCGCGGTGACGAGGATCGGCGGCGACAGGATGAGGTGAATGTCGGTCGAACGCGAGGTGTCGCCGATCAGGCCCGCGATGAACGGCAGGATGCCGATCGTCCGCACGATCGCATAGGACAGCAGGATCCCGACAAGCCCGCCGGCGAAGGTGATCGCGATGCCCTCGAGCAGGAACTGCACCAGGATGTGGCGGCGCCGCGCGCCCAGCGCCTTGCGCACGCCGATCTCCCGCGTCCGCTCCTGCACCGAGACCAGCATGATGTTCATGACGCCCACGCCGCCGATCATCAGCGTCAGCGAACCGATGAACATCAGCACGACCATCAGGCCGCCGGCCATGCCGTCCACGACCGCCATCATCTCGCCGCTCGTGTCGATCCGCACGGCCCGTTCGTCGCGCGGGTCGAACCGCAGCCGGGCGGCGAGCGTCTCGCGGACCTGGCGCATCGCGACGTCCTGCGCGGACGGCGTCACCGCCTGGTAGACGACGTAGTCGCAGTACTCCTGCGCGAACATCGCCCTCATCGTGGTGTGGGGAATGAAGACCGACATCGAATCGGGGTAGAAATACGACGAGAGCTGCGCTTTCTGCGCCAGCACGCCGACCACTTCGAACGTCCGGCCCGCGATGCGCATCGTCTGGCCGACGGGCGGGATGTTGCTGAAGAGCTTCTTCGCGACCTCGGTGCCGATGAACGCGACGCGCCGGTGCTTCTCGCAATCCTCGGCGTTGATGAAGCGGCCGTCCCCGGCGGTCTCGGCGCGCATCAGGCCGTACTCCGGCGCCACGCCGCGAACGCCGCCCGTCGTCGATCGGGCCCCGTAGACCAGCGGCAGCGACTCGAGGTACTCCGGGCTGGCGTACTTCACGGTCCCGAGCTGCCGCAGCGCCTCCACGTCGTCTTCCTTGAGGAAGATCCGTCGCCCGGCCCTTTCGCCGCCCACCTGGGAACTGGTCTGCCCGCCGCGCATCCGCGCCGTCCCGTCCGAGACCGCGTTCCGGAAGCCGACGACCAGCGCGTTGCGGAACCCCTGGCCGTAGGCCATCAGGATCACGACCGTGACGATCCCCCACGCGATCCCGAGCATCGTCAGGCCCGCGCGGAAGCGATGCTCCCGGATCGCGGCGGCCGCCTGGAGGACGACTTCCTTGAGCAGCATCGAGTGATCCGTCCTACATCTCGTACCGAAGCGCCTCGATCGGCGGTAGCGCCGCGGCGCGCCGCGCCGGGTACGTCGAGGCCGCGACGCCGATGAGCGTCAGCACCACGACGGCCACCGCCGTGGTCTGCCACGTGGTGATCATCCCCGTGAACCGCTCGGGCATCGGCGCCAGGTTGACGAGCGCGCACAGGCCGACGCCGATGAGGTACCCGATCGCGCCGCTCGAGAGCGTGAGCGCGAGCCCCTCGCTCAGGAACTGCCACTGGATGTCGCGCGAGGTGGCGCCGACCGCCTTGCGGACGCCGATCTCGCGGGTCCGCTCCTTCACGGCAATCAGCATGATGTTCATGACGCCGATGCCGCCGAGCGCGAGCGTAATCAGGCTCACCCAGACGAAGAACGTGTGCATCGCGCCGATCATCTTCCCGAACATCACGGCCTCGATGGCGGTGTTCCACATCGACAGCGCCTCCGGGTCGCGCGGATCGAAGCCGTGGCGCCGCGCCAGTGTCGCGCGGATGTCCATTTCCACGGGACCCTGCGCCTCGAGGCCGAGGAAGCCACCGATGCCTTCGCGCTCGAGCCACGCCTCCAGCTGTTTCGAGACTTCCGGGCGGGGCGCGGCGATGATCGCGGACAGCGAGTCGGCCGTGTTCTGCTCGCCGGGCATCGGGAAGTCGTTCCGCGCCGCCTCGTAGGGGATGAACAGCCGCTCGTTGTCGGCCCCGGTGTAGTTGGAGTCCTGGTCTTTCTTCCGCACGCGGCCGATCACCGTGTAGGGCAGCCCGTTCATGCTGACGGTGGTGCCGACCGGGTCGCGCTCGGCGAACAGCTGCCGGCTGGCTTCCGTACCGACGACCACCACCCGCCTCGCCTCGCGGCAGTCGGCCGCGGAAATCAGGCGGCCCCGATCGACCTCGATCGTCCGCATCGACTGGTAGGCGGGCCAGACGCCGCTCAGCTGCAAGGAACTGGAATTGAACGCGCTCTTGGTGCGGATGCCGCCCCGAATCAGTTCTGGTGACACGTCCGCGAGGAGCGTCGACCGCTCCTGGAGGAGGCGGGCGTCGTCGATGTCGAGCCGCACCAGGCGCCCCGCGCGCGCCCCGCCGGCCTGCATCGCGGTCCGGCCGTTCCGGATGATCACGATGTTCTTGCCCAGTTCCTCGAGCACGTGCTGGTTCCCGCGCTGGAACCCTTCGCCGACCGCCGACAGCAGGACGATCGAGATCACGCCCCACATGATCCCGAACATCGTCAGGAACGTGCGCAGCTTGTTGGCTGCCAGGTTCGACCAGGTCTGGCGGATGAGTTCCATGGCCGGGCTACTGGAGAATGACCCTGTCGCCCGCGGCCAGGCCCTTCGTGACCTCGGTGCGGGTGCCGTTGCTGACGCCCACCGTGATCGCGACGCGCTCGCGCCCGGTCTTGCTGTCTGGCTGGACGCGTTCGGCAAACGTGTGGCGGGAGGCGTCGTAGACGACGGCGCGCTCCGGGATGATCAGCGTGCCCTTGTGCTCCTCGAGGACGATCTCGGCGTTCGACGTCATGTTGGCGCGCAAGTCGCCCGACGAGTTGTCGATCGACACGCGCACCTCGAAGTTGACGACGTTGTCCTTCTCGACGCCCATCGGCGCGATCTGCGTCACGCGCCCGTCGAACTGGCGGTCCTTGAACGTCTCCACCTTGATTCGGGCCGGCTGGCCCATCCGGACGAGGCCGATGTCGGCCTCGTCCACCTTGCCCTTCACGTACACCCGGCTGATGTCGCCGAGCACCATCACGAGCGTGGCAGACGAGCCCAGGTTCAGGATCGACGACACCGGGCTGCCGACTTCGACGTCGCGCGACAGGACGACGCCGTTGAGCGGCGACCGGATCGTCGCGTTGGTCAGCTCCTCCTCGGTGCGATCGACGGCCGCCTGCGCCTGCGCGACGGTGGCGCGCGCCTGCGCAACGCGGGCCTCGCTCACGCCGAGCTGCGACCGCGCGATCGCCTGCCGGTTCACCGCCTGGTCCAGCGCGCTGCGGGCATCGTCCATGTTCTGCTGGGAGATGAGCTTGTCGCGCGACAGCTGCTCGGACCGTTCGACGGTCCGGCGGGCGAACGCCACATCCGGCCCCTCGGCCTCGACCTTGTTCTTCGCCAGTTCGGCCACGGCCGCCTTCAGGTTGGCGTCCGCCCCGCTCAATGCGGCTTTCGCCTCGCGCCATCGCGCCGCCAGGTTGTCGCGGTCCAGCTCGGCCAGCACCTGGTTCACGACGACCCGATCGCCGACCTGGACTTTCAGCTCCTTGATGATGCCGTTCGCCTTCGACTTGACCTCCACCTTGGTCGTAGGCTCGATTCGCCCGGTCGCCACGACCGAGCGGGCGAGGTCGCCGCGTTCGACCGTCGCGAGCCGGCTTGGATCGACGGTCGTCGCGGGCCGCGCGAGCACCGAGTACCCGTATACGCCCAGAATCCCGAGCACCACCATGGTCCCGGTTCCGAACAACAGCTTCCGATTCCTCGGCCTGGCCATATAGAAGACCCTCGAGAGCGATGTCAATGGAGACGAAATGGGCATGGGGTGTCTGTTATCTTGACAATACGCACCGGCGAACGGCCGGGTTCCCAAGGGTGCGGGGATGGCGCGACCATTGCACGAATACTCCGAGGGTTTGGCGCCAGGAGGAAGCACCTTCCTCCGTTTTCAATGGATGAGGTAGCCGGGGCCCGGATGACCACCGACGGGCGCGCGTGGTAAGGTAGCCGTATCGATTTCAATTTGCGGACAGTCCGCCACGCCGAACCTGCGGCTGCGGCCCGTCTTCAGGAGAAGAGTCAGGATGGCAAAGCACACCAGCGAAAGCAGGGCCAAGGAGAACGGCGGAGAAGCCAGGACCAAGCGCGCGGCCGGGCGCAGGGAGACGGAAAAAAAGCCGGACAACCCGATCCTGGCGTCCGCGCGGGATCGCGCGCGAAGCCAGCCGACCAGCGGCGCCCCGAACCCCGACGAGGTCCGGCGCCGTGCCTACGAACTCTACGTGCGCCGCGGCGGCACCCCCGGCGGCCACCTCGATGACTGGTACGAGGCGGAACGCCAGCTGGAGAGCCGAACCAGGCTGTAGGGGAAGAATCCAGAAGCCAGAATTCAGAATTCAGAAGACGGGCAGTTGTCCCGCTGCGGACTGTCCCTCAGCGTTCTGTGCGCGAACTTCTGGCTTCTGACTTCTGGCTTCTGGCTTCTATTTCCTATCTTCCGTCTTCTTCCTCAGAAGAAGCACCGGCATCTTCACCCTGTGCCGGACGGCATCGACCGTCTGGCCGTGGATGACGTCGCTCACGCCGCGGTGTCCGTGCGTGGCCATCGCGATCAGATCGACCGCCTGCTCCTCGGCCACGCGGCAGATCTCCTTCGCCGGGTCGCCCATCCGGAGCGTGGCTTCGACATCGAAGCCATGCTCCTCGAGCTGGGTCTTGACACGCGCGAGGTAGGAGCGGTCTTCCTGCATCTCTTCCGACTCCCGCAGGTTCAGTTCGTCGAAATGCCTCGCGGCCCAGCCGTCGGCCACGTGCACCAGGAGGAGCCGCGCGCCGGTCAGCTTCGCGAGCGGCTCGATGTGCTCGAGAATCGTCCGGTCCGCCTCGGAGTTCTCGATGGCCACGAGGATCTTCTTGTACATCTGACCGCCCTCCATCCCGCCCGACTGGGCCCGTTCAGAACCACCCGACGATCGTCTCCCAGAGCAGCCACACGTTCAGCACGGTAATCACCGCCGCGCAGAGCCACGCCGCGACCTTCATCACCGGGCCGATCGCGAGGCGCCCCATCTTGCGCCTGTCGCTTGCGAACATGACGAGCGGGATGACCGCGAACGGCAGCTGCAGGCTGAGGATCACCTGGCTGAAGATCAGCAGGCTGCCGCTCGCCCGCTCGCCGTAGAGCACCACGGTGACGAGCGCCGGGACGATGGCGACGCCGCGCGTCAGCAGGCGCCGCAGCCACGGCCTCATGCGCAGGTTGAGGAAGCCTTCCATCACGATCTGGCCGGCCAGCGTTCCGGTAAGCGTGGCATTCTGGCCGGAGAAGAGCAGCGCCAGCGCGAACATCGTGGACGCCAGGGTGGTCCCAAGCAGCGGCGTCAGGAGTTTATAGGCGTCCGAGATGTCGGCGGTGCTGTCGTAGCCCGTGCCGTGGAAGGTCGCAGCCGCGACGATCAGGATGGCGGCGTTGATGAACAGGGCCGATGTGAGCGCGACGGTGGAGTCGAGCACGGCAAACGACACGGCCTCGCCGCGGCTCTCGTTCGAATCGCCGTACTTCCGCGTCTGGACGATCGACGAGTGAAGGTACAGGTTGTGCGGCATCACCGTGGCGCCGAGGATGCCGACGGCCAGGTAGATCATGTCTCGATTTCGAAACAGCTCGGCGGTCGGCAGGAAGCCGCGCGCCACCGCAGCGAGGGCGGGCTTCGAGAGGAACAGTTCCACCGCGAAGACGGCCGCGATCCCGGCGATCAGCAGCACGACGAGCGCTTCCACGTAGCGGAACTTGTGGTGCTGCAGGTAGAGCACGATCAGAACGTCGGCCGACGTGAGGCAGACACCGACGGCCAGCGGCAGGCCGAAGAGGAGGTTCAGCGCGATCGCCGAGCCGATGACCTCGGCGAGGTCGGTGGCCGCGATCGCGATCTCCGCGAGGATCCAGAGGAAGAACGTCGTGCGCGGCGAGAACCGGTCGCGGCACGCCTGCGCCAGGTCCCGGCCGCTCGCGATGCCGAGCCGCGCGGCCAGCGACTGCAGCAGGACCGCAATCAGGTTCGACGCGAAGACGACGCACAGGAGGGCGTAGCCGTAGCGGGCGCCGCCCGCGATGTCGGTGGCCCAGTTCCCGGGGTCCATGTAGCCGACGGCCACGAGGTAGCCCGGGCCGGCAAACGCGAACATCTTCTTCCAGAACCCGGCGCCGTGGGGCACCGCCACCGTGCCGTGCACCTCCGGCAGGCTGACCTCGGTCGAAGCCACGTGCGTCAGCGGACCGTCGTCGATGGAAGGCGTGGGAGCCACCCGGCCATTCTCGCACAACACACGGGCTTGCGGCTCGCGGCTGGCGGCTCGCGACTTCCGGCTGGCGACTTGCGACTTGCGGCTGGCGGCTCGCGGCGGCGGCTCGCGGCGGCGGACCCGTTGCGGCAGTGCCGGGAAGCGGTGGCACAGGACTTTAGCCCTGTGCTTCACCCCCCGGTGCTATCATGACGTCTGTGCGCCCGTAGCTCAGTTGGATAGAGCGTCGGCCTTCGAAGCCGCAGGTCGGGGGTTCGAGCCCCTCCGGGCGCACCACTTTCCGTCGGTCCAACCAGCGGCCCGAGACCCTGAGCGAGCCCAGCGAGTCGAAGGGGCCGGGCGCACACCAGATCGCCAACTTCTTCCTCCGGCTCACGGCTCTCGGCTACCGGCCCGCGTCTTGTCCCCTGAGCTCACTTCAGTTGACAGGTTCGCTCCGTTGCCGGCTCAGGGCTTCCGGCCTTGATCCGGCTTCGTAGACACTTTCCGAAAGGTGGCTACGATGGGATCCATGGCTACAGAGAAGACGAAGCCGCCCCGCCTCCACGCGCAGCACGTTCTCGTTTCTCGAGCTCCTCACTCACCAGTTGCGCAGCACCCGGTCTCAGGCCCTCCAGCGACTCGTGGAGTTCCTCAAGTCGGCTCGTTGAGAAACCAGCGTAGACCTGCCGGGTTGTCGCGACTTCGTCCTCCGACAGCGGCGGCCCCTCGGTCTCCGGCACGTCGGCCTTGGGAGGCGCGGGGGCCGTTGTGATGACGATGGTCCCTGCCAGCCGATCGCCGAGGCGCTGCCGCTTCGCGCGAAAGATGAAGCCCCAGTCGAGGATGTGCAGGAGCAGCAACGAGATGTTGCGCACTGCGGACTGGCCCAACGAGCAGGGAGTTAGCGTCGTGGCGTCGACCACCGCCGTGTGGAAGATCCGTTTCCCGATGCTCTGTCCGCCCTTCATACCGTCGGCGAACAGGAGATAACCCAGAATCATGCACTCAACGGCTGTCTCGACGGACGAATTGGAGGAAAGCGGCGCCTGGAGAGCAGCATTCGCCACGACGATGAAGGCAAATGCAATCACCATGTCCACGATCCGCCCGCCCATCCTGTGCTCCAGCCGGGCCAGCGCAGGTTGATTCTGGCAAGCGGGGAGCAGGTACGACCGCTCCATCGACTGCGTGGCGAAGTCCCATCCGCAGTCGCACCGCAGCGCCTCGGGTGGACTCAGCAATCGGCACCGCGGGCATTCCATGAGGACCTCCCGGAGCGGTGGGTCGAGCCTCAAATGCAGCGCTGCGGAATCTCGCGGCCCACGTGTGAGAGCCAGGTGCTCGATCGGAGCCGTGGACGCCGGCCGGCCGGATTATCGCGCGAAGCCGGGCGGCCGGCAAGTACGCGTGTCGCGCATTACGCGTATCGCGTGGTATTGAGTACTACTCTGGGAGGTATCGTCGCGCCAGAAGTCGGGGCACCCACCGACACGAGCAGGATTGAGGACTCGCACAGGCGCTTGCGGAGCCGACAGACGATCCCCCGACGACGAGTGAACCGGCAGAGTGAGGGACTGGCACTCGTTTACAGAACTGAGATCGCTCGGCAAAGCCGGGCCGGACCGCTGACAGTTGTGTCGTCCGTGGGCGGAGGATTCCGAAAACCGCTCCGACCCCATCTCGTCAATTCATCGCGACCATCCGGCCGCGCAGCCAGGCGGCGAGCTCCGGCTCGGTCGTGCGACCGGCGGCGAGAGCGATCATCGTTGTCAGAACGTCACCGTCGTCGGCTTCGACGTCCTGACCGTTGATCGCCAGGAACGTCAGCATGGCGAGCAGCGCGACGCGTTTGTTGCCGTCGTTGTACGGGTGGTTCCGGGCGAGGGCAAAGGCGTACGCCGCAGCGAGAGCCGCGAGGTCGGCCGCACGCTCGTACAGCCACTGGTGTCGAGGACGAGCCAGCGCCGACTCGAGACCGTTCTCGTCGCGGAGTCCGGGAAGACCGCCATGTTCCCGGACCTGATCGGTGTGAATCGCGTCAACGGCCGTCCGGGTCAGCCAGCGGGGCTCGGCAGAGTGCGGCGCCATCGGTTATTTCGCCAGCTGCCGGAGCACATTGCGGTACCGCTTGGCAGCTCGCGCGGCCTCTTCGAGCGCGCGCTCAGTCGCGGGGTCGTACGGCGTGAGCAGGACGCCTCGGTCGGTCTCGATGGCGAGGACGGAATCGCCAGGTCCCATGTGCAGCCGGTCGGCCATGTCCTTCGGCAGCGTCGCGCTGACCGAGCCACCAACCCGCCGCAGTGTTACAGCCTTGACCATGGCCCAGCGTAGCACAATTGTGCTACTTGGTCCAAAGGCTACAAATGGCGCACCGCTCGTTGGAGGTGCCCCATCCTCACCTCGATTGAAACGTCCCGGCCAATAGGCTGACCTCGAGGGTAGACGGGAACTGCCTTCGCGGCCTTCCGTCTAGACGTCTTGAACGGCCAAAGTCGTTGCGAATGAGTCAAGTTTCCATGTAGTCCGTCTGGCCGTTCAAGACGTCTACGCCCCGCGCACGCGCGGGGC
>Ga0209048_10002616_pt1 | contig 17807 bp, 23 predicted proteins | sample FrelakmetCRP12CR_FD_187146 | JGI IMG/M metagenome (GOLD analysis project Ga0209048, IMG submission 187146) | Freshwater lake sediment microbial communities from the University of Notre Dame, USA, for methane emissions studies - CRP12 CR (SPAdes)... | ecosystem: Environmental > Aquatic >... | reverse complement strand
TATTTATGGTGCCCCTGGCCGGAGTCGAACCAGCACTCCTTGCGGAACTCGATTTTGAGTCGAGCGCGTCTACCAATTCCGCCACAGGGGCGCAGGCCGGCGGGACCGGCGAGCGGCGCGGATATTAGTCGGCGTCGCCGCGCCGTCAACCCACCGCTAAGTTTCGCAATGGTAATATTTTCCGGCTCGCCCACGGCGCGCTCCTTGGCGCAGCTCAGCTCGCATCGGCGCCTTATCAATGTTATGCCGGCGCTTCCGGCGCGCGGCGCAAACGGGCCTCCGACACTGGTGGACGATGTTCAAAAAGCTTTACGACTGGACCATGTCCCTCGCGGGCAGCCGCCACGCGCCCTTGGCGCTCGGCGCCATCGCCTTTGCGGAAAGCTCGTTCTTTCCCGTCCCGCCGGACGTGATTCTCGTGCCGATGTCGCTCGCCGAACCGAAAAAGGCCTTGTATTACGCCGGGCTCTGCACCGTGGCGTCCGTCGCGGGAGGGGCGCTCGGCTATGCGATCGGATCGCTGTTTTACGACACGATCGGCCAGTGGCTCATCTCCATTTACGGCTATGGGGAAAAGATGGAGGCGCTGCGCGCCTTCTATGCGCAATGGGGCGCGATCTTCATTTTGGTGAAGGGGCTCACGCCCATTCCCTACAAGCTCGTCACCATCGTCTCGGGATTGATGGCTTATAATTTCCCGCTGTTCATCCTGCTATCGATGATCACGCGTGGCGCGCGATTCTTTCTGCTTGCCGCAGCGCTCAATCATTTCGGCGATCCGATCCGCGAAAAGCTCGAGACGCATTTCGGCCTGTTCATGTGCGGCCTCGCCGCCATCGTGGTTGTCGGCTTCGTGGTGGCGGCAAAGTTGCTGTGACGCATAAGGGCGCTCCACTTACGCTGCGCAATGCGGCGGTCGTCATTCTTCTCTTCTCCATCGCGACCGTCGCGGGCGCCTGGATCTATGAGGCAATGGGCTATTTGCCGTGCGAGCTCTGCCTCAAGCAGCGCATTCCTTATTACATCGCGACGCCGGTCGCGGCGCTCGCCGCGGTTTGGGCGCATCAGGGCAGGGTGGGGCTGGCGCGAGCCGGCTTAACGGGGATCGCCGTATTGTTCTTCGTTGGAGCGGCGCTCGCCGTCTATCACTCGGGCGTCGAGTGGAAGATTTTCGCGGGACCGTCCAACTGTTCGGGGACTCTGACCAAAGCGGTCTCAGTCGACGTCTTCCTGCAGCTATTGCAAAGCGTGAAGGTGGTGCGCTGCGACGAGCCGTCCCTTTGGGTGCTGGGGCTGACGCTAAGCAATTGGAACGTGCTGATTTCGCTCGCATTGGCGGGGATTGCGCTCTCGGCGGCGCGCAGGGGCGGCTGAGGCCCGTCACTCCACCGCCCGCCGCGCTCTGGCGCGCAGCTTTTCCGTTTCGCTCCTCAACTGGCCGCAGGCGGCGAGAATATCGCGGCCGCGCGGCGTGCGCACCGGGCTCGCATAGCCGGCGTTGAACACAATATCGGAGAAACGCTCGATCGTCTCCCAATCCGAGCATTCGTAGGGCGCGCCGGGCCAGGGATTGAAGGGGATCAGATTGATCTTCGCCGGAATGCCTTTCAGCAGGCGCACCAGTTCCTTCGCTTCGGCGGGACTGTCGTTCACGCCCTTCAGCATCACATATTCGAAGGTGATGCGGCGCGCGTTCGAGGCGCCGGGATAGTCGCGGCAGGCCTGCAACAATTCGCGGATCGGATATTTCTTATTCAGCGGAACGAGTTCGTTGCGCAAATCGTCGCGCACAGCATGCAGCGAAATGGCGAGCATAGGACCGCATTCGGAGCCAAGCCGCTCGATCTCCGGCACGACGCCGGAGGTCGAGACCGTGATGCGCCGTTTGGAGACGGACAGTCCGTCGCCGTCCGCCATGACCTCGACCGCCGCCTCGACGTTTTCGAGATTGTAGAGCGGCTCGCCCATGCCCATGAAGACGATGTTGGAGACGGCGCGTACGCCTTCGCCTGAGGGCACGAGACCGTCGGTCGGGCGCTCGCGTCCGGGAAAATCGCCCAGCCTTTGCCGCGCGACGATTAGCTGGCCGACGATCTCCTGCGTAGTCAGATTGCGAACGAGGCGCTGTGTGCCGGTATGGCAGAAGGTGCAGTTCAGCGTGCATCCGACCTGCGATGAGACGCAAAGCGTGCCGCGATCGCTTTCGGGAATGTAGACACACTCGATTTCCGCGCCCTTGTCGTGGGCATCGACGGGCGTCAGCCGCAGCAGCCATTTGCGCGTGCCGTCCGTCGAGATTTGCTCCTCGACCACCTCGGGCAAATCGAGCGTAAAGGCGTCGTCGAGCCGCTGCCGCAGCGCCTTTGAGACGTTAAGCATGGAGGCGAAGTCGCGCACGCCGCGAAAATAGATCCAGTGCCAGAGCTGCGCCGTGCGCATGCGGATTTCCCGCTCCGGCAGTCCGAAAGCGCGCAATGCTTCGCCGATCTCGGCGCGGGTCAGCCCGGCGAGCGACGGCCTTTCGGACATGGCGGTTTCGGCCCGCGCGGCGGGTGCGTTCATGGAAGCCTCAGGAAGCGGAACGCATTATAACACAGCTCCGGCGCCCGGCTCCATGGAGCGGTTTTTGCGCCCCAACCTATGGCGGCGCGGCGGCGGGTTGCCGCAGCTGCCGCAGTTACAATGCGAATGACGCACGCGGGGCGAAAAATTCTGATCGCGACCAGCGGATCGCTCGGCGATCTCCACCCATTCGTCGCGCTCGCTCATGCGCTCGCGACCGAAGGTCTGGAGCCTGTCGTCGCGACCTGTGACTATTACCGTGACTATATTCTCTCGGAAGGTCTCGCTTTCGCGCCGATCCGGCCCGACCTCGATGATATGACGCGGGATCTTTCGCTCGATCTCCACGGCATTGCCGGGAAAATGGCGCAGGACGACGCGTTTCTCCTACGAAAGCTGATCTTTCCTTATCTTCGCCAATCCTACGAAGACATCTCGGCGGCCGCCGAGGGAGCGTCTCTGATCGTTGCGCATTCGCTTGGCTTTTCGACGCAAGCATCGGCGGAGATGCTTGGACTGCCGCTTGTGAGCATCGCGCTGTCGCCGCTGTTTCTCCCATCGACCTATGATCCGCCGGCCAGCGCGCCTTTGCCTTACATCCTCGCGCCGAGAAACAGCGTGGGGCGTGCGTATAATTCGCTGGCGAAAGCGCTCACGCTTCGCGCCATCTGGCTGTGGGCGACGCCTCTACGAAAATTCCGAGCGCAACTTGGTTTACGAAACGATCTCGGACCGGGACCTTTCCTGATTGGCTCGCATGCGGCCTCGACTATCGGGCTTTTCAGCCCGCTGCTCGCGCCTTTGCAGCCCGACTATCCCGCGAATTTCGTCGTCGCGGGACATAGCTTTCACGACCGCTTCATGGAGGCAGGCGAAGCGCTGCGTCCTGCGCACGAAGAGTTTTTTGACGCGGGAGCGCCCCCCATCGTCTTCACGCTCGGAAGCTTTTTCGTGCGCGACCGCGTGGATCACTTTCGCGCCTGCGTCGGCGCGGCGCAGAATCTCGGACGGCGCGCCCTCCTCCTGCTTCATGCCGACGATCTGGCGGAGTTCGGCAGCGGATTTTCAAAGGACGTGATGGCTTTGTCTTATGTTCCGCATAGCTGGGTTTTTCCGCGCGCCTGCGCGGTTGTTCATCACGGGGGAATTGGCACATCGGGGCAGGCGATGCGCTCGGGCGTTCCACAACTGATCACGCCTGTGATGGGCGACCAATTCGACAACGCAGCGCGACTTGAAAGACTGGGAATAGCAAAAACGCTTGTGGCGAAAAAGGCGACGATGGAGTCGCTGCGCGATTCGCTCGCACGTCTTTTCTCGGACGAGAATTGCGCGAACCGCGCACGCGATGTCTCGGCCATTGTCGAGAAAGAAGACGGCGCGCGCGTCGCGGCGCGCATCATCGTCGATATGCTTGAGCGAAACGAATTCAGGAGCAAAGTTGCATGAGAAGGATTTTCTCTCTTCTCTTCGTTTTGGCGTTGCTGTCCGCGGAGGCGCGTGCGGACGACGCTCTGAAAATGAAAGTGGGCGGCCGCGCTTCGATCAAGCTCGGCGAAAATGCCTCGACCGGATATTCCTGGAGGATCGATCCGGCGCAAAGTTCGAACCTCGACATATTGCGCATCGAGGACGGCGGCTTTTTGCGCGGAGGCGGAAACGCGCCCATGCCCGGCGCTCCCGGCGTTCACAAATGGAGCGTCCAGGCGCTTGCGCCGGGCCAGGCGATGATCGACTTCGTTTATCAGCGTCCCTGGGAGAATGAGCCTGCGCGCGCGCATCGGGTCAATGTGCAGGTGAAGCCGCGATAACGGCGTTACTTGCCTTCCTCTCGCGTCGCTTTCAGCGCATCGGCAAGCCGCATTTGGGCGGACCCGGGCTTCAAGGGTTTCTGCTGGCTTTCATGCGGCGCCCAGCCGGACAGCCACAAAAGCTCAAAGGTCGCACGCACGCGCCCGTCAGGGTCGGAAAAACGCGCCGCATAGATTTCGCCTGCGCGCATCAGCACGGAACGTCGGAGCGGTCGGCGCGAGCGTTGCGCCATAGCGTTGGCGGCGCCCATGGCGCGCAACTCGGCGCAAAGAGCGAACATAGAGTCGTAGCGCAAAGTGAAACTGTCGACGTCTGCGACAGGCAGGGCAAAACCGGCGCGCTGAAGTAGAGCGCCGAGATCGCGGACATCGACGAAGGGCGCGACGCGCGGACTGGCACCGCCGCAGATTTCCTCCTCCGCCTGAGCGAATGCGGCGCGCAATTCGACAAGGCTTGCTCCGCCGGGGAGGCAGGCGAGAAACAATCCGTCCGGCGCAAGCGCGCGTCTGATTTGTGCGAAGGCGCCGGGTAGATCGTTAACCCATTGCAGCGAAAATCCGGAAACAATGAGGTCGAAACTTTGCGCAGTGAAGGGCGGCGCCTCCTCGTCGGCGACGACGCGTAGGCCGGGGCTTCCCGAGAGAAGAGCAAGCGACGGCGTTGCGCGCAGCGGCGCCTGGCGTCCTGTCGCCGCGACGGCCCGCGCGAAATGCGACGTTGGCGTGCCGATATCGAGAGAACGTGGAAAATCCCGCCTGATGGACGCGAGCCGGTCGGCGAGGTCGTCGGCTGCGCGGGTCAAAAGAAAATCTGGTGGCTGCCCACCGAGCGCGCGCGAGAGCCGACGTCGCAAGAGCTGGCGATCGAAGACATGAGGCGGTGCGGGAGAAGACATGTTCGTCACGCGCTCTTTTCGACGAGCGGCGCAAAGCGAAGCTCGCCGGCGGCGAATTCGGCGCCATATGGCGAAATAAAGGCTTTGTTGCTGAGAAGACTGAAGGCTCGAAGGTGCGGCCGCAGCGCAATACAGAGTAAATTCTTAGCGTTAACCCCTAACTGAGAGTGCAAGAACGCTTCGACAGCAACAAGGCGAAAGGTAGAATGATTCGCGTCCAAATTTCGGCTCGATTGCGGCCATTTTATGAAGGTGATCGCCATGAGCGGCTTCCTGTGTTCCTTGCGCGTCGCCGTCGCGCGCAAACATGTTTTGAACGCCATTTTTGCGGGCGCGACGACTTTCGCCGCTCTTCCACAATTCGCTGAGGCGCGAGATATGGTGTCGTTCTCGCCGTCGGTCCAGCCCGGCACGATCGTCATCAGCGCGCGCCAGCGCAAGCTCTTCCTTGTCGTGAGCCCTGGCGTCGCCATCCGCTATTCGGTCGCCGTTCCGAAAAGCGGAAAGGAGTGGTCGGGCTCCGCGACCATCGACGCCAAATATGTCAACCCGGACTGGGTTCCCCCGCCGATCGTGAAGCAGGATCATCCGGAGCTTCCGAATTTCATTCCCGGAGGCTCCCCGCGCAATCCGATGGGCGTCCGCGCGCTCACGCTGGACCGGTTCCAGGTCGCCATTCACGGCACTTCGAACAAAATGCGCGCTTCGATCGGCACGGCGGCGTCCTACGGATGCATCCGCATGCTGAACGAGGACGTCGCCGATCTCTATGATCGCGTCAGCGTAGGTTCGCCTGTTGTGATGATACGGTAATGCTCGCGCGGATTCGATAAAGACGGCCCTCGACCTTCGCTGCAAAGGACGGGGCCTTTCGTTTTGACGGCAATGCGATTCGGCGCGTCGGGAGCGCGCAAAAGATAAAGAGTTCTCCCAAGATTTTTTTCGTCTTCGGCGCGCCCCGTTGCTGTGGAAAGCGCGTTTCGCGCGATAGACCCGCTGCGCCGAATCCACCAGTCTTCGCGCGGCCAACGAGTCGAAGTTTTTCTTCAATGCGAAAGTCGATTGTTGTTTGGCAGGTGGAGTATAGTCGAAACGCAAGACGATTCGTGTTCTCTCTATTTGAGAAGGAGGGGCTATCTCGCGACCTTATTCACGCGTCCCGCTCTGTCCATCGCTGCGTTTTGGGGACACTCGCTAAAGGTTTGCTCATGCTGATCTCATCGGAAAAAGAAATGGAACGCGCCGAGCATCCAGTGGATGTCGTGGAGCAATTGGCCGCCACAAACGATTGGTCGTTCGACCGGGACGATGAAGACGAAATCTCCATCTCGGTCGCGGGAAGCTGGACAGATTACCACATCGCTTTCACATGGCTCGCGGATCTGGAGACGCTGCATGTGAGCTGCGCTTTCGATCTCAAGGCGCCTGAACGGCGCCGCGCCGACGTAGCGGCGTTAATTACGGCGATCAACGAGCAGCTTTGGGTCGGGCACTTCGATATCTGGCCCGGCGAAGGCGTGGTGATGCATCGCCATGGGCTCTTGCTTGCAGGAGGAGCTCAGCCTTCCGGTCAGCAATGCGCGGCTCTGCTCGACAACGCGTTGAAGACTTGCGAACGTTATTATCAGGCCTTCCAATTCGTGCTCTGGGCTGGCAAGAGCGCCAAAGAGGCGCTCGAAACCGCAACATTCGAGACCAAGGGCGAAGCGTGAACGCGGCGCGTCGCGAGGAGCCTGCGACCGTCGCCTTGGTCGGGGCTGGAAAAATGGGCTTCGCCCTCCTGAGCGGATGGGCGAAGCAAGGAATTTCCGGTCGAGACGTGTCGGTCATCGAGCCCCATCCAAGCGCGGAGCTGATCGAACTCTGCAAAGCCCGCGGATTTCGCCTCGCTTCCGCAGCCGAAATCAAACCGCCTCAGACTCTCCTTCTCGCCATAAAGCCGCAAATGCTGGACGAAGCGGCGCCTTTGCTCGTACGGCTCGTCGCCGAGGACACTCTTTTTCTATCCATTCTGGCAGGCAAGAGTGTGAGGGATCTCGCCGCGCGCGCCCCGAAAGCGCGCGCGATCGTGCGCGCCATGCCGAATACGCCGGCGGCGGTGGGGCGGGGCGCCACCGGTGCCTTCGCCAACAATCGTGTGACCGAGCCGCAGAAGGAGGCGGCGCAGTCTCTGCTCGCGGCTGTCGGAGATGTGGAATGGCTCGATCGCGAAGAATGGATCGACGCCGTCACCGCGGTTTCGGGGTCCGGTCCGGCCTATGTCTTCTACTTTGTGGAAGCGCTTGCAAAGGCTGGGGTTGAAGCGGGACTGCCGGAGCCGGTCGCCGCAAGATTGGCGAGAGCGACTGTAGAAGGCGCGGGCGAGCTTTTGTACGCGCAACCCGACATTTCGCCCGAGAAGCTTCGCGAAAATGTAACCTCGCCGGGTGGCACGACAGCGGCGGCGCTCGGGGTCCTCATGGCGGAAAACGGACTTGAACCGATACTCCTTCGCGCCGTCCGCGCGGCGAAGCTCCGGGCGGAGGAACTTTCCGGCTGATGAGGATTGGCCTGGGAGCCTGCCGGGCTTAGATAAGCTTGCACATTTAATCGAGTTCCGGCGCCCGGAGGGCGTCGGCGCTGGTTTGACCCTGGAGGGGCGAGATGACCACCGGCGGAGCAACACATCCACAGGGCGACGCGGGCGCGGGCTCAAAGCATTCCGAGGCCAAGTCTTCGCCGAGGGACCGTATTGTCGACGCCTTGCTCAGCCTTGCGGCGCGTCGCGATTTCCAGGACGTCACCATCACGGATATTGCGCATGAGGCGGGCGTTTCGCTCGCAGACTTCCGCGATCTTTTCCCGTCCAAGGGCGCCGTTCTCGCGGCGTTTTCGCGTAAGATCGATCGTGAGGTGCTGGACAGCGTCGTCGTCGACTACGCGTCCGAGACGCCGCGCGAGCGGCTTCACGACGTGCTGCGACGGCGGCTTAAGGCTCTTCTTCCTTATCGCGATGGCCTGGCCAGCATCATGCAATGGGCGTCGAGCGATCCACTCGCGGCTACGGCGCTTAATCGGCAGGTGGTTAATTCCATGCGTTTCATGCTCGAAGCCGCCGACATCAGCAGCGAGGGTCCCGTCGGGGCGCTGAAACTGCAGGGGCTGGCGCTCGCCTGGGGCCGCGTCCTCAACGCTTTCTTCGAGGACCGCGGGCATGACCTCGGTCATACATTGTCGACACTCGACCGGGAACTCTCGCGCGGCGAGAAATTTATAGACCGCGCAGAGGATTTCGCGCGCTTGGCCTCGCCCCTGCGCTCATTCGCCAAGGCTGTGTTTGGCCGCCATCCCCGACGTGAACGGCGCGAATACGATCTTGACGACGACTATACGGAACGGGAGTGGGCGGATCGCGACGCCGCTGAAACGCGTCATTCGCCTCCGCACGCTTAGATCGCTCGCCCGGTCTACTCTCGCAAAAATATGCGGATGATTGGGCGTGGAGCTGCTATAGACGCCCCATGCCGCAGGGAAGCGCGTCTTATCAGTTCCCCCATCGTCACCTGCTCGGGATAGAGGGGCTGGCGCGACAAGATATTTTGACCCTGCTTCATATGGCCGAAGAGGCCGTCGAGATTTCACGGCAGGTCGAAAAAAAGCGCGCCACCCTGCGCGGCCGCACCCAGATAAACCTCTTTTACGAAGCGTCCACCCGCACGCAGGCGTCGTTCGAGATCGCCGGAAAAAGGCTCGGCGCCGACGTCATGAATATGTCGGTGGCGCAGTCCTCCGAGAAAAAAGGAGAGACGCTGCTCGATACGGCGATGACTCTGAACGCTATGCGTCCGGACATCATTGTCGTTCGACACGCGCAGGCGGGCGCCGTGAACCTGCTCGCACGCAAGGTCGATTGTTCTGTCGTCAACGCAGGCGACGGCGCGCACGAACATCCGACGCAAGCGTTGCTCGATGCGTTGACCATTCGCCGGAACAAAGGACGCATCGAGGGGCTCATCGTCGCGATATGCGGCGATATTCTTCATTCACGCGTCGCGCGTTCCAACATGATTCTGCTGCAAGCGCTGGGCGCTCGCGTGCGAGTCATCGGACCTTCGACGCTTGCGCCGACGAGCTTGTCCCGTCTCGGTGTCGACGTGTTTCACGACATGCGCACGGGATTGGCGAGGGCCGACATCGTGATGATGTTGCGTCTCCAGCGCGAACGCATGAATGGAGCGCAGGCGCCGAGTCCGCGCGAATATTTTCATTTCTTCGGCTTGGACGAAGAAAAACTGAGTTACGCCGCCCCGGACGCTCTCGTCATGCATCCGGGACCGATGAACCGCGGCGTCGAGATCGATTCCGGCGTTGCGGACGGAGCGCGGTCGTTGATCCGCGAGCAGGTCGAGATGGGGGTCGCAGTGCGTATGGCGGTTCTCGAAGCGCTCGCGGAACATCTCCCAAATGTGTAAGATGCGCGCAAATCGAGGAAACGCGTAACGAGGGTCGCGATGTTAAAATTGATCCGCTTCATCGGCTTGGTCTCACAAGCCATATTCCTGCAATTCGTGCATTTCTTCGGGCTGGTGGCGCTTCTGATCGGCGCGGCGATGGGTTATTTCCGTGCGCCTTCCTGGATCGTGCCGATCCTCGCTGTCGTTTGCGGCGTCGTCGCCGACAAATACATCGACCTGAGAGACGTGACGGGACTGTTGGACAAAGCCTCAGCCGCGAGCGAGCGCGGCGGTTTCATGATCGTGGTCTATTTTGTCATCGTAGCGGTCGGATATATTCTCGGGGCTTACGGCCGATATCATGTGAACCGGGCGAAAGCGGTCGGACCTGGCAAGAAAGCCTGATCCGAATCTGCGGGACGGGCGCTCACAGCCCTTCGAACAATGCAGTCGACAGATAGCGCTCTGCGAAAGAAGGGATGATCAGGACAATATTTTTGCCTGCCGCCTCCGGCCGTGCGGCGACTTCGAGCGCTGCCGCGACTGCGGCTCCCGATGAAATTCCGACCGGAATTCCCTCGACCTGGGCAAGACGACGCGCATGTTCGAACGCCGTCTGATTGCCGATGGTGATGATCTCGTCGATGACGCCGCGGTCGAGGATAGGCGGCACGAAGCCTGCGCCAATTCCCTGAATCTTATGTGGTCCCGGAGGCCGACCGGAAAGCACGGCGGAGTCTTCGGGCTCCACCGCGACGACCCGGAGACTTGGGCGGCGAGGCTTCAAGGCCTGTCCGACCCCGGTGATGGTTCCGCCGGTGCCGACGCCGGACACGAAATAATCGATCTCTCCATTGGTGTCGTTCCAAATCTCTTCGGCGGTCGTCAGCCGATGGATTTCGGGATTGGCGGGATTTTCGAACTGCTGGGGAATCACGGAGTTGGGGATTTCCGCAGCAAGCTCGTTTGCTTTGGCGACGGCGCCTTTCATTCCCTGCGCGGCCGGCGTCAGCACCAGTTCGGCGCCAAGCAAAGCCAGCATTTTGCGGCGTTCGATCGACATGGATTCCGGCATTACGAGAATTAATCGGTAGCCGCGCGCAGCCGCGACGAACGCCAGGGCGATGCCCGTATTTCCTGAAGTCGGTTCGATCAGCGTCGCGTTGCCCGGCGCGATCTTGCCGCTTTTCTCGAGCGCATCGATCATGCTCACGCCAATTCGGTCCTTAACGCTCGCGATCGGATTGAAGAATTCGAGTTTAGCCAGCAGATTGGCTTTCACCCCTTTCTCGGCGGCGAGGCGCGACAGTTTCACCAGAGGCGTGTCGCCGATGGTTTGCGTGATCGACTCATAGATACGACCGCGTCCCGGCTTCGCCGGCGGTTTGAATTGCGCGGGATTGGATTGCGACATCGGGTGCTCCTGGGATCCATTCTCCGCATCGTAGCGGAGAACGCCTCGCGGCGTCGAATTGGGAAATATAGCGAAAGCTTCGTGCTGGCCAAAGCGATATGGCCCAAAGCGCGTTAGAGCTTGGCCAAAGCGACGTCCGCCGCTTTTACGATTGCGATCAACTCCGGACCGACTTCGAGTTTAAGGTCGCGAACGGAGCGCGTCGTTATGACGGAAGTGATCACTCCAGCAGGCGTATCGACGTCTACCTCCGAGACGACCGAGCCCAGAAGGATTTCGACGATCTTTCCACGAAATTGATTGCGCGCAATGATGGCTTGGATCGGCACAGCCGGATCTCCTGTTCAGATCGCGACCGTTTGAAGAATCGGATCTTGGCGCGACGTGACGGCAGGGGCGGGGGGCTCAATCGGCAGCGCAGTGGTCGCTTTGATCCGCTCCATCGCGAAGCGCGAGACGACATTGCGTAAAGGCGCGATCGCAATCAGTCTTTTGTAAAATTCGTCGAAGGCGACCATGTCGCTGACGACGACCCGAAGCATGTAGTCCACATCGCCGGCCATCCGGTAGAATTCCACCACCTCGGGAAACTCCGAGACGCTTTTCGTGAAGCGGTCGAGCCATGCGTCCGAGTGTTCGCCTGCAACAATCGAAACATAGACGCTCAGGCCGAGACCGAGCTTTTCAGGGGACAGCAGCGCAACCCGGCGCTCCAGAACGCCGCTTTTTTCTAGCCTCTGAATTCTCTTCCAGCACGGCGTGGCCGAGAGCCCGACTCGAGACGCTATGTCGGCTATCGAAAGCGTGGCGTCGTTCTGAAGAATGGCCAATATGGTACGATCGATTGAATCCATGAGTTGTTCCCGAACGATTGGTCTCGAATTCCGTCGCTGGCGGCGGTCTCGCTTAGGCCGGAGGAGATATTCTATCTATAGTCTATAAAAATAATCAACTGTCAATCGGCCGTCAGGCTAGAATCCGTCGAGGCGCGTCGGTGAAAAAGGGAAAAAAGTCGTTGTCGGGTCCGGTGGATCGGCTGGTCTATACGCATTTAGACGGCGGACTTCGTTTGGAGCTATAGTATTGGGGCGCTCGGACATGCGTCGATCCTCGAATCAGCTCAGGGGACAATGGGCCGGCCGGTCGCAGAGGCGAGGGAATGCTCACGAAAAAAGCAAAATATGGCCTGAAGGCGATGGTGCATCTGGCGGGGATCGAGCCTGGCCAGACAGCGCTGGTCAACGACATCGCGACAGCCAACAATATTCCGAAAAAATTTCTGGACGCCATTCTCGCGGAATTGCGCAACGCCGGCTTCGTGCACTCGAAAAAGGGCAAAGGCGGGGGCTATACGCTGGCCCGTTCCGCGAAAGAGATCGGCGTCGGCAATATTATCCGGGTTCTGGACGGGCCATTGGCGCCGATTCAATGCGCAAGCAAGACGGTCTATCGCCGCTGCGAGGATTGCGACGAGAAAACATGCGCGGTGCGGCTTGTGATGATCAAAGCGCGGGACGCCATCGCAAATGTGCTCGACAAAACATCGCTTGCCCAATTGCGCGCCATGACCGAGGGAGAGAGATCGGCTCCTGCCGTTCTGACCATGGAGCGGGTCTGAGTCGCTTCGCAATTGCCTGATTTGCGTTCCGTTCCCGCGCCGCCATGGACAGGGAGCGTTAAGGAACTTATAAGGCCGCGAGCCACGCTTCCCAGGCGCAAACCAGAATCGTTTCGGATTTTGTAAGAGGCCGGCCTATGCCGGAAAATCGAATGACAGAGCCAGCGTTGGCGCAATCGACCCCTTCGGCGCAGCCTGGCTCTGCAACAGCAGCTTTGCGCAGAAATATGGTCGAACGGCAATTGCAGCCTTTCGACGTTCACGACATTCCGGTGCTGGAACGCTTTCTCAACGTGCCGCGCGAAGCTTTTCTGCCCGCGGAGTTGGAGCCGCTTGCCTATTCGGACCTTGGATTGTTTCTGAAAGACGAAACCGGCCGCAAAGGCCGCTACCTGCTGCCGCCCCTAATTTTGGCGCGTCTGCTGCAGGAAGCGGAAATCCGTCCGACCGATAAAGTGCTCGACGTCGCCGGCGGTCCCGGCTATTGCGCGGCTGTGCTCGCCGGCCTCGCGAAGGAAGTCGTCGCTCTTGAAAGCGACCCGGCGCTCGCCGCCTGCGCTAAGGACAATCTCAAATCAATCGGCGTTGAAAATATCCGCGTCGAGTGCGGTTCGCTCGGAAAGGGCGTTCCGGACGCCGGCCCTTTCGACGTCATTCTCGTACACGGCGGCGTCGAAGAGGGGCTGGAGCCGCTTTTCGACCTGCTGAAGCCCAACGGCCGGCTGCTTGCAATCGCCAAGACGGACGAAGATTCTGGCCAACATGTCGTTCGCTTCGAGCGTAGAGAGAGCGCCGTCCCGGGCGCGCGTCCTCTGTTCGACGCCAGCGCCCCAGTGTTGCACGATTTCGCGAAAGCGCCTGCGTTTTCATTCTAAGCGAGTGTTTGCACCGTACGCGTTCCCTAGTGGCGATGCCCTCAATCTCGGGCGCTTGACGGCGTGATGTGGAATGTCTCGAGGGGTTGAAATGCTCAGGGCGGGTTGGCGCCGGTCTCAGGCGAATGACTCCCTGGCCGGCATGAACGCCGCAGTCGTCGCGACGCTCGCTGCGAGCCTTTGCCTCGCGACGGCTCCAGTCCGCGCAGAATCCATCCTGGGCGCGCTTGCGCGCGCTTATGACGGAAATCCAGACCTCAATCAGCAACGGGCCGCGGTTCGCGTCCGGGATGAAGATTCTCCCAGGGCGCTGGGAGGCGTGCGTCCGAAAGCCAGCATTTCCGCAAGCGCCGGACCGCAATTCTCGACCATTAAAATTCCGGCGGGACGGCAACAACTGACAAATGGCCGCGCCTTCTCCTACGACAAATATACCGGCTATCCGCGCGGCGCGACCTTGAACCTTTCCCAAACGCTGTTCGATGGCGGAAAGACGGAAAACACGGTACGCCAAGCCGAGTCGGGCGTGTTCGCCGCGCGCGCGACCATGCGTCTCACGGAGCAGGCGATTCTGCAGAACGGCGCCACAGCCTATATGAACGTGTTGCGCGACACGGCGGTCCTCTCTCTGCGTAAAAACAATATCACGGTGCTCGAAGAGCAGCTGCGTCAAACCAGGGACCGGTTCGACGTCGGCGATGTGACGCGTACGGATGTGGCGCAGGCCGAAGCTTCGCTCGAGCAGGGACGCTCGGATTATTATGCCGCGCAGGCCCAGCTGAAGAACAGCGTAGCGAACTACCGGCAATTGATCGGCGTGGAGCCCAAACGCCTGGAGCCGGCGCAATCCATCGAGCGATTATTGCCGAAGTCTCTCGACACGGCCATACAGATCGCGCTGGTGGAGCATCCTGGCGTGGCTGCCGCCCTGCATCAGGTAGACGTGACCGCGCTCGCCGTGAAAGTCGCCGAGTCCGCCCTACTGCCGAGCCTCTCCGTGAACGCAAGCGTCTCGCAGCAGTACGATTCCTTCCTCGGCGAACCTTACACGCGCCAGTTTAACGCCACAGCGAGTGGACAGCTCAATATCCCGATTTATCAGGGCGGGACGGAATACGCGAATATCCGTCAGGCAAAAGAGCAGCTGGGCCAGACCCGTCTTAATGCGGATTTGCAGCGCGACAGCGTGCGGGCGAGCGTCGTCTCGAGCTACGGACTCCTCGATACCGCGAAGGCGCAGATTGTATCTGGCCAGGCGGCCGTGAAAGCCGCGGAGATCGCACTCGCCGGGGTGCGCGAGGAGGCGAAGGTCGGGCAGCGTACGACGCTCGATGTGCTGAACGCGCAGCAGGCGCTCCTGAATGCGCGCGTCAATCTTGTCGTCGCCCAGCGGGACAGGGTGGTGGCGTCTTACGCCGCGCTTGGCTCGATAGGGCGGCTTTCGGCCGCCGAGATTGGTCTCGACGTCGCCGTTTATGACCCTTCGGTTCACTTCGAGCAGGTGAAGAACAAGTGGATCGGCGTCGAAACGCCAGACGGGAAATAAGTCGCCAATCAGCTTTGAGATGGGCGGGTGACAGATTAAAACGAAAAGTGTGGAATTTGGATCTTCCGGGTTGATTCGTCGCATCCACGCATTCACACAAGGCTAAATGACGGCGCTTCGCCGTTGAAGTTAAACCAGAGCGGTCCCCCATGAGCGCGAACGCCTCGCTTCCGACATCCAGCCTCGACGCCGAGCGTCGCGCCCACGAACCCTCTATGGAGGAAATTCTCGCGTCGATCCGGCGAATCATCGCCGACGACGACAGTCTTCCGGTCCTCAGGGAGGATGAACGCAGCGAAGACGCGCCGGCTCCGGAAGCCTCACAGTCCTACGAACGCGAGCAGCCGGCTGAGCCCCCTGCGGAGGCCGTCTCCGAAAGGAGCGAGCCGGCTACTACGGCTAAATTCCGCGAAGAACGATGGCCCCGTGTGATTCCGGCGCCTCCGCCGCGTCGGGAAGACTCTCCCTCGGAAAGCGAGCGGCGCTGGGCGTCCTCACTCCGCCCCATCCGCTCCGATTTCTCGACGTCGGATCCTTACAAGAGCGAGCCGGCGCCTGCCCAGAAGTCAGCTCCTTTCCAATCTGCGCCGGAGCCGCTCCTGGAACGCCCGCATCTGGAAGCAGCGCCGCAGGCGCCCAAAGCGTTTCCGACCCCGGCGCCCGAAGTTCCGCCGACTTTGGTTTCCGTTGACGCCGCCGCGACCGTTTCCGCGCATTTTCAGGCGCTTGCGGCGACCACCGTCATGCAAGACTCGGATTTTCTGCATCGCTGTGCGCAGGAAATACTTCGGCCGATGCTGAAACAGTGGCTCGACGATAATCTACCGGTGCTGGTGGAGCGGCTGGTGCGCGCCGAAATCGAGCGGGTAGCGCGCGGGCGGCGTTAACGGCGCTTACACGATCATTGGGGCAAGCTGCTTCCATGCACCGTCTTCGCGCCATTCTCCGTTCGCTCGTTGCGCCCATGTGCCTTTATCTGGTCAGTGGAGCCGTCGGCGGCTACTTTGTCTGGCACGGAGTGAACGGGCAGCGCGGTCTCAAGGCAAAGGCCGAATATGGCTTGAAGATCGCCAAGCTCCGGGAAGAGCTGGAAGAGCTGAAGGCTGAGCGCGCCGTCTGGGAACGCAAGATCGTCCTGATCCGCGGCGAGCAGATAGACGCCGACATTCTCGAAGACGAAGTCCGCTCGAAACTGGGAAAAGTTCATAAGAACGAGGTCGTTATACTCACGCCGCGTTCCGAACCGCCTCAACACTGAAGCCGCGCCGGCGACCGCCGTTCAAATTCGGAAAAATCTCGCTCCGATCGTAGGGGGACCGTCGCTTCCAGCTTCGCCGCGCTCGACCAGCTCTTCGAGATGCGCAAGCACGGACATTGCCGCCGCGCCGTGGAGCCTTGGGTCGACGCCTTCGTAAATGCGCGCGACAATGATTGGGATCGTTTCGTCGCCTTTCTCGAGCCGGTCCAGAATCGCGGATTCGCGCTGGCGGCGATGGTGAAGTAGGGCGCGCAGATAGCGTGGCGGATCGCGCACAGGCTCTCCATGGGCCGGCCAGTAGATTTCGTCGCTGCGCACGCTTAGGCGATTGAGCGACATGAGATAATCGCGCATGGAGCCATCAGGCGGCGCGATCACTGTCGTCGCCCAAAACATGACATGATCGCCCGTGAATAGCGCCCGCTCTTCGCGCAGCGCGAAACAAAGATGATTGGCGCAGTGTCCGGGGGTCGCCACCGCCTCGATTTCCATATCGCCGCAGACGAACTTTTCGCCGTCCTTCAAAATGAGGTTCGGCGCATAAGACGCATCATGCGCAGCGTCGAAATTCATCGCTCCGCGCGCCGCCTGCGGACTTGCGTAAGGCGCGCAGCCGGCGACAGTTGCGCCTGTCCGCTTGCGCAGAATCTCCGCAGCGGGGGAGTGATCGCGATGCGTATGCGTCACGAGAATGTAGCGAAGCGTTTCTCCGGCAATCGCGTCGAGTAGCGCGTCGATGTGCGAGGCGTCAGCCGGTCCGGGATCGACGATCGCGACCTCCTTCCGGCCAAGGATATAACTGTTGGTGCCGGTATAGGTGAAAGGTCCGGGATTGGGAGCAAGCAGCCGTCGGATCAACGGCGAAACGCGCTCAGCCGCGCCCGAGCTCCCGCGAGCTAAACTAGAATCCGGGGAAGGAGGAGCGGGACGCTTCAACGTTCGATGCGCCAGATTTTGAGACACAAGGACATTAAGGGCGCGGGTCTCGCGCCGCAATCGGCGATCGGCGATCCGGTCCGGTCGGTCAAAAAGAAAGGGGCGCACTTAGCGCCCCTTGGTTCATTCTTTCATGCCGGAGCCTTACTGCGTGAACAGCGCGCCTTGGCGCTTCAGCAGGAGGCTGTTAATCCATCCGCTGCGGTCGCCCAGATTGACGCGGCACCAGCGATAGAGCCAGCCGCTCGAGCAGTGGCCGATGTTTACGGTGGTGCCCGGCTGAAGGACGGCGATTACCGGCCAGTGCGTTCCGGGTCCCTTGCGGACATTCGCGAGATCGTTGGTCACGACCGGCGCGACGCTCGATCGGGTTCAAATGGGGGCAGTAGGCCGGGATGAAATGCAGCTTGATCCGGCAGCCAGGCCGAGCCAGCCATTCCTGCACGAGCTTGGCGTGA
>Ga0209048_10002615_pt1 | contig 17811 bp, 15 predicted proteins | sample FrelakmetCRP12CR_FD_187146 | JGI IMG/M metagenome (GOLD analysis project Ga0209048, IMG submission 187146) | Freshwater lake sediment microbial communities from the University of Notre Dame, USA, for methane emissions studies - CRP12 CR (SPAdes)... | ecosystem: Environmental > Aquatic >... | reverse complement strand
GCGGCCCGCTCGAACTGCCTTCGCAGCGCCGGGTCGCGCGTCGCCATGGCCTGCGCGTGATAGAGCGCCTGGGCGCAGACCTCACCGACGTGATTGACCCTCATCAGCGCAGCGGACAGCCTCTTCTGCGCGTCGTCGAGCGGGGCAGCCTCGGCCGGCACGCCCGGCTGCGGACAGGGACGCGACGCGACGCTTGCGCCGGCCAGGGTTCGGCGCGCATCGTCGGCGGCGGACAACATGCGATCGACCATTGACATGGATGTGGGTGCCGGACAGCGGGCAGGTGAAAGCGACGACCAGCATAGCGCAAAGGCCTGCGACCCGATGTGAGCGTTCGCTGCCGAGTGAAGGCGCGCTTCACGGCAGGGCGCGTGACCGAGGGAAAAGATAAGCGGCCGGGCCGTCCCGGACAGGAAACCGGACCACGTTGTACCCAGACAACATAAAGAGCCTTTTATCGGCCGAACCTTTGCAAGGCGTCTCTTCGTCTGGTGCAATACACACAACTTCCGATGAGGAGGTTGGCCTGATCTGCCCTCGCGGGTAAATCCCGATCGGGACCTCTTGTTCAACCTAGGAGATAGTCGCAATGAAAAAATCTCTGCTCGCTCTCGCAGTGCTCGGCGCTTTCGCTGGTGCCGCCTCGGCTCAGTCTTCGGTCACGCTCTTCGGCGTCCTCGACGTCAACGCTCGCTACGTCAAGAACGGTGACTACAGCCAGTACCAGATGAACTCGGACGGTATCAACAGCAGCCGCCTGGGCTTCCGCGGTACGGAAGATCTCGGCGGTGGCTTGTCCGCCGGCTTCTGGATCGAAGGTGGATTGACCCCGCAAAACGGTAACGTTAATGGCCAAACCTGGAGGCGCCGTGAGACGGTCAGCCTGATGGGCAACTGGGGTGAGGTCCGCCTCGGCCGCGACTACACGGCGACGTTCTGGAACACGACGATCTTCGATGTGTTCGGCACCAACGGCGTCGGCAGCTCGGGCAATATGTACTTCTTGGCTCCGGGCGTCTCGACAGCCACAGCGGCTGATCCGCTGGTTCGCGGCAATGACATCTTCGCGTACTTCCTGCCGTCGGGCATTGCCGGCGGCCTGTACGGCCAGGTTCAATTTGCCCCGGGCATGAACACGCCGCTGCAGTATTACGCCGGCGGCCGCCTCGGCTACGCCGCGGGTCCGTTCAACGTCGCAGGTGCCTGGGCCCGGACCCAGATCGTTCCTGGTGGCACGAAGCCCACCATCTGGAACTTCGGCGGTTCGTGGGACTTCAAGTTCATGCAGCTGATGGCCTACTACCAGGAAATCAAATCCGACAACCTCACCCAAGAGAACGGTTCGGTCGGCGTGCAGGGCCCGATCGGCCTGTGGACGTGGAAGGCAACGTACGACTGGTCGAACAAGGGCGGCGGCCCATCGACATGGAACAGCCAGAAGTCCAACCAGCTGGCACTCGGCGGGCAGTACGACCTGTCCAAGCGCACGGCGCTGTATGCGACGTATGCCGGGATCAACAACAAGGGCGGCGCGACGAATACGGTCGGTGGCCTGCAGAACTTCAACCCCCAGCAGAAGCCCAACGGCGATTCGACGGGCTTCGAAGTGGGTGTCCGTCACTCGTTCTGATCAGGACCTGCCCGGCGCAGGTTCAAGTTCAGCAAAGGCCGCCTTCGGGCGGCCTTTTTTGTTGGCTGTCCGATTCGCCGGGCGATGGTGAACCTTCGCCGTTACGGTGGTTCTGTCCTGCGCGCCCTGCGACCGGCTATGGAAAGCCCCCCTTTGACGAGCGGCCCCCCGGGCCGACACTCTCGCTTTCATGCTCGCCTTCATTCTTCGTCGCCTCGCCCAGGCCGTGATCGTGATGCTCACGGTCGCGTTCATCGCCTTCATGCTGTTCCAGTACGTCGGCGACCCGGTCACGAACCTGCTCGGCCAGGACGCCACGCCGCAGCAGCGCGCGCAGTTGCGCGCCGACCTCGGGCTGGACCGGCCGTTTCCGCTGCAGTTCGCGCGATTTGTAGTCAACGCGGTGCAGGGTGAGTTCGGGCTCAGCCTGCGCCAGGGACGCAAGGTATCGTCGCTGATCGTCGAGCGACTGCCGGCGACGCTCGAGCTTTCGACGTGCGCTGCGCTGATTGCGCTCGGCTTCGGCATTCCGATGGGAGTTTTCGCGGCCCTGCGGCGAGGCAGCTTCTTGTCCCAGGCGATGATGACGCTCTCGTTGCTGGGTGTCTCGCTGCCGACGTTCCTGATCGGCATCCTGCTGATTCTCGTCTTCGCGGTGACGCTGAAGTGGCTGCCGAGCTTCGGCCGTGGCGAGGTGGCATCGCTAGGCAGCTGGACGAGCGGGCTACTCACGGTCGACGGATGGAAGCACCTGATCCTGCCGTCGATCACGCTGGCGCTGTTCCAGCTCGCGCTGATCATGCGTCTCGTGCGCTCGGAGATGCTCGAGGTGCTGCGCTCCGACTACATCAAGTTCGCTCGCGCGCGCGGCCTGCCGAATCGACTCGTCTACTTCGGCCATGCGCTGAAGAACACGCTGGTTCCGGTGATGACGATCACCGGCCTGCAACTCGGCTCGTTGATCGCCTTCGCGATCATCACCGAGCAGGTGTTCCAGTGGCCCGGCATGGGGCTGCTGTTCATCCAGGCCGTCACCTTCGCCGACATCCCGGTGATGGCGGCCTACCTGTGCCTGATCTCGCTGATCTTCGTCGCCATCAACCTGGTGGTCGACCTGCTGTACTTCGCGGTCGATCCACGACTGCGCATCGAGCGCGCGGCCGGTGCGCACTGAGCCCGGATCCACCGACACGCTACGATACGAACCACTGACTTCGCTCCCACTTCACCAAGACTCGAGGCCCTCCCGATGAAGATCAAGTCCACCCTGCTTTCCATCACGCTCGCGCTCGCCTGCGGCCTGAGCCAGGCCGTGACGCTGCGCGTCGCCAATGCGGGCGACGTGCAGTCGATGGACCCGCACTCGCTCAACGAGTCGCTGCAGCTCAGCTTCATGGCCAGCGTCTACGAGTCGCTGGTCGGTCGCGGCAAGGACATGGCGGTCGTTCCGTTGCTTGCAACCAAGTGGGCGCAGACCTCGCCGACAGTGTGGCGCTTCGACCTGCGCAAGGGCGTCAAATTCCACGACGGCACGCCGTTCACTGCCGACGACGTGATCTTCAGCTTCAAGCGCGCTGCCGACCCCGGCAGCGACATGAAGGGCTACACCTCGCCTATCAAGGAAGTGCGCAAGGTCAACGACCTGGCAGTCGATATCGAGACCGTGACGCCGTTTCCGATCCTGCCCGACACGCTCACTGCGTTTGCCATCATGAGCAAGAAGTGGTGTGAGGAGAACAAGGCCGCGGTACCGGTCGACCGACGCAAGGGCGTCGAGAACACGGCTTCGTTCAAGGCCAACGGCACGGGGCCGTTTCGCCTGAAAGAGCGCCAGCCGTCGGTGCGCACCGTGCTCGTGCGCAACTTCGGCTACTGGGATAAGGTCGACACCAATGTGGACGAAGTCGTCTTCACGCCGATCGGCAGCGATGCCACGCGCGTCGCCGCACTGTTGTCGGGCGAGATCGACCTGATGGAGCCCGTGCCACTGCAGGACGTTGAGCGCGTCAAGGCATCCGCAGCCCACACCGTGCTGCAAGGCCCGGAACTGCGCACGATCTTCCTCGGCATGGACCAGAAGCGTGACGAACTGCTGTTCTCCAGCGTCAAGGGGAAGAACCCGTTCAAGGACGTTCGGGTTCGCAAGGCCTTCTACCAGGCGATCGACATCGAGACGATCAAGACGCGCGTGATGCGCGGCGCCGCGACGCCGACGGCGCTGATGGTCGGCCCGGGCGTGCGCGGCTTCATGCCCGACATGAACAAGCGCGCTGCGTACGACCCCGACGGCGCAAAGAAACTGCTCGCCGACGCCGGCTACCCGAACGGCTTCGAGGTCGGCATGAACTGCCCGAACGACCGCTACGTCAACGACGCCGCGATCTGCCAGGCGGTGGCGGCCAACCTGGCGCGCATCGGCGTCAAGGTCAACCTGACCGCGGAGACGAAGAACACCTACTTCCCGAAGATCCTGCGCCGTGACACGAGCTTCTACCTGCTCGGCTGGACGCCGAGCACGACCGATTCCCACGACGCGCTGTACAACCTGATGGCCACGCCGACGGACAAGGGCCAGGGCCAGTACAACCTGGGAAGCTACAGCAACGCGAAGTTCGACGAGCTGACGCAGAAGATCCAGACCGAGACCGACCAGACCAAGCGCAACGAGATGATCCGCGAGGCGTTCAAGATTCACCAGGACGACTTCGCCCACATCCCGCTGCACCAGCAGGCACTGGCCTGGGGCTTCAGCAAGAAGGTCAGCCTGGTGCAACTGCCGACGAACTACATGTTCTTCAAGTGGGTCGTCGTCAAGTGATCGTTCGCGCGCCGCCCCCGGCTCGGCAGAGCAAGGGCAGCGCCGCGGCGACGGCGAGCAAGCGTCGCGCCGGAGCTCACCGGTGAAGCAGGCGCTGCAGCGCTTCTTCGACAGCGACGTCTGGCACAGCTTTCGTTCGTCGCCGATGGCGATGGGTGCGGCGGCGATCGCATTCGTCTGCGTGTTCTGCGCGTTGTTCGCGAACGTGATCGCGCCGCACAACCCGTTCGACCTGGCGACGCTCGAACTCGGCGATTCGCGCCTGCCGCCCGCGTGGTCGGACGGCGGGACGTCGAAGTACCTGCTCGGAACCGATGATCAGGGGCGCGACATACTTTCGGCGCTGATGTACGGTTCGCGCATCTCGCTCTTCGTCGGCCTGGCGTCGGTGATGGTGTCGATGGCGATCGGCGTCTCGCTCGGCCTGCTGTCGGGCTTTGCCGGAGGCCGGATCGATGCGTTCGTGATGCGGATCTGCGATGTGATGCTGTCGTTCCCGTCGATCCTGATCGCGCTGCTGATCGACGGCGTCGGCCGCGCGCTGTTTCCGAACGCGCACGACACGCTCGCCTTCGCGGTGCTGATCATTGCGATCTCGCTCACCGGCTGGGTGCAGTACGCGCGCACGGTGCGCGGCTCGACGATGGTCGAACGCCACAAGGAATATGTGCAGGCGGCGCGCCTCATCGGCGTGGCGCCGCTGCGCATCATGCGGCGCCACGTGCTTCCGAACGTCCTCGGCCCGGTGATGGTTCTGGCGACGATACAGGTCGCACTGGCGATCATCACCGAAGCGACTTTGTCGTTCCTGGGGGTCGGCGTGCCACCCACGTCCCCTTCCCTCGGCACGCTGATCCGCATCGGCAACGATTTCCTGTTCTCGGGCGAATGGTGGATAACGATCTTCCCCGGCGCAGTGCTGGTGCTGATCACGCTGAGCGTGAACCTGCTGGGCGACTGGCTGCGCGACGCGCTGAACCCGCGCCTGCGCTGAGGGATTTGGAGGCGCCGTGGAAATCGCAAAGCGCTGCCTGGCCGCAAGCACCGCCCTCTTCGTTCTGGCAGCCGCCACTGCCGTTGCGCTCGGCGGCTGTGCAAGCACCGGCTACCACTACTCGCAGATCGTAGGTACACGCTACTTCAAGACCAACATCGATACCTATCCGGTTTCGATCAACCAGGTGGATGGTCGCTCGTACATCGGAAGCGCACCCGTGATGGTCGATCCGGGGCTGCGCAAGATCGTCGTTCAGGGGCCCCCGACCGTCGTCAACCTCGAGGAGGTGCGCACTATCGAGCTGGACGTGAAACCCTGCACTCGCTACTACCTGGTGGCGGTGAAGACGAATCGGCTGGACAACGACTTCACGGTCAAGGTCGACTACGAAGAACCGGTCGCCGGATGCACGCCGCCGCCGAAGTGACGTCGAATGACTGCACTGCTTGAAGTCAGGCACCTGAAGGTCGAGTTTCCGGGTCGTCGCGGCACGCTGCTGGCGCTGGACGACATCTCGTTCGACATCGCGCCGGGCGAGATCCTCGGCGTGGTCGGTGAATCGGGTGCCGGCAAGTCGCTCACCGGTGCGGCGATCATCGGTCTGCTCGACCCACCCGGGCGCATCGCTTCGGGCGAGATCCGCTTCGACGGCCGGCGCATCGACAACCTGCCCTACGAAGAGATGCGCAGAGTGCGCGGGCGCCACATCGGCGCGATCTTCCAAGACCCGCTCACCTCGCTGAATCCGCTCTACACGATCGGGCGCCAGCTGACGGAGACGATCCTGACGCATCTGCCGGTCGGCGCCGACGAAGCCCGCCAGCGTGCCATCCGACTGCTCGAGGAAACCGGCATCCAGGCCGCGGAGCAGCGCATCGACCAGTACCCGCACCAGTTCTCGGGTGGCATGCGCCAGCGCGTCGTGATCGCCCTTGCGCTGGCTGCCGAGCCGAAGCTGATCGTCGCCGACGAGCCGACGACCGCGCTCGACGTGTCGATCCAGGCGCAGATCATTTCATTGCTGAAGCGGCTGTGCAAGGACCACGGCGCGGCGGTGATGCTGGTCACGCACGACATGGGCGTGATCGCCGAGACCTGCGATCGGGTGGCAGTAATGTATGCAGGCCGCATCGCCGAGATCGGCCCGGTGCATGACGTGATCCATTCGCCGGCGCACCCATACACCGCGGGCCTGATGGGATCGATTCCCGCGATGGACGAAGACCGCGAACGGCTGCTCCAGATCGACGGCGCGATGCCGCGCTTGACCGCCATCCCGCATGGCTGTGCCTTCAACCCACGCTGCCCGCAGGCGTTCGAGCGCTGTCGGAGCGAGCGACCCGACCTGATGCCCGCCGGCGCAACCAAGACCGCCTGCTGGCTGGTGGCGAATGCGATGAAGGACGCCGCGTGAGTGCTTCTCCGTTGGTCGAAGTGCGCGACCTGGCGAAGATCTTCGACGTGTCGGCGCCACTGCTCAACCGCGTCGTCGAGCGCAAGCCGCGCCAGTTCGTGCACGCAGTCGATGGCATCAGCTTCTCGATCGCGCGTGGCACGACGCTGGCGCTGGTCGGTGAGTCGGGCTGCGGCAAGAGCACCGTGGCGCGGCTGCTCGTCGGCCTGTACGCGCCGAGCCGGGGCTCGGTGCACTTTGACGGCAACGACACTGCGGCGACGCTGGCGTCGTCCGGCGCTGCCGCATTGCGCCGTCGCATGCAGATGATCTTCCAGGACCCGTACGCGAGCCTGAACCCGCGCTGGCAGGTGCTCGAAATCGTCGCCGAGCCGCTCACCGAGCATGGGCTGATCAGCGACAAGGAACAGCTCAGGACACGCGTCGGCGAGCTGCTGAAGTCGGTCGGCCTCGCCGCTGCCGACGCGACAAAGTACCCGCATCAGTTCTCGGGCGGGCAGCGGCAGCGTATCTCGATCGCTCGCGCGCTCGCGACGCAACCCGAATTCCTGGTCTGCGACGAGCCGACCTCGGCGCTCGACGTGTCGGTGCAGGCGCAGGTGCTCAACATCATGAAAGACCTGCAGCGCAGCCAGGGGCTGACCTACCTCTTCATCTCGCACAACCTGGCGGTGGTGCGCCACGTGAGCGACTGGGTCGGCGTGATGTACCTCGGGCGCCTGGTCGAGCTGGCCGACAAGGCGGAGCTGTTCGGCCGCCCGCGCCACCCCTACACGCGCATGCTGCTCGACGCGATTCCCGACGTCCACATGAGCGGGCGCGCGCGAAGCCCGGTACGCGGCGAGGTGCCCAATCCGCTCAGTCCGCCGAGTGGCTGCTCATTCCACCCGCGCTGCCCGCATGCCAACGAGCGCTGCAAGTCCGAACGCCCGGCTCAAGCGTTGGTCGATGGCGCGACGATCGCCTGCCACGCCGTGCAGGAGCGACGGATCTAGCCTCTGCGGCTCAATCCGCCGGCAGCAGGTGCTCGCAGCGAAAGAGTTCGCTGGGCTGTTCGCGATCGCGGATCAAGAAGACGTCGGCGCCCGACACCATCACCTCCGCTGCGCGGCCGCGCGAGTTGTAGTTGCTCGCCATGCTCATCGCGTAGGCACCTGCCGACAGCACGGCTACGAAGTCGCCCGCCTCGACGGCCAGAGGCCGATCACGACCGAGCCAGTCGCCCGATTCGCAGACCGGTCCGACGACGTCCCAGGTCAGCGGTGGCGCATCCCGCCGCGTGCACGCGGCGATGTTCATCCAGGCCTGGTACATCGCCGGGCGCATCAGATCGTTCATCGCGGCGTCGACGATGCAGAAGTTCTTCACAGGTGAAGTCTTGAGATACAACACCTCGGCGACCAGCACACCTGCGTTGCCGACCAGCGAGCGACCGGGTTCGAACAGGATGCGCCGATGCGCATGCCCGCGCTCGTCGATGCGCGCCAACAAGGCGCGAACCAGCGTCTCGGCTGACGGCGGCTGTTCGTCGGTGTAGGAGATGCCCAAGCCGCCGCCGAGGTCGAGATGATGCAGCCTCGGCCCGAGCGCTTCGACGCGCTCGACCAGGTCGAGCATGCGGTCGAGCGCATCGAGGTAGGGCCCCGCTTCGGTGATCTGCGAGCCGATGTGGAAATCGATGCCCGTGACCGCCAGGCCTGGCAGCGACGCTGCACGCAGGTAAGCGGCCACGGCCTGTTCGTGGGCGATGCCGAACTTGTTGTCCTTCAGTCCCGTCGAGATATAGGGGTGGGTCCGAGGATCGACGTCCGGATTCACGCGCAGGCTCACCCTGGCCGTCCGCCCTGCCTTCACCGCGACTTGCGACAGCACCTCGAGCTCGGCCTCGCTCTCGACGTTGAAGCACAGCACGCCGGCCTCCAGCGCGCGCCGCATCTCGGGCCGCGTCTTGCCGACACCCGAAAAAACCACCTTGGCGACATCGCCTCCGGCAGCGATCACGCGTTCGAGCTCGCCGCCCGAAACGATGTCGAACCCGCACCCGGCCCGGGCAAAGGTTTGCAGCACCGCGAGGCTCGAGTTGGCCTTCATTGCGTAGCAGACCAGATGGTCGCGCCCGGCGAGCGCCCGCTGGTAGTCGGCCAGCGCCGCCAGCATCGAAGCACGCGAGTAGACATACAGCGGCGTGCCGAAGCGGGTTGCAAGCTCGCTCAGCGTGAGGTCTTCGACGAATAGCTGCCGGCCGCGGTAGGCGACGTGCGGGGAGCCGGGGAGCATGGGGTCCGATCAGGAAGGCGCTTGGGGCGATGAAGGGGCCGATGCCGGCGCAGAGGCCGACGCAGCAACCGGTAATGGCTTGGGCAGAGTCAACGCGCCTTTCTGGCCGCAGCCGGCCATCAGGCACGCAACAGCCAGCGCAATGCCCACGAGGCCCGCCACGGCATACCGCGCCGCTACACTCGAATTGCGCTGCAACATCCATCGATTCTATCGACCCATGGCATGACTCTCGCCCCGAATCCGCTCACCGACAGCCACTACCATGCCCTGACCGGCGCCCTGCTCGCTGGCATCGAGGCGACGGTCGACCGCTGGCTGCAGGACGATCTGGTCGACATCGACACCCAACGCACCGGGGGCCTGCTCGAACTCACGTTTCCCGGCGGTAGCAAGATCATCCTGAACACCCAGCCGCCACTGCAGGAGCTGTGGATGGCGGCGCGTTCGGGCGGTTTCCACTACAGGCTTGTCGACGGACACTGGCGCGACACGCGCGACGGAAGCGACTTCTATGACGCGCTCTCGCTCTGCGCGAGTGAACAGGCCGGGCGGTCGTTGCAGTTCGCGCCGATGACTTGACCACGGTCAGCGCTTGAAGATGTCGAGGATGCTCTTCTTCTCTTCCTCGGTCGGCGCGGCCGGCACCTTCTCGTCCAGACCGAGACTGCTGACGCCCGCGCTGTACGTGAATTCGTCGAAGAACCACTCGCCGCCCTGATTGACAATGCCTTCCGGAGCACTGGGCTCCTCAACCGGCACGCCGCGCAGCGCGAAGCCCATGTAGTCGATCCACACCGGCAACGCCAGGCCGCCGCCGGTTTCGCGGTCACCGAGCTTGCGCGGCGTGTCGTAACCCATCCAGACCACGGCCACCACGGTGCGCTGGAAGCCGGCGAACCAGGCGTCCATGGAGTCGTTGGTGGTACCGGTCTTGCCGTAGATGTCGCCACGCTGCAGCTTCACCTTGGCCGATGCAGCGGTGCCTGAGCGCGTGACTTCCTGCAGCAGGCTCGACATCAGGAAGGCATTGCGCGCGTCAAGCGTCCGATCCGACTCGTCGATGTCGTGCGCCAGGCTCTCGGCAAGCATGTGACCCTTGTCATCGGTGAGCTTGCGGATCAACACCGGGTTCACGCGATAGCCGCCATTGGCGAACACGGCGTAAGCGGTAGCCATCTGCATGGGTGTGACGGAACCCGCACCGAGCGCCAACGTCAGGTAGGCCGGGTGCTTGTCGGCATCGAAGCCGAAGCGGGTGATCCACTCCTGCGCGTACGGTGCGCCGATGGACTGCAGGATGCGAATCGAGACCATGTTCTTCGACTTCGCCAGCGCGGTGCGCATCGTCATCGGCCCTTCGTACTTGCCGTCGTAGTTTTTCGGCTCCCAGGGCTGGCTGCCGGTTGCTCCGGCATCGAAGAACAACGGCGCGTCGTTGATCACCGTGGCCGGCGTGAAGCCCTTCTCCAGAGCCGCCGAGTAGATGAACGGCTTGAAGCTCGAACCCGGCTGGCGCCAGGCCTGGGTGACGTGGTTGAACTTGCCCTTCGCATAGTCGAAGCCGCCGACCATCGCCCGCACGGCCCCGGTGCGCGGATCGAGGGCCACGAACGCACCCTCGACCTCGGGCAACTGGGTGACTGTCCAGGCGTCCTTCGCTCCCTTGACGAGCCTGATCACCGCGCCGCGGCGCAGCTGGGTCTTCGGGTTGCCCTTCTCAGCCAGTCCGGAAGCGACCGGTTTCAGTCCGTCCCCGCTGACGGTCACGATCTCCCCACTCTGCAGTACCGCGACCACCTTCTTCGCGCTGACTTCGATCGCCACGCCGGCGCGCAACTCGTCGTTGTCAGGGTGTTCGCCCAGCGCTTCGGCAATGCGCGCGTCGATCTCGGTCGGGTCGTCAGGCAGATCGATATAGGCCTCGGGTCCACGATAGACTTGGCGCCGCTCGTAATCCATGATGCCTTTTCGCAGCGCGCGGTAGGCCACCATCTGTTCCTTCGAGTCGATCGTCAGGGTCACGTTGAGGCCGCGCGTATAGGCCTCGTTTCCATATTGGTTGAAGATCAGCTGGCGGGCGGTCTCCGCCACGTACTCGGCGTGAACCGGCACGTCCTGTGGCGGGCGGTAACGCAGCCGCTGCTCGCGTGCCGCGTCGCGCTGGGCTGCAGTGATGTAGCCGTTTTCCAGCATGCGCTCGAGGACGTAGTGCTGGCGCTCCGTCGCGCGTTTGGGATTTGCGATCGGGTTGTATGACGAGGGTGCCTTGGGCAGGCCCGCCAGCATGGCCGCCTCGGCCAGCGTGATGTCCTTCAGCGGCTTGCTGAAGTACGCCTCGCTCGCCGCGGCGAAGCCGTGCGCGCGCTGGCCGAGGTAGATCTGGTTCATGTAAAGCTCGAGGATCTGGTCCTTCGTCAGCACATTCTCGATCTTCAGCGCGAGAAGGATCTCGTAGATCTTGCGGGTCAGTGTCTTTTCCGTTGACAGGTAGAAGTTCTTCGCCACCTGCATCGTGATCGTCGACGCCCCCTGGCTGCCGAGACCGCTGAAGTTGGCCATGCCGGCGCGCAGCACGCCCTTGTAGTCGACGCCGCTGTGCTCATAGAAGCGCGCATCCTCGGCAGCGAGCACGGCGTCGCGCATCACCCGGGGGATCTCGGCGATCGGCATGAAGCTGCGCCGCTCCTCGCCGAACTCACCGATCAGCACACCGTCGGCCGCGAAGATGCGCAGCGGAAGCTTGGGCTGGTAGTCGCTGATGCCTCCGATATCGGGCAGGTTCGGGTAGGCGACTGCCAGCGCGATCGCCACCAGCAGCAACAGCGCCAGCGCCGCTGCGGCGACCAGGCCGGCGAGCGAGACCAGGGCCTTGACTATCCAGTAGCCCCACCCCGGCGGCACGGGGCGCGAGGGTGGCGCGGCGGCTGAACGCTTACGATCGGCCGGACGCTCTGAATCGCTCATGAGGCTCCTGAGGTGAGGTGCGGGATTATAGAAACCGGATGCAAACCGGCTTCAAACTCCGCTGAAGTCTTGCCGGGGTCGTGCCGATAACGGTGCAGGGTTGGCTGGCAAAGGTCTTCCTTCAGGCCCGCGAGCGTGTGCGATTTGCAACGAGCGCAGCCCGACCAGCTGGGAAACTTCTATGGCGATCAATGGCTTTGCTGCTAGCATCGAAGTGACTTCTTAACAATCCGGCGCACGGCGTGGCGCGTTGGGAGAATCGCTAAGTGAGCTTCCTGGATGTGTTGTTGGGGCACAAGTTCCCGCCGATGATCGGGCTGGACATCAGCTCGTCCAGCGTCAAGCTGGTCGAACTCGAGCAGACTGCCACGGGCGAATATGTCGTGGAGCGCTTCGCGTCGGAGAGTTTCGAGAAGGGCTGGATCACCGACGGCCAGATCGAGAAGTTCGACGAGGTGGCCGAGGCGGTGCGGCGGGTCGTCTCCAAGAGCGGCACGCGGACGAAACAGGTGGTGATGGGCATGCCGCAGGCAGCCGTGATCACCAAGAAGATCGTGCTACCGGCAGGCCTGCGAGAGGAAGAACTCGAATTGCAGGTGGAGTCCGAGGCCAACCAATACATACCGTTCTCGCTCGATGAGGTGAGTCTCGACTTCTGTGTCATCGGGCCCAGCAAGACGACAGTGGGCGACGTCGAGGTGCTGATCGCCGCGTCGCGCAAAGACCGGGTCGAGGATCGCCAGGGCCTCGCCGAAGCCGCGGGCCTGAAGCCCGTCGTGCTGGACATCGAATCGCACGCGTCGCGCCTGGCGATGACCCGCATCGTTGCGGCGCTTCCGAACGAGGGCAAGGATGCGCTGGTCGCGTTGTTCGAGATCGGCGCCGACACCACGAGCTTGAAGGTGCTGCGCGACGACGACATGCTGTACGACCGCGACCAGGCCTTCGGGGGCTCGCAGCTGACGCAACTGATCTCGCGTCAGTACGGCTTCTCGTTCGAGGAGGCCGAGCAAAAGAAGCTCGCGGCCGACCTGCCCGACGACTATGAGGCGACGATCCTGACCCCGTTCGTCGACAGCCTGTCGCAGGAGATCGGGCGCGCGTTGCAGTATTTCTTCACGAGCACGCCGCATCACAAGGTGCACTACGTGATGCTGGCCGGGGGCACCGCAGCGCTGCCGGGCCTGAAGAACCGCGTGACCGAGCTGACTGGCTTCGCCACCATGGTCGTGAACCCGTTCGAAAACATGAAGCTCGGCTCGGCGGTGCGCGAAAGCAAGCTGCGTCGTGAAGCGCCTTCGTACTTGACCGCCTGCGGCCTGGCGATGCGGAGGTTCGTCAAGTGATTCTCATCAACTTGCTCCCACACCGGGAGGAACGGCGCAAGCGTCGCAAGGCGGCCTTCTTCATCGGGTTGGGTGTCTCGGCGGCCGTGGGGCTGGCGATTGTCGGCCTCTGGTATGTGGTGGTGCTGCAACTCACCGCGGCGCAGCAGGAGCGCAACCAGTTCCTCAGCGCCGAGATCCAGAAGCTCGAGATCCAGATCAAGGACATCGCGAAGATCAAGGCTGAGATCGAATCGCTCAAGGCGCGCCAGAAGGCTGTCGAGAATCTGCAGATTGATCGAAACGTCCCGGTGCATGTGCTGAACGAACTCGTGAGCCAGACCCCGGAGGGCGTCTATTTCACGTCGATCAAGCAGGACGGTCAGGTTCTCGTCCTGAACGGGATCGCGCAGACCAATGAGCGCGTCTCCGAGCTGTTGCGCAACACAGCCTACAACTCCGAATGGCTGACGCGCCCTGAACTGGTGGAAATCAAGGTGTCCAATATCCAGACCGCTTCGCGAGGGCAGAAGCGACTGTTCGAGTTCTCGATGCGGGTCACGATCAAGCTGCCGCAAGACGCGAATCCCGACGCAGCAGTCCCCGCGGCGAATGCCGGCTCGGCGCCGGTGGCCAAGAAGTCCTGAAGGTGGCATCGATGGCGACCAAGGCGAAATCCGTCAACCTGGACCTGAGCTCGGTCTTCGAGAACGCGGCGACGCAGTTCCGCGGGCTCAATCCGAACCAACCGGGCCAGTGGCCCTGGCTTCCTAAGGCCACGACCTGGGTCGCCCTGGCTGTCCTGGTGGTGGTGGCCGGGTGGTTCCTCCTGCTCTCGGGCGCGCACGACGAACTCGACGCCGAGCGCGCGAAGGAACCGGTCCTGAAGCAGGACTATCGTGTCAAGCTGGCGCAGGCGGTCAACTTGAACGAGTTGCGCAAGCAGAAGCTCCAGGTCGAGGAGTACGTGACCCAGCTCGAGAAGCAGCTCCCGGGCAAGGCCGAGATGGACGCGCTGCTGTCCGACATCAACCAGGCCGGGCTGGGGCGCGGCCTTCAGTTCGAGTTGTTCCGGCCCGGTCAGGTGGTGGTGAAGGATTACTACGCTGAATTGCCGATCGCGATCAGGGTCAGCGGGCGTTACCACGACATCGGCGCATTCGCCGCCGATGTGGCCAATCTGTCGCGCATCGTCACGCTACACAACATGAGCCTCGTCTCCACGCCCGGCAAGGACGCGACAGGCACGCTGGCCATGGAGGCCACCGCGCGCACCTATCGCTACCTCGACACAGGCGAGATCGAGGCGCAGAAGAAGGCGGCAGTCAAGCCGGGAGCCAAGAAATGACAGGCCGCCTCGCAACGCGCATTGGGTGGGCAGCGTTAGGTTTCGCCTTGTCCTTGTTCGCCGGCTGCGGCAGCGAGCAGGTGGAACTGCAACAGTGGATGGAGCAGCAGCGACGCGAGGTCAAGCCCAGCGTCGAGCCGCTGTCGCCGCCGAAGAAGTTCAATCCTCAGCCCTATGCGTCCACGAATGGCGTCGAGCCGTTCAGCCCGCAGAAGCTCACCGTCGCGATCAAGCAGGAGGCGCGCCAACCCAATTCGATGCTGGCGGCCGAGTTCAACCGCCGCAAGGAGCCGCTCGAGGCCTTTCCGCTGGACAGCATGACGATGGTCGGCAGTGTGATCAAGAACGGGCGCAACTTCGCCTTGTTGCGCGTTGATAACCTGCTTTATCAGGTCAAAACGGGTGACTACCTCGGACAGAACTACGGCAAGATCATCGCGATCACCGAGACGGACTTGTCGCTCAGAGAGATCGTTCAGGATGCGGCTGGCGAGTGGATCGAGCGCCCGGGCTCACTCCAACTTCAGGGGAAGGCGCAATGAGGCCGACGACGCCGATGACGATTACGCAGGAGAAACCGATGATGAGCACCTGGCCCGCCCGTACGCTGGCGCTCGCATTGCTGGCCGCCGCCACTTTCCAGGCTTGGGCCGACAACGCGATCCAGTCGATCACCAGCAGCCAGCAGGCCGGCGCGGAGGTGGTTCGCATCGAATTGAGCGAGCCCCTCGCCGCGGTGCCGACGGGCTTTTCGATACAGACCCCGCCCCGCATCGCCCTCGACTTGCCTGGCGTGAGCAATGCGATGGGCCGCAACAGCGTGGAAATCAACCAGGGCAATCTGCGCTCGGCGAACGTGGCGGTGGCGGGTGAACGCACGCGCCTGGTGCTCAACTTGAAGGCTCCGTCCAGCTACCGCGCCCAGCTTCAGGGCAATGCGCTGATCGTGGTGCTCGAAAGCGCGGGTCCGGCACCCGTGGCCGCCGGCACCGGCGTTGGCGCCGGCGAAGGAACAGTGCGCTTCGCGGAGAGCCTGAACCGTTCGCAGTTGCCGCTGAAGGATATCGATTTCCGGCGCGGTCCGGACGGCGCAGGCCGCGTCGTCGTCGACCTCCCGAACAACCAGGTCGGAGTCGACATCAAGCAGCAGGGGCAGACCCTGGTGGTCGAGTTCTTGCGCTCCAGCCTGCCTGAAAACCTGCGCCGCCGCCTCGACGTGACCGACTTCGGCACGCCGGTGGCCACGGTCTCGACGTTCCAGAGCGGCGACCGCGTGCGCATGGTGGTCGAACCGAAGGGAGCGTGGGAACACAGCGCCTATCAGACCGACAACCAGTTCGTGCTCGAGGTCCGTCCGCAGAAGATAGACCCTGCCAAGCTCACCAAGGGACCGGGTTACGCGGGCGAGAAGCTCTCGCTGAATTTCCAGAATATCGAAGTGCGCGCGCTGCTGCAGGTGATCGCCGACTTCACCAACTTCAACATCGTCACCAGTGACACCGTCACCGGCAGCGTCACGCTGCGCCTGAAGGATGTGCCCTGGGACCAGGCGCTGGACATCATTCTGGAAGCGAAGTCCCTGGGTCTGAAGAAGACGGGCAACGTGATCCTGATCGCGCCCAAGGCAGAACTCGCGGCGCGCAGGAAGGCTGACCTGGCGAGCGAACAGGAAGTGTTGACGCTCGAACCGGTGCGCACGCAGGCGTTCCAGCTCAACTACGCCAAGGCCGAAGACGTCATGAAGCAGATCGTCGCCAACCAGGCGGTCGCGAACCAGCAGTCGGGCGGAGGCGGTGCAAGCAACCGAATCCTTTCTCCGCGTGGTGCCATCAACTTCGACATCCGCACCAACCAGATCTTCGTGACCGACATTCCGTCGAAGCTCGAGGAGGTTGCGGCCGTAATCGCCCGCATCGATATCCCGGTCCGCCAGGTGCTGATCGAGGCGCGCATCGTGATCGCCAACGACACCTTCGGCCGCTCACTCGGCGTTCGGCTGGGGTTTGCCGACCTGAGCCTGCAGAACGGCGTCGCGCCCGGCGTCAGCCTGGGTGGCAACACGCGCGGCACGGTGGGCGGCAACATGGCCGCGGTCGGTGGCCAGACCGGCCAGATCCCCGGCCCAGCCTTTGCCGATACCCAGTTCGTGAACCTGCCGGCGACGGCGCAGGGCGGCTTCAACCCGGCGACTTTCGCGTTGTCGTTGTTCGGTGTGAACGCCAACAAATTCCTCAACCTCGAACTTTCCGCGCTCGAGGCCGACGGCAAGGGCAAGGTCGTTTCGAGTCCGCGCATCACCACCGCCGACCAGCAGAAGGCCACGATCAAGCAGGGAACGCAGATCCCCTATCAACAGGCCACCAGCAGCGGCGCAACGGCGGTCTCGTTCGTCGATGCGGTCTTGATGCTCGAAGTCACGCCTCAGATCACGCCGGAAGGCAACGTCATCATGAGCGTGGAAGTAACCAAGAACAGCGTGGGCCAAATCTTCGCCGGTGTCCCGTCGATCGACACCAAGTCCGTCAAGACGCAGGTGCTGGTCGAGAACGGCGGCACCGTCGTCATCGGCGGCATCTTCGAGCAGGTCGACAGCACGGACGTCACCAAGGTACCGTTCCTGGGCGACATTCCCTACCTCGGCAACCTGTTCAAGACGACCAACAAGCAATCGAACAAGGTGGAGTTGCTGATCTTCCTGACGCCGAAGGTCATCAGCGAACGGGCGCCGGGTTGAGCGGGCACAAGTCCATCACGCCACGGAATGAAGGCCAGCGAAGGCAGGAGTTGACTTGATGCGAACGATCAGAGCGATGTTCATTCTGGCCGCGGGGCTGGTGCTGGCGGCCTGTGGCGGCAGCGACAACGTTTGCTATGGCGGCCCGGGCAGCACCACGTGCACGACTGGCACGACCGGCACGACCGCGACCGCGCTGACGATTCAACTCGACAAGACGAGCATCAGCAATGGCGGGACTGATGTCGTGACCGCCACCGCCACCGCGGCGACTGCTGGCGGGCAGACCGTAAGCGGCGTG
>Ga0209048_10002614_pt1 | contig 17815 bp, 16 predicted proteins | sample FrelakmetCRP12CR_FD_187146 | JGI IMG/M metagenome (GOLD analysis project Ga0209048, IMG submission 187146) | Freshwater lake sediment microbial communities from the University of Notre Dame, USA, for methane emissions studies - CRP12 CR (SPAdes)... | ecosystem: Environmental > Aquatic >... | reverse complement strand
CTGCTTTACGAAACTCAGAGCGTATTTTTCATTCTATGCCCATATTGTTACTTAACCATGAAATGAAGAGATGCTTTTGGTTTCATTTTGTTTCAAATTGGTCCAAATTCATTCAAAGTAATCCACTATATATCAACTATATTCTCATATTACTTTTCTCCTATTTGAAATGTATCAAATGAATAGCTCACGAGCTAATTTGTAAAATTATAGGGAAATGAGAAACTTTATCGTTACTGCGCCCCTTTTTTTGCGTCCTACAGCATAGACAGAGAACACTTACGCCTATCTCTGCTTGAGAAACATGTAGAGTATTTCATCACTATCTGGCAATTTTCATCCTCTAGTCTTCTTTAAAAGAACATATATTTGCAGTTTTGGAGAAGGTAATGCACTTGAGAAGATTTGTACATTGGCCAACTTTGCTTGTTCTGATCGCACTGATCATGGTGGCAATCGTACCAGCAGCGCTTTCGATACAGCATGCAACGGGAGTTTATGCTAGCGGTGGAGCAAAAATCACACTCTCTTCATCAACTGGTCAACCTGGCGCCATAATCCAGGTGAGCGGAAAGGGATTTACTCCAGGTCAACCGGCTTCGTTGTATCTTGGAGGCGCCAGCGGCACACTGCTGACCTCTGCTACTATTGATGCCAGTGGCAATTTACCATCGACGAATATTACAGTTCCCGATCAGCCGGGAGGGGTAAAGAGTATTTCGGCAGTGGAGGGGAAGGTGATTGCGCAGACTGCATTTACTATTGTGCCGATGATTTCACTCTCCAAGACTATTCTTTCTCCAGGACAGGTGACAACATTAACTGCTAATGGCTTTGCTGCAAATAGCGCAGTTCAGTTGTACTTCGATACTATTAGCGGTCAATCAGACATGTACTTCGATAGTAATAGCAATGGTGATTATATATCTCAGTTTACGCTGCCTCTATATTTTCTTATAGGAGGGCAGCATATTCTGATAGCTGTAGGAAACAACACTGGGGTACCTCTTCAAGCTCAGACGAATTTTACTATCCAGCCCTTTATCTTTCCGATGGCTGGACAACCTGGTAGCACAGAAAATTTGTCTGGATTAGGATTTACAGCAAATGAGACTGTCAATATTTATTGGGGGAACGCTACGGGACAACTTCTGGGATCAACTACTACGGGGACATCAGGTGATCTGAATTTTGGTTTCACTGTTCCTACCGGACTCTCTAGTGGTTTGTATCATGTAACGATCATGCGTACTCAACATAAACCTCAAATCATCACAACGTATCTTCACATTAATCCTCTAAAGTTCGCAATTACTCCTTCCAGTATCAAGAGTGGTCAACAAGCGCAAGTGAATATGTCTGGCTTTTTAGCTAATGAAACGGTGAAGCTTAATTGGAACGCAGATGGGGGTGGACCACCTTTGACCACGTTTGTTACTGATCAAAAAGGTTCAGTAAAAAGTACTTTTATTCCGCGTTCTGCGACACCTGGCACATATACAATTACAGCAAGTGATGCTTCGGGACTACAAGCGATGAGCACACTAAGCATTAACCCGGGTGTTAGTGTGGCTTCGGGAGATCCCGGGACTACAATGGCTATCTCTGGAGGTGGCTTTTCGGCGAATGAAACCCTCAATGTCTACTTACAGACTCCAAAAAATGGCGCGGTAACTGCTACCACTAATGCAATTGGAGCGTTTTATGTAGATCTCCCTCTTCCTAACTCTTATAAGCAATCACGTCACTACTATGTACATGCTGTTAGTACTACAAACACTGAGTTTGCTTTGACACCATTCACGTTCTCGCTACCAACGTTTGCTGCATGTAATATCTCTAATATCTGTAATGAGCTTCCCTACGATCAGTACATTTACTTCAATGGCAGTCATTTCGCGACGAACGAGACGGTCGATATTTTCTGGAACTATCAGCAACCTGGACAGCTCCTGCTCGCGAAAGCGCAATGCTTCCTCAATAACTTTAGCTTAGAGAAGTCAATTCCTGGTGTCCCTGCTGGTCAGGGCACTATTACTATTGCTGCAATTGGAGAGACGAGCCATATTGTTGTGACGAATACTCTTATTATAGATGCTGCAATCTCTGACAATGTCTACAATGCAAGTGCGGGAGCAAGTGTGAATGTCAATGGCGGTGGTTTTGGCGCGGGAGATACTATCACGCTGTCATTATCAGGTAAGGCTGTTACTACAACGACAAGCGCCAGTGATGGCACGTTTGCGACAACCTTTCTCGTACCAGCCATCAATGGTCCGGGCAATCTTACTCTGACTGCAACAGATGCTACTGCCAATATCACAGCATCTCAATTATTCTATTACACCCCAACGATAACAGTCAGCCCGAATGTGGTACAGAACGGAAACAGTATAACGGTCACAGGGAAGCATTTCAGTGCTAATGCTCAGATTCAGGTATTTGCGAATAGCCCTTTCTACGTGACGGCGAATGCAAATGGAAGTTTCAGTACAACAGTGGTAATGAGTGGGTATCAGCCTGGCTCCTATACCTTCGCTGTAGAGGATATGAGTTCGTCCATTCAGGTAAGCGCTCCATTTGTTGTGCAGTAGACACATTTCGATTGGAATAATATACGTTCTTGTTGCCGAAATATAAAGAGGTATTAAAGTTGAATAAGTTTATGCGTCGGCCTGTTTGGATAATCCTGACTTTGCTGATTGTCGCGGCCCTGGCACCTGCTATAGCCATCACTCATGTGAAGGGAGCATCAACTGCTCACGCTGCAGGCACAACTCCAGCAATCACTGTGCCCTCGATCCTGCATCCATTCGATACCATTACAATCACAGGGCAGGGATTTGCGCCTTATGATGATGTGCAGATCGCGCTCAATTGGAGCAGCAACCCGATTGGTGGAATACATTGTGAAGGCAATGGGAATTGTTCTGGTCAGGTCAGTATTCCCTATACGGGCCTGGCGCAAGGAACCTATCCTGTGATTGCTACAGGCAGCACTGGGTTAACCACACAGGTAAGCACGACACTCTTGCCAGGTGTGGGGACATTTATTCCTAATTATTGGAAGCCCACTCTACTGACCAGCGGTGGGCCTGGAACAGCAATGCAACTGGAAGGAGGAGGCTTCAATGCCAATGAGGCACTTGCTCTCACCTGGGGGAAAAAGAATGCGATCTCCCTGGGCAATGTGACTACTGGTTGGGATGGAAGTTTTAGCTTGCAGCTTAACGCGCCTGTGCCCGCCACGCCAGGATACAACGCGATCAATGTTGTGCGTTCAATGCAGACACCCGCACAAGTAACGACTTCATTCCGTATATTACCTCCTAAGATGATTTCGAGTGCAGGGGTACGTAATGGCCAGGCAGTGCATGTCCAGTTGTCAGGCTTTGCGGGCAACGAGCAGGTTACACTGAACTGGAATGCTAACGGCGGTCAGACTATTACCACGATGATTGTAGATAGTACAGGGGCTGTTGATACCTACATCGCTCCACCATCTGCGCCGAAAGGAGCCTATACATTGCAGGCTGTAGGTACAACCAGTAAACTGCAAGCACAAAGTAGCCTTACTATTGGTCCGGGCATCCTGCTGTCACCAAATACCGTAAATCCAGGTGGAACGGTAGTCGCAGTAGGTGGCGGCTTCACGCCGGGAGATAAAGTCAATGTCTATTTCCAGAATAGTAGTAATGGCATAACCCAGGCTATCGTCGATACTTCCGGCAGTTTCAGCGTTTCTCTGGCGGTGCCTGCTACATACTTCAAGAATGTCACTTACAATGTTTATGCTGTCAGTACGACTACCGCAGATAGCGCGAAGGCACAATTTTACTTTAGTGCGCCATCGATTCAACTCGCCTGCTGTAATTCTCCCACATATGGAGATTCCTTTACCCTCAATGGCCAGGGGTTTGCCGCGCAGGAACAAGTTAAAATTACTGCTCAGAACACAGCACAGCAATACCCTGTCTTATTGGGGACTGCTAGTGCAGCAGGGGATGGTACCTTCACGTTCACCTCGACCATGCCGAGCGCTCCCGATGTTCCTTCTGTGATTGGAAATGGCATCAATATGTACATGTATGCCACAGGTATAGTAAGCAGACTCAAAACGAGTACTAGCTTCGACGCAATTCCAAACGTCATTCCTACGCCTGGTTCGGCTCAGATTGGCCAGGCGGCAGCGCTGCAAGGCGGGGGATTCGGTAGTAAGGAAACGGTGAGCATCCGGTTCCAGAATACGCAGGTAGCAACAGCAAAGACCGATAATAATGGCGCTTTTAAGGTAACGATTACCATCCCGTCATCTGCGCAGGCGGGATATTTTAGTTGCAATCTGTGCGTGAAAGGTAACATGAGTGGCGTTAATGTTGGTGCCGCTTTTACTTTTCTTCCTACCATTACAATATCACCCCAAAAAGGTCCATCCGGTACATCGATCATTGTAAAAGGGGTTGGACTTTATATTTACGACGGAATAAACATCTACTGGCTTGATCCCATAACGAACACGCAAACGTTGCTGACAAGTTTCGGAATGAATGGTAATAGTTCTTTCCAGGTGACTGTTACTGCGCCGTCCAAACTCACAAAAGGTAATACCTACGATGTGCAGATTGAGGGTGGATCTGGTTTGATTTCACAATTGCCTTTCCAGGCAACATAGTAAATGAGTGTACTGTCCTCTACGGCATAAGAAGGGAAAATATATGGACACACAATTCAAGCAGGTATCGGTTTTATTTCGGTGGGTAATAGGCGCAACAATGCTCTCCCTCTTCTTTGGGGGAATCGTGGTATTTCCAGCTTATGCATATGGCAAGGGAATAGTTACCACTATACAGAATCAGCCCCAACATGACGTAGGGAAGCTCGTATCGCATCCCTGGAAAATCGTCGCTAGCCCCAGAGGGGGAAGATCACAAAATATCCTCAAAGCGGTAGCAGCCGTTTCCGCAAATGATATATGGGCTGTGGGAAATTATGTCAATAGCTATCCTTTCTATCAGACGCTGATTGAGCACTGGATGGCAGCAATTGGAGCATTGTTTCCAGCCCAAACATCGGGACAAACGACAATAGCTTCAAAAGTGTAGCAGTCGTCTCGTCGAATGATGTATGGGCCGTGGGAGAATATGCTAATAGCTCCGGTATTACTCAGACACTCACCCAGCACTGGAATGGCACGAACTGGAGCGTCGTTTCCAGTCCACACGACGGTACCATCTTTAGCGTGGCAATTGTCTCGACAATTGATGTGTGGACCGTGGGATATTACGCTAACAGCGCTGATAATTATACTCTTACAGAGCACTGGAATGGCACGAATTGGAGTGCCGTTTCGAGTCCAAACCTTAAAGCTTCTAACTATTTGGAAGGAGTAACAGCCATTTCGACGAATAACGTCTGGGCCGTGGGCTATGTTGAGACAGTTAAAGGCAGTCAAACGCTCATTGAGCATTATAGTTAGATTCATAAAGGGTATTGCATTTCTAAAGCAACATGCGTAGACATCTCATGTGATCTTACCAACAAAGACCTGTTTAGCAGTATTGTTGCGTTATCACTTGCATTATAGTGTAACGTGCGCTACGAGATATAGAGGCGTGTATCACCGCCTCTGCATCTCATAGCGCACGTTAGATTTTGAAAAAACCTCCTCAGAACAAAGCATAATTATTCTTTGCTGTTCAGCTTGTCACTCCACACCAAGGCTCCTACAATCTGTTATAGATCAAATGAAACAAACACAAAACTTACAAATAATCAAGGAATAAATCTATGCCTGACCTGCTTGCTGCGCGTGCTCAGATGGGCACTTCGCTAGCTTTCCATATCATTTTTTCGGCTCTCGGAGTGGGTTTGCCACTACTTCTTTGCATTGCCGAGGGACTTGCACTTTTTCGTAAAGATAAGACCTGGATGATGCTGGCTCATCGCTGGGCAAGAGCGGCTGCCATTCTTTTCGCCATAGGCGCTGTTTCCGGTACCATCCTTTCATTTGAACTTGGCCTGCTCTGGCCAACGTACATTAAATTTGCTGGCGCCGTCGTTGGACTACCATTTGCCCTGGAGGGCTTTGCTTTCTTTATAGAGGCAATTTTTCTTGGCCTGTACCTGTATGGCTGGGATCGTCTTTCGCCACGCGCACACTGGCTCTGTTCATTCCCGATCTGGATCAGCGGCCTGGCCTCAGCATGGTTTATTGTGAGCGCAAACTCCTGGATGAACACTCCAGCGGGCTTTGTGATCAAGAACGGCAAGGTCGTCGATATAAATCCTATCCAGGCTATGCTGAATCCAGGCACTCCATTTGAAACCATTCATATGATTCTGGCTTGCTATGTTGCGACAGGTTTCGGTGTCGCAGCTGTATATGCATTTGGTATGCTGCGAGGCAAGCGCGATGATTACTATCGCAAGGGCTTAATGCTGGCGATGGTAATGGGAGTCATTGCCATCCCACTTCAGATTATCAGTGGTGATGCGAACGCGCGTTTTCTTGTCGATGCTCAACCCGCTAAATTAGCAGCGATGGAGGGTGTCTTCAAGACACAGCAAGGCGCTCCGCTGGAGATTGGCGGTCTCGCTGATCCGAATACCGGAAAAGTCATTTACGCTCTTGAAATTCCGCGCGGGTTAAGTATCCTGGCTACGTTTAATCCAAATTCGACCATTAAGGGACTTGATGCCTTTGCTCCTGCTGATCGCCCCAATCCGTTGCCTGTGCATACCTCGTTTGATGGCATGGTCGCCAGTGGATTCTTCGTATTATTCATTGCGCTGTTGTTCTGGTTTCTGTACTTTTTAAAGAAACGTACAGTTCCTACAAATCGTCTCTTGCTTGTGGGGATAGTGCTTTCCGGGCCATTATCGTTTCTGGCGATAGAACTTGGCTGGATGGTAACCGAGTTTGGACGTCAACCCTGGGTCATTTATGGGTACTTACGCACAAAAGATGCTGTAACGACAGCGCCCTGGCTCAATATCAGTTTTCTGATCTTCACTCTGATTTATGTGTTATTAGCGGTAGCTCTTACTCGACTGCTCTTAGGGGTTGCCCGCTCACCTTTACCCAAGGTGGAAATGCCTGGAAATACCCAGCAGCCAGAAAGGGCAGGTGTGTAATGTCAGTTGCCTTTATTGCCCTGAGTATTCTATGGTTGGGCCTCATCGCTTATGCTGTACTGGGTGGAGCGGACTTTGGAGCAGGTATCTGGAATCTGTTTGCTGTAGGACCCCAGGCCAAACGCCAGATCCAGTTGATAAATAAGGCTCTGGGACCAGTATGGGAAGCTAACCATGTCTGGTTGATCTTTCTGATTGTTGGACTGTTTAGCGTGTTCCCGTCAGCATTTGCGATACTCTCTATTGCATTGTTTATCCCGTTAACGATTGCGCTCATAGGTATCGTGCTTCGCGGTTCAGCCTTTATCTTTCGCACATACGCGATAGATACAACGGCTCCCATAACCACATGGTGGAGTCGTGTCTTTAGTACGGCTAGCCTGGTAACACCTTTTTTTCTAGGCGCTGCTGCCGCCGCCGTTGCGAGTGGAAAAATCGAGACGACAAATGGTAATGTTCAGACGGACCTGGGTGCAGCATGGATGACTCCCTTTGCCTTGACGATTGGCGCGATGGCTATCTTGCTATGCGCAACACTTGCGGCTGTCTATCTTAGCGTGGAAGCTCATAATGATCATGATGAAACTCTTGCGGAAATGTATCGTATACGAGCACTTATTGCGGGTGCGATAACAGCCGTGCTTGGTACGCTTGGCCTTCTGCTCTCACCATCAGAGGCTCCGATTCTCTGGCAAGGCTTGTTAAATCGCGCACTGCCAGTTGTGATTGCCACAATGCTGATCGGCCTTGCAACTGCCGCCGCGTTGTATTACCGCAGGTACAGTCTGGCACGCATCTTGATCATCCTGGAAACTGCCTTTCTGCTTGGTTCCTGGGGATTATCACAATATCCCTATATCATTCCACCGCATGTTACTATCGAAAATGCCGCGAACGACCCTAATGTAATTGTGATCTTGCTGATCTCAATCGGCATTGGAATGGTACTTATTCTGCCCGCGCTCTATTACTTGTTCTCTGTCTTCAAGCTCTCTACTCCCGCTCCCGACCTGGAGAAAAAAGAAGAGCATACTGCTAGCGAAGTATCACAAGAGAAGAGTATATGACTATTGTCTCCAATTGTTGAGTCAGCTATAATGAATACATAAATACGTATGATAGAAGGCTAAGTATATGGCTCAGCAGGAAGAGAAAGCCGCTAATACTGTCGAGGAGCAGCGCGTACCACTCCCCAAACATGTTGGCACGAGCAAGAAAGTCACCGATCACCTGGCGAATCAGCGCACCTTTCTGGCCTGGATACGTACCGGCCTGGCGACTATCACCTTTGGTTTCGTTGTAGAGAGGTTTGGACTCCTTCTGCGGGAACTGGGTTTTAAGATTGGTTTGACCGAAGTTCTCCCTATCCACTACTCTTCATTTTTTGGCGTCTCTCTTACGCTCCTGGGCGTTATCATGATGATTGTGGCTTTGATCGAATTTCTGCAGATTCGCCGTTCTATTGACTCAGAACGTTTTCATCCACCGGCTGCATTCTCAATTATTTTAACGATTCTGGCTTCGCTTATCGGGACCTTGCTTGCCATTTACCTGTTTCTCACAGGCTAAAGCGTTTTAGATAGCAATCATAACCTCTTCGCTACTTTATCAAGGATATAAAGCTCACTTCTTCCATAGGCTGTTACTTCTTCGGCGGAAAAGGTTTTGCCACCAGCTAACTGAAAAGCCGCGATGCGCAAGGCTACTGGCGGATAGGTTGCCAATAATATGCTCTCAATGGTGCCCAGGGAATTGCCACTTTCACTCAGTACATCATAGCCCAACAAATTATTGCCAAGCGGTAATTCTGTTAAATCGCCACCATTGCTCTCATCAATCAACATCTCCTGGCTAGCAATGGTGACCGCATTTTTATCAATTGTGCTAATCGCGCTTGCCGCTAGAGCCATGTAACCAGATAACCTGGTCTTTATGCGTAATGCGTAGATCGCATTCGTGCCAACTTTATAATAAAAGTCATCCACTGTGCCTGCGCTTTGCCCCTCGCTGGGAATGTTTACTGGAAGTCCGCGTAGATCGAACCAATTTCGAATGGAGTTGTAGTTATCCAATGCTTTGCTCCTTTACCTTGTGCGTGTCAGCGATTTTCTTGGTCCAATTTGGATTGGACGTCCCTCAACCGTCAACATAGCCTCGCGCAAGCCCTCACTGAGCGTCGGATGAGGGTGAATGGTCTCGATGATCTCATCGGCAGTCAGTTCACTGCGCATTGCTACCGAGTATTCACTGATCAGATTTGTAGCGTCAGGACCTATAATGTGCGCGCCGAGAATTTCATCGTACTTGCCAATGATAACCTTGATGAATCCATCAGTTTCACCCATAGCAACAGCTTTGCCGACAGCTGCCCAGGGGAAGCGCTCAACACGAGCATCCGGATATTTCTCTTTAGCCTGTGCCTCGGTTAAGCCGATAAAAGCCACTTCTGGGAAGGTGTAGATTGGATTTGGTACCACATTGTAATCCATTTTAGCTTCATGTCCCATGGCATTTTCAGCCGCGACTTCACCTTCAGTAGATGCAACATGAGCAAGTCCTGCTCCATGGACAAGATCGCCGATAGCATAGATACTGGGAAGGTTTGTCTCCATTTTTTCATTGACGCGAATACGTCCACGCTCGTTATCCAATCCCTGTTCCATCAAATGTTCCAGACCGCTCGTATTGGCTATACGGCTAACTGCTATCAGTACGTATTCCCCGTTGAAGCTTTGCTCGCCCTTTTCTGAACTGGCGATTACCTTTTTCAATTTTCCATCATCTGCGATGGATTCAACCTTCGCGCCAGTTACAATCTCGATGCCTCGTCTGCCGAGAATGCGCACCAGCAATCGGCGTACTTCGTCATCGACAGGTGCCAGGATATTGGGCAACATTTCGACAATGGTAACCTTTGAACCTAACGCATTGAACATACAGGCCAGTTCAACACCGATCACGCCTCCCCCGACACAGATGATACTTTCGGGAGTTTTGGGCAAGTTCCAGCATGTATCGCTATTGATTACGTTGTTCCCGTCAATGCCTGGAAAGGGTGGTAAGAACGGAACAGATCCAGTCGCGAGAATAATCTTATCGGCGCTGAATTGCTCATGAGATCCATCGTTCTTTGTCACAGTTACGTTACGTGATGCATCGACTGTACCCAATCCATCAAAGACATCGACATTATTGCTTTTCATCAACGTGCCAACACCGTTCGTCATGCGCTTGACGACCTTGTCTTTGTAAGCCACAGCTTTGAGCATATCGAAGGTCGGTGGCTGCGGTAAATGGATGCCCATATCTTCAAACGATTCTATACTGTGCAAAACCTCTGCGATATGTAACATTGCTTTGGAGGGGATGCAGCCAACATTAAGACAAGTGCCCCCAAGATATTGCTTCTCAACAATGGCAACTTTTGCGCCAAGTTGTGATGCTCGAATGGCGGCAACATAACCGCCAATACCAGCGCCTATTACTGCTATATCATAATGTGTACTTTCCATGCTTATTCTCCCGAAATTTGATAATATACCTTCAAAGCAGCTCGTTCGCGCATCAACTCCACTCCCTCGGAAAATCGAGTCAATGGTAATCTGTGACTGATCAGGCCATCAACACGCACTTTTTGGCTTGTAAGCAAGTCAAGTGCTATGCGCAGCTCTTCTGGCGATGAAGAATAGGTACTTGTGATGCTTAGTTCTTGCTGGTAGATCTTCTCCAGATTAATTGGAACCATGCCTGAATGTGCGGCAAATATATTGATCGTACCACCTTTGCGTGCGCCTGCCAGCGCCTGCATGAATGGACGTGTACCTGGTGCCGTAATAATAATGGCATCCGCACCACGTCCGTAGGTGTATTGGTCGAGCGCCTGGCGTAAGTCATCTTCATCGGCAGGAGCCAGCACTACGTCATCCGCGCCAAGATCACGCGCGAGTTGCAGGCGTTCTTGTAATAAGTCTACACCATAGACGCGAACCTTGCCACTATCGTCGGCTCCCACTGCTTTTACCGCCTGTAACATCAGTAAACCAACTGATCCTAATCCCATTACCACAACGCTATCACCTGCTAGCAACGGTGTTCTTCGTACGGCACGCACGCAGCAGGCGAGCGGCTCAACAAATGAGCCTTCTTCAGCGCTAAGTGATTCTGGAAGAAGCAGCGTTGTGTGTTGCACGTGCTGTGTTGGAACACGAATGTACTCCGCGAATCCACAGGGGTCTATATTCGAAGCCTTAAAATTGGCGCACATCGAGTAATTTTGATGTCTACAATAATGGCATTCACCACAAGGAACGTGGTGAGAGACGATGACGCGTTGTCCAACCTCAAAATTGCTTACAGCTTTCCCGCGTTCAACAATCGTCCCGGTTAGCTCATGTCCCAACACAACAGGAGGCTGGGCCTGTTGCACTATTTTGATAATATCAGAACCGCATAGACCACAACCATGTACCTTAACCAGCAATTCGGTGTCCGATATGGATGGAATGTCCATATTTTCTATTCGAATGTCATCAAAAGCATAGTAGATAACTGCCTTCACAATGCGTTCTCGTTAGCCTCTCAAGTGTTCTTTTTCTTGCTGTCAGTATAGCACGCTTGAAAGCGACACTCACAATATGACGACAGTAAGCAATTAGGACTAATCAATGAAGAATAAGATATGAAATTGTAAAGTCAGTCGTTTATATAAATGTAGGGGATTCATAAGCTGGTTGTAACAGCTCTCTACCTATGTATATTGTAACTATACAGCAGGGAGACGAAATCCCTTTGCTGGTATATTGTGTATCTCCCAAAGGCGCGGATGTAAAGGGTGCATGGAACGAAGTCCCACGCCGGCTGTTTGGTGCTCTACCAAGCAGAGTGACTGGTGGAGATGAAAGGGGTGCATGGGACGAAATCCATTGCTGGATCGACGTTCCGAATTATGCGGAACCTAGTTGGTGACATAAAGGGTTCCAAGGGGCCACTAAGGCCCCTTGACGGGCACCCTGTCCGGGGGACAGGTAATCAGGGTTGTCCCCGCTTCTCCTTCCCACCCTGCCGCCTCCTTGCGTCCTGTCTGACCGGAGGTAGACGTGTCAGCGTCGTTGACAGGACGGATTTCAAGCCCCGTAGGCGGCAAAGAAGGTATACACAGTTACTTATTATGACTGACAATAGTAATAACCAAAAAACATCCTGCGCAACGTTTACCAGGAGGGCGCTCGATGTATAGGTGGAAGGGACTTGGTGTTAACCCAATTATCTAATCAAAAATACTTATATGCATTCAGATCTCATCTGAATGAAAGGAAGTACCAGGAGAAATTATTATGGCAACAACCGGAGAATTGCGGGCAATCATCGAAGAACTGCAAATGGTTGACATCGGCGAAGCTGCGAGTTATCTGGGGGAGGAAATTATAGTGGAAGAAGCATCAATCCTAACTGTACAACAGACAGCTCTGTCCTGTATCATCTCTGTTCAGCAAACCATGTGTACCGCTCCCCTTTGCAATTGCGCAATCTAGCAATCAAAGGGTTGCCTGCGCGGCGTAGTTCGACTTTTTGAACTACGCCGCGTTTCTTTTTGCTAATATTTTGCCTCTAACAGAGTCTTTACGCGTTTCTCCACATTTGGTATACCACTCGTTTTGATTTGTTTCACGACCGCTTGAACATCATAGGCTACCCGGCGAATTTCTGCAACCCAGCTTCTCGATTGCCAACTGAGAATAGCATACGAAGCGCGTAAATCTTCATCGCGTGGTAAACCACAGCTCCCAACATCGACAAGAAATAGATGCCTCCATCGCCGTGTGTAAGCGATATGCAGATGCCCGAAAGCCAGAGCGCCAATACCGTCATCCAAACCACCCAAAAGATACTCTAATGTGCTATCGGGCGCATTTGGAAAGATTGCATCTTCCAGATTGAGAGGGTTAGCATGTACAACCAGCAGGTCATTGCCTCGCGGATTTGCGATTCGATGTGAAAGTGGTAGAGATGCAAGATAGTCGATACCAGCCTGCCCAATCTGCTCGCGTGTCCATGCTGCGGTGTTGCGCTTCTTCACACCCTTGTCAGGTGCTTGAGTCACCACTTCCAGGTCTACATTACCCTGGAGAACCACACCGTTGAGTCCTTGCACAATTTCAAGAACCTCTCGCGGGCACGGACCATTCAGACAAAGATCGCCTGCAATAACCAGATGGTCGACAGGAGGTTGGCGGTGAAAGTCTTGCAGCACAGCTTCGAGGGCTACCTGGTTTCCATGAATGTCAGAAATGATCGCAATACGCATGTGATATCCTTGTATCAGGAGACAAAAGAAAAGTAACGACATCTTTACTATACCCCAAAAGAGAGGTGTACGCCAAATTGCAGCATCATATAGCAATTATCTCCGATACCCATATTCCTCATTTCAAAAAACTACCCGACGCTATCTGGAAGCATTTCGCGGGTGTTGAATTGATTATCCATGCTGGAGATCTCTCTGTTCTTTCAGTCATCAAAGAGTTAGAGACGATCGCGCCAGTTGTGGCTGTGCAAGGAAATGTCGAAGAAGACGAGGTAATTCACACGTTGCCGATCAAACGCGAAATTTTGGTTGGTCATTGTCGCATCGGTATGGTACACATTCTAGGCGACTCACATAATCGTGAAAAAATTGCGCGTCAGGAATTTCCCAATTCCCGTGTTGTCGTCTATGGCCACAGCCACATTCCCTGGAATGAAGAACGCAATGGACTACTCTTGTTTAATCCAGGCAGCGCTACCGATCGACGAAGACAGGAGAGATGCAGCATTGGGCTGCTACATGTGGATGACGAGGATGGAAGTGTGCGGGGAGAGATAATCTGGCTGTAGATGTAACTTACTGCTTGAACCGGATACGTTCATAAATCTCATCCATGAGAAATTCGGCGTTGAGACTTTCGATTCTCACAGTGTCTCCGATGCTGTAGATTCTAGTGATCCAGTAGCTTTGCTTGCGGTCTCGGTGGTGAACTTCAACGGCTTGCCGCTCAGAACTCACATGCACATAATCTTCTACACTTGGCAACTCACGATACGCTTCGAGTTTTTCAGTACGGTCAATCGCTTCGGTGCTTGGAGAAAGAATCTCAAATGCGACACGCGGAGAATACAATGCATTCTCCGCCTCGTTTTCATCGCAGCTAACTGTGACATCGGGGTAGTAATAGCGATCTATAGCTACCTGGACGCGCATATCAGAGGTATAGGCTGCGCATGGAGTACCATGCAGGTGTTCGTGAAGTATGCCGTGTAGATTATGAGCGATTAATGCGTGGTTTCGACTCCCTCCAGCAAGCATGCGGATTTGACCTTGAATGTATTCGAATCGTACATCACTAGCATTGTCAATCGCCAGGTATTCCTCAACGCTCACCCATCGATATTCAGGAAGTGCCATAACCTGCTCCTTTATTCTACTCCTACCCGGTTACCTGTTTGTTTTTGTGAGTCGGTAGTTCTGCTATCACTATTGCTCATGAAGGCGGAAAAGTCAAGAAATATAAAACTTACCTCTCCACCCTAACCTTCTCTCGTGGCCTGATATATTCCTGCCCGCCCATAAACGGGCGCAATGCTTCCGGAATACGTACACTGCCATCTGCCTGCTGGTGAACCTCAAACAGAGGCAGCAGGATACGTGGCGAAGCAATAGCTGTATTGTTCAGCGTATGCACAAACTTTACTTTGCCATCCTCGTCACGATAGCGGACATTCACGCGACGCGCTTGCCATTCATGGAAGTACGAGCACGAGTGCGTCTCGCGATACCTGCCTTCGCTTGGTAGCCAGCATTCCAGGTCGTACATGCCGACTTTACCATCACCCATATCACCTGTACAAACGTTGACAACACGATAAGGCAACTCCAAAGCCTGCACCAGTTCTTCCGAGTTTGCAATCAACTGCTCGTGCCAGCGTACCGATTCTTCATGATCAGCTACAGTGATCACATACTGTTCGACCTTGTTGAACTGGTGGATACGGAAGACGCCTCTTGTATCTTTGCCATAGGTACCAGCCTCTTTGCGGAAGCAGGGACAGAAGCCGACGAAAGTCAAGGGCAGTTCCTCGTAACTGAGAATCTCGTCCTTGTACATGCCGGTGATCGAGACCTCCGAGGTGCCTACCAGGAATGTATCTTCACCTTCGATAGCATAGACCTGGTCGCGCCCTTTGGGGAATTGCCCGTTGCCGATGAAGCAGAAATCTCGCGCCATTGCAGGAACAATGAGCGGTGTAAACCCTTTGCGTGCAATGCGATCCATGGCGAAATTCATCAGGGCCAGTTCGAGCCGTGCTGCATCACCTTTGAGTGCATAGCTGCGTGATCCAGCGATCTTGACGGCTCGCTCGATGTCTACCACGTCCAGTTTTTGCATTAATGCGTAATGGTCGAGTGGTTCAAAGTCGAACATTGGTTTCTGACCCCATTCGCGGATTGGCACATTGTCGCTCTCGTCCTTGCCAATTGGCGACCCTGGATCAGGAATATTGGGCACAAGATAGAGCAACTGCTGGCGTTCTTCCTCCAACTCTCGTAACGTGGGTTCGAAAGCCTTGATCTGCTCTGCGAGACCCTTCCCCTCGGCGATCAACGCGTCTCGTAACGCTTTGTCTTTGCCAGCTTGCTGCACACGCTTCGAGATTTTGTTCTGCTCGGCACGAGCCTCTTCCACTTCGTGTTGCAAGTCAAGCACGCGTCGATCGACTTCTAGCAGGTAATCGATGTCAAGCGTATTGTTTTTGACTCGTGCTGCTTCTTTTACGACGTCCGGATGGTTGCGAATAAATGCAAGATCTAACATAATAATGTTTACTCCTACTTTGTAAAAATTCATAATGCACAATAAAAAAGCGCCACCGTCCATTTGCTAAGGACGACGACGCGTGTTACGTGTATCGTGGTGCCACCTTGATTTTTTCAATTCACTGGAAGTAAATTGAAACTCACAATGCCTGGTAACGGAGGCAACCGTTGGCGCTTATCACGCTGGCTCGCGGGTGGATTTCACTTCTACTGACTGCTGCGTTGCACTCTCCCGCAGCTCCCTGTTGCCTGTAAAAAAGCTACTTATCCCGTTCAAAGCTCTTTTATTGTGTTTAAAGATTACCAGTGGTTTTGCTAATTGTCAATAGCAAAATCATATCTTCCACACCTTCACATTTGTGAAAGCCACATCCGCCGATTTGCTTGCGAAATCTCCTCCGAAAACTCACAATTGCCAGACCTCTGCATTGCTGAATGCAACCACAGTCGAATTAGTGTTACTTTCACCAAACACACCGATCTTACCAGAGCTGAGCGTGGTGTTACTGACGTTATCTAAATACTGCCCATTGATGTAGAAGAACAAACTGCCACCCTTAGCGACAACCGTAATAGTGTTGGGCTGGTTCAAACCTTGTTTAAAGAGTGAGGTTGAGTTGCTTAACAGGTTCTTGGCATGGGTACCCTGGTTGTCAATATAAACAAAGAGGTCATACGCGCCGCTCTGGGTAATACGGAAGAGGTAAAACTTTGAGTTCGTGGTATCAGTACGGAAAAGAATACCTCCCTCGTCCCCTTGCTTGATCGTCATCTGCACCTGATAGGCAAAATTACTAAAAGTTGGAGCCTCGGCATAACATGGTTGAAAGAAACCTTTCGTGGGCATGCTTGATTGGTACGCTCCACCTGAATAAGCACAGCTTCCGCTTTGAGTCGAATTTGAAGCAGATAGCTGGTCCCAGTTGTTGCTGCTCGGAGCGCTTAAAGGATCATTCAATGCTGGAGTTCCACTTGTTGCCTGGCTCAAAATAGCCTGATAAGCTGTGGCTGTAGCAGAGGCGGCTGCAGTTGCTGAAGCCTGGGCAGTAGCTGTGGCGTTTGCTTGAGCTGTCGATGTCGCCAATGCATTTGTGGTAGCTTGTGCGTTAGCCTGTGCAGTTGATGTAATTTGGGCATTTACAGTAGCAGTCGCATCTGCATGCATTTTTTGGGGTTGGTAGACGCCAACGAAGTAAATTAGACCACTGCCCGCGAGTAGGATAAGTACAAGCACGACGATCATTATGATCACAAGTGGTGACATACCTCGTTTTTTCGGCGGAGGGGGAGACGTATATTGCTGCCCTGCCTGGGGATATGCGCCATATTGTGAAGGCTCTGCATATTGAGGCTGATTTTGGTACAGATAAAGTGGTACCTGTGCTTGAGTCTGATCTTGATAGTTGGGATAGCTTCCACCTGAACCTGCCGGTGGATAATTGGGTGCAGATGAACCATACTGGACGTACTCGTTGTAATTCGGTGTTGATCCGGGCGGTGGATAGGACACTGGATAGTCAGGTGTTTGAATTGTAGGTGGCAAAGCTGACTGGGGAATAAAATCTGTGGGAGATGAGGGATCATCAATAAAATTTGGCTGACTGCCACTGGCATATTGCTCCGAAGATGCGATAGAGACAGTCAAGATCAGGTCGCCGGCCGGGCCTCCAGACCAGGCAGGCTCGCCCAGCCCTTTAAGAAGAATCTGTTCGCCGTTGCGTATGCCTGCGCGAACAGGTACGCTAATACGGCGTCCTCCAGGAAGCGTCAGGGTTCTGCTACTACCGGTCTGTGCCTCAGACTGGCTAAGGGCTAACGTTGCGCGAATAT
>Ga0209048_10002613_pt1 | contig 17816 bp, 16 predicted proteins | sample FrelakmetCRP12CR_FD_187146 | JGI IMG/M metagenome (GOLD analysis project Ga0209048, IMG submission 187146) | Freshwater lake sediment microbial communities from the University of Notre Dame, USA, for methane emissions studies - CRP12 CR (SPAdes)... | ecosystem: Environmental > Aquatic >... | reverse complement strand
GTTCGGTCGCCCTCACGCAGTTGCGTTTCACTCGCCTCGCTGTGGCCAGCTCGGCCGGGGACTTGCACCCCGAAGATCGCGCCCATGCTGGGCGCACAAACAAGAAAGCCGCCCGAAGGCGGCTCTTGCGAATCGCTGGCTCCGCGAGGCCGGGGACTACTGCTTGGGCGCCGATGCAGCCGATTCGGCAGCCTTGCCAGCCGCGGCGGCAGCTGCTTCCGCGGCACCACCGGCGGCGGACGCTGCGCTGTCGCTGGCCGAGGCGGCCGCTGCCATCGCAGGAGCGGAAGCAGGCGCGGCAGCAGCGGGGGCGGCAGCCGGAGCAGGAGCGGGGGCGGCTTCTTCCTTCTTGCCGCAGGCGGCGAGAGAGACGGCGACGACCAGGGAAGCCAATAGGAGCGACTTGTTCATGTGTGTCCTCAATCAAAGAGTCTGAAAATTGCCGGGAATTGAGGGAACCGCTTGGTTTCCCAGTGAGCCCATCATCCAGGGGCGAAGCCACGCTCACGCGTTGCCTTGCCCAGCCCGCAAGTATATCGGGATGAGGGAAGATACCTACAGCCCGAGCGTGGTTGCCGGAAATGTCTCAGTTGAGCGTTGCGAAATTGCATCAATGAGTTCGCGTGCACGCACACCGTCCGCGGCCTGGCGCGAAATCGTACCGCGGTAGCGCGGCGGGTTCAGGAGCTGCAGCGTCAGTGCGCCGGTCGCGTGCAGAATGACCGGTACGTCGTCGGCCTGCAGTTCCTGCAGCGCCCGGCACTGCACCCGATGCGCCCATTGACGGCGCCACTTCACCCAGCGCGGATGGCATCGCAAGACCTCGTCGTAGTGCAGCGCGAGCATCGTCAAGCGCCGCTCACCTCCCGCCCACTGCGTCAGGCTGTCTATCACGCCGGGCTCGCCCAACGGCCAGCTGGCGAAGTCGGGGTCACACAGCCAGAAATCGCGCCAGCCTTCGGCAGCCGCCTCGGCGAGCGCTGCGCGAACTGCAGAGAGGAACTCGTTGCGGCCGGCGATTCGTGCAAGCTCTTCCATCGGACCATCTTCGTCATTGAACACGCGTCGGCTCGAACATCGCGGCCTGCGCTAGCGGCTGCGCCACGTTGCCAGCCACCCGCCGCGCCAGCAATTGCCACCGCTGCCGATGGCAGCGCATCAACTGCCGCGACGACTGGCCGTCGAGCCAGGGGCTGTAGGGATTGGCATCCATGGCTCGATTGTGCCGCCACGTGCGGCGCCGGAAACTCCTGTGCGATCATTCGCGGATGCTGATCAGCGCACCGTGCGTCGTCACGCTCACCTGGCATCTGGAAGACACGCTCGGCAATATGATCGACGAGTTGGTCGACCCGGTCGAATTCTTCTTCGGAGGCAACGACCTGCTGCAGAAGGTTGAGGAAGCACTGGCGGGCCACGAAGATGGCTTTCACGTCCGGCTTCACCTCGAGCCCGAGCACGCCTTCGGCGAGTACGACGCCTCGCTCGTGTTCTTCGAGGAGCGCAGCGCATTTCCCGAGGGTATCGAAGTCGGCATGCAGTTCGATGTGCTGCCCGAAGGTTGTACGACCGTCGGCCTGCGGTCAGACGCGATCTACACCGTGACGGAGATCTATCCGACCCACGCCGTGCTCGACGGCAACCACCCGCTTGCCGGCATCGCGCTCAGGATAGAGCTGACGGTGCGTGACGTGCGGCCCGCAAGCGCAGAGGAGATCGAACGCGGCGGCGTCGGCGAGTCGGCACTGACGATACTCAGCACGCTTGCGGCCGGCCCGCGCACGCACTGAGAAGGACCGCGCGCCCCCGCCCAGGCCCCCCCCTACGAACGGACCAGCGTTCTGCGATCAGTGCTTGCCGGTCGAACCGAAGCCCCCGCCGCCGCGATCTGACTCCCCGAACTCGGCGACGCGCCGGAAGCTCGCCTGCAGCACCGGTACGATCACGAGTTGGGCGATCCTTTCCATCGGCTGCACCGTGAAAGGGTTCGCGCCACGGTTCCAGCAACTCACCATCAGCGGGCCCTGGTAGTCCGAATCGATCAATCCGACCAGGTTGCCGAGCACGATGCCGTGCTTGTGACCGAGTCCCGAGCGCGGCAGGATCATCGCCGCCAGGCTTGGGTCGCCGATGTGGACCGCCAGGCCGGTCGGGATCAGGTGCGCCTGTCCCGGTTCGAGCACCAGCGGTGCGTCCAGGCAGGCGCGCAGATCCAGCCCGGCGCTGCCCGGCGTCGCGTAGGCGGGCAAGGCGTCGACCATGCGCGGGTCAAGAATCTTCAGGTCGATCGTCGTCATCGCCGGAAGGTGCTCAATCGCTGCGCGATCTCGGCTACCAGCGCGCGTGCCAGCGTCAGCTTGTCAGCACGCGGCAACTCGCGCTCGCCGGCCGCTTCGACCAGCGTGAGCGCATTGTCATCGCGACCAAACGTGGCCGGACCAAGGTTGGCGACGATCAGCGGCACGTTCTTGCGTTCGCGCTTCTCACGCGCGTGCCCGATCAGATCGTGACTCTCGGCGGCAAAGCCGATACAAAAGGGCCTGTCCGGCAAGCGTGCGACGGCGGCAAGAATGTCCGGGTTCTCGGTCAGCTCGACGGCCGCAGCCGACTGCCCGCGAAGCTTCTTGAGCTTGTGTTGCGAAGGCGCGGCTGGCCGCCAGTCGGCCACTGCGGCTGTCGCGACGAAGACGTCGTGCCGCGGCGCCAGCGGCAGCACGGCGTCGTGCATCTGCTGTGCGCTCGTGACGTCGATGCGCAGCACACCGCGCGGAGTATCCTGGGCCACCGGACCGGTGACGAGCGTCACGGCGGCCCCGGCCTCGCGGGCCGCGCGTGCGAGCGCGAAGCCCATCTTGCCGCTCGATAGGTTGGTCAGACCTCGCACCGGATCGATCGCTTCGAATGTCGGGCCCGCAGTGATCAGCACGCTCTTGCCCGCCAGCAACTTGGGTTGGAAGTACGCGATCAGTTCGGCCAGCAGGTCCTCGGCTTCGAGCATGCGCCCGTCGCCGACCTCGCCGCAAGCCTGGTCGCCGCTGTCGGGCCCTAGCAGCGTCGCGCCGTCGACCGCAAGCTGCGCCACGTTGCGCTGCGTCGCAGCGTGGCCCCACATCTCGCGATTCATCGCAGGCGCAACCAGCAGCGGGCAGCGATCGCGTTGCCGCGCCAGACAGAGCAAGCTCAGAAGATCGTCGGCGAGGCCGTGCGCGAGCTTGGCGATGAAGTCGGCGCTGGCCGGAGCGATCAGCACCGCGTCGGCGCCGCGCGACAGGTTGATGTGCGCCATCGCGTTCGGCTCGCGCGCGTCCCACTGGCTCGAGAACACGCCGCGGCCGGAAAGCGCCTGCATCGTCGTCGAAGTGACGAACTGTTCGGCGGCCTGCGTCATCACGACCTGCACGCTGGCGCCGGCCTTGACCAGCAAGCGCGTCAGCTCCGCAGCCTTGTAGCAGGCGATGCCGCCGCTGAGCCCGAGCACGATGTGGCGGCCTGCAAGATCCTCGCGAAGCGGTGCGGAATCGATCATGGCGCGAATGTAGCAGCGCTCGGGTTCTCCGCCCCTACGCGCCGCACAGACTCGGTAGCGCCGCGTTCCTCGTCGGAGTGCGAGGCTGGCTCACCGGTCCGCCGCCTCGGCCACCTGCTTCTGCAGCCGCTGCACGTCGGCGGTCAAGCGACCGGCGACGAGCGCCATCAATTGAAACCCGAAATCTGGGTTCTGGTAATAGAGCTGGTTGACCGTGCTCTCGTCGATCGTCAGCACGGTGCAAGCGCCAACGCAGCGCGCCGTATTCGTACGGCGCTTGTCGGGCGCGAAGAACGCGATTTCACCGAACATGTTGCCCGGCTCGATCAAGACGCCAATCTCGACGATCTCAACCCGCCCTTCGGCCAGGAAGTACAGGTGGTCGGCCGGATCGCCCTTGCGGAAAAGGATATCGCCAGCCTTGCGCTTGGTACGCAGCATGTAGGGCTTGAGCCAGACGCCCGTGCCCTCGGCAGCGGCGGCGCGCACGCGCCGGGTTAGCCGAACCATCTCGACCGCGCGGACGATGTTTATCGGCAACAGGATGCCATTGAGCAGCAACATCGGTATCGACGGATGCAAGGCACCGTAGACGAGAAAACCGAAATTGCCGCCGACGCCGAGCCAGCGCAGCGGAATCATCGTCTTCACGAACGAGCTGACGACCATCAGCGCGGTGGCGATGAGCACGGAGACGACGGCGACGATCTGCTCGGGCGAGGCGAACAAGGCCGTCAGGCTCGATTCGGCAAGGGCGATCAGGTCTGACGGCGACAAGGGCGTTCCTGTGCGTGCGAGGTTGTGGGGCTATGCCTGCCGACGGTGTCGCGCAAGCATAGCCGTGGTTCGCCCACTCGGGCGCATCCCGGCGAACCTGCGCAATGCTCGCACCTGCGCTGCGTCAGCGGCAAGACCCGAATCGCGGGTATGTCGCTGCGCCGCGCCTGAATTGCGGCGTGAGGGACAATGCGCGCCCCGACAGAAGCAGCACCATGAACGACGCACCGACGAACAGGCCTCAGCGCACGATCCGTAGCTTCGTCCTGCGCGCCGGCCGCATCGGCAGCGGACAAACGCGCGCGCTTGAGGCCCTGGGGCCGCGCTACGTGCTGCCCTATCGCGCACGGCCGCTTGACTTCACGGCGCTGTTCGGCCGCCGGGCGCAGGTCGTGCTGGAGATCGGCTTCGGCATGGGCGACGCGACCGCAACGATCGCACAGGCAATGCCGGGCACGGATTTTCTTGGCGTCGAGGTGCACGCGCCAGGTGTCGGTGCGCTGCTGCGCCAGATCGGCGAGCGCGAGCTGAGCAATGTGCGCATCGTGCAGCACGACGCAGTCGAGGTGCTGCAGGCGATGGTGCCGCCCGACTCGCTAGCTCGCGTCCATATTTTCTTTCCCGACCCCTGGCCGAAGAAGCGCCACCACAAGAGGCGCCTGATCCAGCAGGCGTTCGTCGCCGCGCTGGCGCGCCACATGCAGCTCGGCGGGACGCTGCACTGCGTCACCGACTGGGAGCCCTACGCGCGCCAGATGCTCGAAGTGCTGACAGCCGAGCCGCTCCTGGTCAACACCGCGGCCGGCTTTGCGCCCAGACCCGACTACCGCCCGCCGACCAAGTTCGAGACCCGGGGAATCAAGCTCGGGCACGGCGTGTGGGATCTGGTCTTCGCACGGCGCTGAGCGCCTCGATCAATCGGCCCAGGTGACCCAGCCGGTCCACGCCGTCGCCAGCACCACGATGCCGAATGCGATGCGGTACCAGGCGAAGGGCACGAAGTCGTGCGTCGAGACATAGCGCAGCAGCCAGCGCACGCACAGCCAGGCGCTCACGAACGAGGTTGCGAGTCCGATGCCGAACAGCGGAACGTCGGCCAGCGAGAGCAGCGCGCGTTCCTTGTAGAGGCTGTAGAGGCCGGCGCCGATCAGCGTCGGGATCGCGAGAAAGAAGGTGAACTCAGTGGCTGCCTTGCGGCTCAGGCCGAACAGCATTCCGCCGATGATCGTCGAGCCCGACCGGCTGGTGCCGGGCACCAGCGCCAGGCATTGCACGAGGCCGACCTTGAATGCATCGAGCGCCGTCATCTCGTCGATGGTCTGCACCCGAATCGGGGGCTGCTTGCGCCGCTCGACCCAGAGGATGATCAGCCCGCCGAGGATGAACGTGCTCGCGACCACGACCGGTGTGAACAGGTGCGCCTTGATCGCCTTGCCGAACGCGAGCCCGAGCACGACCGCCGGCACGAAGGCTATGCCGACGTTGAGCGCGAAGCGCTGCGCCTGAGGGCTCGTCGTGATCCCGGCCGCGGTGTCACGCAATCTCGGCCAGTAGATCAGGACAATGGCGAAGATGGCACCGGTCTGGATCGCGATCTCGAACACCTTGACCTTGTCGCCGGTGAAGTCGAGCAGCGAGCCGGCGAGAATCATGTGGCCAGTGCTGGAGACCGGCAGAAATTCGGTCAGCCCTTCCACGATGCCCATGATCGCTGCCTTGAGCCACAGTGCAATTTCCAAGCATCTCTCCCCAGGCTGCGAAGCGCGGGATCATACCGGGCGCACCCGGGCCTAGGATCGGGGTCACGATCCGACTCGAACCGCTGCTGCCCCAGCCGCCCTGGGCGTTCCTGTCGGCGCCTGATTCGGGGATGCCTGCCCGAAGCAAACGCGATCCACCGGCTTTGACGGTACCGACGCGAGCAGGTACATTACTGACTGGTCAGTCAGTACAGAATCGATGCTCGCCACACCACATACACGTCAGCGGCGCAAAGAGGCGCGACCGCAGGAACTGCTCGACGCGGCGCTCGAGTTGTTCGTCGAACACGGCTTCGCAGCGACGCGGATGGAAGAGGTTGCCACGCTGGCAGGCGCGTCCAAGGGCACGCTGTACCTGTACTACCCGAGCAAGCAGGAGCTTCTCAAGGCGGTGATCCGGGAGCGCCTCTCGAACGAGATCGAGGCCGGTGCGCTCGAGGTCGCGCAGCATCGCGGAAGCCATGCCGACCTGCTGCGCAACCTGCTCGTGCACTGGTGGCTGCGTGTGTTCGACAGCCCGGCCTCGGGCGTCTTCAAGCTCATCATCACCGAGGTGCGCAGCTTCCCCGACCTCGCCGAGTACTACTTTCGCGAAGTCGTCGAACCCGGCTCGCAGTTGATCGGTGGCGTGCTCCGGCGCGGCGTCGCCGCGGGCGAGTTCCGCCCCGTCAACGTCGAGGCGGCGGTGCACTCGCTGGTGCTGCCGATGGTCATGCTCTGCCTGCTCAAGCACTCGCTCGGCGCGTGTGCACCGGTCGAGTCGCTGCTCGACCCGCGCAAGTTCGTCCACGAGCACATCGACCTGGTGCTGAGCGGCCTCGCGACGCCGCCAACGAAGCCAGCGGCAGCGGCGAGGAAGCATCGATGAAGCGCTGGCTGAAGTGGATCCTGGCCGTGCTTGCGCTGGCACTGCTAGCGACGCTGATCGCGCGGGCGCTGGTGACGCGCAAGGCCGCGCAGGCACAACTCTCCGCGGCGGCGAGCGTCGATCCGGGCATCGACCTCGCGCCCACCGACGTGCTCGAGGTTCGCGCCGGTGAACTCGTGCGCACGCTGGCGATTTCGGGAGGCCTGAAAGCTGTCGAGAGTGCCTTCATCAAGGCACGCGTCGCGGCCGAAGTCGTCGAGCTGACGGTCCGCGAAGGCGACCGCGTCAAGGCGGGTCAACTGCTCGGACGCCTCGACGCGACCGAATTCGACTGGCGGCTGCGCCAGGCCGAACAGCAGGCAGCGTCGGCGAAGGCGCAACTCGACATCGCCGAGCGCGCACTGGCCAACAACAAGGCGCTGGTCGAGCAGGGCTTCATCTCGACCAACGCGCTCGACACGTCGGTGATGAACGCCGCCGGAGCGCGGGCCTCGCTGCAGGCCGCGCAGGCCGCAGCGGAACTGGCGCGCAAGTCGCTGCAGGACTGCGAGATCCGCGCGCCGCTTTCGGGCATCGTGTCCCAGCGCCTGGTGCAACCGGGCGAACGCGCCGCGCTCGACGCCAGGTTGCTCGAGATCGTCGATCTGTCGCGGATCGAACTCGAAGCTGCGGTCAGCCCGGACGACGTCGCTTCGATCGCGGTGGGCAGCGTGGCGCGGCTGCAGGTCGATGGCCTGACACAACCGGTGCTGGCGCGCGTGGTACGCGTCAACCCGAGCACGCAGGCCGGCACCCGATCGGTGCTCACCTACCTCGCGCTCGAGCCTCAGCAAGGGCTGCGCCAGGGGCTCTTCGCGCGCGGATCTATCGAACTGCAGCGCAAGACGGCCCTCGTGCTGCCGGCTTCGGCAGTGCGCGTGGACCAGGCCCGGCCGTACGTGCTGCGGGTCGCGGGGGGCAAGGCCGAGCAGCGTGCGGTTGCGCTCGGCGCACGCGGCGAAGCGGCGTTCGGGCCAACACCTGAGGACGCGATCGAAGTCAGCGCCGGACTGGCGCCGGGCGATGTCGTGCTGCGCGGCAGCGTCGGCGCGGTGCGCGACGGAACGCCGGTGCATCTGCTGGCCGCAGCGCCGGCTGCCTCGGCAGCTCGCTGAGCGTGCACCATGTGGTTCACCCGCGTCTCGATCGGCAACCCGGTCATGGCCACGATGGTCATGCTGGCGTTCGTCGTGCTGGGTCTGTTCAGCTACCAGCGGCTGGCGGTAGACCAGTTCCCGAACGTCGACTTCCCGGTCGTCGTCGTGCAGATGGAATACCCCGGCGCGTCGCCCGAGATCGTCGAGAGCGAGGTGACGAAGAAGGTCGAGGAAGCGGTCAACACCGTCGCCGGCATCAACTCGCTCTTCTCGCGCTCGTACCAGGGCGTGTCGGTGGTGGTCATCGAGTTCAACCTCGACATCGATGGCCGCAAGGCAGCCGAGGATGTGCGCGAAAAGGTTGCGCTGATTCGCCCTCTGCTGCGCGACGAGGTGAAAGAGCCGCGCGTGTCGCGCTTCGACCCCGCGAGCGCGCCGATCTTCAACGTCGCCGTGCTGTCGCCCGACGGCAGGCTCAGCGCGCAGGAACTCACGACCTGGGCCACGCAGGTATTGCTCAAGAGGCTCGAGAACGTGCGCGGCGTCGGCGCGGTCACCGTCGTCGGCGGCATCAATCGCGAGATCAACCTTTACCTCAAGCCGGCAGCGCTCGAGGCGCTGGGCATCGGTGTCGACCAGGTCATCGCCGCGGTGCGCAGCGAGAACCAGGAGCTGCCGCTCGGCGCGATCCGTTCGCGCGAGCAGGAGCGCGTAGTGCAAATCAACGCGCGGCTCAAGCGCCCGGAGGACTTCCGCGACATCGTCGTCGCGCGCAGGGGCTCCTCCAACGTGGCCTCCGGCGGGGGAGCGCTGGCGGTCCGGTTGTGGCAGGTGGCCGACGTCGTCGACGGCCCGCAGGAGATCGAAAGCCTCGCGCTCTACAACGGCCAGCGCACGGTGCTGCTGAGCGTGCAGAAGTCGCAGGGCGAGAACACGATCGCCGTCGTCGACGGGCTCTACAAAGCGCTTGCGCAATCTGCATCCGTCACGCCGCCGGGGATCAAGACCGAGGTCAATCGCGACAACTCGCGCGCGATCCGCGTTTCGGTCGCCAACCTGCAGAAGACGCTGTTCGAGGGCGCGGCGCTCACCGTACTGATCGTCTTCCTGTTCCTCAATTCATGGCGATCGACCGTGATCACCGGCCTGACGCTGCCGATCGCGCTGATCGGCACCTTCCTCGTCATGTACGCGTTCGGCTTCACGATCAACGGTGTCACTATGATGGCGCTGTCGCTCTGCGTGGGGCTGCTGATCGACGACGCGATCGTGGTGCGAGAGAACATCGTGCGCCACGTGCAGATGGGCAAGAGCGCGCATCAGGCGGCGCTCGACGGAACGAACGAAATCGGCCTGGCGGTGCTCGCGACCACGCTGTCGATCGTCGCCGTGTTCCTGCCGATCGGCTTCATGGGAGGCATCGTCGGCAAGTTCTTCCACGAATTCGGCATCACCATCGTCGCCGCGGTGCTGATCTCCATGTTCGTCAGCTTCACGCTCGATCCGATGCTCTCGAGCATCTGGGAAGACCCGCACGCGCACGGCGTGCACCGCGGCACGCCAGTCACGCTGTACGACAAGACGATCGGACGCGTGACCGGACTGTTCGATCACCTCAGCGCCCGGCTGTCCGACGCCTACCAAGCAATCCTGGGCTGGTCGCTCGCGCACCGGCTGGCGACACTCGTGCTCGCACTCTCGACCTTCGTCGGCAGCTTCTTCCTGATCCCCGTGCTCGGGACCGAATTCCTGCCCAAGGCCGACTACTCGGAGACGCAGGTCAACTTCTACACCCCGGTCGGATCGTCGATCGAAGCGACCGAGGAGCGCGCCAGGCAGGTCGATGCGGCGCTGCGCGAAATGCCCGAAGTCAAGCACACGGTCACGACGATCAACAGCGGACAGGCCGCCGGCAAGATCTACGCCGCGATGTATGTACGATTGACCGACCGTCAGAGCCGCAGCCGCAGCATCGAGCAGTTGAACCTGCCGATGCGCGAACGCCTGGCGCGAATTCCCGGCATCACGGTCACCAACGTCGGCGTGATCGACCTCGGCGGCAGCAAGAGCCTGCAGTTCTCGGTCCAGGGAACCGACCTGGCCGAACTCGAGCGGCTGTCCGGCATCATCACCGCCCGGCTGCGCAAGATCCCCGGCCTGGTGGACCTTGACACGACGCTCAAGCCCGACAACCCGACCGTCGCGGTCGAGGTCAGGCGCGACGCGGCGTCCGACTTCGGGCTCAACGTCAACACGCTGGCCGGAACATTGCGCGCGCTCGTCGCCGGGCAGACGGTGGGCGACTGGCGCGCCCCGGACGGCGAGAGCTATGACGTGAACGTGCGCCTCGCGCCCAGCCAGCGCAACGCGCTCGCCGACCTGCAGGGGCTGCCGCTGAACGTCGCACCGGCCGCTGACGGCAGCCCGCGCGTGGTACGGCTGTCGCAGGTGGCGCAGGTCACGCCGTCGGCCGGCCCGTACCAGATCAACCGGCGCGACCTGAACCGCGAGATCATGATCGACGCCAACGCGCTCGGCCGCAGTTCGGGCGACATCTCGGCCGACATCAAGAAGGTTCTCGACGAGATCGCCTGGCCGCCCGGCTATCGCTACGTGTTCGGGGGCTCGACGAAGAACATGAACGAGTCATTCGAGTACGCCGTGGGCGCGCTCGCGCTCGCCGTGGTCTTCATCTATATGATCCTCGCCAGCCAGTTCAGGAGCTTCCTGCAGCCGCTGGCGCTGATGTCGTCGCTGCCGCTGACGCTGATCGGCGTCGTGCTGGCGCTGCTGTTGTTCCGTTCGACGCTGAACATGTTCTCGATCATCGGTGTGGTGATGCTGATGGGCCTGGTGACGAAGAATGCGATCCTGCTGGTGGACTTCGCGATCCGGTCGCGCGCGGGCGAGCATGCCGGAGAGCATGGCCTCGACCACGACACCGCGCCGCTGACGCGCGAAGAGGCGTTGCTGCACGCAGCGCGCGTGCGGCTGCGTCCGATCCTGATGACGACGCTGGCGATGATCTTCGGCATGGTGCCGCTCGCGTTCGCGCTGTCCGAAGGTTCAGAGGAGCGCGCGCCCATGGGGCAGGCGGTGATCGGCGGCGTGTTCACTTCGTCGCTGCTGACACTCGTGGTCGTGCCGGTGATCTACTGCTACCTCGACGACCTGTCCGTGTGGGTCAAGCGGCGCCTGCGCGGCCGACCCTCCGCGCCGCCCGCTGCGCCCGATGCCGCCGGTATCGTGGTTGGCCGTCCCTAGAATGAATGACCCGCGCTTGCTACGACCGCTTCCATGAGCTTCGATCCCAACATCGAACGAGCCCGATTCAACATGATCGAGCAGCAGATCCGTCCCTGGGACGTGCTCGACCCGGCCGTGCTGTCGCTGCTGGCCATCGTCAAGCGCGAGAACTTCGTTCCCGCCGCCTATCGGTCGCTGGCTTTCGTCGATGCCGAGATCCCGCTACCCACAGCCGACGGCGCCGCGGAGAGCATGCTCGCGCCGCGGGTCGAGGCGCGGTTGCTTCAGGAGATGGCGATCGCCCACCACGAGACGGTGCTCGAGATCGGCGCCGGATCGGGCTACATGGCGGCGCTGCTGGCGCACAAGGCGCGCCGGGTGATCACGCTCGAGATCCACGCCGATCTGGCCCGGTTCGCAGCCGAAAACCTGCGCCGCGCAGCGGTGCTCAATGCCGGCGTGCGTCAGTTGGACGGCGCGGGCGGCTTGCCCGCAGAAGCGCCGTTCGAAGCCGTCCTGCTTTCGGGTTCGGTCGCCGCAGTTCCCGACGCGCTGCTCGCCCAACTCAAGGTCGGCGGACGCTTGTGCGCGGTGGTCGGGCAGTTGCCGATCATGCGTGCCGTGCGCGTCACGCGCACCGATGAGCACAACTTCGCCTGCGTCGACCTATTCGACACCGTGGCGCCTCGCCTGCGCGGCTTTGCCGAACCGAGCAGGTTCCGTTTCTGATGCAACCAACGGACGTCAAGACATCGCCGATCAGCGTCGGCAATCGACGGCCTGCGACGCGCCTGGTACGGTTCGTCGCAAGGCTGTCGCGCCGGGGTTGTCCGCTGGTCTATAACCGGGCCGTTGGCACCGATGCCTGGCAGCAGGCGATCGGTCCGGCCGTGCGGTGCGGCAAGACCAAACCGACGATTCATCCGCGAGGACCCTGCCATGCCCGTTGAGCGCCCAAGCCCCTTGTCCACCCGCCGCGCCAGAGGCTTGTGTTCGCGCGGCAGTCTCCGGACCCTCGCGGCCGGCGTTGCGATGGCGCTCGCATCGATGCTGGCGCAGGCGCAGAGCCTGCAGGAACTCTACGACGACGCCCGCGGCTACGACGCGACCTATCTTGCAGCAAGATCGACGGCCGACGCAGCCGAGTTCCGCCTCGCGCAGAGTGGCGCGCTGCGCTTGCCGACGGCCGGCCTGGCCGCCAGCAGCACGCGCAGCTACAGCGACGTCCCGCAGTACACGGACAACTTCCTGGCGACGGTCAATCAGATCGCTCTGACCGCGCGCCAGCCGCTCTACAACCCGGTCAACGGCGAGACGATCTCGCAGGCGGAGAAGGCCTACGAGGTCGCGACCGCCGACCTCCAGACCGCCGAGCAGGACCTGATCGTCCGCCTGGCACAGGCGTACTTCGACGTGCTCGCGGCGCAGGACACCCTGACCACGACGCAAGCCAACAAGGTCGCCATCACCGAGGCGTTGGCATCGGCAAAGCGTAACTTCGAGGTCGGCACCGCGACGATCACCGACACGCGCGACGCCCAGGCGCGGTTCGACCTCGTATACGCCCAGGAAATCGCGGCCCAGAACGACCTGCGCACCAAGCGCGCCGCGCTCGACACGTTGGTCGGGCGCAGCGGGGTGACGCCGAGAGCGCTTGCCGTGCCTGTGGCGATCCCGCCTCTCGTGCGCAGCAACGTCGACGACTGGCTCAGCGGCGCCGAGGCCGACAGCCCGAGCGTGCGTAAGGCGCGCCTGGCGTATGACATCGCGCAGATCGAGACCGAGAAGGCGCGGTCCGGACACCTGCCGACGCTGGATCTGGTTGGCTCCGTCAGCAGCAACCACAACGACGGTGTGAGCGCCATCGGTACAGGCAGTGGAACCTTGCCCGGCCTGTACAAGAACGCCTCGATCGGCCTGCAGTTCAACTTGCCGGTCTTCGCGGGTTTCGCGGTGCAGAACCGGGTCAAGGAGACACTCTCGCTGGCCGAGAAGGCTCGCAATGACCTCGACGGAGCGCGGCGCAGCGTTGCGCTTGCGACTCGCCAGTCATTCCTCGGCGTGGAATCGGGGCAGGCCACGGTGAAGGCACTCGAGGCGGCCGAGAGCTCGAGCCAGCTTGCACTCGAGGCGACGCAGCTCGGCTACAAGGTTGGCGTGCGGGTCACGCTGGACGTGCTGAACGCCCAGACCCAGCTCTACACCACCCAGCGCGACCTCGCAAAGGCACGCTACGACCTCGTGCTCGGCGGCCTCAGGCTGCGCCAGGCGGCAGGGCAGCTCAAGCCCGACGACGTGCTGGCCGTGAGCACGCTGCTTTCGCGTTAATCCTGCGGCCGGACCTACCGGGCCGCGAACGGCAGGAGCAGCGAACCTGCGATGCGGGTTCGTCGAATCGCGCGTGTGCCGCGACAGGCCTGGCCGCACCCAACGGGCTCGGACGAAGGCCCTCAGGCTTTAAAATCGTGCGGTTTCGTCCCCCAACACGCCCGGCGCGGTGATGCATCGCAGCCCGCGCCTCCTGACGCAAGTCCTGCCCTATGACCCACGTCGTTCTCGAATCGTGCATCCGCTGCAAGTACACCGACTGCGTGGATGTCTGCCCGGTGGACTGCTTCCGCGAGGGCCCGAACATGCTGGCGATCGATCCCGACGAGTGCATCGACTGCGCGGTCTGCATTCCCGAATGCCCCGTCAACGCGATCGTGCCCGAGGAAGACGTACCGGGTGACCAGCAGCACATGATCAAGCTCAACGCCGAGCTCGCGCCACGCTGGCCGAGCATCACCCGACGCAAGAGCCCGCCGCCCGACGCCGACGAGTGGAAAGACCGCCGCGGCAAACTGTCCGAGCTGATCCGCTGACCATGACGTACGCGGGCGAACCCCCCGTCGCGCAGCCGCAGGGCGCCGCAGCGGCAAGCCATGACCGCGACGCGCCCGGCGATCGCATCGAGACTGACGCCGTCATCGTCGGCGCCGGCCCGGTGGGCCTGTTCCAGGTGTTCGAGCTCGGACTGCTGGAAGTCAAGGTGCACGTGATCGACTCGCTGTCCTACCCCGGAGGACAGTGCATCGAGCTCTACCCCGACAAGCCGATCTACGACATTCCGGCCGTCCCGATGTGCACCGGCCGCGAGCTGACGGAGAACCTGCTCAAGCAGATCGAACCCTTCGGCGCGACGTTTCACTTCGGGCAGGAGGTCACGCAGGTCGAGAGGCAGCCCGACGGTCGCTTCCACGTCGAGACCGCAAGGGGAACGCGTTTCCTTGCCCGCACGATCTTCGTCGCCGGCGGCGTAGGCGCGTTCCAGCCGCGCCAGCTCCGCGTCGATGGCATCGACAAGTTCGAGGACACGCAGCTCTTCTATCGCGTGAAGGATCCGGCGCAGTTCGCGGGCAAGAACCTGGTGATGATCGGCGGTGGCGACTCCGCGCTCGACTGGTCGCTGAACTTCGCCGGCGGCGTCAGGGGCGACAGCCCTTACAAGGCCGAAAGCGTGATCCTCATCCACCGCCGCGACGGCTTCACCGCCGCGCCGGCCTCGGTGGCACGCATGCGCGAGATGTGCGACGCCTACCAGATGCAGTTCATGGTCGGCCAGGCCACGGGGTTCGAAGAGCGCGATGGGCGCCTCGCTCACCTGCGCGTGACCGGCAGCGACGGTGTGACGCGCCTGGTGCCGCTGGACATGCTGCTCGTGTTCTTCGGCCTCTCGCCCAAGCTAGGGCCGATCGCCGAATGGGGGCTGGCGCTGGACCGCAAGCAGATCGTCGTCAATACCGAAACCTTCGAGACCAGCGTGCCGGGCGTGTTCGCCATCGGCGACGTGAACACCTACCCGGGCAAGAAGAAGCTGATCCTATCGGGCTTTCACGAGGCGGCGCTGGCCGCGTTCGGCGCCGCGCCCTACATCTTCCCCGACAAGCGCGTCCTGCTGCAGTACACGACCACGAGCCCGAAGCTGCACAAGGTGCTCGGCGTGGAGACGCCGGTCTTCGACTAGGGTCCGCACGCGATCGCGGGGTCAGCGTTGCGACCCCTTCACCATTTCGCTGATAATTCGCAAGCGCCACGACCGTGGCGCGTTCGCTAGGGGTGTTGTGCCGCCACCGCGGCCCGACTGAGAAAGTCCCTTTGAACCTGAATGAGGTAATCCTCGCGCAGGGAAGCATGCACTCCAGCCCGAGAACGTCGGGTCCGTGTTCGCCGACCTGCCATCGCAGTTGGAGACACGATGGCATTTCGCTCCCCTTACCAAGCAACCGCCGTGGCGCTCGCCGCATGCGGCGGCCTTGCAGTGGCGACGGCGCAGACCGCAGACGAAATCACCGATACGGCCAACCTGCCCGCGGTGACCGTGCGTTCGCATGCCGCGCCCGCGCTGAGCGTCGCCGGCTGGGGCGAACTGCCGCTGTCGAGCACGCCGCTGCCGGCCAGCATCTACGATGCCGAGACGATGAGGGACCAGGGCGTTCAGCGCCTGTCCGACCTGACGCGGCTCGACCCCGCGATCAACGACGCCTACAACGCCGTCGGCTACTGGGACTCGCTCACTCTGCGCGGCTTCGTCCTCGACAACCGCTTCAACTACCGCCGCGACGGCCTGCCGATCAATGCGGAAACGTCGGTGCCGCTCGACAACAAGGATCGCGTCGAAGTACTCAAGGGCATCAGCGGCATGCAGGCCGGCACGAGTTCACCCGGTGGCCTCGTGAACTTCGTCGTCAAGCGGCCGACCGAGGAGCCGCTGCGGACCGCCTGGCTGCAATGGCAGACCGAGAACTCGCTGCTGGCGTCGGTCGACCTTTCGCAGCGCTTCGGTGAGGGCAACGCCTTCGGAGTGCGCCTGAATGCCGCCTACGAGCGATTGCGCCCCAACGTCAACGACGCGAGCGGCGAGCGCGCACTGGTCGCAATGGCAGGCGACTGGCGGCTCTCGCACGACACGCTGCTCGAAGCCGAGTTCGAAAGCAGCCGCCACAGTCAGCCCAGCGTCCCGGGCTTCAGCCTGCTCGGCAACCAGGTGCCTGCACCGACGAACCCGCGCATCAACCTGAACGACCAGCCCTGGTCGCAGCCGGTCGTGTTCGACGCCGACACCGCGTCGCTGCGCTTCACGCAGGTGATGGGCAAGGATTGGAGCTGGACTGCGCAGGCGATGACGCAGCGGCTGCGCACCGACGACCGCACCGCCTTCCCCTTCGGTTGCAGCACGCAGGGCGTGTACGACCGTTATTGCAGCGATGGCAGCTTCGACATGTATGACTACCGCAGCGAGAACGAACGCCGACGCAGCGACGCGGCTCAAATCGAGCTGCGCGGGCGGCTGGCCTCAGGCACCGTCGCTCACGCGCTCAGCGCAGGCGTTCTCGGCACGCGGTTCGTCGGCAGTTTCCAGCCCTACGCCTACAACTTTGTCGGTAGCGGCAACGTCGACGGCAGCGTGGTGCTGCCGGCCGACCCGACTCCAACGCAACAGAACACCAACCGCAACGAGCGCAGCACGGAGCTGTTCCTGCGTGATGCGATGCAGCTCAGCGACCACATTATCCTCTGGGCGGCACTGCGCCACACGGCGCTCGATCGGCAAAGCATCGCCACCGACGGCACCGCAGCCACCGCGTACCAGCAGTCGTTCGGCACGCCCTGGCTGGCCGCAAGCTATCAGTTCGACGCGACCCAGATGCTCTACGCGAGCTGGGGCCGAGGGGTCGAATCCGACGTCGTTCCCAACCTCCCTCAGTACGTCAACCCCGGCCAGCCGCTGCCGGCAATGCTGAGCCGGCAGTTCGAGCTCGGCCTGAAGGGCGAGCGCGAGAAGGTGACCTGGAGCGTGGCGGCGTTCGACATCACGCGCCAAGCGTCGGCAGATATCGGCGTCTGCGACCCGAGCATCGCCAACTCGTGCACGCACGAGCTCGATGGGAGCGAGCGCCACACCGGCATCGAGGCTGGCGGTTCGCTGCGCAGCGGCGCGTGGTCGATCAGCGGTGGCCTGCAGTGGCTCCGAGCGCGCCGCACGGGCAGCCAGACGGCCGCCGTCAACGGGCAGCGCCCTGTCAACGTACCCGCGGCTTCGCTCAAGCTGCAGGCCAGCTACACAGTGCCTGCCGTTCCGACCCTCGTGCTCGGCGGCAGCGTCTCGGCCGAGGGCGATCGCACCGTACTGCCCGACGATTCGACGCTACGCGTTCCCGGCTTCGCTGTCGCCGGACTGAACGCCCAGTGGGTGCAGCGGTCCGGCGGCGCCACCCTCACCTGGCGCGCTGGCATCGACAACCTCTTCGATCGCCGTGCCTGGAGGGAGTCGCCCTACGAATATGCGCACGTCTACCTGTTCCCGTTGGCTGCACGCACGGCCCGCGTCTCGCTCCAGAGCACATGGTGAGCCGCCCGGGGCCGCCGCTATAATTCATGTCCGTTCCTCGATAGCTCAGTTGGTAGAGCGCCGGACTGTTAATCCGTAGGTCCCTGGTTCGAGCCCAGGTCGGGGAGCCAAT
>Ga0209048_10002612_pt1 | contig 17820 bp, 14 predicted proteins | sample FrelakmetCRP12CR_FD_187146 | JGI IMG/M metagenome (GOLD analysis project Ga0209048, IMG submission 187146) | Freshwater lake sediment microbial communities from the University of Notre Dame, USA, for methane emissions studies - CRP12 CR (SPAdes)... | ecosystem: Environmental > Aquatic >... | reverse complement strand
GCCGGGTGCCTCGCTGAGGTCGGCGTCGAGGTCCACGAACACCGCGCCGGGCAGGTGGCCGGCGGCGTGGGCGGCCCGGCCCGAGCGTCCGTCGAGGTACCAGCGCACGTCGGCGACGACCACCTCGTCGAGGTGGTCGGCCAGCCATGCGGCGTCGACGAGGGGGGTCGGGAGCTCGGTCACCCCCGCCACCCTCGTGGGGAGGAACGCCCGAGGATCGCCGCCGCGGCGTGCCAGCCGCCCATCCCGTGCACACCCGGACCCGGCGGTGTCGAGGCCGAGCAGAGCCAGACGCGGTCGATCCCGGTCCGGTAGGGCCGGGAGGCGATCCGGCGGGCCAGGAGCTGTCGCAGGTCGAGGGCGCCGCCGGTCGGGTCGCCGCCGACCAGGTTCGCGTTCTCCTCTTGCAGGTCCACGGCCCGGTGCACGACCTTGGCCACGATCGCACCGCGCCAACCGGGGGCGTGGCGCTCGATCTGGTCCTCGATGGCGGCGCTGGCGTCGGCGTCGGATCCGAACGGGACGTGGCAGTAGGCCCAGAGCACGTGGCGACCGGCGGGGGTGCGTCCGGGGTCGGCCAGGGTGGGCTGGGCCACGAGCACGAACGGTCGTGGGTGGGCCCGGCCGTCGACGGCCGCCTGCTCGCTGTCGGCGATCTCGTGCAGGGGGCCACCCACGTGGACGGTGCCGGCCCGGCGGCACGCGTCGGCGGACCAGGGGACCGGGGCGTCGAGCAGGTAGTCGACCTTGCAGGCGCCGGTGGCCTGGCGCCAGCGCCGGGCCCGCGCCGCCACCCGATCCGGCAGGCGGGCCCCGGCGAGGGCGAGCAGCTGGCGGGGTCCGACGTCGAGCACGACGTCGTGGGCCGCGGGGAGCTCGTCGAGGGAGGCGACCCGCCGGCCGGTGACGATCTCGCCGCCGTCGGAGCGGATCGAGGTGGCCAGGGCGTCGGCGATGGCCTGGGCCCCACCGCGGGGCACCGGCCAGCCGACGGCGTGGGCGGCCGCGGCGAGCAGGAGCGCGGGTCCGGCGGTCCCCGCTCGTTCCAGCGGCGCGGCGCTGTGGGCGCCGAGCCCGGCCAGGAGGGCGGCCGCGTCCTCGTCGCGGAAGCCTTGGGCGAGCGCCGAGGCGGAGCGGACCGCCGTCGGTCCGAACCGGGCCATCCGCAGCGGTCGTCGGGGCCAGGGCAGCAGGGGGGCGAGCACGCCTTCGACCGTCGCGTCGAAGTGGGCCGCCAGGGAACCGACGAGTCGCCGGTAGCGGTCACCGTCGTGGCCGAGCCCTTCGGCGGTGGCGTCGAGGCGACGGTGCACCGCGACGGCCCGGCCGTCGTCGAGGGCGTGCGCGAACGGGAGCTCCGGGTGGCACCAGGCCAGCCCCAGGCGTTCGAGGCCGAGCGCCGAGAACGCAGGCGACGCCGCCGCCAGCGGGTGCACGGCCGACCCGAGGTCGTGGACGGTGCCCGGCCCGGTGACAGGGCCCGACGAGCACGCCCCACCGATGCCCTCGTTCGCCTCGAGCACGAGGACCCGGCGTCCGGCCCGGGCCAGCACCGCCGCCGCGGTCAGGCCGTTCGGCCCGGAGCCCACCACGACCACGTCGGGCCGGGGCCCGTACTCGGCCACGTCAGCTCGCCGTCGGCGGCTCGTCGTCCGAAGCGACGGGCTCGTCGGCGTGCTGGTGGTCGGCCAGCCACGTGGCTTCGGCGGCCGCCGTCACCTCGCGCAGGGGTCGCCCGAGGCGCCGAGCGGCTCGGGCCGCGTCGTCGTGTTCGACCTTGACCCTTCCGGGGCTCACCTTGACCCGCACCGTGACGCCGTCGACGTCCACCTCGTCGAACTGGCGGGCGGCCGGCCAGCGCTCGATGGTGCGCCCGCGGATGCCGAGGGTTCCGGTCTCGGCGGTGAGGACGGCGGCCACCTGCGCGGCGAGGGCGGGGTCGGCGAGGGCGCTCACCGTGTGGGCCGGCCTTCCCTTCTTCATGACGATGGGCGTGATCCAGGCGTCGTGGGCACCGGCCTCCATGAGGGCGCCGAGCGTGTAGGCCAGCGTCTCGCCCGTGGCGTCGTCGACGTTGGCCTCGAGGAGCACGACGGGCTGGCCTTCCACCAGCATGCCGGTCGTGTCGGTCCGAGCCAGCGCCTCGCCGAGCACGACCTGGGTGACGTTCGGGCGCCCGTCCAGCTCTCGGGCCCCGGCGCCGAACCCGGTCGCGGTGATGCGCATCGGGGGCAGTGGTCCCCAGCCGGTGACGTTCGCGGCCAGGAGCGCCGCTCCCGTCGGGGTGGTCAGCTCCACGCCCAGGTCGACGCCGTAGGTCGGCGCGCCGGTCAGGAGGGCGACGACCGCCGGCGCGGGGTTCGGGAGCAGGCCGTGGGCGCTGCGCACGACGCCGATCCCGGTGGCCACCGGGCTGGAGCGGACGTCGTCGACGCCGAGGAGCTCGAGCGCGGCGCACGTGCCGACGATGTCGACGATGGCGTCGATGCCGCCCACCTCGTGGAAGTGCACCTGCTCGGTCGCGCGGCGGTGCAGGTGCCCCTCGGCCTCGGCCAGGGCCCGGAACGTGGCCAGCGAGCGCCACCGGACCCGTGTCGGCAGGCGGGCCTCCTCGATGAGGGCGCTGATGTGGGCGAAGGTCCGAACCACGGTGGTGTCCGCGGCGTGGACGTGGATCTGGGTCGCAGCGATGCCACCCCGCAGCACCGGCTCGGCGGTGAGCGACCAGCCGTCGACCGGGAGCCGCTGGCACAGGCCACGGACCTCGTCGACGTCGGCGCCGGCGTCGACCAGGCTCCCGAGGGCCATGTCCCCGGCGATGCCGCCGAAGCAGTGGAACCAGGCGACGGTGGTCACTGCGGCGACCCCCCGGCTCGGGTGGCGCAGATGCGGGCGACGGCGCACGCGGCCCCGAAGCCGTTGTCGATGCCGACGACGGTGACGCCCGCGGCGCACGACGAGAGCATCGACAACAGCGCGGTGAGGCCCTCGAAGGCGCTCCCGTAGCCCGTCGAGGTGGGGACGGCCACCACGGGCGCCGATGTGATGCCTCCGACGACGCTGGCCAGGGCACCCTCCATGCCGGCGATGGCCACCACGACGTCGGCCGCGGCGAGCTGGTCGACGTGGGGCAGCAGCCGGTGGAGGCCGGCCACCCCGGCGTCGGTGATGCGGGCCGGCCGCCAGCCGTGGGCGTGGAGCACGGCGGCGCACTCGTCGGCCACGGGCAGGTCGCCGGTCCCCGCGGTGATGATGACGACGTCGTCGCCCCGCTCCCGCTCTGCGGCCGCCCAGACGACGGTCGAGCCGGTGACGACGCCGCCGGGGGAGACCGCCAGGGCCGCCTTCTGCTGGTCGGCGGCGGCCCGGGTGAGCACGACCGGGCCGCTGTGGGCACCGAGGAGCTCGGCGATGATGGCTGCGCACTGCTCCGGGGTCTTGCCGGGGGCGTAGACGGCCTCGGGGAGCCCTTGGCGCAGGGCCCGGTGGTGGTCGATGCGGGCGAAGCCGAGATCGGCGAAGGGCAGCCGGCGCAGGCGGGCCACGGCGTCGTCGGGAGCGACCTTCCCGCCGGCCACATCGGTCAGCAATGCCCGGAGAGCGGCGTCGTCCACGTCGCTATCCTGCCTGGTCGTGCCCGGCTCCACCACGCCACCGACCGCGCCGGCGCGCCGGCGCATCGGCTTCCTCGGCCCGCTCGGCACGTTCACCGAGCAGGCCTTGCTCGGCGAAGCCGACCTGGCGAAGGGTGAGCTGGTGCCGTTGCGCTCCATCCTCGAGGTGCTCGACGCCGTCGAGGACGGCTCCGTGGAGCTCGGGTTCGTGGCCATCGAGAACTCGATCGAGGGCACGGTCAACCTGACCTTGGACGCGCTCGCGTTCAACCACTCGCTGCTCATCCAGCGTGAGGTGGTGCTCGACATCGAGCACTGCCTCCTGGCCCGGCCGGGCACGACCCTGCCCGACGTCACCGCCGTGCTGTCGATCCCGGTGGCGACGGCGCAGTGCTACGGCTACCTGCACAGGACGCTGGCCGGCGCCGTGCTGCGGGCCGCGAACTCGACCGCCGAAGCGGCGCGCATGGTCGGGGAGAGCGACGAGCCGGGCGCGGCCGCCATCGCGCCCCGAGTCGCTGCCGCGCTGTACGGGCTCGACGTCCTGGCCGCCGACATCGCCGACCACGAGGGCAACCAGACGCGGTTCGTCGTCGTGGCACGCGAGGGCCTGCCCGAGCCGACCGGGCACGACAAGACCACGATCGTGGTCTACCAGCGGGCCGACGAGCCGGGGTCGCTCATCTCGATCCTGCAGGAGTTCGCCGCCCGCCGCATCAACCTGAGCAAGCTGGAGAGCCGTCCCACCAAGGCCGGCGGCCTGGGGGACTACTGCTTCGTCCTCGACGCCGAAGGCCACGTGGCCGACGAGCTCGTGGCCGACTGCCTGCGCGACCTGCACGCGAAGCAGGGCGGCGTGAAGTTCCTCGGGTCCTACCCGGCGGCCGGCAAGCAGGCCCCCGCGGCCCGGGAGCACGCCGACGCCCGCTGGCGCCAGGCCGACGACTGGGTCACCGAGCTGCGCTCCACGATCGGGACCGGGCCCCTCGGCCACCGCCCCGCTGAGTCGTAACCTCGTCACCGGAACGGTGGCAGAGAGGACGATTGCACCCGCCTTGAAAGCGGGAGGCCGCAAGGCTCGGGGGTTCGAATCCCTCCCGTTCCGCCAAGGGTGCCCGTGGACGTTCACCGACGTCCGCTGAGATCCAAGCTTCAGTGCCATGACCAGGTCTTTCAGTGCTCTGCGACGTTGGGTGTGATGCCGGCGCGGCGGTGACGGCCGAGCACGTCGCGCGCTGGCAGTCTGAGCTGTTGAAGGGCGGACTCGCGTCCGGGACGGTCGGCGACCTGCGAGTCGCGCTGCACATAGTGCTGGAGCATGGCGTGATCCACGAGCTGATCGCAGCCAACCCGGTGGATCGTGTGGTCGCGCGGAAGGTGGTGCGCGCGTCGAAGCGTGCGTTGGTGTCGGGCGAGGAGCGTCGGCTCATTGAGGCTGCGGCGACCGACCGACCGGCTCGGCGCCGCAGTGGCGGTGTTGTTCGTGCAGGGCTGGCGCGTGTCCGAGGTGTTGGGCCTCGGATGGGAGGACCTCGACCTCGATGCCGGCGTCGCTCTGGTGCGTCGCGCGGCTGTGTATGGCGTATCCGATCAGATACGCTACGGATCATGAGCTCGGAGTTACTCGAACGGGTCCGGCGCCGGGCCGGGTTGAGCCAGGAGGCTCTTGCCGCGCGAGCTGGCACCTCCCGTCCGACCTTGTCGGCGTACGAGCACGGCCGGAAGTCGCCGACCCTGGCGACGCTGGAGCGCCTGCTCGACAGCGCTGGCTTCGAGCTGACGGCGGCACCTCGGGTGACGTTCGCGGAACGTCCGCTGCGCCGCGGCCGACCGATCGTGGTCGCCGATCGCCTCTGGAGGCTCGCCATCCGAGACGCCTTCGCTACCGTGACCCTCCCGCTCGGCTTGAACTGGTCGAGGGCCGGTGCGACGTTCGACCTGAGCGACCGACGGCAACGCGCCCGCTGCTACGAGGTGGCCCTCCGCGAGGGCACGGCGGACGACCTGCTTTCCCATGTCGATGGCGCGCTCCTCGTCGATCTCTGGGACGAGTTGGTGCTCCCCCGCGAGATCCGCGCTGCCTGGCAGCCGGTCATCGACGGGGAACTTCGGTGAGCGGACTGACCGACTTCCAGGCTGAAGTCGCCCGCCTGTTCTTCTCGCTGCCTGCAGCTGAGGGCTTCCTGCTGGCCGGCGGAGTAGCACTCCTGGGCATCCGGGCTCACCGCGCGCCCGACGGAGGATCTCGACTTCTTCGGCGAATATGGACGGTCTGACGTGGCATCAGCGCGCCAGCAACTCGAGGCCGCTGCGACCGCCCGCGGCTGGGAGGTCGATCGGATCCAGGTCAGCGAAACCTTCGCTCGCCTTCATATTCGTGCCGATGCTGACGTGCTCGTCGACATCGGCATCGACGTCTCCGCCGGGCACTCTCCGGTGGTGTCGATGGTCGGTCCGACCTTCGCCCCGGAGGAACTCGCCGGGCGCAAGCTGGTGGCGCTGTTCGACCGCGCTGAGGCCCGCGACTTCGCCGACGTGTTCGTGCTGGTGAAGCGCTTCGGTCGTCAGGTGCTGCTCGACCGGGCCGGCGAGATCGATCGGGGTTTCGACACGGGGGTGCTGGCCGTCATGATGCGCACGTTGGATCGGTTCATGGACGAGGAGATCCCTGCGGACGACGCGAGTGCGGCGGAGCTGTGGACCTTCTTCGCGGCATGGGCTGACGAGCTTGAAAGGCACCCGCTCAGCCACGACATGCGGTCGGCAGCCGAGGGGCAGGGCCGATCAGCAGACGGTCGACAGTGGGCGACCCGTCTCCTGCTGTGGATCACGTTGCACGAAGCGCCCGAACCGCTGAGCTGGCCGGCCGTCTCCACGCGATCGTGGTCGAGCTGGAGGCGATGCATCCGGGTCGAAGCTTTCCTCTCGATGGCCATCTCGTCGGTTCCATTGGGGAAGCGGCCGCCGAGGCGATGTTCGCCCTCCGACCCCCGGCGGTTCTGCACGAGGTCATCTACAACGGCGCGCTTGAACGGGTCGCCTCTGTCGCAGGCAAGGTCCAGTCGAATGGCCAGGCGCGCCTCTCTACCTCGCCTTCGGCAGCTCAACGCCACCGTGCCCGACGCCGAGCGCGTACGCACACGATCGCCATCCTCTCCCAGCCGGGAGTCGTCAACCAACCGCGACCCGGGCAGCGTGGAAGATGTCGGCGGGTAGCTCATGGTCGAGGTGCCAGAGGATGCGCATCGGGCGCTCACCGGTGTGTCTGACGTAGGTCATAGCACCGGCGTAGAGGTACGGCGGCGCTCCCAGGTCGCCGTCGGCCTCCCTGGTTTCGCGGACGAAGAGGTGGACGGTCGACCCGAGACGAGCGTGGTTGATGTAGCGCTGGCCGGTGGGTGAGGCTTCGGTCGTCAGGCTCTGCGACTCCCACTGGAACAGCGACGGCGAGATGGCACGGTCCTGGTACATCGTCGTCGGCGAGTAGTGGCGCTCCGTCTTGCGGAGGGTCACGAAGAAGGCGTCCGCCTTCTCGTCCTGCACCCACTTCACCCCCTGGCGGACGGTGCCAGGGTTGGTCACTCCGAAGGCCGCCAGGGCCTCATCGCGGCTGTACCGGGCATGAACATGGAGCGGCACCGAACCGGCCGGGTTGAGCGACGTGACGAGGCGTCGTCGATCGCGAGCGAGCACGCCGAGAAGCTCGCCGAGCTCCTCCGCCCTCGGCTCGTCGCTCACTGCGCGCCGGAGGAAGTCAGCCGACTCGTCGGCTGATGTGCTCGCGCCCCAGAGCGCGAAGTGGAGCATGAGCGCGAGACGGTGATCTCGCGGATCGAGCGGCTGCGCACCTCCGCCACGGAGCAGCGCCGTGTAGGCGACGAGACGATCGGGATCGTCGACGTGGAGCAGTCGACCGAGTGCCCCGGACAAGACGACGTCGTCGGGGCCGACGGGTCGGGTCTCGATGCCGGCTTGCCGCTTGAGGCCGGTCCAGCCTCCGTGGCGCCGGCGGTAGATGTCGTCGAGTCCGATGCCGGTCTCGCTGAGGAATTCGCTGAGTGTGCACGAACCGATGCGGCGAAGCTCGGCGACGAGGCCCGACCAATCGACGCGCAGGGCCGTCCGCAGGTTGCGGAGCACGATCTCGGACGACACCCTGTCGAGGTCGATGACGCAGCCGGGCGGCAACGTCGGGAAGCCACGCTCGAACTGCTGGGTGAGCGCTCGGCGGGTGACGCCCGTGAGCGCACGGAAGCGAAGGTCGAACCGGAACTCGGCGTGTTGCTGCCCGATGAAGTCGAGCACGGTGAGGCACGGCTTGTCGTCGGCGAGGCGAAGGCCACGACCGAGCTGCTGGAGAAAGACCGTCGCCGACTCGGTCGGGCGGAGGAAGAGCACCGTGTCGATCGCGGGCACGTCGATGCCCTCGTTGAAGAGATCGACGGTGAAGAGGACGTTCACCTCGCGGTTGCGCAGCGCGGTCAGCGCGGCTCGCCGTTGATCTGGAGGGGTTCGGGACGTCACCGCTGTCGCTGGGATGCCGACCAGCTCGACGAACCGCTTCGCCATGAACTCGGCGTGGTCGATGCTCACACAGAAGCCGAGGCCGCGCATCCGGCGAACGTCCGTGACCTTGTCGTGCAGCGCTTGGGCGATGAGCCGGACTCGGCCATCGTGCAACGTGTACTTGGCCGTCAGCGCGGCGACGTCGTAGCCCTGCCCTCGCTTCCACGTGACGTCACGGAGATCGACATCGTCATGGACACCGAAGTACTGGAACGGGCACAGCAGCCCTCGCTCGAGCGCTTCCCACAGGCGAAGCTCCACGCCGCCGTCGGCGTCGAACCATGTTCGAATGTCGACGCCATCGGTCCGCTCCGGGGTAGCCGTCAGCCCGAGCAGCACCTTGGGTTTCAAGTGATTCAGCAGGCGCGCGTACGTACGGTTCTCGGTGGATGCGTGGTGGAACTCATCGACGATCACCATGTCGAACCGGTCGGGGGCCAGCTCTCGCTCCAGATCGAGCCGGGCGAGCGACTGCACGGAGGCGAAGACGTGACGCCAGTCGTGTGGCCGCTCGCCGGCGACGAAGCGTTCCCCGAACGACCCATCGCGCAGGATGTGGCGGAACGTCGAGAGACTCTGGTTGAGGATCTCCTCTCGGTGGGCGACGAACAGCACGCTGTCGACGCGACCGGCTTCGCGAAGTCGGCGGTAGTCCAGACCGGCGACAACCGTCTTGCCGGTGCCGGTTGCCATCACGACGAGGTTCCGCCAACGGTCATGCACCTCTCGAAGCGCCGTGAGCTCGTCGAGGATCTCGCGCTGATAGCCCCACGGCCGAACATCAAGGGTCGTCAGCTCGATTGGGAGATCCGACGGGCCCGCGCCCTCGGCGGCCAGAGCTTCGTCGAGTCGGCTGACATCTTCGATCCTGGCGGGGTCATACGGTTCGAACGCAGGGTCGAGCCAGTACTCGTCGAACGTCGCGGCGAAGGTGTCGAGCAGGTGGCCCTGGTCCACGGCGCTCAGGCGAACGTTCCATTCGAGGCCATCGAGGAGTGCCGCTCGCGACAGGTTGGACGAACCGACGTACGCAGTCGAGAAGCCCGTCGCCCGTCGGAACAGCCAGGCCTTGGCGTGGAGCCGTGTCATGCGGGTCTCGTAGGACACCCTCACCTCGGCGCCCAGCTCGACGAGTCGGTCGAGCGCCCGTCGTTCGGTGGCACCCATGTACGTCGTCGTGATCACACGCAACGTGCCGCCGCGACGCGTCAACGAGGCAAGCTGCTCGTCGAGCACGCGCAGGCCGTGCCACTTCACGAAGGCACAGAGCAGGTCGACCTGATCGGCCGACGCCAGCTCGCGCTGGACCTCGGTGCCGATGCGCGGCTGATCTCGAGCGTTCACGAGGAGGGCGCTGGAACTCAGCGGGACCTCCGGCCGATCGGGGAACCGAACCGATCCAGCAGGCACCTTCTCGGGCGTGGCGAGCGCCATGAGCACGTCGTTGGTCGGAGCAACCAGATCGTCGTCGTCTCCCATCGTGGGCGCGAGCGCTTCGACCGCACGAGCAATCTCGTTGGCCAGTTGCACCCGCCGCTCGATCGATGCGACGTCTGTACCGCCGGCGCTGCGAAGGGCGCGGTTCACCAGGATCGAGAGATGCCGTCCGAGCACGTCGTGGGCATCCGCTGCGTCGAGCCCGGCTCGGTCGACCTGGTCGCTTGGAATGAGACGAAGGCGTCGTTCGACGCCGTGCGTGACGAGCTGCTCGTACAGGCCTGGGGGCAGCTCCGTCACGAGCTGACCGTAGTTCTCTGCGTCGCGAGGGCGCGGCGAGCTCGCTTCTTCGCCGGATCGCAACCGGGGCGAACCATCAAGGGCCCGACTTCTCACAAGCTGAGACATATCATCCAGTTTGTGGATAGAGCGCCGACACCGTCGCTGGACGCCCGATGGTGCCGGTGCCGCTGACGACTACTCGAACAGATCCGGAGGATCGGCCGCCAACAGCCGCCCGACCGCCTCGACGACGGTCCGCGCCGTCGACAGCGCCCAAGCCGAGTCCTCGGCGCTGATCTCGGCACTGGAAGGGTCGAAGTACTGCGCGCCGCATGGCGAGTGCGCCGAAGGCGCTCGAAGGTGGGCTTGGCGAACCCAGGGATCAGCTTCGCGTACTAGGCGCTGATGGCGTCATCGACCGTCATGTGCGAACCCTCGCCGCCGGTCGCGCGCAGCCCTTGGCGGATGAGCAGCGCCTCCGCTGCCATCCGGTACGCGTCGTAGGCGGCAGCGAACGCCCCTTCGACATCACCCGCCTTCAGGCCGCCGTCAGCGGTGAGAAGGCGCCGTACAGCCCGTCCGATGATCGTCGCAGCTGCGTCGCCAGCCGTCGTTCCGTCGATCCGTTCGAGGCGGCTGCGACCGAGCAAGTACTCGATCGTGCTGCGTCCGTCGGTCGGGGTGGCGATGGGCGTCACCGTACCTGGAGGTCGTCGATGTAGGCGGCGAGAGCGTCGCGTCGAACCCAGCGACGGCCCGTACCACTGTGCCGCTACGCAGGACGCGATCGGTGAGTGGCAGGCCGAGCGTCTTCCCGGTGTTCACGGGCCCGGCCCAGCGTTCGTAGCGCGGCGACCTCGGCGCGTTCGTGTGGGCGAGGTGCCGCCCGATGGCCAGCAGCGGCTGCTGAGCGACACGGACTGAACGACACGTCTTGGCGATGCCGGTGGGCGCGGCGTGTAGCTCCCTTTCGTGTCACTACCAGTGGCGACAGTGCCATCACTGGTAGCAACGGAGCAGCGCACGGCAGGGCGCGCCGTAGGGCCGTCGAACGGTCGGCCTACTGCTCCTCGAGGTCGAGCAGGGCCCGGATGCGTGAGGCGCGGAAGCCGAACGCGCCCGGCGGTGGGTCGGGCCAGGAGGCGAGGAGTTGGCGGACCTCTTCGCGTCCGACAGGGTCGCGCACGGCGTCGCGTGGGGTGCGTCCGCCGAGCGCTGGTATCGACTCGTCGATCCATTCGCGCTCCTTGGTGAGCATGAGCTCCTCGACCGCGGCTCGGACCGCCGGGTCGGCCTCGTCGAGCGGGGTGAGCCCCGACTTCGAGCCCGCGCCAGGCTCGTCGTCCTCGTCGTCGACGATGTCGGCGGGCAGGCGACGGCGGTCCTCGAGCAGGCGGGCGCCGGGAAGGGCGGTCTCGACGAGCGTGCGCGCCTGGGCGGCGCGTTCGTCGCTGTTCGTCTCGGCGACGAGCGCGCGGTCGGCCTGGTCGTAGCGCAGGCTGGCGACGATGGCCCGCTTCATCGCAGTGGTGTCGGCGGTGAGCGACCAGGCATCTGGACCGTCGGCGCGGAAACCGCTGGCTGTCAGCGCGGCGTCGAGGCCGTCGGGGTCGACCGACCAGCGCAACCGGTGGTGCACGATCACGTGGCCCGAGGTGTTGCGGATCTGCGGCGGACGCAGAGTCGTGGCGATCTCCTCGACCACCGCGTCGGGCTCTCCGGTGGCGATGGCATCGAGGATCGGGCTCACCGCCGCCCGCGAAACGGGGATGAACCCGCCGAACGCCCGATGGGCCTCACCGACGGGTAAGGGGCGGCCGACCATCGTCGAGCCGGCCCGCGTCCCGCGCGAACGGTGAGCGTTCACGATCGTGACCTTGTCACCGCTGCCGATGTCGCGCAGGACCATGCGCTCGTCGTGGAGCTCGACGATCTCGAAGACGCTGCGCCCGGTCAGCACCCACTGCGAAGCCAGCAGCGCCTCGTCGTCGGGAAGCAACCAGCCGCGCTCCTCGACGAACTCGGCCAACATGCCGTACTCGTGCAACGCCAGGTCGACCACGAACGGCGACCGACGCAGTTCCCGCCGACCGAGTTGGTCCTCGATGAGATCGCCGGCGAGCTCGTCGAGCAGGTCCGGATCGTTGCGGCGAACGTACCGGGCGACCTTGTCCCACAGCCACGCCGAACGTTCGGCCAGTTCGTGCTGCTCGCGGCCGAGGTGGCACACCTTGTACTTGCGGCCCGACCCGCACGGGCACGGGTCGTTTCGGCCCGCCGCCGCCTTCGGCCGCCGCAGAGCGAACGGCGCCACCTCGCGCCACAACAGCGTCGCGTCATCGGGATCGTCGTCCTCGTCGTCGGGGAAGCTGCCCTCGATCCCGGCCTTGCGCAACATCGCCCACGCCGCTGCGGCGTCGCCACGGTCCGCCGCGAGCGCCGCGCCGTCGAGCAGCGCCGGTCGGAACGCCCGCTCGGCCGACGTCGCCTCGCTCAACAGCTCGATCGCCTGCGGTAGGTCGCCACGTGCCTCGGCACCACGCGACAGCAGCCAGCCCAACCCCGGCATGCCTTCGTGGCCGATCCGCTCGTCGAGCGCACGGGCGAACGCCTCCACCTCGCCGTCGTCGACGCCCCGGCGGGCGACCTCGGCGACGAACGCTTCGGCGACCTCGGCCTGCTCGAGCCACGCAGCCAGCAACAACGCCGCGGCGTCGCGTTCCTCCTCCGTCGCTCCGAGCGAGGCGGCGCCTTCTGCTGCGTGCAGCTCTGCGGCGCCGACGAGCATCGACAGCCCGTCGATGCCCCGGTCGTCGAGCCCGTAGAACACCGCCTGGCGGCGACGCTGCTGCCACGCGTGCAACGCGTCCCAATCGAACCCGGCATCGGCGATCAGGTGGTTCCGCTCGACCAACCCCGCCGCCTCCACGAGGTCGGGCAGGAACGGCACCGGCGCGCCGAGGAACGCCTCACGGTCCACCAACAACGCACCCAGGAACGGCGCCTCTCCAGACACGAACGTCAACTCCACCCGCTCACCGTCGAACAACACCACCTCGCGCCGCTCGGCCGCCTCCGCGAACCCCGCCCGCAACGCCGCCGCCTGCCGCTCACCGACCGGTGGTGCGGCCGCCAGGGGTGCGAGCCGCACCGTCGCACCGCGAACCGTCGCCGATGCCCAGCCACCAGCGACCCCGTCGAGCCATCCATCCGGCCCGTACACCACGTCGGTGTCGCGCCCGTCGAGGTCCACCCCGTCGGTCGACAACGCGCCCAGGACCCGCCCATCCGTGTCGGCGAGCTGCACGTCGCCGTCGATCAACCACCAGCCCAGCGGCGTCAGCGACGGATGCATCCGCACGAACCCCTCGGCCGCGTCGTCCGCGTCCACCCTCACCGTCCACGACGTGTCGTCCACCAACGCCGGGATCGAGACCAGCCGGTCACCGACATGCCCGAACGACGTCACCCGCTGCAGCACCTCCCCGACCTGCCGGTCGACCACACCCGCCGACCCGAACCCGCCGTCGGCGGCCAGCGCTGCCACCAGCTCGGATCGGGTCAACCCGCGTGACCCGAGCCGCTGCACCATCGCCTCACGCACCAGGCGCCTCGACACCATCGGACCATCCTGCCAGGAGCCGGCTAACCGAGCGGCCGAGCCCAGGTGGCGCTGAGCGGCACCGCGCCGATCCGGTCATCGAATTCGACCACGGCCCGCCCACTGTGGAGCACGACGCCGCCGGCGAAGTTCTTGCCGAGCTCGTCGCGCAGCCAGATGAGATGGCGTGCGTCCTCCCGGGTGGGCGCGGCGCCGGCCTTGAACTCGATGCCGAACAGGCGTCCTCGGCCGAGATCGACGACCAGGTCGACCTCGTGTCGGCCGCCCTCGACGCGCAGGTGGTGCATCGCCCGTCTCGGCGATGCGGCGGCGAGTTCGGCTCGCAGTTGCATCACGGCGAAGGCGTCGAACCAGCGACCGCGGAGGTCTCCGTCGCGGATGATCTCGTGCTCGTTGACGTCGGCAGCTGCGGCGGCGAGCGCGGTATCGACCAGATAGCGCTTGCCTGCCTTGGTGAGCCGCTTGAGGCGGTTCGAGGTCCACGCCGGAACGATGTCGAGCACTGCCAGGTTGGTGAGGGCTCGGTCGTAGGCGACCGCGGTCCTCGCGTTGATGTCGGCATCGCGGATCAGCGACGCCTCGGTGGGGTGACCGGCGAGGTTGAGGGCGAGCGTCGTCAGGTACCGCCGAAGTCGCACCGGATCTCGGGGTGCGCCGATCGACTCCACGTCGCGCGTGACGAGGTCGTCGAGGTAGCTGTCGAACCACAGGCGGCGCTGCCGGGCCGTGCGCTCGGTGAAGGCGGGCTCGGGGAACGAGCCGCGCGTAGCGAGGCGCAGGTAGGCGTCGATGTCGAGCGCCGGTAGTTGCGGAGGGATGGCGTCGAGCCAGCCATCGGCGAGTCGTGTGACGAGGTCATCGCCCGCGACCTCGCCGGCAATCTCGCGCTCGGTCAGCGGGTGCAGGGTCAGGCGCACGACCCGGCCGGTGCCGGCCCACGTGGACAGCTCGGTCGTGGCGCGGATGCTTCCCGTGAGGAGGAACTGCCCCGGCGTGCGGTCTCGGTCGACGGCGCGCTTCACGGCGGCGAGGACCTCGGGCATCTCCTGCCATTCGTCGAGCAGGAGCGGACGGCCGGCTCGCCGCAGCGCGGCATCCGGGTCCGCCCGGTAGGTCGCAGCCACGTCGGGCACGTCGAGCCGGTCGACCTGAGCGGCCAGGCGGGCGGTGGTCGTCGTCTTGCCGGTCCCCCGAGGGCCCACCACCATCACGGCGGCGAACGCGGACATCGCATCCTTGAGGAGCGGGTCGATGAGCCGGGGGCGGTAGGCGTCGACGTCAGCGCTCATGGCGTTCAGACTACCAATTCCACGCGCCTGCTGGTACCAGTTTCACGCACGCTTCAGTACCAGGATTCCACGGGTTCGAATCCCATGCTCACGCGCCTGGTCACTCCCACGGCCTTTCGTCCTCATAGGCATCTAGCTGGGGAGATGTGCCGCCTGACCCCGATCTCGGGAGTCCCTGCCGTTCCGCGGAAGAGGCTCAGGGACGTTGACGGACGTCCGCTGGCGTTCATACTCCAGTGGTCTGACACGAGCATCCCCCTGAGGTGCTAATGCTCCGGCGCTCGCGCGGCGCGGGCGGCAGCCCCGCTCGGGCGGAGCCCGCTGTGACCGAGCCGCATGAAGCGAGGATGCGGCGAGCGCCGATTCCTCACGTCGCCGTGCTCGTCGTGCGCGGCGACGACCTGAACCCCGACACGGCTCGCGCGCAGGCCATGGCCTTTCGGAGGTTCCCGGGCTGGGGCCCATGGCGGCCCTCAGACTCCTATGCGCGATCCGAGGCGGAGATCGACGACACCGCCGCTGATCAATTGGAGCGCTTCCCTCTGCTCGTGGTTTTGTGGATGGGCCAGAGTTGAGCGTCCGCTGAGCAGATCCCGGCCCGCTGTGATCACTCTTGGATCGTTGACGAGACGAGCGACCAGAACCGCACATCGATCGTCGAGTCGCCTGCCTTCGCGTCTGCGAATCCCAGGGCGGTTACGCTGCGCTTGCGGGAACCCGCCGCCGGACAGCGAGTCGCTCGCCGTGGTGCAGCCATCGATGGAACTCAAGAAGTTGACCCTCAACACGAGCCTCCTTCACCACGAACGATTCGCTGACACCGACATCTTCCATATGCCGTTTAACAGCGTCGCTTCGGCCCAACCCGCGCGCGTGCTCCCTTCGTGGGACACCCGACGGCTACTCTTGACACAGGGCTCCGATGGAGGGCTGATGAAGGAACGCCGCAAGACGACAACTTCCAACTTCGGCGTGAGCGCGCGCGAGAGCCACGACTCGAAGCCGTTCTACGACCGCTTTCGCGCCCCCGAGCTGTCGGATGACCAGGACGTCCCGAAGCCGGAGCTGGTACGAGAGCCGTTCGTGCGCGGCGACGCTCGGCACATGGATCGGATTGCGGATGGTTCCGTCGCACTGGTCGTGACATCTCCGCCGTACTTCGCCGGCAAGCAGTATGAGGAAGAGCTTGAACGCGAGGGAGTTCCGTCCTCGTACCTCGAATACCTCGAGATGCTCACGGACGTTTTCGCCGAGTGCGTCCGCAAGCTCGAACCCGGCGGACGAATGGCCATCAACGTCGCCAACCTCGGCCGCAAGCCCTATCGGAGCCTTTCGGCCGACGTGATCCGCATCCTCGAACACGACCTCGGGCTGCTGCTGCGGGGCGAGCTCATCTGGCAGAAGGGCGAAGGCGCCAGCGGCTCTTGTGCCTGGGGTTCGTTCCGCAGCGCCGCCAACCCGGTTCTACGCGACATAAGCGAACGGGTGATCGTTGCCAGCAAGGGCCGTTTCGATCGGGCGCGAACCGTGAAGCAGCGTGCCACAGAAGGCCTGCCGCACGAGAGCACGCTCATGACCGAGGACTTCATGGCATTGACTCTCGATGTCTGGTCGATCCCGCCCGAGAGCGCGAGGCGAGTTGGTCACCCGGCGCCGTTTCCGGTGGAGCTACCCGAGCAGCTCATTCGCCTCTACACGTTCAAAGATGATCTCGTACTTGACCCCTTCATGGGCAGCGGATCGGCGCTCGTCGCTGCGGCTCGCCTCGGCCGTCGTTACATCGGCTACGACCTCGACGAGAGCTACGTCGAGATCGCCCGGCGGCGCGTAGAGGAGGCCGTGCAGCGCAGCATCACCGACATGCAACCGGCACGCCAGCGTGCGCTACCCGTGGCATCGATCGACGTCGACGACGCGCAGGACTTCCAGAGCCGTGCCACGAAGGAGGGGAAGGCGGCACAGAAGCTCGCCGAACAACTCCTGGATGAAGTGGGCTTCAAGATCGAGGATCGCAACCGGCGCATTCGCAAGACCGGTGTGACCGTCGATTTCGTTGCGACGGACGCCGACGGGGCAACGTGGTTCTTTGACGTGTCTGGCGCCTTTACGAGCCACAGAGGCGGCCTGCTTCGTACGGACACGGTTTGGAAGTCCCTCGGTCGCGCGTACGCACTGAAGGGAGCCCGTGGCGAGGTACCGCTCGTGTTCTTGACGAGCCACCTTCCGAAGCGGCCCAGCGAGGGCGACACTGCCTTGCGTGCAGCCGGGCCGGATGCGTTCTTCGATGCGATCGAGATGCTGTCGCCCGACAGCCGCGAACGGCTCATGCTCTACGCAAAGGGAGGCTTCGCCGACCATCCGCAGCCCGGATTCTGGACGGCGCAGGATCTTGCGCGACGGAGCTCGTCGTGGCGCGGTCCGTAGCATGTGCGGTTGTTCGAGATGATGCTCCACCAGACAGGTCCGGGGGTTCTCCGTGCAGCAGCTCGTGACCCACGCGCAGCACGGCAGCCTCTGATTCCCCAAGCGAGCGCGTTGCCACTCGCGTCGACTCCACGCGGGCGCGCACGCGACCGTGGCGTCAGTCGTTGACCGGCGCCAGGTCCCCGGGGTGCGAGGCGGCGTAGGTCGCCGCGTCGACTGGTGCGGTGGCCGAGTACCCGACGGGCAGGCGCACCGTGCCGGCCGTGCTCCCGACGTAGACCTCCCACGCGTGGTAGCCGACGAGCGCCGTGGCGTCGGCCAACATGTTGCGGGCGTACGCCTCCACGGCGCCCACGTAGCCGCGGTTGGGGTTGTAGCCGTAGAGCGCCTTGTCCATGTCTCGTGGGGCGCCTCGCTCGACCAGGTACGCGGCTGCGCCCATGATCGCATCGTGCGGGTCGAGCACGTTGCCCTTGCAGCACTGCTTCCACGTGCTCGGAAGGAACTGCATCGGGCCCTGCGCTCCCACCGTCGAGGTGCCCGCGATCCGACCGAACCTCGTCTCGACCATGTTGATCGCGGCGAG
>Ga0209048_10002611_pt1 | contig 17821 bp, 14 predicted proteins | sample FrelakmetCRP12CR_FD_187146 | JGI IMG/M metagenome (GOLD analysis project Ga0209048, IMG submission 187146) | Freshwater lake sediment microbial communities from the University of Notre Dame, USA, for methane emissions studies - CRP12 CR (SPAdes)... | ecosystem: Environmental > Aquatic >... | reverse complement strand
CAGGAACGCACCTGCCGGGCAACTCCCAGCAACGTGGATTCGCTGGTCGACACTTCGCTGGCCGCCTTGCCTCGCGGCGATTCGGTCGCCGCGACTTTCTTCGAGGTGCGTTTGCGAGGATTCGGCATCTTGAATTCCTTATTAGGTTTCCATAGCGATTAGCATAGCGATAAATTGGCGTACGTTGGGTGAATTCAACGCGCGATAGGCCAATGCCGCAGTTCCCTTTGGCGTTGCCCCGATGCCGGACCGGACTGCATTGGACGCCGCGGGACGCTAACTTGGCAGTGGGAGGGATTCGAACTCAACCTCACCCGAGCGCTTGGCTTCATCGAATGAAGTGCCGAAAGAGGGGGGTCTCCGGGCTAAGGTGCGCGGCACCTGGGCGCGAGCGGCGCGGCCGACGGCAATTGGGCATGGCGTCGGGTGCCGCCGGCGATGGGTTCGCGGGACTGAGGCCCGCCTTCTTCTCCGGCTTGTGCCGGCCGTCGTGGCATTCGTCGCGCCAACGACATAGTCGAGTGCGGCCACGTGCGTCGTAGCGCGAAGGCAGCCCGGGCTCCGCCACATGCGGGTCGTGAGAAGATATCCCGCTGCTGTCGCAATCCGTTCTTTCCGAGCATTCGCTGCCGGCTGTCTTACCCTGGAATTTTCATGAAACCCGACGATCTCAAGAACTTTCATTCGGCCACAACCACCGCCATGCCCCCGCAATCCATTTCCGAGGAAATCATCCTGGAGAAGCACGTCAAGGGGAACGGGCAGAACCTCTACCCGATGCGGACAGGCGTGTCGTCAGGGCCTACGTTTGCAGCCTGCAGGACGAGCTGACGTCCACCCTATTCATGACGCCCCTTTCCGGCCTCGACGCCGCGTTCCTCTATATCGAGACACCCGAGACGCCGATGCACGTCGGATCGGTGCATCTCTACGAAGTGCCGTACGGCGAACGCGCGGATTTTTTCGAACGTGCGCGGCATCACCTCGAGTCCCGTCTGCATCTCACGCCCGTGTTCCGACGCCGGCTCGCGACGCTGCCCTTCGACCTGGCTGGCCCGATGTGGGTCGAGGACCGGGCCGTCGACCTCGACTATCACCTCCGGCGCATCGTCCTGCCTAAGCCCGCCACGCTGGCCACGCTCGAGGCCGAGGTCGCGCGGTTGCACGGCGAATTGCTCGACCGGGAACATCCGCTCTGGATGTTCTACCTGATCGAAGGGCTCGCATCCGGACAGGTGGCCTGGTACTCGAAGGTGCACCACGCGTCGCTCGATGGTGCCGCGGGCGTGCACCTGGCCAATGCACTGCTCGATTCGACGCCGAAGCCGCGGCAGATAGCTCGACAACGCCGGCGTCCACTTGAACCGACACCCGGCGCCGCCAGACTCATCGGCGCCGCATTGCGCAACGGTGCTGGCCAGGCTGCGAAAATGCTGCGTTACCTGCCCGAACTCGCCCGCGTTCTGGGCGGGGTCGCGGTGGCGTCGCCGGAACGCGGCCCCGTCCACCTACGCCGCCGTCGCACGCTCAGTCCGCGGACTGTGTTCAACGTGGCCATCACGCCGGAACGCAGCTTCGCGACCGCATCGATTCCACTCGCCGACGTGAAGGCGATCGCCGCACGCCACCAGGTGACGGTGAACGACGTGGTGCTGGCGCTCGTGAGCGGCGCGCTGCGGCGCTATCTCGCGCGCCATGGCGGTACGCCGGAGCGGTCGCTTGTCGCGGCGATGCCGATTTCCTTGCGCGCCGAGGGGGACAAGGACTACACGACGCGCGCGACGATGGTGCTCGCCAGCCTCGCGACGGATCTCGCCAACCCGGTCGCCAGGCTGGCGGCCATTCACGCGTCGGCTGGCGCCGGGAAATCCCTCGCGTCGCACGCGCGGTCGGTCATCCCGACGGATTTCCCGTCCCTCGGGGCGCCCTGGCTGCTCGGCGTGGCCGCGAGCGTGTATGGCGGGGCGCAACGCCTGGCGTCCTTTCCGCCTTTCGCTAACGTCGTCATCTCGAATGTGTGGGGTCCGCAGTCCCCGCTCTACTTTGCCGGCGCGAGGATGCTCACGTTCTGGCCGGTGTCGATCGTCACGCATGGCCTCGGCTTGAACATTACCGTGCAAAGCTACTGCGGCTCGCTCGACTTCGGCCTGATTGCCGCCAGCCGGGCGGTGCCCGACATCGACAAGCTCGTTCGCGCGCTCCACGCGGCATACGGGGAATTGCAGTCTTGCGCGCCAAGTTCCACCGCAGATTTGTCGCAGTCCGCATCCGCGCCTAGGGCAAACGGGCGCGGGGCGCACGTCCGCGTCTGAAGGGCATCCAGAACCATGAACGACATGCACAATGCGCAGCACTGGTACGACGAGTACGGGATCCTGCGCGCGCCGGGCCTGGTGCGGCTCGCGCTCGAATGGCGCGCGCCCTGGGAGTACGGCGCGGCGGTCGCCCTGCGACCGCTGCTCAATCTCGCGCCAAAGGGTGACGGACATCCGGTGCTGGTGTTCCCGGGAATGATGGCTTCCGACATCACCACCGCACCACTGCGCAGCTTTCTCGAAAGCCGCGGCTATGTGACGTACGGCTGGAAACTCAGGACGAATCTGGGACCCCGTGCCGGCGTGCTCGAGGCGTGTCGCGCGCGACTCGCCGAAATCCGCAAGCGCCACAAGCGCCGCATCTCTCTGATCGGCTGGAGTCTCGGCGGCATCTACGCGCGTGAGTTCGCCAAGGAGTTCCCGCGCCAGGTACGTCTCGTGATAACGCTTGGCACTCCGTTCACCGGCCACCCGAAAGCCACCAACGCGTGGCGTCTCTACGAACTCGTCACCGGGCACAAGATCGGCGCGCCCGACGTCCACACGGCGCTGCGGGTGCCACCGCCGGTGCCGGTGACGTCGATCTTCAGCCGCAGCGACGGCGTGGTTGCATGGCAGTGCAGCGTGGAGAAGGAAGGTCCGCTGCACGAAAACATCGAAGTCGAGGCGAGCCATCTGGGACTCGGCTTCAACCCGCTCTCGTGGTACGCCATCGCCGACCGGCTGGCGCAGCCCGAGGGCAAATGGCGGCGCTTCGACCGCAGCGGCGGGCGCGCGTGGCTGTATCGCGATCCCAAGCGTTCCGGCTGGTTCTAGCAAAGTCATGCCGATTGTCGAGGCCAACGGTCTGACGCTCGCTTGCGAACTTCAAGGCGATCCCGCCGCGTCGCCCATTGTGCTGGTCATGGGATTGGGCATGCCCCTTGTAGCCTGGCCCGACGCGTTCGTCGACGGCCTGGTGGCCGCTGGTTTCCGCGTTGTGTCGTTCGACAATCGTGACTGTGGCCACTCGGAGAAACTCGCACAAGGTTCGCGCCCCAATTTGCCGCTCGCAATCGGCCGGGCGCTGTTGCGGATGAAGGTGCGCGCACCGTACAAGCTCGAGGACATGGCGAGGGACGTCACCGGGCTCCTCGATGCGCTGGGGATCGCACGCGCGCATGTGGTCGGCGTGTCGATGGGCGGCATGATCGCGCAGGTGTTGGCCGCGCGATATCCGGAGCGCGTGACGAGCATCACGTCGATCATGGCCTCGAGCGGCAATCCGCGCGTCTCGCTCGGCAAGCCCGCAGCATTGCGGGCACTCCTGCGGCGGCCGGACCCCCGCGATTTCGAGGCGGTGATCGCACACCTCATTGGCCTGTTCGGCGTGATCGGCAGTCCCGGCTTCGCAGCGGATCCCGGACTGCTGCGGGCCCTGTGCGAGCGCACCGTACGACGAGGCTTTTATCCGGCCGGCATGGCGCGACAACTGCTCGCGATCCTTGCCACCGGAGATCGCCGCCGGGAACTGGCGCGCATCCACGCACCGACACTGGTCATACACGGCACGCAGGATCCCCTGCTGCCGGTCGCGGCCGGCCGCGACACGGCCGCGCACATTCCGGGCGCCCGGCTGCTGGAGATCGAGGGCATGGGGCATGACCTGCCGCCGGCGATGACGCCGCGAATCGTGGACGAGATCACGAAACACTGCCGCGCGGCTGAAGCTTGAGTGAACGCGGCCCTTCGCTGCCCATCATGGACAACACGATTGCACATCGAGTTGCCTACGATTCCCTGACATAGCCAACGGCAACTCTTGAGGGCTTGTCCGCGCCGATCCGTTTCCACGATTTCACGTCGAACGTCAACTCGGCGACGGCGCAAGTCGGCAGGTGGCTGATCTTGCTGGAAAGGTGATGGGCCAGTTCGGTCAACTCGGGGTTGTGTCCAAACAGCATCACGCACTCGACCCCATCGTCAAGCTGGCGGATCACCTCAAGCAGAACCTCCGCCTCCACTGCATACAGCCGATCATCCACCACGATGTTCTTGCGCTTGCAACCGAGTTTCCTGGCGATGATTTGAGCCGTCGCAAGCGCGCGCTTTGCGGGACTCGACAGGATCAAATCGGGCTTTGCACCCGCTTTTGCCAATCGCTCACCCACCTTCGGCGCATCGCGCTTGCCGCGATCGTTCAGCGGGCGATCCTTGTCGGCCAGTGCAGGCTCATCCCAACTCGACTTGGCGTGCCGAACGAGAAATAGCGTCTTCATGAATGTGGATGCGAACCTGGCGGAGAGGGCGGGATTCGAACCCGCGGAAGGCTATTAACCTTCGCACGCTTTCCAGGCGTGTGACTTAAACCGCTCATCCACCTCTCCGGTGGACGGCATTTTACTCCAAGGCCGCCCTCGCCCGCCCGGGAAATCGACCCGGCTGTGCTAGATTTGGCGGATACCAAGAACCGGCTGAGCCGGACCCTTCCGGCACTCATTGCCCCGCACAGCCCTGCCCCTCGGAGGTCCTCGCACATGGCAGTGCCCGCAAAGAGCCGCATCGTAATCATCGGCGGCGGCGTCATCGGCTGCAGCATCGCGTACCACCTCGCCAAGCGCGGCGAACGCGATGTCACGCTGCTCGAGCGACTGCAGCTCACGCACGGTGCGACCTGGCACGCAGCGGGTCTCGTCGGACAGCTGCGCAGCAGCAGCAACCTCACCCGCCTGATGCGCTATTCCGCAGAGCTGTATGCAAAGCTCGAAGCGGAAACCGGGCAGGAAACCGGATGGCACGGCTCCGGCAGCCTGCGTCTCGCTTCGTCGAGCGCGCGTTGGCAGGAACTGCAACGCTCGGCGACGATGGCCAAGGGCTTCGGGTTTCACGTCGAGCTCGTTTCACCGCAGCAGGCGTACGACCTGTTCCCGCTGATGGACATGGCCGGCGTGGTGGGCGCCGCGTGGATCGAGGGCGACGGTTATGTCGACCCGACCAGTCTGACCAATGCCTACGCGGCGGGCGCGCGCGCGGGTGGAGTGACGATCATCCAGAACTGTCGCGTCACGGCGCTCACCAAACGCGGCCGACGCGTGACGACGGTAACAACCGACCAGGGCGAGATCGAGACCGAATGCGTGATCAACGCGGCCGGCATGTGGGGCCGCGAGATTGCCGCAATGGTCGGCACGCGCGTGCCCGCGTGCGCGGTCGAGCACCAGTATTTCGTCACCGAGAAGACCACCAGGATTCCGGATGGCCTGCCCAGCTTGCGCGATCCCGATCACAATTTCTATGTGAAGCCCGAACCAGGCGCGTTGGCCGTCGGCGGATGGGAAACGAACACGCCGCCGTGGGGTGCCAGCGGCATCGCGAAGGACTTCGGTCCGGAGCTGCTGCAGCCGGACTTCGATCGCTTCACGCCGCTGGCTGAAGCCGCGGGCATGCGCATTCCCGCGCTGAACCAAGTCGGCATCCGGCAGATGGTCAACGGCCCGATCCCGATCACGGCGGACGGCGAGCCGATCATCGGTCTCTCGCCCGAACTTGACAACTTCTATCTGTGCTGCGGCTTCACCTCCGGCATCGCCGGATCGGGGGGCGCGGGAATGGTGATGGCCAACTGGATCGTCGATGGCGATCCGGGCATGGACCTGTGGCCGTTCGATGTGCGCCGTTTCGGCGCGCCGCACTCGGTCAAGCAGTTCATGTATGAGCGCGCGGTCGAAAGCTACGGCCGCTACTATCACGTCGCCTGGCCGACCAACGAGTCCGACGTCGGGCGCAATGCGCGCCGCAGTCCGCTGCACGCGCGGCTGCAGGAAGCGGGCGCCGTGTACGGCAACAAGTTCGGCTGGGAGCGCCCCAACTGGTTCGCGCCCAAAGGCACGCCGGCCGTCGACACGCTATCCTTCGAGCGCGGACCGTCGTTCGCCGCGATCGGCGCCGAGCACAAGGCCGTGCGCGAACGCGTCGCCTTGATGGACATGAGCTCGTTCTCTAAGTACGAAATCCGCGGCCCGGGCGCTCTGGCGCTACTTCAGAAGCTTGCCGTCAACAACCTCGATCGGCCCGTCGGAACCATCGTCTACACGCAACTGTGCAACGAGCGTGGCGGCATCGAGGCCGACGTGACGGTCACGCGACTGGCGCAGGACCGCTTCTATTTCGTCACCGGCAGCGCACTGGGCGTGCGCGACCGCTCCACCATCGAACGCCACCAATCGGCCGATGGCAGCGTGGAGATCGTCGAGCACACATCCGCCCGCGCCGTGCTGAACCTGTGCGGCCCGCGCGCGCGCGATGTACTCGCGCAATTGACCGATGCGCCGCTCGACAACGCGAGCTTTCCGTACATGAGCGCGCGGCAACTGGACCTGGCATATGCACCGGCGTTGGCACTTCGCGTGACCTATTTGGGCGAACTCGGCTACGAACTGCATGTGCCCACCGAGTACGCGCTGTATCTGTACGAAAAACTGTGGGCCGCCGGCGAGCCGCATGGCATCGCCAACGCCGGCTATCGCGCGATCAACAGCCTGCGCCTGGAAAAGCATTACCTGGTGTGGGGCTCGGACATCACGCAGGATTACAATCCGTATGAAGCGGGACTGGGCTTTTGCGTGGCCGCGGACAAGGGTGAATTCCTGGCGCGCGCGGCATTGGCCGAGGTCAAGGCAAGGGGGCCGAAGCAGAAGCTTGCGTGGTTCACCGCGCCCGCGCAGGTCAACATGTTCGGTGGCGAGATCGTTCTGTCCGGTGATCGCGTCCTGGGCCGCATCACCAGCGCGGGCTACGGTTACACGGTCGGACGCAATTTGTTCTGCGCCTACCTGGCCGCGGACGCGCCCGTGGTAGCCGAGTATGCGGTGGAAGTGATGGGCGAGCACTATCCGGCCGCGCGCCACACGCGTCCGCTGTACGATCCGGACCGCACCAGGATCCTTGCCTGAATGCTATTGCAACCAACATCCGACCATGGCCAAACAAGCACTGAGCGCTGAACTCGCCGCCCTCCTCGCCACCCGCCGCGACGGCTACGGCATGCCGCGCGACTTCTACCACAACGACGCGCTGTACCCTGCCGAGGTCGCGCAGATATGGAACCGCGGCTGGCTCTTCGCGGGGTTTGCCGTCGAAATCCCGAAGCCCGGCGACTACCTGACGCTGACGGTCGACAGTACGCCAGTGCTGGTGATGCGCGACGACCACCATGAAGTGCGCGCATTTCACAACGTGTGCCGGCACCGCGGCACGGTCCTGTGCCGCAAGGATTCCGGACACGCGCGCGCCGTCGTCTGTCCATACCACGCCTGGACCTACTCGCGGCAGGGCGATCTGATCGCGTGCCACGGCATGCAGGAGGACGTCGACAAGAGCGCGCTGGGATTGAAGCCGCTGCACGCGGAAGTCTGCACGGGATTGATCTACATCTCGCTCGCCGAAACGCCGCCTGCGTTTGCGGCATTGCGCGAACGCTTCGCGGCGGCCGCGCGGCCGCAGGGTTTCGAGCGCGCCAGAATCGCCAAGGTAGTGGACTACGACGTCGAGTCGAACTGGAAACTGGTCTGGGAAAATAACCGCGAGTGCTTTCACTGCACGCCGTGTCATCCGCAATACGTGAAGGCCAACTTCGACATCTACGAGGAAGAATTCGCCTCTGCGGCAATCAAGCAGAAGATGGCCGCGGCCGTCGCGCGCACGCAGTCGAAATGGGCGGCGCAGGGCATCGAGATCACGCTTCAGCACGGCGGATTGGCGACATTCCCCGATCCGGAGCGCAACCTCTGGTTTGCCGCTGACCGAACCGTGATGGTAGAAGGTTTCGCCTCGGAATCGATGAACGGTGAGCGCGTGTCGACGCTGATGGGCGATTATGCCGATTCGGACGTGGGCGTACTGCGGATGCGCAGCATGCCGAACTTCTGGGTGCATGGAAGCTGCGACCACGCGGTGGCCGCGCGCCTGCTGCCGGCGGGTCCTCGCACGACCAAGGTGCGCGGCTATTGGCTGGTCCACGAGGACGCCGTGGAAGGCAGGGACTACGACCTCGAAAGGATGCTGCCGTTCTGGGCGCTCACCAACGAGCAGGACTGGGAAATCTGCAAGTGGCAGCAGAAAGGCGTGGACTCGATCGGCTACGAGCCCGGGCCGCTGTCCACGCGCAAGGAGTACAACGTCGACGCCTTCATCCGCTGGTACCTGCAGCAGATGCGCGGCGACGGCGTGGCCGCGCCGCAGTTGCGCATCGCGTAGATTTTTCCGTCACTCCCGCTCATTTGGGTAACCGAGCGGGGATCCGGCGTCGTTGCATTGCCGCAGGCCCTAGATCAGCTCTTTCTGCCGCTGCGTGCAATCCACGACCGTCAGCGCGGTCATGTTGACGATGCGGCGCACCGTCGCCGACGGCGTGAGAATGTGCACAGGCTTGGCCACGCCAAGCAGGATCGGGCCGAGCGTCACCCCCGATCCTGCCGAGACCTTCATCAGATTGAACGAAATGTTGGCGGCGTCGAGCGTGGGCATGATGAGGAGGTTCGCCTCACCCTTCAAGCGGGAATTGGGAAACGCCGCCAGGCGCACATCTTCCTGGAGCGCGGCGTCGCCGTGCATCTCGCCTTCGCACTCGAGATCCGGGTCCATCATCCTGACCAGCGCAAGCACCGCCTGCATCTTCTTCGCGGTAGGATAGGTCGACGATCCGAAGCTTGAATGCGACAGGAACGCGACCTTGGGCACGATGCCGAACCGACGCATTTCCTCCGCCGCCAGCAGCGTGATCTCCGCCAGCTGCTCGGCTGTCGGATCGGCATTGACGTAGGTATCGGCGATGAAGACCGTCCGTGCGGGCAGCATCAGCGCGTTCATCGCGGCGTAAGCGCGCACGCCCTTGCGCAGGCCGATGACCTGGTCGATGTAGTGACGGTGCAGTTCGTGCGTGCCGAACGTGCCGCAAAGCATGCCGTCGGCATCGCCCTGGTGCAGCATCATTGCGCCGATCAGCGTATGGCGGCGGCGCATTTCGATCTGCGCGTAGGCCTGCGAAACGCCTCGGCGCTCGGTGAGGCGGTAGTACTCCTGCCAGTAATCCCGGTAGCGTTCATCGAACTCGGGGTTGATGATCTCGAAGTCGACACCGGGCACGATCCGCAGGCCGTAGCGCTCGATGCGCCGCGCCAGCACCGCGGGCCGACCCACCAGAATCGGCCGCGCCAGGCCCTCATCCACCACGACCTGAATTGCGCGCAGCACGCGTTCCTCTTCGCCTTCCGCGTAGACAATCCGCTTGGGATCCCTTTTCGCTCCGGCAAAGATCGGCTTCATCAGCAGGCCCGAGTGGTACACGAAGGTCGTCAGCCGCTCCTTGTACGCATCGAAATCGGCGATCGGTCGCGTGGCCACGCCGGAGTCCATCGCAGCCTTGGCCACGGCCGGCGCGATCATGACGATGAGACGCGGGTCGAACGGTTTGGGGATCAGGTATTCCGGACCGAAGTGGAGGTTCTCGATGTTGTAGGCATGCGCGACGATGTCCGACTGCTCGGCCATCGCCAGGTCGGCGATCGCGCGCACGCAGGCGAGCTTCATCGCTTCGTTGATCGTCGTGGCGCCGACGTCGAGCGCGCCGCGGAAGATGAACGGAAAGCAGAGGACGTTGTTGACCTGGTTCGGGAAATCCGAACGCCCGGTGGCAATGACGGCATCCGGTCGCGCGGCCTTGGCCACGTCCGGCATGATCTCCGGTTCCGGATTGGCCAGCGCGAGGATCAGCGGCTTGTCGGCCATCCCGGCCAGCCATTCGGGTTTCAGCACGCGTGCAGCGGAGAGCCCGAGGAAGATGTCGGCGCCCGGCAGGACCTCGACGAGCGTGCGGGCCTTCGTCGGCTGTGCATAGATGGCCTTGTGGTCGTCCATTTCCTCGGTGCGGCCGGCGTACACCACGCCCTTGATGTCTGCGACGAAGATGTTCTCGCGCCTGATGCCCAGGCCGACCAGCAGATCGAGGCACGCCAGCGCCGCGGCACCGGCCCCCGAGCAAACGAGTTTCACCTTTCCCAGATCCTTGCCGACGACGCGCAAGCCGTTGGTCACCGCCGCGCCGACGATGATCGCCGTGCCGTGCTGGTCGTCGTGGAATACCGGGATTTTCATCCGCTCCCGGCATTTCTTCTCGATGTAGAAACATTCCGGCGCCTTGATGTCCTCCAGATTGATCCCGCCGAAGGTCGGCTCGAGCGCGACGATCATGTCGACCAGCTTGTCCGGGTCGCGTTCGTTGATCTCGATGTCGAAGCAGTCGATGCCGGCGAACTTCTTGAACAGCACCGCCTTGCCTTCCATCACCGGCTTGGCGGCGAGCGGCCCGATCGGTCCTAAGCCCAGCACTGCCGTGCCGTTGGTGATCACGCCCACCAGGTTGCCGCGCGCGGTCAGCGCTGACACCTCGCGCGGATCGCGGACGATCTCGTCGCAGGCGGCCGCGACACCGGGCGTATAGGCGAGCGCCAGGTCATGCTGGTTGGTCAGCTGCTTGGTCGCCTGCAGCGCGATCTTGCCGGGCGGATATTGCCGGTGGTACTCGAGGGAAGCCTCACGGATGTTCTTGTCCGACATGGGGTCGCCGCAGGGAGGTCGCGCCCTCAGGGCGCGGGGCCGACCATCATAGACGATTGCCCTCGCCCCTTCACGGCGCATCGGTTGACGCACTGCGGCAAGGGTTCGGCGCGGTCGACCCAAAGGATATAATCCGGGATTGCCGTGTTTCCGCGCGCGGGTTCTGCCCGCCACTCAAGACACCCCTCATGAATCCCCTTTCGCTCTTCTGGATGACCGCGTTTGTCCTCGCCCTGGGCGTACTGGCCGCCCTTGTCTGGCCGCTGATGAGACAGCGCCGGAGCGAAGCCCCCGGGGACGAGGACGCCGCCACCGCCATATTTCGTGACCACAAGCGCCAGCTGGACGCCGAATTTGCCGCCGGAACGTTGAGTGTGGCCGAGCGCGATGCGGCGCAGGCCGAGCTCGTCGCGCGCTTCGGCACCGAGCTGGACCGCGAGCCTGTGGTCGCTGCCAGGATGTCCGATCGCCCGCGCTGGATCGCCGCCATCGTCCTCGTGGCCGTGGTGCCGGCCGCGGCGGGGCTGATCTACGTGCTGCTGGGAAACCCGGCGGCAGTCAACGCGCCGGCCGCATCTGCGGCACCTGCCGGACACGGTCAAGGGGAGGCGACCGATCCGCAAATTGTCGCAATGATCGATCGCCTGGCGGAAAAAATGAAAGCGAGCCCGGATGATCCCAATGGCTGGGTCCTGCTCGGACGCTCGTATCTCAAGCTGGGGCGATATGACGAGTCGGCAGCAGCATTCGCGGAGGCCGCCAAGCGGATGCCGGGTAATGCAGCGCTGCTGGCGGACCAGGCCGAAGCCATCGCCATGGGTCAAGGACGCCGCCTCGCCGGTCGCCCCGCCGAACTGCTGAAGCGCGCGCTGCAAATTGATCCCAACGACCCGAAGACGATCGCGATGTCCGCAGCCACGGCGGCCGAACGAGGCGATATCGATGGAGCGATTCTGCACTACCAGCATCTCAAGTCGCTCGTTCCCGCCGACAGCGAGGACGCCCAACAGTTGACCCAGGTGCTGACGGAACTCGACGCTGCCCGCAACGGCGGCAAGGGCACTCCGGCGCCCGCTGCGGTGTCCGCATCGGCGGCAACGACGTTGCCGGCAGCCCCGCCTGCCTCGGCGACGGTCGCCAAGCCCAGTGCGGCGGCGCCAGCGAATGCGCCGGGCGCCGGAATATCGGGCCGCGTGGAAATCGACCCCAAGCTCGCGGCAAAGGTTGCGGCGGCGGACACGCTGTTCATCTACGCGCGCAATGCGGAAGGGTCGCGCATGCCGTTGGCCATACTGCGGGGAACAGCCGCCGAATTGCCCAAGTCGTTCGCGCTGACCGACGCGATGGCAATGACCGCTGCACAGACCATATCACTGGCCAAGTCGATCGTCGTCGAGGCGCGCATTTCGAAGGCGGGCAATGCGATGGCGCAATCCGGCGACTTGCGCGGCACCTCCTTGCCGATTGCGCCCGGCGCAGCCGACGTGCGCATCGTCATCGACCAGGTCGTTCCCTGACGTCGCTGCTTGTTGGTTCGTGGCAGGGACTTCGGGAACATGTCGACTCGACTCTCGCAAGAGCGCCGACTGGAGCAGGTCGCGGCGCCTTGCGCTATAGGAATCGATACAGAGCGTAGTACAAGGCACTGACGCGGCTGGACAGCAGTCGGCGGCGCGCCATTTCGACCAGCCGCCAGCGATCGAGCCGCTTCGTATAGGGCCCGATCTGCGATTCGGTGCCCACGATCGGATGCTCGTCGACGACCGCCGGCCGCAACACCGCTATCCGCGGTCTCGCGGCCGCCGCCGAGCCGCCGACAAAGTGGTCGATCGGAGTGCTCACCCGAATGGGCGGGCCCCGAAACAGCCGACGGACATAGGCGCGCGTCACTGCATAACCCCAGGTGTTATAGATGGCGCCGACCGGCGCATGCGCCCAGAACCGGCCAATTCGCGTCCGGCGCCGCGCCGACAGGTTCTTCGACGACGTGCCCAGATAGACAAAATCGAAAGTGGTCGGTGGTTCCAACGCCGCAATGGCGTCAGGGAAGTCCGCGGCAAGCGTCAGGTCGTCCTCGATCACGATGCACGATTCCGCGTGGTCGCTCTCGAGCAATCGGTTCCAGGCCGACAGATGAGAGAGCCAGCACCCCACCTCGGCACCACTCAGGCTCTCCAGGTCGAACGAGAAATTCGGGAAATGCGCGTCGACCCACGCTGTGATTTCCCCCTCCGATCGCGCTCGCATGTCGACGCCGACGCGTTCGAAGGGCACGCCCAATGCGTCAAGTTGCAACGTCATGAGATCGCGCCGCTCGCTGGCGGAATCCAGATTGACCAGGATCAACAATCGGGCCCCCACTGTCCTGCAGCCGGTCGAAAGCCCATTGCCGGGCGCCGTCGACTCGGTCCGTGCAACATTCCGGAAATGTGACAGGTATACATTGCGGCGCCGTTACCATGCCGCGCGACGAATATGACAATCCGCGCCTTCGGCGTGAGGCTGTCGTATTGTTGGCGGCCGCATCCGGCGGGGCTTCCGGCGGGAACGAGGGGAACGGTCGATTGTGACACCGAGGTTACCGGACATCCGGTATAACTTCACGGCGTGCGGTCTCCGCGGCGCAGGAAAATATATCCGCGCCGGGTGGGCCACGGCGCCGACTGCGGACGTAGTCTCGGCATTTGCACGTTCGGGAAGTAAACTGCTGCGGGGAATCTGCACTCCGACACAGGATCAATCTGTACGCGGGCGCCGGTTGCTCAAGCCAATGCCAAGGCTTCGGGCAGGCTGCCAGGCACGTCGATCATTCAGCAGGCACGCAATGGGGAGCGTTACATGAAGGAAACGTATCAGAAGAAGATTGACCTGGGACGCTGCGGTGCGGTCACGCTGCACGTCGGCAAGGGTGGCAAGCGCCTGTTGCTGGAATTCGAGACCGAGCCCGAGGGATTGGACAAGACCGGACTCAACAGTTTCATCGAAGCCTTGAAGAAGGTCAGGGAACGGATGGAACGATAGCCGCGCACGCTGCAGACCACTCCGGCCGGGGTCGTTGCAGCCGCCGTGCGGAGGAAGGGAAGGCGTGGTCGGGAGCGCCCCGCGCGTGACCGCTCCGGACGGACTGCGCAAAAAAAACCCCACGCCGATCGGTGTCCGCAGGACGCGTGAGATGGATTGCCGATGGCCCGGCGCGGCGGCCGTATTGCCGCCGGGCCAGGCGCTGACACATCGTCGTAACCTCGGCGTCATATCGTGACGGGAGTGCCGAAGCCGCGCTTTGGCGGCCGCAAATCCCTCACGTGGAGTCCCGATGAATTATCCGATCCGCATTGCCGCGCTCGCGGCGGTTGCGCTCTTCGCGGTGCCCGCCTTCGCCGCCGCGATCTTCCCGATCGACCGCGCCCACTTCCTCGCGGGAAGCCGGTTCGACTTCAAGGTCGAGTTCGACAGGATCGTGCCCGAGCAGGCGATCAGGATCACGATCGACGGCGTCGACGTCGCCACGGCGTGGGGCAAGAAGCCGCAATATGTGGCCAACGAGGACGGCAGCAACGCGTCATCGGTGCTCGTCCGCGATGTCGTTGTGCCCGCCCCGGGCAAATACCTGGTGGCGGCGAGCGACGGCCTGACGACGCAGAAGGTCGTCTGGGACGTCTACGCTACCGGTCCGCGCAGGGCCAAGAACGTGATCCTGTTCATCGGCGACGGCATGTCGGTGGCCAACCGGACTGCGGCGCGCATTCTGTCCAAGGGCATCAAGGAGGGCAAATACTACGGCCAGCTTGCCTTCGATGACATGCCGCACATGGCATTGCTGGGGACATCGGGCGTCGATTCGATCATCACCGACAGCGCCAACTCGATGAGCGCCTACACCACGGGACACAAGTCGAGCGTGAATGCGCTGGGCGTCTACGTCTCCCGCGCCAAGGACAACCTCGCGCACCCGAAGGTCGAAACGATCACCGAGCTCGTCAAACGCCGGACGAAGATGGCCGTCGGCATCGTTTCCGACGCCGAAGTCGAGGATGCGACGCCAGCCGGGATGGTCGCGCATACGCGTCGACGGGCCGACAAGGACATCATCACCGAGCAGTTGTTCCTGTCGCGCGCCGATGTGATCATGGGCGGCGGGTCTGCGTATTTCCTGCCGCAGAAGACACCGGGATCCAAGCGCAAGGACGACAACGACTTCGTCGACCTCTTTGCCCGCGACGGCTTCCGCATCGCCACGACGGACGCCGAGATGAAGGCAGCCGCGGCGAATCCGGCGACCACGAGGCTGCTCGGACTGTTCCACCCGGACAACATGGATGGCGCACTTGACCGTCGCTTTCTCAAGAAGGGAACGGTGGACAAATTCCCGAATCAGCCGGACGTCGCCGACATGACCCGCGCGGCTATCGAAATCCTCTCGCGCAACAAGGACGGTTTTGTGCTGATGGTGGAGGCCGGCCTGATCGACAAATACAACCACCCGCTCGACTGGGAACGCAGCGTCTACGACACGATCATGTTGTCCAATGCCGTACAGGTCGCCAAGGATTGGGCGAATGGTCGCAACGACACACTGATCATCGTCACGCCGGACCACACGCACGGCGTGTCGGTCGTCGGTACGGTCGACGACGCGAAGCCGGGTCCGGAAATGCGCGACAAGGTCGGTGTGTATTCCGAAGCGGGGTTTCCGAATTATCCGGAGCCGGACCAGGACGGCTATCCCCCTTCGGTGGACGTCTCGCGCCGGCTAGCGATGTTCTACGGCAATTTCCCCGACTACTACGAGACGTTCAGGCCAAAGCTCGACGGACCCAACGTTCCGGCGGTGAGCAAGGACAAGTTGTACGTCGCGAACGAGCAGTACAAAGACGTACCCGGCGCGATGCTGCGCACCGGCAACCTGCCGCGCAGCGCGGACACGGGCACGCATACCGCGGACGACGCGCTGTTGACCGCGGCCGGACCGGGGTCCGAGGAATTCCACGGCTTCATGGAAAACGTCGAAGTGTTCCGCGTAATGGTCGACGCGCTGGGGCTCGGTCCGCAGCCGGCCAAGGTGGTCGGCAAGCCGGCTAAGGCCAAGGTTCCGGCCGCGCAGTGATCCGTTCATTCGACTTGCGGCGACGGGCCTGGCTGCGAGCGGCGTCGGGGCTGCTGGGTTCCGCAACCGCAGGACTTCGGCTGCCCGCCTTCGCGGACGCCACGAGCGCCCTCGCATTCAACGAGATCTACCGCAGCGAGGGCGTGCTGGGACTCGAGTTGTCGGCCAAGTCGAAAGCGCTTTCCGGCAAGCCGGTGCGCATGCTGGGCTACATGGCGCCGCCGCTGAAGCCGGATGTGCGCTTCTTCGTCCTGACCCGCGCACCGGTTGCGCTGTGCCCGTTCTGCAACTCGGACGCCGACTGGCCGAGCGATATCGTTGTCGTGTACCCGCGGGAGCGCAGCGGCTGGGCGCAGGACGGCCTGCCCGTCGCCGTGACCGGCACGCTTGAACTGGGATCCAGCGTCGACCGGGAAACGGGCTTCGTCAGCCTGGTCCGCGTTGCCGATGCCGTCGTCGTCACGCTGAAATGACGTTGGCGGTGGCCGCGGCAGCGCGCGCCGCTCCGCAAGTGGGCGCAAGCAGCCGCGGATTGGCGCTTGCGCTTCGCGACGTCCGGGTCACGTTCGCGGAATCGGGTCGCAACCCGCGCCTCGTGCTCGACCTTCCGGTGCTGGATATTGCCGGAGGCCGGCAGGTGGCGATCTGCGGACCGTCGGGCTCCGGCAAGACGACACTGCTGCAGGTCCTCGCCGGGATCGAACTCCCGCAAGTCGGGACGGTCCGCTGGGGCGCGGTCGATGTCGCGGCGCTGTCGCCGCGCGCAGCCGACGGGTGGCGCCGCGCGACGCTGGGACTCGTGTTCCAGCAATTCCATCTGTTTCCCGGTTTATCGGCGGTGGACAATGTCCTGTTGCCGCTGCGCTTCGACCGTTTTGCCATCACCAGCGAAAACCGCGCCCGTGCAGGTGAACTGCTCGACCGCGTAGGCGTGCGCGCCGGCGCGCGTGTCGAGCGACTGTCGCGGGGCGAGATGCAGCGGGTCGCAGTCGCGCGCGCATTGGTGAAGGCACCTGCCATCGTATTGGCCGACGAACCGACCGCGAGCCTCGACCGCGCTACCGCAGGCCGGGTGGCCGACCTCCTCTGTCGCCTGTGTCGCGAGGAGCGCGCCACGTTCGTCGCGGTGACGCACGACGCGGTTCTTGCCGAGCGGCTCGACCGGCAATTCACGTTGACGGAGCAAGGCCTGTCGGGTCCGGTACGCGCCTACGTGCCAACGTCGTGAATCCCCTGCCACTCGTTGCAGCCGAAATGCGCCGGAATCCGCTCGGATGCGCGGCCGTCGTCGCGTTGATCGCGGTGGCGACCGCGTTCGGCGTTGTCGTCAGCGCACAGGAGCGGGCGCTGCGCGCCGCAAGTACGCACGCAGCGGCACGCTTCGACCTCATCGTTGGCACCGCGGGCAGCCCCACGCAACTCGTGCTGACAACGGTCTTCCTGCAACCCGCGCCGCTCGACCTGCTGCCGGCCGGGACGATGCGCAAACTGGCCGACGAGTCCGGTGTCGCGGCGCTGGCGCCGGTCGCCGTCGCCGACTCATACCGTGGTTACGTCATCGTCGGCACCACCGCGGCGTTCGCCGGAGCACCCGGCCTCCTGGAGGGGCGGATGTTTGCGCGCCACAATGAAGCGGTAGCTGGCGCGGAGGTGGTGCTGCCTCTGGGAGAGACGCTTCGTCCAGCGCACGGCAGCCCGGCGGAAAACGTCCTGGAAGCGCATGAACACGCGTATGGCGTGACGATCGTCGGCCGGTTGCGGCCGAGCGGTACACCGTGGGACCGTGCCCTCGTGGTGCCGGTCGAGGCCG
>Ga0209048_10002610_pt1 | contig 17821 bp, 16 predicted proteins | sample FrelakmetCRP12CR_FD_187146 | JGI IMG/M metagenome (GOLD analysis project Ga0209048, IMG submission 187146) | Freshwater lake sediment microbial communities from the University of Notre Dame, USA, for methane emissions studies - CRP12 CR (SPAdes)... | ecosystem: Environmental > Aquatic >... | reverse complement strand
GTCGATGACGCCTTGACCGCGGAGCCCGCCCCCTCACCGGGACTGACGGGGCGGGCTAGGGTCGGCTGCGAAACCATCCTTTCGCGAGTGGGAGTGCAGCCATGGGCTTTCTCGACGATCTCAAGCGCGGTGCCGACAACCTGGCCAGCAAGGTCAACACGAGCGTCTCGGGCACGCCGGGTGCGCCGAGCGCCAAGCAGGCCGACCCGCTGCTGCGCGATCTCGGCGCCTTGACCTACCTCGACCAGACCGGCCGGCTCACCGAAGCCAACCAGGCCGACGTCGAGCGCGTCCTGGGCGAGTTGCAGGCGCTCGAGCAGCAGGGTGTGGTTCTCGATCTGGCGTTGCGCAGCGCGGCGCCGCCCCCTCCCGGTGCTGCTGTGCCCCCTCCCCCCGGTGGGGCGGTGCCGCCGCCTCCCGGCGGTGCCGTCACCCCGCCCCCGCCTCCGGGTGGTGCGGTCGCTCCGCCGCCGGCCCCGGGTGCCGTGAGCACGCCGCCGCCTCCCGCTCCAGCCGCTCCGGTCGTGCCCCCGCCTGCGCCGGGAGGTGTGGTCGCCCCGCCTCCCGCTCCCGCGGCCCCGGTCGTGCCGCCGCCGGCTCCGGCCGCTCCGGTCGCGCCACCTCCCGCCCCGACGCCGCCGCCGGCTCCAGCCGCTCCGGTGGTGCCGCCGCCGGCACCGGGCACGATCGCACCGCCCCCACCGCCGGGTACGGTCGCGCCGCCCCCGGCCGGGCCGGCCGAGGACGAGTCGGCGACCGGCGCCTAGTTGGTCGCTCGCACGACGGCCGGGCTCACGGCGGTGGGCTCGGCCACGACCTCGCCCTGTGCGGCGAGTGACCGCCATGCCAGCGCCGACGCGACCACGGCGGCCAAACCGCCGAGTCCGAGGGCCCACCGGGGCCCGAGCGCTTCGCCCACCCACCCTACGATCGGGCCGCCGACCGGGGTGCTGCCCAGGAACGCCACCCCGTAGAGGGCGATCACCCGTCCACGCATGTGGGGCGTGGCTGTGAGCTGCAGGGTGGAGTTGCCGAGGGCGATGAAGGCGATGCTCGCCGCGCCCATCAGCGGCAGCACAGCCAGCGTCGCGGCGTACGTGGGCATCAGTGCGACCACGATCACGAGCGCTCCGAACGCCAGGCCCGCGAGACCGACCCGGCGGTGCGACGGCGTGGCCCGACTGGCGAAGCCCAGCCCGCCGACCACCGCGCCCAGGCTCATGGCTGAGGCCATGAGCCCGTACCCCGCGGCGCCGACGCCGAAGGTGAAGCGGGCCAACAGCGGCAGGGTCACCTGGAACTCGTAGGCGAGCGTGCCGACGACGGCCATGAGGAGCAGTGGCGTGCGCAGCGCCGGTGTCGACCAGACGTACCGGAACCCGGCCCGCAGCTGGCCCTTGGCCCGGGCCACGGGCTCGGTGCGCACGAGCTCGTCGGGTCGCATCCCGACCAGGGCGATGATGGCCGCGAGGTAGCTGGCCGCGTTCACGAGGAAGCAGGTGCCCAGGCCGACGGTGGCGATCAGGACGCCGCCGATGGCCGGTCCGACCAGGCGGCCGGTGTTCATGACGGTGCTGTTGAGGCTCACCGCGTTGGTGAGCCGCTCGGGGCCGACCATCTCGAACACAAAGGTCTGCCGGGCCGGCATGTCGAAGGCGCTCACCGTGCCCAGTGCACCGGCCAGGACGAACACCATCCACAGCTGGACCGTGCCGGTGGCGGTGAGGACGCCGAGCGTGAGGGCCAGGATGGCCGCCAAGGCCTGCGTGAGCACCAGGAACCGGCGCTTGTCGACCCGATCGGCGACCACGCCGGCCCAGGGGCCGAGGAGCAGCATGGGCAGGAACTGACAGGCCACCACCAGCCCCAGCGCGACGCCGCTGTTCGTGAGCTTGAGCACCAGCCAGGCCTGCGCCACCGACTGCATCCAGGTGCCCGACACCGAGATGATCTGACCGACGAAGAAGCGTCGGTAGTTGCGGGACTCGAGGGCCCGGAAGGTGTCGCGCCAGGCGCGCTGGACCCGCGTCACGGCTCGGTCTCCAGCAGGCGTTCGAGCACGGGCAGGGCGTCGGTCAGACGGTGGATGTCGGCGGGGCTCAGCCGGGCGAGGCGCTGGGCCAGCCAGGCATCGCGGGCGCTGCGGATGCGGTCGAGTTCGCGGTTCCCGGCCGCGGTCACCTGGACCCGGGTCACCCTTCGGTCGCTCTCGTGAGGTACCCGCTCCACGAGGCCAGCGCCTTCGAGCGCGGTGACGACGCGGGTGGTGGTGGGTGGCTGCACCTGTTCGAGGTTCGCGAGCTCGCCGAGGGTGACGGGCCCCTCCCGTTCGATCACCGCGAGCGCCGACAGCTGTGAACTGGTGACGCCGGCCTGGATCTCCTGGCGCAGCCGTCGCGCCGTGCGCAGCAGGGCCAGGCGCAGCCGGGTGACGGTCTCGGCATCGGTGTGCGACGGGGAGGCGGTGGGGCGACCGCTTCGACGGTTCATCAGTAGGTCCAATCCATTAGCTACGCTAAGTATTCCCCGTGGGAAACTGTTTCGCAACGCTAACGAGCGTGTTTTCCGCGAGACTGCGCTTCGTGGGCCCGCCGGTACGAGTTCTGAGCACCCTTGGTGACGCCGAGTCGCTCGGCCTTCCGGCCGACCTGCGGGCGGCGGTCGAGGTCACGGTGGTGCCCATGAAGGCGCCGCTTCCCGACGGGGTCGAGGGGGACGTCCTGGTCACGGTTCCGACGGCGGCGGGACATCACCTACCCGAAGCATTCCGGAGGGGGGTGCGATGGGTGCACGTCACCGGCACGGGCATCGACGGCGTCCCCCTCGGCGGCTTCGGTGCCGAGGTCGCGCTCACCAACTCGCGCGGTGCGAGTGCCGTTCCCATCTCCGAGTGGGTGCTGGCGATGATGCTCGCCTTCGAGAAGCAGCTGCCCGAGACGTGGTTGCGGGAGCCGCCGGTGGCGTGGCACCAGGTGCCGGGCCTCGGCACCCTCGCCGGACGCCGCTTGGCGCTCATCGGGCTGGGCGGCATCGGCCTGGCGACCGCCCGGAGAGCCTTGGCGTTCGACATGGAGGTGCGGGCCCTTCGCAACTCCGGCGCGGCCAGCCCGCACCCCGAGGTCGATCTGGCCCGTTCGCTCGGCGAGTTGCTGCCCGACGCCGATCACGTCGTGGTGGCGGCACCGCTGACCGCCGAGACCTACCACCTGCTCGGCGTCGAGGCTTTCGCCCTCATGAAGCCGGGCGTGCACCTGGTGAACATCGCCCGGGGCGGGATCGTCGACACTGACGCGCTGCACGAGGCCCTCGACAACGGCACCGTGGCGATGGCGTCGCTCGACGCGGTCGACCCCGAGCCCGTGCCGGCGGGGCACTGGCTCTACACCCACCCGCTGGTGCGTCTCAGCTCGCACATCTCGTGGAGCTCACCCGAGGCCTTCCCCGACATCCTGGCGGCCTTCACCCGGAACCTTCGCAGATTCGTGGCCGGCGAGCCCTTGGAGTCGGTTGTCGACCCGGCGCAGGGGTACTGACGTGCGACAGGCGCCGACGTGATCGTCGATCCCGCCGACGAGACCGCACACCCCCCCGGGCCCGAACTGCTCTGGAGCGAGTCGTGGTACTTCGACTTCGCCTCCCCCGACGCCGGTCTCGGTGGTTACGTACGGGTGGGGCACTACCCCAATCTGGGTGTCGTCTGGTACTGGGCATGCCTGGTGGGCCGGGGACGGCCCCTGGTCACCGTCGTCGATCACACCGTGGCCCCGCCACGTTCGGGATCGCTCGAGTTGCGCGGTCCCGGCCTGTGGGCCGACCACAACATCGAGGAGCCGCTCGGGCGCTGGAGCCTGGGACTAGAGGCCTTCGGTGTGGCGCTCGACGACCCGGCGGACGCGTACCGAGGGCTGCTCGGCGATCGCACCGCCCTGGGCCTCGATCTCGAGTGGGAGACCGCGGGCGAGCCCTACGCCTGGCCCGCGGGTCTCGATCGCTACGAGATCCCCTGCCGGGTGCACGGCGAGATCCTGGTCGGTGACGAGCGACTCGAGCTCGACGGGGTGGGCCAGCGCGACCACTCCTGGGGAGTGCGCGACTGGTGGGCGACCGGGTGGTGCTGGACGGCGTTCCACCTCGACGACGGCACCCGGCTGCACGCCGTGGTGCCCGACGGACTTCCCATCGCGCTGGGCTACCTGCAGGAGCCCGGTCGGCCGGTGCGCGACAACCAGAGCGGAGCCGTCGCGGTCGACCTCGGGCTCGACGGCATCCCGCTGCGGGCCCGCCTCGATATCGACGCCATGTCGGTCGCGGTCGAGCCGGTCGCGTGGGCCCCGGTGCTGCTCACCGGCCCCGACGGGCGCGAATCCCGCTTCCCCCGGGCCTTGGCCCGATGCACCGTCACCGGCCCGTCCGGAGCGGGCGGCACGCTCGATGCCGGGCCCCGTCGCGGGGTCGGGTGGATCGAGTTCAACCAGCCACCGGTCTGACCCGCGGCACTGGGGCTGCCTCGCTTCGGGCAGGTCTCGTCGGTAGGCTTGTCCGAATGCGCACTACCCCCGCTCCTGTCCTCGCGCTGCTCGACCTGAAGCAGATCATCCACGATTTCGGCACCTGGGCCACCGTGGCGGTGGTGGCAATCATCTTCGCCGAGACCGGCCTGCTGATCGGCTTCTTCCTCCCGGGCGACTCGCTGCTGTTCACCGCGGGCCTGCTGTCGGGTACCGGCATCCTGCCCCCGCTACCGGTCCTCGCCCTGCTGGTGTGGACCGCGGCCGTCGCGGGCGACCAGGTCGGCTACCTCATCGGCCGCCGGGTCGGCCCCTCGATCTTCAACCGCCCCAACTCCCGGTTCTTCAAACAGGAGTACGTCGAACGGTCGCAGAAGTTCTTCGAACGGCACGGCTCGAAGACCATCGTTCTGGCCCGGTTCGTACCCATCGTGCGCACCTTCGCTCCGGTGCTCGCCGGCGTCAGCAAGATGCACTACCGCACGTTCGTGTTCTTCAACGTCATCGGCGGTTTCCTCTGGGCGGTCGGCATCACCACGCTCGGGTGGGCCCTCGGCAACCGCTATCCGGCGATCGGGGACAACCTCGACTACGCCATCGTGGTCATCGTCCTGCTCTCACTCATCCCGGTGGCTTGGGAGTACCGCAAGCACCGCCGCGAGCGTGCGCTCGCCGCGACCCCTGCCGAGACGGCCACGGCCGACGAGATCGTCTGATCCACCGCGGCGCGGCTCGCGCCGCCCAGCGAGGAAGCCTGACGAATCCCGGGGCGCGATCATCCGCTCGCCTGGGCGGGTCCGTATTTGGCACTAAACAGCCAACCGGACTCCACCAGGAGGATGATCATGAAGAGACCACTCGTGGCCGGGCTCGCCCTGGCCATCGCGCTCGCCATCGTGCCCGCCACGGGCGCGGGCGCCCAGACCCCGAGCAGCTCGAAGGTGTACGTCACCCACGGCCTCCCGCTCGACAACGCCGGCACCAAAGTGGATGTGTTCGTCGGCGCCGCCGGCTCCGCGCCCAACCCCGACGGGAGCATCGCCGCCGGCAACCTGATCAACGACTTCCTCTTCGGTCAGACCGCCGGCCCGCTCGATCTCCCGGCGGCCAACTACACCGTGTACCTCGCCAAGCCCACGGCCAACGACGACGGGAAGCTGACCCCCGACGAGGTCATCTACGCCCAGGATCTCGCCGTTCCGGCGGGGAAGAACCTGTCGGCGGTGGCCAGCCTCACCGCCGGTGGCGCGCCCACGGTCGCCGTGTTCGTCAACGACGTCTCGAAGGTCCGCCCGTGGGAGGGGCGGCTGTCGGTGCGCCATGCGGCGGCCGCTCCTGCGGTGAACGTCGAGGCCGGCATCTTCCCCTGGGCCCGCCTGTTCCCCTTCCTGAAGGCCACCATCGGCCCGGCCGCCAACGGCCAGCAGGGTGACACCACGCTCTGGGCGGGCCGCTACGACATCGATGTGAAGGTCGCATCGAGCGGGGCCAAGGTCCTCGGCGCCGAGAAGTTCGCCGTCGACGCTCGCACCCTCACCAATGTGTACGCAGTGGGCGTCCCCGGTCAGAGCCTCCAGTTCGTGGTGCAGAAGATCAGGCTCTGATCCGACCCGACCGATCCCTGGCATCGCGGCCGTCCTCTCGGACAGAAGGGCCCCGGCACCGCCGGGGCCCTTCTCGCGTGCGCAGATGAGGTCGCCTACGGGAACTTCTGGCCCACCAGCTTGCGGTTCTTGAACTTGGCCCGAACGTAGTCGCGGTTCATGAGCGCGATGAAGTCGATCGGGATCTCCTTCGGACACGCTTCCTGGCACTCGCCGTAGTTGGTGCACGAGCCGAAGAACATCTCCATGGTCTCGACCATGTCCTCGGTGCGGGCCCAGCGCTCGGCCTGACCCTGGGGCAACAGGTTCAGGTGCGAGAGCTTGGCCGACGTGAACAGCTGGCCGGCGCTGTTGGGACAGGCCGCCACACAGGCACCGCAGCCGATGCACTGGGCGGCGTCCATAGCCGTATCCGCGGCGGTCTTCGGGATCGGGATGGCGTTGGCGTCCTGGGCCGCGCCCGTGTCGGCGCTGATGTAACCACCCGCCTCGATGATCGCGTCGAGCGGGCTGCGGTCGACGATGAGGTCCTTGATGACCGGGAACGCGGCCGCCCGCCACGGCTCGATGGTGACGGTGTCGCCGTCGGAGAACTTGCGCATGTGCAGCTGGCATGTCGCGGTGCCCCGCTGGGGACCGTGGGCCTGACCGTTGATCATGAGCCCGCAGGTGCCGCAGATGCCCTCGCGGCAGTCGCTGTCGAACACGATGGGCTCGCTGCCGCTCTCGATGAGCCGCTCGTTGACGAGGTCGAGCATCTCGAGGAACGACATCTCGTCCTTGACGTCGTTGGCTTCGTAGGTCTCGAAGCGGCCGGCCGCGGCGGGGCCGTCCTGACGCCAGACCTTGAGGGTGAGGTTCACTTGTAGCTCCTCTGGGTGAGCTTGACGTACTCGAAGTTCAGCGGCTCCTTCACGAGCTGCTGGGGCGCGTCCCCGCCCTGCCACTGCCAGGCGCCGACGAAGGCGAAGTCCTCGTCGTTGCGCTTCGCCTCGCCCTCCTCGGTCTGGTGCTCGACGCGGAAGTGACCGCCGCAGGACTCCTCACGTTGCAGCGCGTCGCGGCACATGAGCTCGCCCAACTCCATGAAGTCGTCGACCCGGGCGACCTTCTCCAGCGACTGGTTGATGCCGTCAGGACTGCCGAGCACGCGGACGTTCTTGCGGAACTCCTCGCGCAGCGCCGGGATCTCGGAGATGGCCTTCTCGAGCCCGGTGCGGTCGCGGGCCATCCCGCAGTAGTCCCAGACGAGCTTGCCCAGCTCGCGGTGGTAGTACTCGGGTGACTTGGTGCCGCCGACGGACAGCCAGCGCTTCACCTCGCCGCGCACCTCGTCCTCGGCCTGGCGGAACACGGGATCGTCGGTGCTGACCGGCGGCGTGCCGAGCAGGCCCGACAGGTAGTCGCCCACGGTGTACGGCGCGACGAAGTAGCCGTCGGCCAGGCCCTGCATGAGGGCGCTGGCGCCGAGGCGGTTGGCGCCGTGGTCGGAGAAGTTGGCCTCGCCCAGCGCGTACAGGCCGGGGACCGTGGTCATCAGGTTGTAGTCGACCCACAGCCCGCCCATCGTGTAGTGGCTGGCCGGGTAGATGCGCATGGGCATCTGGTAGGGGTTCTCGTCGGTGATGCGCTCGTACATGTCGAAGAGGTTCCCGTAGCGCTCGCGCACCACGTTCTCCCCGAGGCGGCCGATCGCGTCGGCGAAATCGAGGTAGACGCCGTTCTTGAGCGGACCGACGCCCCGACCTTCGTCGACGACGGTCTTCGCGTTGCGCGAGGCCACGTCGCGGGGCACGAGGTTGCCGAAGGCGGGGTACTTGCGCTCGAGGTAGTAGTCGCGCTCGTCCTCTGGGATCTGGCTGGCCGGCCGGTTCTCGTCGAGGCTCTTCGGCACCCAGATGCGGCCGTCGTTGCGCAGCGACTCCGACATAAGCGTGAGCTTCGACTGGAACTCGTCGCTGGCCGGGATGCACGTCGGGTGGATCTGCGTGTAGCAGGGGTTGGCGAGCAGCGCACCCTTCTTGTGGGCCCGCCAGATGGCCGTGGTGTTGCAGTTCATGGCGTTCGTGGACAGGTAGAACGCATTGCCGTAACCGCCGGTGCAGAGCAGCACCGCGTGTGCCGAGTGCGACGTGATCTCACCGGTGGAGAGGTCGCGGGTGACGATGCCGCAGGCGACGCCGTCCTTCACGACCACGTCGAGCATCTCGGTCTTGGTGTGCAGGCGAACCCGGCCGAGCGACACCTGTTGCATGAGGGCCTGGTAGGCACCGAGGAGCAACTGCTGGCCGGTCTGCCCCCGAGCGTAGAAGGTGCGGCTGACCTGCGCCCCGCCGAAGGAGCGGTTGTCGAGCATGCCGCCGTACTCGCGAGCGAAGGGCACGCCCTGGGCCACGCACTGGTCGATGATGTCCACGCTGACCTGGGCCAAGCGGTACACGTTCGACTCACGGGAGCGGAAGTCGCCGCCCTTGACCGTGTCGTAGAACAGGCGGAAGACGCTGTCGCCGTCGTTCTTGTAGTTCTTCGCCGCGTTGATGCCACCCTGGGCGGCGATGCTGTGGGCCCGGCGGGGCGAGTCGTGGAAGGTGAAGGCCTTCACGTTGTAGCCGAGCTCGGCCAGCGAGGCGGCGGCCGACGCGCCGGCCAGACCGGTGCCGACCACGATGATGTCGAACTTGCGCTTGTTCGCCGCGTTCACCAGCTTCATCGAGAACCGGTGGTTGTCCCACCGGTCTTCGATGGGCCCGGGAGGCGTCTTCGCGTCGAGGGTGATGTCGCTCATCGGTGCGGTTGTCCTCCTGTGCTCAGCTGACGCTCACGACGCCGGCGAGCACCATGATCGGGAAGCTGATGTTGACCCCGGCGACGAGGATGGCGAACCCCGCGGCGAAGCCCTTGCGGACGGGATTGTGGCGGGGGCTGAACTTGGGGCTCATCGAGCCGAGGCTCTGGAAGATGCTCCAGGCGCCGTGGTACAGGTGCACGCCGAGGGCCAGGTTGGCGAGGATGTACACGATCGCAACCGGCCAGCGCTCGAAGCTGGCGACCAGGTTCTGATACGCCTCGCCCCGCACGAAGGTGGCGCCACCTGCGCCCCAGGTGAGATCCATCAGGTGGTAGACGAGGAACAGCGCGACGATGATGCCGGTCCAGCGCATCGTGCGGGCCGCCCAGTTGGCCGCGACGTAGTCGCGGGGCGACTGGTAGTTCACCGGGCGGGCCTTCCGGTTCATCACCGTGAGGCTGTAGGCGGCGTGGATGTGCAGGGCGAAGAACACGATCAGCCCGATGCGCAGCATCCACAGCGCCACGGTGCGGGGCACGATCGGCACCAGCAGCTCACGCAGGAACTCGGCGTAGTGATTGAAGTCGACCGGGCCCAGGTACATCTTCAGGTTGCCGACCATGTGGAAGAAGACGAACCCCATGAGGGCGATGCCCGTGATCGCCATCACCCACTTCTTGCCCACGGCGCTCTGGTAGAGGCCGAGCACGGGGAGCTTTGCTCGTCGGGGTGCCTTGCGGGTGGGCCGGACGGTGATGTCCGGCGTCAGCTCGGGCGCTTCCTGCGTTGCGGTCAACGGGGCCTCCGGGTGTGCCGGTGACGGGCTCGGGGATCGGCGAGTAGCCGGTCGCACGCGAGCTACAGCTCACGCACGGCCGTCGATCACGCTACCCATGACGGGTCGTCAGAGGCGAACCGGCGGCGCCCGATGGCCGGTCGCGGGCTCGGGCGCGTGGTGGTCGTGGGCGCCCACCGCGATCCGTGTGGCGTAGCGGTTCGAGGCCCAGCCGGGTGCCGACGCGCCGGGACCCGGCCCGATCAGTTCAAGGTCGAGGGTGAGGGTGCCCTCGACCTCGGGGATGTCGATCGCCACGGTGCCGACCCGAACGCACGCGTCGGTGGGCACGTCGCCCTGCCAGGTCCGCCGCCAGATCCTCTGGGCGTCGCCGCCGTGGGTGGGCGTGAGGCCGAGGCGGGCGTGGACGACGAGCCCGTCGAGCGGGGCGTGAAGGTCGGACACCACGTGCACGTCGAGGTCGAGGTGGTCTCCGGGGTGCACGTGGGCGGGCGGTCGGTCGGCCACCACGATCACCGGGCGGCAGGCCTCGGCCAACGCGGCGTAGCCGGCCTTGGGTCTGCGTTCGTGGTCGAGCACGGACCAGGTGACCGAGGGATAGCCGTCGGCGAAGCAGAACTGGGCGAAGCCGCCGGTGGGTCGGTACTTCAGCCGCCGCAGCTCCTCGACGTGCCGCCGGATCAGCTCGGCCTGGTAGGCCTGCGTCGCGTCGCGCCAGGCCTCGAAGGTGTCGTAGTCGGCCGGGGGCACGTACCGGTCGAAGAGGGTCTTCTGCAAGGCGTGGCTGCGCCAGGCCCGGTTCCAGTCGAGGTCGGGCCAACGATCCGGATCGAGGAAGTCGGCTTCGTCGGGCACGGCCTGGGCGCCGAACTCGGTGACGAACCGGGCGACGCGGGGCCACCAGCGCAACAGCCGGGGGAAGTCCCGCTCGTCGCCCCAATACCAACCGAAGTAGGCGTGAGTGTCGGTGCCGTCGAGCTGAGGCGGGTGGGGGAGCACACCGGAATGGGGCACGACCGGTCGTGAGCCGTCGGTCTTCTTGAGGACCGACGCGATCGAGTGGTCGAGCACACTCTTGTTCCACGTCGGCAGCATCTGGGCCGCCATCGCCTTCACCGCGAGCCGGCGAGACCGGTGGGGGTCGGCCCAGGCCTCCGGCTCGATGTCGAGGGCGAGCGGTTCGTTGTGGCCGCACCAGATGGCCACCGAGGCGTGATGGGCGAGCAGGTCGACTGCTTCGCGGGCCTGGCGGCGGGCCTGGGGCCGAACGCCGCGGGCGTAGCCCCACTGCAGGGGCAGGTCCTGCCAGATGAGCAGGCCGGTCTCGTCGGCCGCGTCGTACAGCTCGGGCCGGCTGATGTGGCCGTGGACACGGAGCAGGTCGAGGCCGGTGTCGCGCGCCAGGCGCACGTCCCGGGCGAGCTCGTCGGGCGTGGCTTCGGCGAGGGCCATACGGCTGGGTCCCTGATTGGCTCCCTTCAGGAAGAGGCGCTCACCGTTCACCGAGCACACCCAGTCGCGCAGTTCGATGCGGCGCAGGCCGAGGCGTCGGGTGCGACGGTCGCTCACGGCGCCGGTCGCGGTGCGCACCTCGACGGTGACCTCGTAGAGCGGCTGGTCGCCGAGCGCGGCAGGCCACCACAGTCGAGGTTCCGGGACGGCGACGGTCCATTCGAGCCGGTTCTCCCCGGCTGCGAGTGACCGCTCGCTCTGCAACTCGAGCACCTCGACGCCGTCGGGCGCGGCGATGATCGTGCGCACCTCGACCGTGCGGTGCTCAAGGGTGTCGAGCACGACCCGCAGGAAGACGGTGGCGCGGTCTTCGGTGGCCTCGCGGCAGAGCACGCGACTGTGGCGGATGCGCACCGGCCCGCTCTGCTCGATGCGCACCGGTCGCCAGATGCCGCCAGGGTTCCAGTCCTGATCGAGCAGGTCCCAGTGCTGGAACACCCCGGTCAGGTTCCGCTTGCGGGTCCGATCGTCCTGCGGCGCGCAGGCGACCTCGATCGCCAGCACGTGCTCGGCGCGCGAGGCGAGCGCGTCGGTCACCTCGAAGGCGTGCGGGAAGAAGTAGCCCTCGGTATCGCCGAGGTAGGTGCCGTCGAGCCAGACGTCGCTCGTGTAGAAGACGCCTTCGAGCGACAGCCAGTCACGGCGGCCGTCGCCCTCGTCCTCGGCGGTCGGGGCGAGGTCGTTCGCGTCTTGCATGGGCGGTGTGGCGAACCGGGTGCGGTACAGCACGGGTCCGTCGGTCGAGGCGAGCGCGGGCACCGAGCGCCAGTGGCCCGGCACCGGGATCGGTGGCCAGTCGCCGTCGTCGAACGCCTCGTCGGGGTAGGCGCGGCGCAAACCCTCGTCGGCGATCGTGGCCCGCCACCCAGCGGCGAGGTCGAGCCCACTCACCGGAATCGCCGCTTGGTCGGTGACGCCATCCCCCGACGCTACCCCGGCCCCCTCCGCCGCGTTCTTGTAGGTCGAACGTGCGCCAGAGCGCGCGTTCGACCTACAAGAAGGGAGCCAGGCGCGGGCTCCTCGGCGCGTCGGCGCAGGTCGGCGGTAGCGTGACCCGGCACCCACTCCGCGGAGGCGACGCTGATGACCGATCGACCCACCACTCTCGGCGAGCTCCGGGCCTCCGGCTGGGTGTCGCGCCCGGTCAAGGAGGAGGTGCGCCTCAACGCCATCGCCCGCATCCGTGCCGGCGAGCCCCTCTTCCCCGGTGTGCTCGGGTACGAGGACACCGTGCTCCCGCAGTTGGAGAACGCGCTCCTCGCCGGCCACGACGTCATCTTCCTGGGCGAGCGGGGCCAGGCCAAGACCCGCATGATCCGCTCGATCACGGGCCTGCTCGACGAGTGGATGCCGATCGTCGCCGGCTCCGAGATCAACGACGATCCCCACGCACCGGTGTCCAAGCACGCCCGAGACCTGGTGGCGGCCGAGGGCGACGACACCCCCATCGACTGGGTGCATCGCGACGACCGCTTCGGCGAGAAGCTGGCCACCCCAGACACGTCGATCGCCGATCTCATCGGCGAGGTCGATCCCATCAAGGTGGCCGAGGGTCGCTATCTCTCAGACGAGCTCACGTTGCACTATGGCCTCGTTCCCCGTACCAACCGGGGCGTGTTCGCCATCAACGAGCTGCCCGACCTGGCCGAGCGCATCCAGGTCGGCCTGCTCAACGTGCTCGAGGAGCGCGACGTGCAGGTACGGGGCTACAAGATCCGCCTCCCGCTCGACGTGCTGCTCTTCGCCTCGGCCAACCCCGAGGACTACACCAACCGCGGCCGCATCATCACCCCTCTCAAGGATCGCTTCGGCGCCCAGATCCGCACCCACTACCCCCTCGACGTCGAGACCGAGGTCGAGATCGCCCGGCAGGAGGCCCGCCCGCTCGAGGCCGACGGCGTCGGGGTCACGCTGCCCGCGTACATGGTCGAGATCGTGGCGGAGCTCAGCCAACTGGCTCGCCAGAGCCCGCACATCAACCAGCGCTCGGGCGTGTCGGTGCGGCTCACCGTGTCCAACCTCGAGACGCTGGTGGCCAACGCCACCCGCCGCGCCCTCGTGCACGGTGAGACCGACGTGTGCCCCCGCGTGAGCGACCTCGAGGCACTGGCGTCGTCGACCGCCGGCAAGGTGGAGATCGAGGCGATCGAGGAGGGACGCGACGAGCAGATCGTCGAGCACCTGCTCAAGGCGGCCGTGCTGTCGGTGTTCCGCGATCACCTCGCCATCGAGGACCTTCGTGAGGTCATCGACGGCTTCGACGCGAGTCGCATCGTCCACGCTGGTGACGATGTGCTCTCGTCCGACTACGTGGGTCTGCTCGAGGACCTCCCCCCGCTGCGCGACCCGGTGATGGCCCTCACCGAGGGCGATGACTCACCCGCGGCGGTGGCCAGTGCCGTCGAGTTCGTGCTCGAGGGCCTCCATCTGTCGAAGCGCCTCAACAAAGAGGAGGTCGGCAGCCGGGCGCAGTACCGCGGCCGCGGCTGAGCCCAACCGCGCTCGGGGCAGGGTGTCGCGTCGCGCCATCACGGTTCTCCTTCGTCCGACGAAGCGGCCTGGCCGTCCCCTTCAACGGGCGTGCCGCGGCCGCTGGCCTCAGCCCCGAGCGGCCCCCCGGCAGTGGCTGTGCCGGGTACGGCTAGGAGCGCTCCCATCTTCACCGCTCGGGCCGATGACGTGGCCACGGCCTGCAGACCCGCGCCGAGGACGAAGAGCGCGACGCCGGGGATCCGGAGCACCCGGAAGCTGAGCAGCAGCAACCCGATGCGGTTCAGCACGAAGCCCGGGGCCACGGCGATCGCGCTGAGCACCCCTCGTGTGGCGGCGCCCGCGAGGTACTCCTTCGGCGGCTGCTTGCGCTTGGTGCCGAGCAGCGAGGCCGGCACCGCGACGAACGTGATGATCATCACGGTGAGCAACGCGCCGAGGGCGAGGGCGTAGACGCGCGGACCCACCCGGGACACCCAGATGGCGACGACCGCGTAGCCGATGCCCACCGACAGACCCCACGCGTTCACGAACCGCTTGTGGCGACGGGCCTCGATCCAGGCCGGTCGGATACGCGGCTCGTGCGGGTGCAGGAGGGTGAAGGCGAACACGGCGTTGCACCAGTAGCACGCGAGGGTGACGAGCGTGAGGAGCACCCCGATGAGCCAGGCGACGGGGCCGCGGACGATCGTCGCCTCCCGGCCGTCGAAGATGTGCCTCTCGAGCGTGTAGAGCGTGAGGCTGATCCAGACCGCGGGCAGGGCCTCCACCGGGATCAGCCGCCAGTTGCGCACGAGCAACTTCATCCCGTCCAGGAGCAGGACGATGGTGGCGGTGGCCCATCCGATGGGGGCGAGGTACCAACGGGCCTGGCCGAGGCGCGCCGCGGCCTGTTCGATGGCCGCGGGGTCGGCCTGGCGCACCGCGTCGATCAGTCGTCCCAGCGTGGCGGCGACGACCGCGACGCGCCAGCGGTTCGGCGCATCGGTCGGTTCGTCGGTCACCGCGGGATTCTACGGACCGAGCTGGGCGGGTCCCCGCCGCTGCGGCGGGCGGGTGCCTGGCCTCGCCCGTGGTTCCGGGTGCGATGCGACCGCTCGGCGCGGCGGCAACGCACCCGGAACCGGACGACTGAGGGACCTAGGCTTCGACGGCCTCGGTGCCCGTGTCCTCACCGGCGGCACCGCCGACGTCGCCCGACACGAGGTTGTACACGATTGCGCCGATGACCCCGCCCAGGAGGGGTGCGAGCCAGAACAACCACAGCTGGTTGATCGCCCAGCCCCCCACGAACAGCGCGGGCCCGGTCGATCGGGCCGGGTTCACCGAGGTGTTGGTGACCGGGATGCTGATCAGGTGGATGAGGGTGAGGGTGAGTCCGATGGCGAGCGCCGCGAAGCCCTTGGGGGCCCGGCGATCGGTGATGCCCATGATCACCATCAAGAAGATGGCGGTCAGGACGACTTCGATGATCAGGCACGCAATGAGTTTGTAGCCGCCGGGGGAGTGGTCGCCGTAGCCGTTGGCCGCGAACCCGGATGCCTTCAAAAGATCGGACGTCATCCCTTTCTGGTTGATGGCGACGACCCACACAGTGGCGGAGGCGGCGATGGCGCCGATGACCTGGACGATGACGTAGGGGATGGCGTCGACCCACGGGAATCGCCTTCCGGCGGCGAGCCCGAGCGTCACCGCGGGGTTGAAGTGGCCGCCCGACACGTGGCCGAAGCCGTAGGCCATGGCCACGACGGTCAACCCGAAGGCCAGCGCCACGCCGACGAACCCGATCCCGAGGCCGGTCGCTTCGGACGTGACGGGGTCGACGAACTTCGCCGCGAGCACGGCGGCGCCGGTACCTCCGAGCACGAGAACGTAGGTGCCGAGGAACTCGGCACCCAACCGTGAGCCCAGCTTCATGACTACCTCCTGTCTCGCGACGCGGCGCGTCGCCGGGAGGAAAGTCTTGTGGAAGCTGGTGCTGGGGACGCGGATGGGCGGCCGGTCTTCACGAGATGCTGATGCGGCGTTCACCGGCCCGGAAGCGGGCCGGACGTCGGGTCAGTGCGTGAGCTCGCGAACGGCGTCGGCGCCCGCGACGACCACCCGCTCGACGAGGGTGCCGGCGAAGAGGCCGTGCTCGACCAGCCCTGGGATGGCGGCCAACTCGGTCGCGAGCCCGCCCGGGTCGACGATCGGGCCGAAGTGGGCGTCGGCGAGCAGGTTGCCGTTGTCGCTCGGCTGGTCGCGGAAGACGACGTCGGTGGCCCCGAGCGCACGCACCCGCGCGGCCACGACGCCGGGCGCGAAGGGGAGGACCTCGATCGGCGTGCCGAAGGGGCCGAGGTGATCCACCAGCTTCGACTCGTCGACCACCACGATGAAGCGGTCGGCCATCTCGGCCACGACCTTCTCGCGGGTGTGGGCGCCGCCGCCGCCCTTGGTGAGGTTGAGCGCCGGGTCGACCTCGTCGGCGCCGTCAATGGCGATGTCGAGGTGGCCGACCTCGTCGGGGGTGACCACGGTCAGGCCGAGCGAGCGGGCCAGCCCGTCGGTGCTCGTCGAGGTGGCGGCGCAGGTGATGTCGAGGCCGGCCTCGCCCAGGGCCACGATGGTGAAGTGCACGGTGCTGCCCGTGCCCAACCCGACGCGCATCCCGTCGCGCGCGTAGCCGGCGGCGTGTCGGCCGGCTCGCTCCTTGGCGGCCGATGCAGGAACGCTCATGGCGCAGAGCATCGCGCGGGCGACGCCGGTGCGTCGCCGCTCAGGTCGTCGGTGCTCAGGTCGTTCGGGTCAGCGGCCGAGGGCGAACTCGCGCGCCAACGCGGCGCTGCCCCTCGCCTCCCGGTCGCGGTCGAACAGCCCGAAGGGCACGGCGTACCCGTGGAGCCACTCGTAGTTGTCGACGCCGGTCCAGTGGAACAGGCCCCGCACGTCGATGCCGTCGTCGAGAGCCCGCTCGACCTCGAGGATCGAGTCGCGCAGCACGTCGGTGCGCCACTGGTCGTCGTCGGTGCCGATCCCGCACTCGCTCACGAGGAGCGGCCGGCCGGGTAGCTCGTCGGCGAGCCGGCGCAGCACGAGGCCGAGGCCCTCGGCCCACGGCGCATACCCGAGCGGGCCCACGCGGGCGTCGGCCGGGTAGGGACCCATCTCGAGGTCGGCGTGCACGGTGAATGCGTTGTAGTACGAGAAGCCGATGTAGTCGAACGACCCGGCCATCTCCGGCCGTTCCTCCATCGGCAGACCGGGCACCGCGAGGATGCCGTCGCGCAGGGCCCTGATCCAGGTGGTCCACACGATCTCGTCCACCAGGCGGGCGGCGTTCTCCGCGGCCTCGCGCTCGTCGGGCTCACGAGAGCGGACGGCCGGGTACACCGGGGAGAGGCTCATGACGGTGGCGACCGGCTTGCCACCGCTGCTCAGCAGCCGCCAGGCGTCGTGGTTCGCGAGCAGCGTGGCCCGCAACGCCTTGGCGAACGACTCGAGGTCGGCCTTGCCCGGCGGCATCGAGCCCATGAGGAAACCGCCGAAGGCGTAGGCCACCGGTTCGTTGATCGGCTTCCAACCGAAGACGAGGTCGCCGAACGTCTCGCCGACCCAGTCGACGTGGCGGGCCCAGTGGTACGAGCGGGACCGGTCGTCGAGGAAGCCGCCGGCGTCGTCGGAGAACCACCCGGGGAGGGTGAAGTGGTGCAGGCAGGCCCACACGTCGACCCCGGCGTCGCGTGCGGCACGCAGCACCTCCACGTAGTGCTCGACCGCGTCGGGGTCGTGACGGCCCTCCTCGGGCTCGAGCCGGGCCCATTCGAACGACAGCCGGTGGTGGGTGAGACCGTGTTCGGCGTACAGCTGGAAGTCCTCGGGGTAACGCGTCGCGAAGCCGTTGCCGTCTCCCGAGCGCGGTGCCCGGCCGAGTTCCTCCCACCGGGCCCAGTCGCTTCGGGGTGCGGCCCCCTCGGCCTGGGTGGACGACGCCGCGGTCCCCCACCAGAAGTCACGTGGGAAGGCCATCGCCGCAGTATTCCCGATACCCTCGGCCCATGGCGAAGGGGAATCGGGTTCGCTACTCGCGATGGGACGGCTCGCAGGTCGGGTTCGAGCTCGACGCGGGCGACATCTTCGA
>Ga0209048_10002609_pt1 | contig 17827 bp, 17 predicted proteins | sample FrelakmetCRP12CR_FD_187146 | JGI IMG/M metagenome (GOLD analysis project Ga0209048, IMG submission 187146) | Freshwater lake sediment microbial communities from the University of Notre Dame, USA, for methane emissions studies - CRP12 CR (SPAdes)... | ecosystem: Environmental > Aquatic >... | reverse complement strand
ACAACATGCAGCAGGCCGCCCGCGTGGCGGACCGCACGGCGTTCATGCTCGACGGCAAGCTCGTCGAGGTCGGCCCGACGAACGAGATGTTCACCAAGCCCTCCGATCCGCGAACCGAGGAATATGTCACGGGAAAGTTCGGCTGAGGCCGGCGGAGAGGGACTCGCGTCCCAGTTGGGTGCCGGGGCTGGTCGGCCGGGGGTCGGCGCCGCTGCCCCCGGCGGGGATGCCCATCACGGAAGGGCGCATTTCCAGCACCAGCTGTACGAGCTCGAGGTCCACGCGCTCGGGGGCCTCGACCTGATCGTCGAGCAGCTCGACCGCGTGCTCGAGGCGCTCAACCACCAGGACGTGGAGCTAGCCCAGATGGTGATCGCCGACGACGACCGCGTGGACGGGCGCTACCTCGAGGTCCACCAGGGCATCCTCTCCCTGCTGGCCCTGCAGGCGCCCGTCGCGGGCGACCTGCGGCTGGTCGCGGCCCTGCTGCACATGATCAAGCACATCGAGCGGATGGGCGACCAGTGCGTGAACATCGCCAAGCTCATCCCGCTCTCCGGGCACGAGCCGCCCGTGCGCCCGGAGATGCTCAACGCGCTCGCGAAGATGGGCGCGCACGCGCGCTCGGAGGTGGTGCAGTGCAAGGCGGCGTTCGCCGGCCGCGACATCGGCCTGGCCGAGGACCTCGTGCGCCAGGACCGCGAGATCAACCGCCTGAACCGCGAAATCTTCCGCGTGGCGATCGAGATCGGCGACGATCCGGACACCCGCGAGTGGGCGATGCACATGATCCTCGTCGCCCGCGCGTTGGAGCGGATCGGCGACAACGCGGTGGACATCGGCGAGCAGGTCGCCTTCGTGGTCACCGGCCTGTTCCGCGAGTTCTCACACTCCTCGCATCCCGTGGGCACGCTTCCGGATGCCGCTCCCAACTCGAACCCGGAGAAGTTCTGAGCACCCCGCCGGAGACCCGGGGGTCTATGTAAACATCCTGTGACCAATCGCCGTCGGCGGCGTGTCGGTTTGCGCAGGTCCCCTAGACTCCCTGCCGATGACGGAGAGCATCCCCGCCAGGGAGGAGCCGGCGCCGTCGGGCACAGGAGGTGCGTCTTCAGCGTTACGCATCGCCGTGCTGGACCGCGACACTGGGTTCATCCAGGTCCTGAGCAAGCGCTTGGACCGCCTCGGCTGGGAGCATCGCGTGCTGGCCAGCCCCGTTCCCACCGACGCCGTCGTGTCGATGCGACTGAGCGCGCTCGTGGTCGATCTGGCGGTGCTGGGCCCTCAGGCGTGGTCGTGGCTGGAGCGCCTGTGCGGCGCCCTGCCCGAGCTTGGCATCGTCGTGTGCACGGGACCGTCCACCGTCGCCCAGCGGGTCCGCGGGCTGCGTCTCGGCGCCGACGACTGGATCACCAAGCCCTGCCACCCGGAGGAGGTGATCGCCCGCACGCAGAGCGTCGTGCGCCGCCGCCGGCGCAGCGCGAGCAGGGCCGCCGCCAAGCCGGTGACCGCCGGCGAGGTCGAGATCCGCTCCGACCGCTTCCAGGCGTTCGTGGGCGGTCAGAGCATCGATCTCACAAGGCGTGAGTTCGAGCTGATCGAGCTGCTCGCGGGGGCCGAGGGCCGGGTGCTCGAGCGGGAGGACATCTACTCGAGCCTGTGGGGCTACGCGATGGTGCGGGGCGACCGGTCGGTTGACGTGTTCGTCCGCAAGCTGCGCCAGAAGCTGGAGAAGGCCTCGCCGAAATGGCGCTACATCCACACCCACTTCGGCATCGGCTACCGCTTCGCCGCCGAGCCGCTCGAGGTCGACATCCCGCCGTCAGTTCCCGTCGGCTGGGATGCCGGCGATCAGCGCAAGCTCACGGGGCCGCAGCAGGACCGCGAGCTCGCCGCCGACACCCTCTAGGCGCACCACCGCCAACCCGCCCTTCTTGAGGTCCGCGCGGGCGCCCGTGAGATCGCCCACCACACCGGACAGGTCGGGCTCGTGTCCGACCAGGAGCAGGCGCCCGTCGGCCGTCACCCCCGCCAGCTCGGACAGGACCTCTCGCGCGTCGAGACCGCGGGCCAGCGGCTCGTAGACCTGCAGGCGCTCGCGCTGGGCTGGCACCCACTGCTCGGCGGCCAGCTCGGCGGTCTGGCGCGCGCGCACCTTGGGGCTGAACAGCACCGCGTCGAAGACCGCGCCCAGGCGCGCCAGCGCGATGCCCGCCGCGCGTGCCTGGCGCTCGCCGCGCTCGGTCAAGCGACGCTCGGCGTCCATGCGCGCACCGTGGGGCTCGGCCTCCGCGTGACGTAATAGCCATAGCTGACGAGCCATTGCCTCGACCTCACACTACCGTGTGCAGCCGCACGCCTGAATGCAGCCGGGCGACCGCGTTCCTGTTTGTAGCCGCGTTCGTGTCACCATGTTCCGGCACGGGCCCCCACGCGACGACTGGACGAGCAAATGGACGGCAATCGCGAGCAGGACTACGACGAAAGACGGGAGATCGCTCACCACGATCCGTCGCTCTACCTGAACCGCGAGCTGTCCTGGCTGGAGTTCAACGACCGGGTGCTCCAGCTCGCCGAGGACCCGCGGGTTCCGCTGCTGGAGAGGGTGAAGTTCTGCGCGATCTACACGACCAACCTCGATGAGTTCTACATGGTGCGCGTCGCCGGCCTGCGCGACCAGATCGACGCCGGCGTCGAGAATCCGAGCCTCGACGGGCGCCTACCCTCCGAGACGATCGCCCTGATCCGCGAGCGCGTGCTCGGGCTGGGCGAGCGGCTGAGCGACTGCTTCGAACGACAGCTGCGGCCCGCCCTGGCCCACCACGACATCCACGTGGTCGCCGTGCGCGACCTCGACGAGGATCGTCGCGTGCAGCTGGCCGAGCACTTCCGCAAGGCGATCTTCCCCGCGCTCACCCCGCTCGCGGTGGCGCCCGGCCGCCCGTTCCCCTACATCTCCAACCTGTCCCTCAGCCTGGCCGTGCTGGTCCGCGACCCCGTCACCGATCAGACGGTGTTCGCGCGCGTGAAGGTCCCAACCGAGATCCTGCCACGCTTCGTCACCGTCAGGCAGCCCGCGCCCGGCCCTGCCCTCTTCGTGCCTCTGGAGGACGTCATCGCGCATCACCTCGACGCCCTGTTCCCCGGCATGGAGATTGTCGACTACGACTTCTTCCGGGTGACCCGCGACGCCGATCTCGAGGTCTCCGACGACGCCGCCGACCTGCTGCAGGCGGTCGAGGACGAGCTGCGCCGCCGGCGCTTCGGCGAGGTGGTGCGGGTCGAGGTCGGGGCCAACTGCGCCGAGCAGCTGCGCGAGGACCTCGCCGCGCTGCTCGGGGTGCAGGATGACGAGGTCTACCCCGTCGACGGCCTGCTGGACATGGGAGCGCTGTGGCAGATCGTCTCACAGCCCGGTCATGCAGAGCTGCGCGAGGAGCCGCTCGTCGGGATCACCCACCCCCGGTTGATGCGCCACGAGGGCAAGCGGCCCGACGTGCTCGGCGCGATGCGCGAAGGCGACCTGCTCGTGCATCACCCCTACGTGTCCTTCGCGACCTCGGTCGAGCGCTTCGTCGAGCAGGCGGTGGCCGACCCGAACGTGCTTGCGATCAAGCAGACGGTCTACCGCACGAGCGACGACTCGCCACTGGTGCCCGCCCTCATCGACGCCACCGAGCGGGGCAAGCAGGCGGTCGCGCTCGTTGAGCTGAAGGCGCGGTTCGACGAGCGCATGAACATCCACTGGGCCAAGGCGCTGGAGGAGGCGGGGGTGCACGTCGTATACGGACAACCCGCGCTGAAGACCCACGCCAAGTGCGTGCTCGTCGTGCGCCGGGAGGGCGACGGGGTGCGCAACTACGTGCACATCGGCACCGGCAACTACCACTCGGCGACTGCTCGCCTGTACACCGACTTCGGGTTGTTCACCACCGACGAGCAGATCGGCGCCGACGTGGCGGACATGTTCAACTACCTGACGGGCTATGGCCGCCCGCTGCACTACCGCAAGGTGCTGATGGCTCCCAACCAGCTGCGCGACGGCATCCTCGGGCAGATCGCGCAGACGATTGCCTCCCATTCCGAGGACTCGCCGGCGCGAATCGCGATGAAGATGAACTCGCTCGTCGACGGGCGCTGCATACGCGCCCTCTACGACGCGTCCCGTGCGGGAGTGCGGGTGGACCTGAACGTCCGCGGCATCTGCTGCCTGCGACCCGGCCTTCCCGGCATCTCGGAGAACATCCGGGTCGTCTCAATCGTGGGGCGCCTGCTCGAGCACTCGCGCATCTATGCCTTCGAGCGCGACGGTGAGTACACGATCTACATCGCCTCGGCCGATCTGATGCCCCGGAATCTCGACCACCGCGTCGAGCTGGCGGCGCCCGTCGAGTCCGCGGAGCTGCGCGCCGAGCTGATCGACACGCTGGAACGCGGCTTTGCCGACAACCAGAACTCGTGGGAGCTCGACGGCGACGGCGCCTGGAGCCGGCGCTCGCCGGAGCCGGGCGAGCGACCGCGCAGCCTGCAGCTGGAGCTCGCGGAGCGGTATGCCGGGCGCTCGGTGACCGAGCGGCCGTCCGGCGAACCCGAGATCGCGGGCGTCGTGGTTCGCTGAGCGCGACGGTGGTGGAGGTCCCGCTGCACCCGTCCCCGCTCGCGTGGCGGGCTCTCATCGTCTCAGATTCCTAACACGTACGTCTCAGGGCCGTAACAAGCGCTCCGCGGACACCGCCTACCTTTCCAGGTGCAGCGGCTGGTCCCCACCCCACCCGTTGCCGCCCGACGGCATGAGGCCCACTCGGAGGAGGAGCAAAGGAAGCCCGGCGCAGTCCGGGCTTCGGGCGTTATGGACCCCGCGCGGTCGGGCCGGTATAGGACCAGATCAGCGAGTCCAAGTCGCGACGCAGTCGTGTGTCGACGGCCGGGACAACTAAGCGGCAGCGGCGGGGATCGCGTCGAGCGCGGACCTAAGGTCGTCGACCGACTGGTAGTCGAGCCCGAGCAGGTGGTCGTGGCGATGGCGGACGATGCCCTGCTCATCGATCACGATGACCGCGCGCTTGGTGCCCGCGCGCCCGCAGGCGCTGTAGGCCTTCGCGACCTTCTTCTCCACGTCGGCCAGCAGCGGCACGTTGAGGACGTTCTTGGCGATGAACCCCTCGTGCGAGGCGAGGTCCTGCGAGGAGATGCCCACCACGGTGGCATCGAGCGCGGCGAAGTCATCGGCGCGGTCGCGGTAGGAGCAGAACTGTTTCGTGCAGACCATCGTGTTGTCGCCCGGGTAGAACAGGAGCACCACGCGCTCGCCGCGATGCTCCGAGAGCCGGAAGGTACCGTCCGTGCCCGGCAGCTCGAAGTCGGGAGCCTGCTCGCCCACCTCGGGGGTCTTGGCCATCGGCTCAGCATAACGGGCGCCGCGAAGAACCCGATCCTGTAGAACATCCTTAGATGGCCCGTCGTCACCTCTCGCGCCTCGGCGTCGCGTCGGCGGCGTGCTGCATGCTGGCACTCGCCTGCGGACGCAGCGTCCCGGCGGACACAACGACGCCCACGGCGGGAGCCGCAGGGGTCCCCGCGACGGCGGGGGCATCCGCGAAGCGTCTGCTCGAGTGGCCGCAGTTCGGGCTGGACCCGCAGCGCAGCGACGTCAGCGAACGCGCCACCGGGATCACGAGCGCGAACGTTACGCACCTTCGCCGCATGACGGTCGCTCTTGGCGGCACGGTCGACTCATCGCCGGTCTACCTGCACGGAGCGCTCGTCGGCGGTGGCGCCCACAACCTGGTCCTCGTGACGACCACCTACGGAAGGACCGTCGCGATCGACGCGGACAGCGGGCGCATCCTGTGGACCTTCACCCCGCCGGGCTATGACCGCTGGAAGGGCAGCGCGCAGATCACGACGGCCAGCCCGCTGATCGACCCCGGCGGCCGGTTCCTCTACGCGTCCTCGCCCAACGGCCTGATCCACAAGCTCTCGATCGCCGACGGCAGCGAGGATCGCGCCGGCGCGTGGCCCGTCAGCATCACGCGCGACCCGCGACACGAGAAGGTCGACTCCGCCCTCAACGTCGACGGGCCCGATCTCGTGGCCTCGACCGGCGGTTACTTCGGTGACGCCCCGCCCTATCAGGGTCACCTCGTGCTGATCGACCGTGAAAGCGGGCGCCTTCGGGCGGTGTTCAACACGCTGTGCGCCGACCGCCGCGGCCTGATCGCGCCCGCGAGCTGTGGAGCGAGCGACTCGGCCATCTGGGGTCGCGCGGCGCCCGTGATCGAGCCCGGCGGGCAGCGGATCCTGATCGACACCGGCAACGGCCCGTGGAACGGCACCACGAACTTCGGCGACAGCGTGCTCGAGCTCACGTTCCCGGGCCTCGGCCTGCGCCAGGCCTTCACGCCGACCAACCAGGCATCGCTGAACGCCAGCGACACCGACCTGGGGTCAAGCGCGCCGGCGCTGCTCGGAGGCGACAGGGTGGCCGTGGCGGGCAAGGACGGGGTGCTGCGCCTGCTCGCGCTCTCCCACCTGAACGGACACCCGCCGTCCGGCGGGGTGGGGCAGCGGCACCCGCTCGGAGGTGAAGTGCAACGACTCTCGATCCCCGGCGGCGGACAGCTGCTCACCGCGCCCGCGGTGTGGTCGGCCGCGGCCCAGGCGCGCCCCGGCGCCCGCACGACGATGTTCGTGGCCGACGGAAACGGGACCGCCGCCTACGTGCTGCGAGGCGGCAGGCTCTACCAGGCATGGGAGAACGGCATTCCGGGAACCAGTCCCGTGATGGCTGGAGGCCTGCTCTACGTCTACGACCCCTCCGGCGGCGGGATCGAGGTCTACCGGCCGGGCTCGCCGCGGCCGATCGCCAAGCTGGCGGGCACGCCGGGACACTGGAACAGCCCAATCGTCGTGGACGGTCACGTGATCGAGCCCGAGGGCAACGCCAACGGTCACCAGCTGAGCGGAACGCTCGACCTGTTCTCGGCCGGTTAGGCGCAGGCCGGAGAGGCCTGGGAGCCGAGCATCCGCGACGCCGACATACTTCACGGCCATGGCCTCACGCCGACTTGACGAGGAGCCGCCGGGCGGCGGACGGTTCGACGAGCACGGCGACGCCACGCGCCGCACCAGGCTGGCCAATGAGCGAACCTACCTCGCGTGGTGGCGCACGGGGCTCGCGGCCTTCGCGGTCAGTCTCGGGGCCGGGCGGATCGTTCCTGCGGTCGCGGGCGGGCCTCAGCCCCTGTACAGCAGCCTCGGGGTGCTGTTCGCCGTGCTCGGCGTCATTCTGATCGCCTACGGCAGCCGGCGTGGGCGCGAGGTCGACGAGGCGATCTCCGAGGGTCGCTACCGGCAGGTCGACGAGCGCGTCACGACGGCCATCGCGAGCCTTGCCGTGCTCGGCGGCGTCCTGTTGATCATTCTCATCCTCGTGGGTCGCTGAGCGGCTCCGGGACCGCGCGGAACGCGGGCCGTGTGCCGATCGCACGCTTCGTGATGGCCGTTTGGCTACCCGGCGCGCGAGCGGTAGCCTCAGGGCATGATCGGGGAATCGCTCGCCGGCCAGCTGCTGCTCGCGTCCCCGACGCTCTGTGACCCCAACTTCTGGCGCACGGTCGTGCTGATCGGCGTCCACAGCGAGGAGGGAGCGATGGGGGTGGTCCTCAACCGTCCCTCGGCGGTGACCGTCAGCGAGGCGGTGCCAGGGCTCGAGCAGGCGGCAGGCGAGCTCGAGCCGGTCTACCTCGGCGGGCCGGTGCGCCCGAGCTCGATCGTGTTCCTCGCCGAGTTCCTCGACCCCGCGGCGGCCGGGCTGCTCGTGCTGGGCCGCATCGGCTTCCCCGCACCGGACGCCCGTCTGGAGGAGCTCACCGGCACCACCACACGCAGCCGGGTGTTCGCGGGGTTCGCCGGCTGGGGCGAGGGACAGCTCGATGCCGAGCTCGACAACGGCGACTGGATCGCACAGAGCGCCCTGCCCGAGGATGTGTTCACCGATGTTCCGGCCGAGCTGTGGAGTCTGGTCCTCACGCGCAAGGGCGGAAGCTATGCGCTGGTCGCGCGCATGCCCCCCGATCCGAGCGTCAATTAGGGTGCTGAGATCCGACCTCGGCGGCGCACATCGGGGTCGCGAATGTCGCCCCGCAGGGCGCCTCCGGTGACGAGCACAGAGTCGGGCATGATCGGGTGGGCATCGTATCCTTTAGCGATGCTCGCGCTCGCGCGCCCGGCTGTGGCGACAGAGGGGGCCGAGGGCTGAGCCCACTTGCCCGGGGGAGGCGGCTGGCTGCCCTCCCCCTCCTCTGTCTGGCGGCGCAGCTCGCCTGGCCGGGCGGCGCCGGGGCGATGAGTGTCGCCGCGGCCGCCCCACCGACGCCTGGCGTGAGGTCCGCTCCGACGCCCGCTATGGGCTCGGTCGTGTTGGCCTTCGCACCGACCGACGAGGCGGAGCTCGCGAGCATGAAAGGGCTGTCGGTCGGAATCCTGTCGGCCACGCAGGGCGCCTATGCGACCAGGCAGATGCTGCTCGACATCACCCAGGGGGCGCGGGTCGCCTACTCGGCGTACCCGAAGGCCCACCCGCCGGCCCTCTCGCTGAGGGCCGCGGGCTCAGGCGCGACGGTGTTCGGCTGGCAGGCCGCCCGCCGGCGCGCCGAAGGCGCCCGGCAGCTCCTGCGACCCGGCCTGCTGGCCGCGCAGATCCCGGGGGGCGCCGCCTACGCGGGCGTCGCCGGGATCGATGACATCAACGGCGCGGCCGGCGCCGATCGCAACGGACACGTCGCCGCGCTCTCGGTGGGCCCTCCCTCGACGCTGCTCGCGCGAGTCGCCGCGCTGCGCCGCAGCAGCCGCCTTGTCATCGCCGACCTTCCGGCGGGCGCGGGCGGCGTCGCAGATCTCCGCGCCCTGAGCGCAGGGCGAGGGGCGGGCGAGCTCCTTATCGTCGTGCAGCGCGCCCCCGACGCCCCCGGCCACGAGCTGCTGTGGGCGGCGGTCGGGGGGCTGAAGGGCGCAGGCGGTGGCGAGTTGAGCTCGCAGACCACGAACGAGCGGGGGTTGATCGCTGCGGTCGACCTCGCTCCCACGGTCCTTCGACACCTTGGCCTGGCCCCCATCCCGCCCGACATGCGCGGGTATCCGATACGCACCGACGGGCCGCTGCGCTCCACGAGCCTGCGCTCGCTCAAGGGTCGTCTGGAAGTGATCAGCGCGCGGCGGTTGAAGGCGCTCGCCTGCCTGCTCTCCGCCTGGGCGCTCCTGCTCGGCCTGTCCTGCCTGCCGTGGGTGGGACGCTCCGGCCCGCAGCGCCATCGCGCGTGGGCGATGCGGGTGGGAGCACTGGGCGTGCTGTGGGCGCCGGTCGCCGTGCTGCTCGGCGCGGCCCTCGAGCCGAGCGCGCCCGTCGAGTACGGCACGATCGTGCTCGCGTGTCTGGCCCTCGGAGCCCTCACCGACCTGTTGGCGGCCTGGCCCCGCGCACTTCTGGCCCCGGCGCTCGTGGCGGTGTTCGCGCTCGCGGCGGATGCGCTCGCGGGCACCCAGCTTCTCATGCGCTCGCTGCTCGGCCCGGACCCTGCGCTGGGCGTACGCTTCTATGGCATCGGCAACGAGCTCAAGTCGGGTCTCGCCGTGCTCGTGCTCGCCGCCACGGCGGGCGTCCTCTACCCCGCAACGCGAGGCCGCGCGGCGGCCCGGACGATGGCCCTGGCGGGTGTTGCGCTCGCGCTCGTGGAGGGCGCTGCCCGCATCGGCGCAGGGGTCGGCGGCGTCATCCTCGTGACGGCGGGAACGGCTGTGGCCACCGTGATGCTGCTCCCCGGCCGGATGACACGCAGGCGCGCGCTCATCGTGCTCGGGAGTCCCGTCGCGGGTCTCGTGGTGCTCGCCGCAGTCGACCTCGCGACGGCCCACGGAACCGGGCACTTCACGGGCAGCGTGCTGCACGCCCGCTCGACGGCCGACGTGAGAGACATCATCGTCCGGCGCTACACCGCCGCCTACGACGAGCTGAGGCACGGCGCGATGCCCGCCGCGACCGCGCTCGCACTCGCGGCCGCGGCGCTCGGCGTACGCCGCCGGCGCGGCCTGCTGGCGCCGGTCGGCGGTGATCCGGCCTGGCTCGCGGCGCTCGCCGGGGGGCTGACGGCCGGAGTCGTCGGAGCGTTCACCGAGGACTCGGGACCGGTGTTGCTGGTCGTGGCGGTCTTCGCCCTGGGCTGCGTGACCACCTACCTGTGGGGCAGGCCACGAGGGCCAACTGCGCACGGTCCCCCCCGCCGGTCGCCGGAGGCGGCCCGTGCGGACGCGCCCCATGCGGACGCGCCCCAGCTGTCGGCGACGAGGAACGGCGGCTAGGAGTCCCGGCAATCCCGACAGGCGCCGTGCAGCACGATCTCGTGCTCTGAAACCGCCAGCGGCACCTCTTTGCTGAGCCTCGTTATCGCCTGCTCCAGGCCGGGATCGGTGAACGGCCTCACCAGCCCGCAGCTGTCGCACACGAGGTGGTGATGGTGCTCCTCGCCCTCACACACGCGCTCATAACGGATCATCGCCTGGCCGGTCTCCACCCGCTGGACGAGGCGCAGCTGCTCGAGCTCGTCGAGGATCCGGTAGACGCTCGCGCGGCTAACCCCGCGGCGCTGCTCTCCGCGCAGGGCCTCCTCGATCTCCATCGCCGTGAGCGCGCACCGCTCGCCGTCCAGCAGCTGCAGCACCTCACGGCGCGCGCCGCCCCGTCTACGACCCGCCGCGGCGAGCGTCGCCTCGGCGCGGTCGACCCAGGTGCCGGTGCTCATGTGACGATGGTAGTGACGTAATAGGCAGCGACGGCGAGGGCCACGATCGCCGTGCTCGGCGGCAGCGACGGCACCGCGTAGGCGAGCGCCAGCCCTCCCCACATCGCCCCGACCGCCAGCAGCCCGGCGAGCCCGATCCCGGCGAACGGGCTATTGGCGATCCGATGCGCGGCGGCCGCCGGGGCGGCCAGCAGCCCGAGCAAAAGCAGCGCCCCGACGGCCTGCGTCGCCTCGGCGGCCACCACCCCGAGGAGCGCTACGAATCCCACGCCGAGCAGACGCGTCGGCACGCGCCGGGCGCCGGCCACCTCGGGGGCGACCGAGGCGAACAGCAGCGGCCGCGCGATCGCGACCGTGAGCAGAACCGCCCCCAGGGCGATCGCGGCGGCCAGCCGCGCTTCGCCGGCGCCGAGACCGAAGATCGACCCGAACAGCGTGTGGGCGGCCTGGATGCCCGCGCCCCCGCCGGAGCTCGTGGCGAACAGCGTGAGGAAGAACACGCCGAGCCCGAGGATGAACGTGAAGACCGTGCCGATCGCGGCGTCGTCGGTGGGGATCGCCCCCGAGGCCCTTGCTCCGCCGCGCGAGATTCCGCCCCTGCCGAACGCGCCGATGCCCGCCCCCACGGTGACGGTGGCGGCGAACAGGCCGACGCGTTCGTTGATGCCGGCAGCGGCCGCCGCGAGCGCCCCGGGAAACGCCACGTGGCTGAGGGCATCTCCGGCGAACACCTGGCCGCGAAGCACGACGAACCACCCGCTGACCCCACACGCGAGCGCGATGAAGGTTCCCGCGAGCAGCGCGTTGCGCATGAATTCCTGGGAGAACATCAGGCGATCACACCGCGGGGGGGCGCAGCGGGAGCGGGCAATTCCGGGTGCCGGCGCGACCGGCCCCCGAGGACACCCATGAGCACCCGCACGAATACGTAGGTCGCAAATGAGATCGTCGTGATGAAGAACCCCGCCGGGTAGACCGAGAAATACGCGATGCCAAGCCCGAGCCAGACGACGAGCAGGCCGAGGGCGACCGTCAGCAGGAGGCTCACGAGCGGCCGCGCCGTGATCGCCTGGGCCGTGGCGGCGGGCGTGACGAGCAGCGCGAACACCAGCAGCACGCCGGTGATCTGACTCGTCGCCGCGACCGCCAGCCCGAGCAGCAGCAGAAACGCGCTGGCGAGGCCCCGCACCGGCACGCCCCGCGCACCGGCCACGCCTGCATCCACCGAGGCGAACAGCAGCGGGCGCGCCAGCACGCAGAGCGCCGCGAGCGTGCCTGCTGCCACCGCGAGCAACACGAGCACCTGGCTGTCGGAGACCCCGAGGAAGGTGCCGAACAGCAGGTTCTCCAGGTCTCCGAGGACGCCGCCATAAAGGCTCACGAAGAGGAACCCGACGGCCAGCGCGAGCGCCTGCACCGCGCCGATGGCCGCCGACTGCTCGCCCGGGAAGCGCTCTCGAGCGCGCGGGAGCCTGCCGATCACGAGCGCGCCGGCACCGCAGAACACGAAGTAGCCCCAGGCCGCGGGTATCCCTAGGAGCGCCGCGCTGCTCGCGCCGGGGAACGCCATCATCGAGAGCGTATGGCCGGCGAAGGTGTCCCGGCGCAGCACCATCAGCCACCCCACGAGCCCCGCCATGATCGCCACGATGCTGCCCGCCAGCAACGCGTTGACCATGAAGTGGTATTCGAGGACCTCTGAAACGTCGCGACCCAGGTTCCAGCTCAGATGCGGGTTGAGAACCTCAGCCGCCATTGCCGGGAGCCGCCGCAGGATGACCGTCGTGGGCGTGGCGGTCGTGGTGATGGGCCGGCGGGTCGGGCTGGCCCACGACTACCAGGCGCCCGTCCGAGGCGCGCAGCACCTCCACGGGCAGCCCGTAAAGGCGGGTGAGGGTGGCGTCCGTGATCACCTGCTCCACCGGTCCTTCGACGGCGCGGCCGCCGGCCAGGTAGATGACGCTGTCGATGTAGGGCAGCAGCGGATTGACGTCGTGGGCCACCAGCAGCACGGCAACGCCCGCGCCGCGGCAGATCTCGGCCACGAGCGCGGCCACCGCAGCCTGGTTGGGGAGGTCGAGGCTGTCGAGCGGCTCGTCGAGCAGCAGCAGCTCGGGACGTCGCACGAGCGCCTGGGCGATCAGCAACCGCTGCTGCTCGCCCCCCGAGGACTCCCCGATCGGCCGGTCCGCGTAGGAGCCCGCGCCAACCATCTCGATTACCTCGTCCACCCGATCGTGCGCGGCCCGCCGGCGCGCGCCGGGCCCACCCCACGCGAGCGGCAGGGGAAGACCCCAGCGATCCCCGTCCAGGCCGAGTCGCACGATGTCGCGGCCGCGCAGCCGCGTTCCCTGGTCGAACGAGCGCCGCTGCGGCAGGTAGCCGATCGAGCGGTTCGCCGCCCCCGGTGCCTGCCCCAGCACGGTGGCACTGCCCGCGGACAGCGGCAGGGCTCCGAGCGCCGCCTTCAGGAGTGTCGACTTGCCCGATCCGTTCGCCCCCAGCAGCGCCACGAATGCTCCGTGGCCCACGCGCACCGAGACGTCCTGCCAGATCGTGCGGCCCCCGATCTGCGCCGCCGCCCCCGTCAGCTCGATCGCCGGTCCCGGAGTCGCCGGGCCGGAAGCCGTCTGCCATGCCGCGGGACTGCTCCGACCGGCGCTGCTCACCTCGCGCCGTGCGGTCATCACGACCCGCAAGATATCATAAGACTGAGTCTCGTTCTCAGGGAGAGGGTCCCGCCGTCGGGACGGCCGGGCGCACTCGGGCCGCCGGTCATCGAACACGACCGGACCCCAACCGACGGCTTCGCGATGTCACGCGATACGGCCTCCTCGCATGACTGGCGCCGCCCTGCGGGCGGGCCGTGCTAGGGGTCGGTGGTGGGCTCGGCCGGGGCGCCGGCCGAGCTCGGGTCGTCCGCCTCTTCGCCGAGCTTGCGCCGGCGGTCGACGAGCAGCACGGCGGCGACCACGAGGATCACGACCACCACGATCCCACCTGCGATGTAGCGGAGTTTGTGGGGTTTTGCGGCGGCTTTCGCTTTGGCTTTGGCGATCGCGACGGGCGTGCCGTCGGCACGCACGAGCGCAACCAGGGCAGCCTGTTCGGAGGTCGCGTAGAGCACGGTCATGTGCTGGCCGTTGTTCATCGACGCATGAATGTGCCCCTGGGGCGTGCCGGGATGGAAGGACACCGCGTGCACCTCGTGGCGGGCGAGCTGTTCCTTCAGCGCGGGCAGGCTCTCGGCCTGGTAGTGGACCGCGGTCGCGGCGCTCGCTGGGGTGGCTGCGAGGGCGAGCATCAGGCACATCGCCAGCGCGGCCAAGACCGCCCTCGTCCCCTGGGGTGGTGTGCTCATCAGCGCCAGCCTACCGCCGTCACCCGACGGGTGCCCTGAGATCGATGCCGCGCGGGGTCACCCGGAGGACCTGGGCTCACCGCGCCGGGCATCATCATCATCGCCGGCCTCACTTGCGCGCCGCTCTGACTGCCTTCAGCCGGTCGACCTTCGGCAGCACAACCTTGCGCATGCGCACCGACACGGGTGTCGCCTCGACGGCCTCGTCCTCCCGCACGAACTCGAGCGCCTCGTCGAGGGTCAGTTTTCGGTGAGCGTCCAGGCGCACGAGCACATCGGAGGTGGACGAGCGCATGTTCGTCAGATGCTTCTCCTTGACCGGGTTCACATCGAGATCCTCCGAGCGGGAGTTCTCGCCGATGATCATCCCCTCGTATACCTCCTCCCCCGGTCCCACGAACAAGCTGCCCCGCTCCTGCAGGGTGAACAGCGAGAAGGTCACCGTGGAGCCGCGGCGGTCTGCCACGAGCGCACCGCTCTGACGAGTGAGCAGCTCGCCGGCCCACGGCTCCCAGCGGTCGAACACGTGGTGCATGATGCCGGTGCCGCGCGTCTCGGTGAGGAACTCGGTGCGGAAGCCGATCAGCCCGCGGGCGGGCACCAGATAGTCCATCCGCACCCAGCCGGTGCCGTGGTTGGTCATGTGCTCCATCCGGCCTTTCCGCGCCGCGAGCAGCTGGGTCACGGTCCCCACGTGCTCCTCGGGCACGTCGACCGACAGCCGCTCGACGGGCTCGTGGCGCTTGCCGTCGATCACGCGCTCGACGACGTGGGGCTGCCCGACCGTCATCTCGAACCCCTCCCGGCGCATCATCTCCACGAGAACCGCCAGCTGCAGCTCACCGCGCCCCTGCACCTCATATGTGTCCGGCCGCTCGGTCTCACGCACGCGCAGAGACACGTTGCCGACGAGCTCCTGGCGCAGGCGCGTCTCGATCTGCCGGGCCGTCAGCTTGTCCCCGTCCTTGCCGGCGAGCGGGGAGGTGTTCGCTCCGATCGTGATCGACATCGCGGGCTCATCGACCGTGATCACCGGCAGCGGACGCGGATCAGCGGGATCGGCGAGCGTCTCGCCGATCGTCACCTCGGCGATGCCGGCCACCGCGATGATCTCCCCGGGTCCAGCCTCCGGCGCATCGACCCGGTCGAGCGCGTCCGTGACGTAAAGCTCGGCAACCTGCGCGCGCTCGATCGACCCGTCGGCACGGCACCACGCGATCTGCTGGCCCTTGCGGATGGTGCCGTTGAACACCCGGCAGATCGCAAGGCGCCCGACGTAGGGGGACGCGTCGAGGTTCGTCACAAGCGCCTGCAGCGGGTACTCGGGGTCATACATCGGCGCCGGGATCCGTTCGAGCAGGAGGTCGAGCAGCGGCGCGAGGTCGCGCTCCTCGATCGGCTTCCCCGGCTCGTAGTGCAGCGACGCGCGCCCGGCCTTGGCGTTGCAGTACACGATCGGGAAGTCGATCTGCCTCTCGTCGGCGTCGAGGTCGAGGAACAACTCGTAGACCTCGTCGACCACCTCCGCGACGCGCGCGTCGGGCCTGTCCACCTTGTTGACCACGAGGATCACAGGCAGGTGGGCCTCGAGTGCCTTGCGCAGGACGAACCGCGTCTGGGGCAGCGGCCCCTCGGAGGCATCCACCAGCAGCAACACGCCGTCGACCATCGTCAGCCCCCGCTCCACCTCCCCTCCGAAGTCCGCGTGCCCGGGGGTGTCGATGATGTTGAGCTTCACGTCCCTGTAGCGCAGCGAGGTGTTCTTGGCGAGGATCGTGATCCCCTTCTCGCGCTCCAGATCCATCGAGTCGAGCACCCGCGTGGCCACCTCCTGGCCCACGCGGAATGCGCCCGACTGCCACAGCATCGCGTCCACGAGCGTGGTCTTGCCGTGGTCGACGTGCGCGACGATCGCGACGTTCCGTATGTCCTCTCTGGGCAGCAGCACAGCCCGACTAGGCTAGCGGCGCATCCTCGCGGCCCCGGCCCGTGGGAGCATTCGCGCACCGAACCGGGCCAGCGCCGACGGGTAGCGTTCGGCCGCGGCGATCGTCTCCTCGAGCGCCGCCGCGAAGCGCCTGACCTCCTCCTCCTCGATCACCAGAGCGGGAAGCGCCTTGATCGTGTTCATGCGGTGGCCGGCCACCTGGCAGAGGATCTTGTGCTCATGGAACAGCGGGACGGTGATCAGCTGGGAGAAGAGCCCAGCCTGCCGGCGCTCGACCGCGTCCCACAGCAACCGTCGCGCGCGGCCGGCGGGGGGACCGAACTCGATCGCCCACATCAACCCGAGACCGCGGACCTCCCGCACGACCTCATAGCGCTCGGCCAGGGGGAGGGTCAGCTCGAGCAGCAGCTTTCCCATCCGCTCCGCGCGAGCGATGAGGCCCTCGGTGTCGAGCACGCGCAGCGTGGCGAGGGCGGCCGCCGCCGCGAGGTCGTTGCCGCCGAATGTCGACCCGTGCCGCACGGCGCGCTCCATGCCGTCGAACACCGTGTCGAAGGCGGCGCGCGAGACGAGCACCGCGCCGATCGGCACGAGCCCGCCCGAGAGCGCCTTGGCAAGACAGACCATGTCGGGCTGCAGGTCCCAGTGCTCGAGCGCGAGGAAGCGCCCGGTGCGCCCGACACCGGTCTGGACCTCGTCGCACACGAACAGGGCTCCCGCCTCGCGGCACAGGCTCTGGGCGCTCGACAGATAGCCCTCGGGCGGGAGATTGACGCCCTTGCCCTGAACCGGCTCCACGACGAAGGCCGCCACGTCGCCGCCGGCGAGCTGCTGCTCCAGCGCATCGAGGTCACCGAATCCGACGGCGTGGCAGCCCGGAAGAAGCGGTTCGAAGCCCTCCCGGAACTCCGCGTTCCCGTTCAGCGACAGCGCGCCGAGCGTCAGGCCATGGAAGGCGTGCTCGGCGTAGAGCACCCGCGGTCGCCCGGTCGCGGCGCGGGCGATCTTGATCGCCGCCTCGACGGCCTCAGTCCCGGAGTTGGCGGGGACCATCGCCGCCACGCTCTCGGGCGCTCGCGAGAGCAGCTGCTCGGCGAGCACCCCGCTCAGCAGGGTGACGCCGAGCTGGGGCATGTTGCCGGTCCGCGCCTTCATCACCTGCTCGATCGCCGCGATGGCCTCCGGGTGGTTGCGCCCGATCGCGAACACCCCGTATCCGCCGAACAGATCGAGGTAGCGCTCGCCGTCGGAGTCGATCAGGTGCGCTCCCTGCCCGCCCGTCCAGACCTTGTCGAAGCCGAGCGTGCGCAGGATCCGCCCCATCTGGGGATTCAGGAAGCGGTCGTTGAGCGCCATCTCCTCGCCGGTCCGCGCACTGAGGATCTCCCCCACGGGGGGAGGAGTCGAGCTGGGCATGAGCTAAGCCTACGCGGCGCCGCGCGCCGCGCCTGCCGGCTCCGCCGGGTGCTCAGCGCAGGCTGGACTGACCGGTCAGGGTACGCTCGGCATCGTCAGCGTCGGTGACGGCCCAGCCGAGTCGCTCGATGAGCTGGGCTGCAGCATGGTCGTCGCTGAGATGCTCCGGGCAGACGCGCTCGTCGAGCAGCACGGGGGCGTCGATGCGTCTGCCGGCGTCAGTCGTCACGATGATCCTGGCCATAGGGCTTCTCCTCCTTCGATGGTGGCGATATCGATGCCCATCGGCGCACCCGCGAGGGGACT
>Ga0209048_10002608_pt1 | contig 17828 bp, 17 predicted proteins | sample FrelakmetCRP12CR_FD_187146 | JGI IMG/M metagenome (GOLD analysis project Ga0209048, IMG submission 187146) | Freshwater lake sediment microbial communities from the University of Notre Dame, USA, for methane emissions studies - CRP12 CR (SPAdes)... | ecosystem: Environmental > Aquatic >... | reverse complement strand
ACGGGCCGAGCGGCGCGAACGTGTCGAAGCTCTTGCCCTTGGACCACTGGCTGCCGTGCTCTAGTTGCCACTCGCGCTCGGACACATCGTTGCAAATCAGATACCCGGCCACGTAGTCCAGGGCATCGGCCTCGGAAACGCTGCGGGCGGTCTTGCCGATAACGAAAGCCAGCTCTACCTCCCAATCGCCCTTCTTGGAACCTTTGGGCAGGAATACGGGGTCGTTGGGGCCGCTGATGGCAGACGTGGCCTTCATGAATACCACGGGCTCACTCGGAATCGGCATGTTCGATTCCTTGGCGTGGTCGGAGTAATTCAAACCGATCGCGATCAGCTTCGCAACATTTGCTACGGGAGGACCCAGGCGCGGACTGCCCGATACTTTCGGTAAGCTTTCGACGTTGAGGCCGCGCAATTTGGCCAGCCCTTCCGGGGATAGTGCAGCACCGTCGATGTCCTTCACTGCGCCGGACGCGTCGCGAATACTGCCTTGCGCATCAAGTATCCCGGGCTTTTCCTTGCCAGCATCACCGTATCGAACCAGCCTCATGGTTTCCTCCTCTATATTGTGAAAGCGATCAAATGGTGATTCCACCGTCGAGGATGACCGTCTGCCCGGTCATGAAAACGGTATCGTCCGATCCGAGATATACACACAAGTCACCGATCTCCTCAGCCTTACCGAGCCGCCCCATCGGTTGGCGGGCGACAAAGTCCTTGCGCGCCTGCACCGGATCGGCGAACGCATTGATGCGGTCGCCCAGACTCGGCGTGTCGATGGTGCCAGGACACACGGCGTTGCAGCGAATACCTTGCTTGATGTAGTCGATCGCGATGGACTTGGTGAGTCCGATCACCGCGGCCTTGGATGCACCATACACGAAGCGATTGGCGATCCCCTTGATGCTGCCCGCTACGGACGCGATGTTGATGATGGATCCGCCGCCATTCGCGAGCATGCGCGGCAGGCACGCCTTGATCACCCAATACATCGAGCGGACATTCAGGTTGAAGGAGAAGTCCCAATCCTTCTGCGTGCAGTCGAGAATGGTGCCGTGATGTACGAAGCCCGCGCAGTTGACCAGAATATTGGGGGCGGGGATCTCCGAGACGAGCGCAGTGATCGCGGCTTCGTCCGTGACGTCGAGTTTGCGCACCTTGATGCCAGGTATGGCGGCCAGGTCGCCTAGCGCATCGAGCTTTATGTCGGTGGCGATTACGCTTGCGCCCTCCCGCGCGTAGGCAGCCGCGGTTGCCCGTCCGATGCCTTGTGCCGCTGCGGTGATCAGCGCGGTCTTGCCATTGAGTCTGCCGCTCACAATTGTCATCCTCCTCGCTTGCCATCCTCAAACATCGCTGCTCTCGGAACGCTGGGTAGTATGCCACAGGCCCCAAGGTATGCCACAGGCCCCGGGCAGCGTCCGACGCCGCATTGGCAATTCCTTTAGACTGGCTTTCCGCTGACGCGCGATTAGCGTTCGGTCGTATAGGACCTACTGAATGTCGCAATCACTCGGCCGATAGGCACTTCTTAACTTCTCGAGGAATACATCGTGCGCCTGGACGCAATCTCGATCGGTCGGGATCCTCCCGAAGAGGTCAACGTGGTGGTGGAGGTCCCGGTCGGTGGCGAGCCAATCAAGTACGAGATGGACAAGGCCGCCGGCACGCTGGTGGTCGATCGGTTTCTCTATACCGCGATGCGCTATCCGGGGAACTACGGTTTCATCCCGCACACGCTATCCGACGACGGAGACCCCTGCGATGTGCTCATCGCCAATCAGCGGGGCATCGTGCCGGGCGCTGTTATCGCAGTACGTCCGGTGGGTGTACTGAGAATGCAGGACGAGGCGGGCGGAGACGAGAAGATCATCGCCGTACCCGTCCCTCGGCTTACGCGGCGCTACGAGAAAGTGCTGAGCTACACCGATCTGCCCGACATCACGCTCATGCAGATCGAGCACTTCTTCCAGCATTACAAGGACCTCGAATCGAACAAATGGGTCAAGGTCCTGGGCTGGGGCGGTGCCGAGGAAGCGAAAAGCCTGATCGTTGCTGCCATCGGTCGCGCGAGCGCAAAGGGCGCATGAATAGAGCTCGGGCCATTGAGCCTATAGCGGCGCAAATGGAGGGGCAGACTGCTAGAATGGCTGTCTATTCCCTACCCAAGCCAGGCCGGCCCCCGATGCTTGGCTGCGTGCCCTGAGGAGGACACCATGCTACAAGCTGCAGATTTGATCATCCGGCTCAACGCCGCCGATGACGTCGTGATCGCTCGCGTTGAACTGCCCGCGGGCACCGAGTTGATCAAAGAAAAAGTGCGAGTGTCCACTGCAGTGCCCGCCGGGCACAAGGTCGCGACCCGCGACATTGCGCAAGGGGCTCCGGTCAGGCGCTACAACCAGATCATTGGCTTTGCTACGCGACCGATCCGCGCGGGAGAGCACGTGCACGTGCACAACCTGGCGATGGGCGATTTCCAGCGCGACTATGCCTTCTGTCAGGACTATGTACCGACCCAATTCGAGCAAAGTCCCGCGACGTTCCAGGGGATTGTTCGCGCCGATGGCAGGGTTGCGACGCGTAACTACATCGGCGTGGTAAGCAGCGTCAACTGCTCGGCCCACGTCTGCCGCATGATCGCGGACCATTTCAAGGGCGAGGCGTTGGCCGACTATCCGAACGTCGACGGCGTGGTCCCGATTCACCACAAGACCGGTTGCGGTATGGCTTCAACGGGCGAGCCGGTGGATCTGTTGCGCCGGGTCCTGGCGGGCTATGCCACGCACCCGAACATGTTCTCGACGTTGATGGTCGGCTTGGGCTGCGAAGCAAACCAGATCAACGATCTTCTTGCAGCTCAGAACCTCAAGCGCACCGATCAGCTCCAGACGATGACGATCCAAGAGACCGGCGGCACGCGCAAGACCGTGCAAGAGGGCATCGCGCGCATCAAGGCGCTGTTGCCGGAAGCGAACAAGGTCAAACGCGAAACGGTGCCAGCCAGGCACATCGTGCTCGGACTCCAATGTGGCGGATCGGACGGCTACTCCGGCATCAGCGCAAATCCGGCCCTCGGTGCAGCGGTGGACATGTTGGTGCGCCATGGCGGCTCGGCGATCCTGTCGGAGACGCCCGAAATCTACGGCGCCGAGCACTTGCTGACGCGGCGCGCAGTCGATCGCACAGTGGGCGAAAAGCTGGTCGAGCGCATCCACTGGTGGGAGGACTACACCTCCAGGCTCGGCGGCGAGATGAACAACAACCCGTCGCCTGGGAACAAGGCCGGCGGTCTTACGACGATTCTGGAAAAGTCGCTGGGCGCCGTTGCCAAAGGCGGCACCACTGGACTGATGGCGGTGTACGAGTACGCCGAATTGGTGAAAGCGCGCGGCTTCGTGTTCATGGACACGCCGGGCTACGATCCGGTGTCCGCAACCGGTCAAGTCGCCGGCGGCGCGAACATGATTTGCTTCACCACTGGCCGCGGCTCGGCTTATGGTTGCAAGCCCGCCCCCAGCTTGAAGCTCGCGACCAACACTGCGCTGTTCGATCGCCAGGAAGACGACATGGACATCAACTGCGGCGTGATCGTGGATGGCAAGGCCTCCATCGAGCAGGTCGGACAGCAATTCTTCGAGATGATCCTGAAGACCGCTTCAGGCCAGCCTTCCAAGAGCGAGATCTTCGGTTACGGTGAAGACGAGTTCGCGCCCTGGGTCTTGGGACCCACGATGTAATAGGTCCTAGGACCCACAATGTAACAGCGTCTTAGGACCCACGATGTAAAGGTTCCTGAGACCCGTGACGTAGCAGGCAATCGGCGAGATGAAATGCGTGGAGTGGTGCAAATGAACTGCTTGTTGATAGAACCCTCTTGCCTCTCGCCTCTTGCCTCTCGCCCCAGCGCGGAGCGCTGAGCATGGCCGAAGACTTCTCCTCCAAAGAACTGTTCGATTTTTTCCAGAAGATGTGGAATCCCACATCGTTCCCCATTCCTGGTATGTTCACGCCCACCATGAGCGTGGAAGAAGTGGAGAAGAAGATCGTGGAGCTGAAGAGCGTCGAGAACTGGCTCAAGATGAACCTCTCGTTTCTCCAGATGACGATCAAGACGCTCGAAATGCAGAAGTCGGCGCTGCAGTCGCTACATGATTCGGCGAAACCGTCCGGTTCCTGATTCGACCGACTCCTCGTCATGCGTATCAATTTCGTAACGCCCAGCGTCGTCGGCAGACCCACCACAAGCCCCCAACCTAGAGAAGTGGAAAGCGCAAGGCGGGTCGGCGCGCAAACCACGGGCGTGGCTGCGAGATCGGCACAGCCGAGCGCAAAATCAGCCACCGCAAATGTCGTAGTCGCACCCGAGCCTCTTGTCGAGCGACGCCAATCACGTCGTCGCGGCAATGATCGTCGCAAGCAACAGGTGGCTGTGCTGATCGATACGCGCGTGGACCAGCGGCGCAACAACCGCCGCCGCGACGACGATGAGGCGCCGCGCCGCGTCGACACTCAAGCGTAATTACTGCGGCGGTTTCGCCGTAGTCAACTGGTTTTGAGTTTTCCTTCCGTTTACAAACCGATACTTGTTCGGCATGCCGTTTGCATCGCTACCTGCAGCAATGTTGAAAGGAGCGATGGCATGTCGAACGTGTACGATCCGGAACAGACACAGCCCTTCGAGCGGGTCAGCGTCCGAGATCGGCGCCGCGCAGATCGACGCGGCGATGATCGTCGCAAGCAACGGACGTCGATGGATTTCGAAGCGCGCAGAGCAGAGCGACGCTTGCTGAAACGTCGAATCGAGGACCAGCTGATGGACGAGCTCGAATTAGACGTATGAGTGCGGCGCTAAAGCCGGCGCACAGTGAAGCCTTTGCTTTTCAGCAACTCCGCCAACCCGCCAGCGCCAGTCAAGTGTCCGGCGCCCACCGCTACGAAGCACGACTCGCTACCCCCTAGCATCAGCGTGATTTTGTCGGCCATCTGCCGATTGCGCTGATCGTAGATCCGCTCGTAGAGATCCTTGCCGAGATCTTCCGGCATTCCAAGCGTTTCACGCAACACGTTCTCCTGAATCGCCTCGGCGTCTCCGGCCGCCCACGCCTTCTGCAGGTCGTCCATCTCGATGGCAACTTCGCCTTTGGCGATGTCTTCCACCGTGGCGCGCAGCATTGCCGTCTGGAGCGCCTCCGGCATGACCTCGAACAGTTGCATTTGTCCTTGCATGGACTCCAGCTCGACGACTGGCTTACCTTGCTTCTTTGCCAGCTGTGCAAGATGGGCGTCGATGCCCATATTGGGATCGTAGCCCAGACGCTGGATCTCCATCACGGTCAAGGTCATCGCCAGGAGGTAGGGTTTCATTCCTCGCGCGTATTCGAATGGCAGCCCGACTTGCGGCAGCACGGCCTTGAGCTGTTCCAGCAGGTCGGGCGGAATGTGAGAACTGATGGAATCCGGCGGACGGTACATCGCTTGCACGATTGCGGACGTTACCGCCGATTGATCGGTGGGGTCCGCTTCGAGCGCCAGGATCTTGGAGCGGGTAAAGGCCTCCTCAACTTTGGAGCCGAGCGGGTACATGCTGCTCGTCCCCACGTGGATCGTTCCGAACAAATACACGGTATTGGTCTCCGACCGCACCTCGTAAATCAGAGGTGTGCTGCCCTGTGCCGCATGACCGAGGAGAGGAAAAACAGCCGCGACAAGCAGCGCGAGAGCCGCGCGTAATCGGACTACGAAAGGCTGTTGCTGTGAGGGCGACATCTGGTTCTCGCGCAGGAGGTTGGTCGCAAGCAGTGTAACAGAGCACTTCCGAACCGATCGGCCAGAAGGCCGAGCGTATAATCCATACCAACATGAAGATGCGACGCCCTAGTATCACTCGAGTAGACACCCGAATGGACGACAATTTTCGCCAAGCAGCTCTGGACTACCATCGCTTTCCCAAGCCCGGGAAGATAGCCGTAACCCCAACTAAAGATCTAATAACGCAGCGCGACCTGGCACTGGCCTATTCACCTGGAGTGGCTGCTGCGTGTGAGGAAATCGTCAAGAATCCGTCGACGGTGCGCGACTACACCGCGCGCGGGAATCTCATCGGCGTGATCACCAACGGGACAGCAGTGCTGGGTCTAGGCCCGATAGGCCCGCTGGCGGCCAAGCCCGTAATGGAGGGCAAGGGCGTGCTGTTCAAGAAGTTTGCCGGCATCGACGTGTTCGATATCGAGATCAACGAGCGCGATCCCGAGATGTTGGTCAAGATCATCGCCAGCCTCGAGCCTACCTTCGGTGGCATCAATCTCGAAGACATCAAGGCGCCGGAGTGCTTCGATATCGAGCGGCAGCTGCGCGGCCGCATGAAGATTCCAGTTTTCCACGACGATCAGCACGGGACCGCCATCATCGTCGGCGCAGCCGTCCTCAACGGCCTGAAGGTGGTCGGAAAAGACATCAAGAAGGTCAAACTGGTGTGCTCGGGTGCGGGCGCGGCGGCGCTCTCCTGCCTGGATTTGCTCGTGAGCCTTGGCATGTCCATCGAGAACATCCTGGTCAGCGACATCAAGGGAGTGGTGTACAAAGGTCGCGTCGAGGAAATGGACGAGTACAAAGCTCGTTATGCCAAGGACACTGCCGGTCGCGTGCTGGCGGACGTGATAGTCGGAGCCGACATCTTTCTGGGACTCTCCGCGGCGGGTGTGCTGAAACCGGAGATGGTCAAGCAGATGGGATCGCGGCCCTTGATCCTCGCACTGGCCAATCCAAATCCCGAAATCATGCCCGAAGCTGCCAAGGCCGCACGACCCGATTGCATCATCGCCACCGGGCGCTCGGACTACCCGAACCAAGTCAACAATGTGCTGTGTTTCCCTTTCATTTTTCGAGGTGCTTTGGATGCGGGAGCCACAACCATCACCGAGGAGATGAAGCTCGCCGCTACACGCGCGATCGCCGAACTTGCTCAAGCGGAGCAATCGGATGTCGTGGCGATGGCTTACGGTGAAGCGAGCTTGTCGTTCGGACCCGAGTACCTGATTCCCAAACCATTCGACCCGCGGCTGATCGTGAAGATCGCACCGGCTGTCGCGAAGGCTGCCATGGACAGCGGCGTAGCCACACGGCCCCTTGCGGACCTCGATGCCTACCGGCAGAACCTTACTCAGTTCGTCTATCACTCCGGCTTGATCATGAAGCCGGTCTTTTCGGCGGCAAAGAGCAACCCGAAGCGCGTGGTCTTCTGCGAGGGCGAAGATCAACGCACCCTGCACGCGGTGCAGGTGATCGTGGATGAGGGCATCGCCAAGCCCATCGTGATCGGGCGTCCGGAAGTCGTGAACGTACGCCTGGAAAAGCTGGCTTTGCGCGTGCGGCCCGGCAAGGATTTCGAACTCGTCAATCCGAACAGCGATTCGCGCTTCCGCAACTACTGGCGTCTGTATCACGAACTCATGCAGCGCAAAGGCGTCTCGGTGGAAGTGGCCAAACGCGAGGTCATTCGCCGTACCACCTTGATCGGCGCGCTGATGATCAAGCAGAGCGATGCGGACGCCATGATATGCGGCACCTACGGCGAACATAGCACGCACCTGAACTACATCGCCAACGTCATCGGGTTGCGCCCGGGCGTCAAGCAGTTCGCGGCCATGAACATGCTGTTGCTGGAAGACCGTACCATTTTCATCTGCGATACCTACGTCAATCCGGACCCGACCGCCGAGCAGTTGGCCGAAGTGACACTGCTGGCTGCCGAGGAAGTCAGGCGCTTCGGCCTCACGCCCAAAGTGGCGCTGTTGTCCCACTCCAATTTCGGCAGCAACAGGACGATCTCCGCTCAGAAAATGAGCCGATTGCGCGATCTCCTCGAGAAGCTCGCACCAAAGCTGGAAGTGGAAGGGGAAATGCATGGCGACGCGGCGCTGTCGGAAGAGATTCGCCTGCAGGTATTCCCCAACTCGCGGCTCAAAGGCGAAGCCAACCTGCTGATCATGCCCACACTGGATGCGGCCAACATCTCCTTCAATCTGCTGAAGATGGTGGCAGGCGAGGGCATCACCGTCGGCCCGATTCTGCTGGGCGCGGCCAAACCGTGTCACATCCTTACGCCCACCGCGACAGTACGCCGGCTGGTCAACATGACCGCGCTCGCGGTAGTGGAGGCGGCGGCACAGCGTTAGCGTCGGGTTGGACCGCCCCGCGACCAGAGTCGCAAGGCTGCCATATAATCGAAAAAAATGCATCGGCCGCATCGGACCGCGTGCGCTGGTTCTTGGGAGAGAGAATGAAACTGCGATCGCTGACTCTTGCTGTGTGGGTAATGTTGCCCTGTTCGATGGTCGGGGAGACGGCATTCGCTGCGAAGTCCGATTCCTGCGCGCATTGTCACGGTGTGGATGGGAACTCCACAGCCAGCGCATACCCCACGCTCGCGGGCCAGACCAAAGAGTATCTGTACCGCCAGATCAAGGACTTCAAGGAGGGTCGACGGAAGAATTCGATGATGTCGCCGATGGTTGGAATCCTGTCGGATCAGGATATGCTGGACTTGGCGGAGTACTACGCTGGGCAGAGCGCGACGCGCGGCTCATTGAAGCCGGAGCCCGCGATCGTGGCCGAAGGCAAGAAGATCGTGGACGAAGCGCAATGCGTAACCTGCCATCAGCCCGGCTATAAAGGGATGAACGAGTTCCCGCGGCTGGCGCGGCAGAAGTATCCCTACCTCGTCAAACAGCTGAAAGATTTCCGCGACGGCACGCGATCCAACGATAACGGCGTAATGGGCCCGACCGCCAAAGCCCTGACCGACGAACAGATTCAGGCGATCGCCCAATACCTTTCGAGTCTATGAAGTTCGTGTGATGGTCGCGTCCGCTCGCCGCAGAGTGCGTCAGGGCGGATCACACACCATCGATCTCTCATCGCCGTGAAGCGCCGCTTTGCAACGGGCGGCCAATGCGAATGCGGGCAGGCGTGGCGGAATTTTCCGTCACGGTGGCAAAGTTAGAGCAAAGCGAGTCCAATCCCGACTGTGCTACTCCTGATCGTCCTGCTTCCCTGGCTGGCGCTTCCGCTTCTCGTCGCGACCCGCTATGCGCCACGCCCGTTCGCGCCGTGGCTGGCGGCGGTTGCGGCTGCTGCGTCCCTGGGGCTGCTCGCCGCCCGTGTCCCCGCAGTGCTGGTCGGTGAAGTCGTTGTGCAAAGCTATCCATGGGTGCCTAGCCTCGGCCTGGACTTGTCCCTGCGATTGGATGGGTTGGGGCTGCTGTTCGCACTGCTGGTTTTGATCATCGGCTTGCTCGTCATCCTCTACGCCGCGTACTACCTCTCGGAGGAGGCCAACCTCAGTCGCTTCTACGCGCTGCTGCTCTTGTTCATGGGCGCGATGCTGGGTGTCGTGTTGTCCGGGAATCTGCTGCTGCTGTTCGTATTCTGGGAGTTGACCAGCGTCAGTTCGTTTCTGCTGGTCGGCTATTGGCGTAGTCGGGCCGATGCGCGCGAGGGTGCGCGGGTGGCGCTGGCTGTCACCGGTGGCGGAGGGCTGGCGCTATTGGCGGGGATTCTGCTGCTGGGTCACGTCGCGGGTGGTTTCGAGATCTCAAAGGTGCTCGCGTCCGGCCCTCAGGTGCAGGCCAATCCCTTGTACCTCGTGATCCTCGCCTTGGTATTGTTGGGCGCCTTCACCAAGTCGGCGCAGTTTCCGTTTCACTTCTGGCTGCCAGGAGCGATGGCTGCGCCTACACCCGCCTCGGCCTATCTGCATTCGGCCACGATGGTGAACGCGGGCGTGTTCCTGCTGGCACGTCTGCATCCGGTGTTGGCCGGACCCGATGCATGGTTCTACGCTTTGACCACCGTGGGCGCTGTGACGCTGGTCTTCGGTGCCTACCAGGCGATCTTCCGCCACGACTTGAAGAGCCTTCTCGCGTACTCGACCATCAGCCATCTCGGGCTCATCACGCTTCTCCTGGGGATCGGCACGCCCTTGTCGGCCGTAGCGGCGCTGTTTCACGTCATCAATCACGCCACTTTCAAAGCATCGCTGTTCATGGCGGCCGGCATCATCGATCATGAGTGCGGTACCCGCGACATGCGCCGCATCAACGGACTGTGGAGATACATGCCCTATACCGGTCTGCTCGCGATGGTGGCTGCGTCGGCCATGGCGGGCGTGCCGTTGGTCAACGGTTTCCTTTCGAAGGAGATGTTCTTCGGTGAATCGCTCGCGCTCGATCGAGGCGGCGGCTTGCAGTGGATTCTGCCGTTAGCCGCGGTGGCGGGAGGTGTGTTCAGCGTCGCCTATTCCCTGCGATTCGTGCACGATGTGTTCTTCCACGGCAGACCCTTGGACGTGCCGAGGACGCCGCACGAGCCGCCACGCTGGATGCGTATCCCGGTTGAATTTTTGGTGGCGGTCTGCCTGCTGGTTGGAATCTTTCCGGCGCTTACTGTCCAACCCCTGCTCGAGGTTTCTGCCTCGGCCGTCGTGGGTGGACCGGCGCCGGCGTTCGATCTGGGGCTCTGGCACGGCGTCAACCTGCCGCTGATCATGAGTGGTGTCGCCATGGGTGGCGGCGTGCTGCTGTACTTTCTATTGCAGTACGGGTTCGATCTCCACAGTCACGTGCAGAGTCGCCACACCGCAAAGCGTGCGTTCGATCGCTCGATGCTGGGCCTGTCGGTCGTTGCTGAGCGCGTGACTGCACGCGTGTATCGGGGCGGGCTGACCGGCGGGGTGTTCGCACTGATAGTGATGGCCTGCCTCGCCGGTGCATTCCCGTTCTTCTCTGCCACCGGCACCCGGGGCGATGTTGCGGGCACGCCGATCGAGCCGATGGCAGTGGTTGCCTTCGTGATCATGTGCGTTGCCGCGATGGGGGTCGTCACATGATCACGAAGGCAACCACTGCCATCAGTGGTTGCCTTCGTGATCATGTGCGTTGCCGCGATGGGGGTCGTCTTCGTTCACCGTGCTCGCTTCGCGGCGCTGATCCTGCTGGCCGTGGTGGGATTGACCGTCACTCTCGTATTCGCTTATTACTCGGCACCGGATCTTGCACTGACTCAAATCGCAGTGGAAGCGGTGACCATCCTTCTGCTTTTGTTGGCGCTGTATTACTTGCCGCAGGATGCACCTCCCGAGAGGGCGGTCAACCGTGCGTTGCGCGACTTCTTTCTCGGCTGTCTCGCCGGTGGCGGAGTGGGGTGGCTGACGTGGGCAATGTTGACGCGTCCACTCGATTCCATCTCCAGCTACTTCATAGCCTACAGCCTTCAGCAAGGTGGCGGCGCGAATGTGGTGAACGTTCTGCTGGTTGATTTTCGCGGCTACGATACCTACGGAGAAATTACCGTCATCGTAGTCGCGGCGCTCGGTGTCGCGGCGATGCTCGCCGGTGTGAAGCTCCCACAGCGCGCCACGGACGACTCGGGCAGACCCTGGTCGCTCGAGACATCTCATCTGCCACTCGATCTGCTGGTGCGTTTGCTGTTGCCATTGGCGCTACTGGTATCCGCGTACCTCTTCTTGCGCGGCCACAATGCACCTGGGGGCGGCTTCGTTGCGGGCTTGGTGACCGCGGTCGCGGTGGCACTTCTCTACGTGGGAGCGGGGCTTGCCTGGACACGGGAGCGATTGAAGTTGAGCTTCAGAGCGGTCGCAGCTGCCGGGCTGCTCATCGCAGGACTCACTGGTCTTGCGGCGATGGCCGGGTTCGACCGCCCCTTCCTGACCAGCGCACACGGACACCTCACCTGGCCGGTGATCGGGGAGATCCCGCTGGCGAGCGCGATGATGTTCGATCTCGGCGTATACCTGACGGTCGTGGGCGCCACACTGCTGGTGCTCACGCGCCTGGGTGACCCGGTCGTCGTGCCAGCGCAAGGAGTCTGACGTGGAGTTGCTGCTCGCGATTGGAATAGGGGTGCTCACCACTGCCGGCGTGTTTTTGCTCCTGCGAGAACGAACCTTCTCGGTCCTGCTCGGGCTTACGCTGTTGTCGTATGCGGTGAATCTGTTCGTCTTCGCGACTGGCGGCTTGAGGGTTGGGGCGCCACCGTTACTTTCGGGGCACGTCGCGCCACCCTATGCCGATCCCCTGGCGCAGGCCCTGGTGCTCACTGCCATCGTCATCAGCTTTGCAATGACCGCTTTCATGGTCGTGCTGGCGATCGCTGCTCGTCACCGCCTTGGAGACGACCGTGTCGATCCGCCAGGTGAGCAAGTCGAATGAGTTCCAGTGGGTTGTTCGAATGAATCCCAGTGAGTCGTACGAATGAACCCCGGTGAGCCGTACCGATGAACCAATGGATCGTCGCGCCCGTGCTGTTGCCGGCGATGACGGCGGGCGTGCTTCTGCTCGCCGGACCGCGCCTGCCTCGGTGGCTTCAGCGCTCGATCGGAATCTTTGCGAGTATCGCTCTGTTGGCGGTCGCCGTGCATCTGGTGTGCGATGCGAACGCCGGTGCGGTGCAGGTCTATGCGCTGGGCGACTGGCGCCCGCCAGTCGGAATTGCGTTGGTGCTGGACCGGCTGAGTGCGCTGATGCTGTTGCTCACTGCCGGCCTTGGCTTGTGCGCCCTGATCGCTGCGAGTGGCGGCATCGACACGGAGAGTCCATATTTTCACTCGTTGCTTCAGTTTCAGCTCATGGGGTTGAACGGCGCATTCCTGACGGGGGATTTGTTCAATCTATTCGTATTCTTCGAGGTGTTGTTGATCGCCTCGTACTGCCTGCTGCTGGCAGGGAATACCTCGCGAAGACTGCACGCCGGGATGCACTACGTCGTAGTGAATCTGGTCGGGTCTTCGTTGTTCCTCATTGCCGCAGGTCTGCTCTACGCACTGACGGGAACGTTGAATCTCGCGGACCTGGCGGTGAAGCTGCCAAAGCTGGCCGCCGCCGAGCAGGTATTGGCGCACTCGGCCGCATTGATGTTGCTAGTCGTATTTTCGCTCAAGGCGGCGCTGTTTCCATTGTTCCTGTGGATGCCGCCTGCGTACTCGGCGGCAAGCGCACCGGTAGCCGCATTGTTCGCCATCATGACCAAGGTGGGCATCTACTCCATTCTGCGCGTGTACCTTGTCGTGTTCGAGCCGGCAGCGGGACCGCTAGGCCTCCATCTTTCCAATTGGCTCGTCCCTGCCGGGTTGACGACCATGATGTGTGGCGCCGTCGGCGCACTGGCGAGCCGGCGACTCTCCGGTTTGACGGCACAGCTCACGTTGCTTTCCGCGGGGACGATCTTGGCGGTCGCCGGACTCGCTACGCAGCAGGCATTGTCCGCAGCGCTGTTCTATCTTGCTCACAGCACTTTGGCGATGGCCATGCTGTTCCTGCTTTGCGGGCTGATTGCTACGGGAAGCGGAGAAGCCAGTGATCGCCTGCGCCAGATGGGTAGCCGACAATCCGTTGTACTCAGTTTGTTGTTTGGCTTCACCGCTATTATTGCAGTGGGCATACCACCGTTGTCCGGTTTTCTGGCAAAACTGATGCTCTTACAGGCTTCTGAACAGGCATCCCAGTGGCCGGCCATCTGGTCGGTCATGCTCGCGTCGAGTCTTCTGGCGCTCCTGGCACTCATGCGCGCGGGCATCACCCTCTTCTGGTCGGTGCGCAACTCATCCGTCGCAGTCCCGCTGACTGGACAAGGGCCACAACTGGCGGCGCCTATCCTGCTCGCACTCGCGATCACGGCACTGAGCGCCGGGGCCGAACCAATCAAACACTTCATGAATGCCACCGCCGTGCAGATGACGGACGTTGCGGCGTACACACAAGCGGTGCTGTCGACGCCGGGACGGCCATGAACGTTCTGCGCATGTTATTTCCATCCCTCACTGCCAGTGCACTGCTCACGCTCTTCTGGTTGCTGCTAGTAAACGAACTGTCTGCCGGCCAGATCGCGCTGGCCGTTCTGCTTGGGTTGATACTGCCGATTCTTATGCTGCGTTTCCGCGCAGCACGCCCTCCAGTACGCCGCCTCGGTGCGGCGGTGGCCTTGCTGGGCGTGTTCCTCTATGACCTCGTGGTGGCCAACCTGACGGTAGCTCGCGCCGTGCTCGGTTCGATGTCGCGGGTGCGTCCTCGGCTCGTGTACGTTCCGCTGGGTCTTACGGACCCCGCGGCGATCGCACTTCTGGCCGGCGTGATTTCTCTGACGCCGGGGACCGTGCTGATCGACATAGATTTGCCCACAGGCGTTCTCACCATTCATGCACTGCTGGTTGGCGATGACGCGGCGCTCATAAGCGATATCAAGACGCGCTACGAGTCGCGCATCAAGGAGATATTCGGATGCTGAATCTTGCACTGGACATCACGTTGGCAACCGTCGCTGCATCCATGGTGATGTGCTTTTTGCGGCTGGCGGCCGGACCTAGTTTGCCCGATCGCATCTTGGCGTTGGACACGCTTGGCATCAATGCCATAGCGTTCTTGGTGGTATTCGGGATGCGCGCAGGGAGCAGCGTCTATTTCGACGCAGCGCTGCTGATTGCCATGATGGGATTTGCTGGCACCATCGCCTTCGCCAAGTATCTACTGCGTGGCGACATCATCCAATAGGAAAGACGATGCTGGAAGCGATTGAATCCGCGGTACTGCTCATCGGCGCATTTTTTGTTTTGGTTGGATCCATCGGCCTGCTGAGACTGCCCGATTTCCTGTCGCGCCTGCACGCGCCGACCAAAGCGACCACGCTTGGCCTGGGCGGTTTGCTGCTCGCGTCGATGATCCATTTCAGCGTCCAGCGAGGAGATCTCAGCCTGCACGAGTTGCTGGTCGTGCTGTTTTTGTTTCTCACGGCACCCGTCGGCGCTTATATGCTGGCCAAGGCTGCGCGTCATCTGGCCAGACCCATCGACAATGCGCCCGACAGTCCGACGAATCCGGACTAGCTCACCCTGTCCGGTTCCCGACTTCGAGCAAACCGAGGCGGGCAGCCAGCCAGCGCGTAGTCGTCGCCTGGATCAGCAACGTCGCCAGGATAGCCATGAACGTGATCGCGGCGATGACGTCGGCGTGCGCCACGCCCATCCCTACCAGCATGCCGGAGAGTGCGGCCGGTATGGCTCCGGTTTCGCGCGTCCAGAACATGAACAGGATTTCGTTGCGCGTCCAGCGTGCACGGCGGTCTGGCAACGCGCACGCAAGCACTGAAAGCGGGCGAGCGATCAGCATGAAGACCGCGACCACCGCGCAACCTGGCAACAGGTACTGCCGCACTACGTTGAAGTCGACGTGGGTGCCGAGCAGGATGAAGATAATCATGCGCAGGAGTAGCGAACTGTTGTCGATGAACTCGCTGAGCGACTCGTGATGCTCCGCCGGCATGGATAGTCCCAGTGCATCCTTGTTGCCGTAGATCAGGCCGACTACGAACACGGCCATGAATCCACTCGTGCCGAGGTGGTCCGCGCAGAGATAGGCGCCCAGGATTACCGGCAGGAGCAGCACCTTGGCGTAGGCGGTGAAGATGTTACGGCCGCGGTTGGACTTCAGAAACACGGCGACCAGGCCGAAGACCGCTCCGATCAGCACACCGCCGCCAGCGAGCACCACGAATTGCTGCAGACTTGCGCTGACCGAGAATTCTCCGGTGTTGAGGACGCCCAGTATCGCAAAGGTACAGATCGCGCCGGTGGCGTCGTTCAGCGCGGATTCGCTCAGTACCGTCTGCTGCACTTTGTCGCGCACGCGTACTGCGAGAAAGACCGGCACCAGTGTTGCGGGGTCGGTCGAGGCGATGACCGCGCCCAGCAGCAGTGCGCTGATGAGTCCGATCCCCAACGCGTAATGGGCGGCAAAGCCGACGACGACAGTGCTGATCAGTACCGCGACCGTGGCGAGCAGAGTCAAGGTGATCCATACTTGGCGGAGCACTCGAAATGTGATGCCAGTGCCCCCTTGGAATAGGAGGAAGGAAGCGCCCAGAATCAGCATCAATTGGTTGAGTGAGGATTCCGGCGACACATCGACCAGGCCCAGGCCGGGCGGACCTGCGACGATGCCGATCAAGAGAAACACAACGACGTCGGGAATATTCAGCCGATCGGCGAGCTTGGCAGCAATCGCTCCTGCGAGGAATAGAGCGGAGAAGGTGGCCAGGACATGCTGGGCATTTTGGATTGCCGTGGACCCCATCTCAAGCAACTCCTGGCAGGTGAAAAAGTGTGTGGCGGCGGGACCTCTGCGCGCATCGGGAAGCTAACGTAGACGACGCAATATAGCTAGCCGGGGCCGCCGATTTTCGACGTCAGGATTTTCCGTCCTCACCGTATTTACGGAGGCGCTCCACCAGGTGCCGAGTACCGTCGGAAGCACAGGTGGAACTTCGCTGCGCCACAGCATTACGTTCTCTCTTGGCGCTCTGAAAGAGATCTTGTTTGGTCTTCGGTCAGGCTCTGTTCGGCCGCAGGCTAGGCTGAGCCGGCACTCGGGGCATTCTACCGTCTTCCGAAACGGTCCATGTTGCACTGCAGCGGACGGTTACGGCACTGGCTGCGCAGGCACTTGTGCGATTAAAATCCGTCATTTGGGGGACATGACGTGAGACTGAACGGCATAGGGCGCGTGAGCGGATGAAGCAAAAGGTCACCGTGACCCGCGAGGTATTCGACGAGACGCTCGCGTATCTGGCGCAGCATGTGGAGGTCACCTCCAACCAGTCGAACCAACCCTATGGCCCTGACGGTCTTGCTGGCAGGCTGCAGGGAATGGATGGCGCGGTCGTCATGACTGTCGATAAGGTCGACGACGCGCTGCTGTCTCGCTGCCCACAGTTGAAGGTTGTCTCCAGCGCAAGCGTAGGCTACAACCACATCGACCTTGCCGCCTGCACGCGCCGAGGGGTCATGGCCACCAACACCCCCGGCGTGCTGACCGACAGCGTGGCGGATTTCGCTGTTTGCCTGACGCTGGCTACGTGCCGACGTTTGACCGAGGCAGAAGCCTTTCTGCGCAGCGGTGCATGGGCTGGCACTCATCTGAAGGAAATGCTCGGGGTGGACCTGCATCACGCTACGGTCGGTATCTGTGGCTTCGGTCGCATCGGCCAGGCCATCGCTCAGCGGCTGCGTGGATTTCAGACCAAACTTCTATATACCACCCGGACCAGGCTGTCCCCGGAGGTGGAGCAGCGCTTCGACGTCACCTACGCGGCGAAAGACGATCTGCTGCGGCGCTCGGACATCGTCATATTGATCCTGCCATACACGGCGGAGACCCACCACTACATCGGCGAGCGCGAACTGGGGCTCATGAAGCCGTTGTCGGTCTTGGTAAACGTTGCGCGCGGAGCGGTTGTGGACGACGCTGCGTTGATTGAGACGCTCAAGGCCCGGCGTATCTTTGCGGCGGGCTTGGACGTTTACGAGAACGAGCCCAAGTTCAATCCTGGCCTTCTGCAACTGACCAACGTGGTCCTCGCGCCGCACATCTCGAGCGCGTCCGAACCCACGCGACAAGCGATGGCCATGACTGCGGCAAAAAACTGCGTGGCGGCATTGACGACGGGAGAGCCGCCGCACTTGCTAAATCCGGAAGTCTCTAGAAAAGGGGCCAGGGTCTGAGGGCCCAGGGTGTGAATTCCCAGGGTAGTCGATGGCAGCAATCCCAGACCGCAGGATGACTCGGTGAACACAATAAAAATGGACGACCTATATCGCTTGAGCTTGGTGGAAGCCGCGCGCAGGCTGGCATCGGGAGAGATGACCAGTGAGGTTTATACGCGCGGCCTGCTGTTACGCGTACGGGAGCTGGATGAGAACATCAGTGCATGGGCCTGGTTGCAGCCTGCACAAGCAATCGAACGTGCCCGGGAGGCAGACC
>Ga0209048_10002607_pt1 | contig 17829 bp, 14 predicted proteins | sample FrelakmetCRP12CR_FD_187146 | JGI IMG/M metagenome (GOLD analysis project Ga0209048, IMG submission 187146) | Freshwater lake sediment microbial communities from the University of Notre Dame, USA, for methane emissions studies - CRP12 CR (SPAdes)... | ecosystem: Environmental > Aquatic >... | reverse complement strand
GACGTCGTGCCGCGAGCACCCACGGGTGTTCGATCACGGCCTGCCAACGCTGCCGGACGTCGGCCTCGTGGCGCGCCAGCCAGCGCCAGACCCAGGCCACCCCAATCATGAGAAGCAGTATGCCGCCGACGATCGCGCTCGCGCGTCCAAGCCAATGCTCAGCGGTCCGCCACCCCTCCCCCAAGACGTAGCCCAGCAGTACGAAGCCGCTGGCCCACAACACACCACCGACGGCGTTGTAGGTCAGGAACTGGCGGTAGCGCATGTGCGACGAACCGGCGACAAACGGCGCCAGAGCGCGCAGGAATCCCACGAAACGGCCGAGGAACACCGTCTTGCCACCGTGCCGGGCGAAGAAGGCGTCAGCCTGCTCCAAGTGCGCCGCACGAATGCCGGCCCAACGCCCGTAGTGGAGCAGCCACGACCTCCCCAAGAGGCGTCCGAGCTCATAACCGATACTGTCGCCGGCGATGGCACCCACAGTGACTACGAAAATCAAGTCACCGAGATGGAGCAACCCCCGCGAAGCGAGAAACCCGCTTGCCAGGACGAGCGTCTCGCCGGGCACCAGCAGGCCGAGGAAGGCCGAGCACTCGAGGGCCGCCCCGAGAAAGACAATAAGGTAGATCCACTGGCCGAGTCGGCTGGCGTGCTCAATCAATTGGTCGATCACGACGCCCCCGCTGCGTGCCCGGCGCCGGTCAGATGACGGCGCAGCGCGATTGCCGACCACTGCTTGCGGCGGCTAAAACTGGCTAGCCCGACTCCGGCGTCGACTCGCAACGATGCTCCGGCTACACCAATTGTCACGCGATTTGAACCTCTCACGGCACCAGTCCAAACACGATCACGTTGTTGGATTCGTTGGTTTCGCTGACCGTGCTGTTCATGTCAATCGCGGCAGTGACGAACATACCGGTTGCGCTCTGCCCCTGCGGCAGTGCGATGCTGGCCGTCTGCGACGGAAACCGCATTGTGCCATGCAACGGTTTTCCTTATTATTTATCATATGAAGTAGTTACTGGTCGAGATCGATGAGGATACCTTCAAGAAGCTCGAACAGATCGCTCCAGGCCGGTCGCGGCGTCGGTCGGCGTTCATTCGCACTGCCATCAAAAAAGCGATCTGCGAGGAGCAGGAGCGTGCCACCGCCGAAGCGTACCGACGGGTTCCCGACAGCGCCGACGATGCCTGGTTCGATCCTCGCGTCTGGGAGCCGACGCCCCCCGGGCCTATCGTGGGCGGAGGCGACGGTGAAGCAGTATGAGAGACTAGTACCGCTCGCCACCACCGGTTCGTGCGCGCCCGACCGCGCAATGCCTGCGGTGTCGATCAGCGAGGCGCGGGGAGGCCGAGCGCTTGCGCCAAGGCGCGATTCAGGTCGGCGATCTTGGCGGCAGAGAGAGTGCCGATGAAGTCGGTGAGCTTGGTCTTGAACATCAGCGTGAGAAAGTCGCAGCGGAGCGCACAGGTGCGGGGCAAGCCTTCTTCAGGTCCGAGGATCACTTCGGTTGTCAGCCCGAGAACCTCGCTGTATACGGGCGCACACACCACGGTCGACACATCCTCATTCTGAGCGATGAAACCGCGCGATACGACGACGTAGAATCCAGGCTTGTCCCCGCGCTCAGGAACGCGTTCGCGGCTGCGGTAGATCTCACCCCGTCTCACGTGCGCGCCTGATCGGCAATGAGCGCGCGGGCCTGGCGTGACAGCCGGACGCGGTGTTTGCGGAAAATCTCACGCTCGCGCTCCTCCGCTTGCCGCTGCCGCTCGCGTTCTGCGAACTCCTGGACTGCCGTCCGTACGACCGCGGAGCGGTTACGAAGATGCTCCGAGTGTGCAATCAGCTCGTCGACGCTCTTGAGCGTTCGTTCGTCAATAGTAATGGCAATAGTTTTCATATGCCGAACATATACCGGATGGACAGTGGTTGTTGCAACGGAACAAGCCCAGCTACACCGAGGGCTGAGGCCGAGACGGCCGGCGCCGGTCCCCCTTCAGAGGAGGTTCTGCGCGGTAGCCCGAGTAGCTGTCAGACGGTGGCTGGCGTTCTGAGACACCCGCTACTTGGCGCGCGACAGATACTCGCCCGACTCGGTGTCGACGCGGATGACGTCGCCGATCGCCACGAAGCCGGGGACCCCGACGACGGCGCCGGTCTCGAGTGTCGCCGGCTTGAGCACGTTGGTGACCGTCGCGCTCTTCAGGGCGGGGTCCGTTTGCGTGACTTCGAGGTCGACGGTCTTAGGTAGCGACACGCCCATCGGGTTGCCTTCGTAGAATTCGACCATGACGTGCAGGTTGGGCTTCAGGTACTTCACGGCGTCGCCGAGCGCTTCGGAGTTGAGCACGATCTGCTCGTACGATGCGGAGTTCATGAAGTGGTACTCGTCGTCCGAGTTGTACAGGAACTCCATGTCATGCTGCTCGAAGGTGACGCGTTCGACCTTGTCTTCCGAGCGGAAGCGGTTTTCCAGCTGCGTTCCCGAGCGCAGGTTGCGCAGCTTCGTCTGCACCATGCCGCGCCAGTTGCCGGGCGTGATGTGGACGACATTCATGACCCGAAACAGGTCGTTCTGATGCTTCACGATCATACCAGCGCGCAGCTGCGTTGCGGGGATCAGCATTGATCAAAGGCTCCTTGAATTTGTGACGCTGCTAAAGCCGAATTCTCTAGCACCAGGGCCAATTCCCCGCAACCGTGGGAATGCGCTACGCGCGCAGTGGAATCCGAAAAATCTCATTGACGGCCGAATTGGCACTTGGCTAGATGGGTGCCTGAGAGGTCCTGCTATGAGGAAGAAGACGGACACACCGCTGCCGACGCGACTCTCTGGTGAAGACCTCACCTTCTGGTGGACGGACTCGCCTGTCCAACCCACCACGATGGCGATGCTGATGCTGTTGGACCGTCCGCCTGACGAAGTGCGCCTCCGCCTGGCGTTCGAGCGCGCCGTGGCCGCCGTACCGCGCCTCGCCGAGCGCGTCGTCGATGCGCCGCTCGATCTGACGTTGCCGCACTGGCAGCGCGATCCGACCTTCGATCTCGACTACCACGTCCGCCGCCACGGTTTGGCAGGCACCGCCGACCTGGAAGAGCTCTTCCGGGAGCTGGCGCCGGCATACGAGACGCCCTTCGACCGCTCGCGTCCCCTGTGGGATGCACGCATCTATGATCACGTCGGTCCGCAGGAAGAGGCGGCGCTCTTCTTCAAACTGCACCATGCCGTCGCCGACGGTGTTGGCGGCAACGCCATCTTCGCGGCGATGACCGACTGGGAGCGTGACGCGGCTTCGACAGATGACAGCGTGCCGCACGTTTCCAAGGGACCGTGGCCGGATCCGCCGTGGCTCGGCGCGCCGGTCATCGACGCGCTGCGCGACCGTGTGCAGCTCGATTTGCAACGGGCGAAGACCGTGGCGAGCACCGTGGTCGATACCCTGCAGCATCCGGGAAAACTGCAGCGCGTCGCGGCGGCGCTGCGCTCGATCGTTGAGATCGCCAGCTTCGACAGCCACACACCGCTCAAGCGCTTTGGGCGCGGGCGCCGTCTCAGCGGCCTGGCGTTGCCGTTCGCTGAGGTGCGCCACATCAAGAAAGCGCTGGGCGGCACGATGATCGATGTCATCCTGACCATCATGGCGCGCGCTATCGGCAAGTGGCATGTGGCACACCGGCTACGCGGCGTGAAGGAGTTGATGACCCTGGTCCCTGTCAATCTCCGCAAGCCGGAGGAGTGGTCGGAGAAGGCGCACGTGGGCAACGTCGCGACGGGGATCCTCGTGCCGCTGCCGATCCGCATTGCCGATCCGCTGAAGACCTACCGTGAGATCCACAAGCGCATGGAGGCGAAAAAGCAGGACCCGGCGTCGGCCGCGTCACCGTTCCTCGCCGACATGTTGAGCGTCTTGCCGCGGCAGTTCGTGACCTGGATGGCGGAGTCGACGTTCGGCAACGTCGACTTCATTGTGACCAATGTTCCCGGCATTCTCGCTACCCGCTACCTCGCCGGCGCTGAAATCATCGCCGCGTATCCCTTTGCACCCGTGGCCAAGCGCAGCCCGGTGAGCGTCGCGCTGTATGGGTACCGCGATAGCCTGTTCATCGGCTTGGACTCTGACGAAACCTCCATGCCGGACGTCGACCGGTTCAAGGTGATGATCCATGACTCATTTGCCGAGATCCTCTCCGCCGTCGAAGCGAAGCCACCTGCTCCGGCCCGCCGAGCGAGCCACAGCCGGCCCCGGCGGCGGAGCGCCGCCGAGAGCGGGTAGGGCGGATCCTGCGCGTCTTTGCTGGGCGCAGAGGGCGCTTGACTTCTAATTGAAAATGAGTTTCAAAATCTATCAACGCTATGCGCATGATCACGCCTTCGATCGCCGGCCTCCGACGCGTCGCCGCGCTGCTGGCCGTGCTGGCACTGCTTGCCGGTTCGGGGGCGTCTGCCGCCGCGCCACCCGAGAGCGAGGAACAGGTGCATCGCTTGCTGACGTTGCTGGCAGCGGTGGGCGAAGAGTATCGCGAAGGCGTACGGGACGGCACCATCGTGCAGCCGCTGGAGTTCGAGGAGGCGACGACGTTCCTGCACGATGCACAGCAGCGGTTCGCTGCGGCGCTCCCCGATCGGGAAGCGGATGTCGCGCCGCTGTTTTCGGAGGCCGCCACCGCGATCCAGCAGAAGCTTCCGCCCGACAGCGTGAGCGCCAAGCTGGCGGCGCTGCGCCAGCGAGTGATGGCGGTTACTGGGGTGAACGAGCAGGTGTACCCGCCGGCAGCGCCGTCCGCGGCGCGCGGGAGGGCGCTGTTCACCGACTACTGTGTGACCTGCCACGGTGAACGCGGCGACGGCAAGGGATCGAGTGCCAGAGGGCTCAACCCGCCGCCCGCGAACTTTACCGACGCGGGCTTCATGCGCGGCGAGACGCCGTACGACTTCTACCACGTCATCAGCCTCGGCAAGATTCACACCGCGATGCCCGCATGGGATGGCGTGCTCTCCGTCCAGGAGCGGTGGGACCTCGTCAGCTATCTCTGGACGTTAGCGGCCGGCGACGCCGGCATCGCAGAAGGGCAGGGAATCTACTTGGCGCAGTGTGCGTCGTGTCATGGCGCCACCGGGAATGGGCAGGGCACGTTTGCCAACGTTCTCGTGTCAGGTGCGCCGGACCTGAGCACACCGCAGGCATTGGCGCGCAAGCCCGACGCTGAGCTGTTCGCGGCCACCACGAGCGGCGTTGTGGGAACGCCGATGCCCGCGTTCAGTCGCACGTTACAGGACGGCGAGCGCTGGAAGGCCGTCGCCTTCCTGCGCCTGCTGTCGCAGGGCGGACCGGCACCCCCCAGCGCTGCAGGTATCGGTGGGGGAGGGGATTCGACGAAGCGATTCGCTGGGCTGTTGCGTCTGCTCGGCAAGGCCTACGACCAGGCCTGGAGCAGCGGGCAGCTCACCAACGTCGTCGAGTATGACGAAGCCGCCGCGCTGGCCGAGCAGGTTGCCGGTGCAGCGGACGCGCTGGCAGACAGAGTAACGGATGCGGATGGCAGCGCCCAGATTCGCTCGGCCGCACGGGCGGTCAAGACGCAGGTGGGTGACCGCGCCGCCACCGCAACGATCACTGCATCGATTGCCCAGCTCGCATCCTTGGTCGACCAACACGCAATTGAGTTGGTGCCGACGAGCGCCGCTGCGGCGCCCGCGGCGGCGAATACTGTCGAGGCGGCGCTCACCGAAAGCGCGCGGCTGGTGGACGCTGCCGTTGCCGCGTACACGCGCGGCGACCAGCAGGCGGCGCCATTGGCCGGCGATGCCTACCTGGAGTTCGAGCCTGTGGAAACACGCCTCGGGGCCGTCGATCCGGGGCTGAAGGGTGGGATTGAAGAACGATTCCTGCACTTGCGGCAGGTGCTGCGGGCGCCGGGCAACGAGGCCAAGGTGCGGTCACTGGCCAGCGCGATCCACGGCGAGTTCGCCGCGGCACGCACGGCATTGCAACCACACAGCAGCCCGTATGCCCTTTTCGTGCAGTCGGCGACCATCATCCTGCGTGAGGGCTTCGAGGTCGTGCTGGTGATCGGCGCGCTGTTGGCCTACGTCGTCAAGGCCGGCAACCCGGCCATGCAGCGCCCGATCTACGCGGGCACAGGGGTGGGCATCGTCGCCAGCCTGGCCACCGCCGTCGTCATGGAGGAAGTGCTGCGCTCCTACCCCCGCTCCTCGGACATACTCGAAGGCTTTACCATGCTGTTGGCTGCCGCGGTGCTCTTCTTTGTGAGCTACTGGCTGGTGTCGAAGTCGGAGGCCGACAAGTGGCAACGCTACATCCGCGGCAAGGTCCACACCGCGATGAGCAACGGACGCGGTGTGACGTTGGCGAGCGCGGCATTCCTGGCCGTCTACCGCGAAGGCTTCGAGACCGTGCTCTTCTACCAAGCGCTCTACGCCAGCGCGCCGGCGACGCCGATGACCGTGACCGCGGGATGCATCGCCGGCAGCATGGTGTTGCTGGTGGTGACAGTCCTGTTCCGACGTTTTCAAGTGCGGATCCCGATTCGCCAGTTCTTCTTCGTCACCGGGTTGTTGCTCTATGCCATGGCGGCGATCTTCGCCGGCCAGGGCGTGCACGAGCTGCAAGATGCCGGCATGATCGCGGTCACGCCGCTCAACGGCATTCCCACGATCGAGCTGCTCGGCATCTATCCCACGCTGCAGTCGCTTGCCCTACAGGCTGTCTTCATCGCGTTGTTGATCTACGCCACCGCGGTGACACTGCGGGCGTCACGCCGTGCCGCTGCGGAACAACGCGGTGCAGACGTGCTCGCCGAGGTGCGTGCCCTGCGCGCTGCCCTGGACGCGCTGGGCGAAGAGATCCGGGCGCGTCCAAGCGCCACGTCCGAGCTGCACGCCGCCCGGTTGCAAGGGCTGCTGGTGCACGCCGAGCAGTTGGTTGGTGACCTGCAACCCAAATTCCCAAGCGCTCCGGTGCACGGCGGCCGCCGCAACGGTCACTGATCCACTGTCGCGCTGTGTGCCACGCCCGTGAGCCGAGCGCGGTGAAGAAGCTCAGAACAAAGTGCCGATGAACCGCTCGACCTCAAGAGTGACCTTCATGATGACTTGGTCGGACCCGCGAGTGAGACCAAAGCCGGGGCCGACGTTGTACTCGATGCCGCCGGGCAGCTCGCCGCGCACGACCGGGAAAATGTAGTGCTGTTGATCGTGGGGCGGGTCGATGTCGTCAATGAGACCGATCCCACCATAGAACTCGACGCCCGCGGACATCCACCGCGAGTAGTTGTAATACAGCCCGCTGGCGTAGCCGAACTCGAATCCCTTGTTCTTGTCTGGACCCACGAAAATCGCTTTGGCGAACTTCGGGTTCAGGTCAATCTCCACTCGCCCGATGTCCTTCTCGATGAGCGGCTTGAGCTCGAGCTCCAATTCACTAGCGTCGAACTGCGGAGTGCGGTTCCACTCGAGCTCCACATACCAACCCAAGTCCACTGGGAGTTGGCCCTGCTCGAAGAGGCTTCCCCGCAGCCTGAACTTGGACCCGGCATACTGCAGCGGTGCGCCGTTGGGGTGCGCCAGATTGAGGTACGCGGCGGCTTCGATTTTGTCGGTGAAACCGTACGTCAGCTCGAGCGCCGTGCGGTACATCTTGTCGCTCGGGAAATCGCCACTCGAGGTTCCCTCGTCGCCCTCAGCGTGACCGTCAGGGACGAAGCTGTTCATCGACTCCAGCTCGATCACGCCCTTGCCGAGGGTCTGATAGGGATACACTTCGAACTCGAAGGGATCTATCTGAGCCCACACCGGATGGACGAGGAACGCGATTCCGACCACGGCGAAGATGATCCTCAATGACATCAGTGGCCTCTGAGTGAATTGCCTCAAGGCGCTGCCGTAGTAGCTTCCTGATTCGCCCAACGGATGATGAGTTCGCGTTCGTTCGGATGCAGCCGTGCGCCGGAGTGCAGAATGCGGTAGTACCAGGGGGACATATCGCCGCCCGCGATGGACTGCACGATTTCCTGGAGCTTGTGCTTTTTCGTCTCCGGGTCCGCGGTGTACTCAGTCCAGTCGGAGAAGTTGAGCCGCCGTCGTGCGGCGCTGACATCGCGTGCAATCACCCACGAGAACGGCGCTACATGGCTGTACCACAGCCATCGTGTCTCGTTGGAGTGGCAATCGAAGCAGGCGCGCCGAATCAGGCGACTCACATCCGCTGGCGCGACCAGATCACCGCGGCCAGCCGGGTTGGTCCGATCAGCTTGTACGAACTGGATCGCCAGGAACGCCGCCGCAACGACTGCAACCAGGATCTTTGTCCTGCGTCTGACGCCGGTCACTTGGCGACGATTGCCCCCTCGGGGGTGTCATGATGAAAGTCATCAAAGAACGTGTAGCTGCCGGGTGCCAGCGCTGGGATCAAGACCGTAATCGTCTCCCCCGGCAGCACGACGCGTTCGCGATGCAACTCGAAGCTCTCGAACTCGACGGCGGTGTTCTCCGCGCTCGTGACGCGAATCGTGAATGACTTATTGGCTGGAACGACCAACTCGGACGGTTCGAAATGCCCGGTTTGCGCTCGAATGTCGAAGACGAGGTTGTCGCCGCCCGCGCCGGCGACACGGGGCGCGAGCTCGATAGCCGCAGCTGCCAAGAGCAGCAGAAGGACGTGCAAAAGGCGCATGGGACAATCGTATCGAAATTGAAATTCACTTTCAATATGGCCCGTCAATGAAATTGTTGAATTGCGATGGCCAACCAAGCGGCTAGCGGGTCTGTAGGCGTCGATGCCGCCGCGGTGTCTTGCCGCCGGTGGTATCGACGCCGCGCAGGCGGAAGAGCTGCTGCTCGATGCGTTCGTCGGCCTGGGCCAGCAGCGTCTTGCTCCCGCCATACTTCTCGATCATGTAGCTGAGATCACCGAGGTCGTGGATGAGCAGCTGCACGGCGCGCTCGCGCTCGGTCTCACCTTTGAGTCCGGCGAGCAGATCGAGAACCAAGTCCTCGATCTCCGAGCCCTCGATTGCCAGAGCGATCTCGAAGGCGCGCGTCAGCGTGACGCCGCGCCGCGCCTCGACCTCGGCCGCGGAGAGCAGGTCGCGAAACCGAACGACATGGTCCCTGGTCAGCGTCGGTGCCGCCGACAGGGTGCGTCCCGGCGCGCTTTCTAGCAGGCCGGAAACCAGCGCCAGGGCGCCAAAATGCCGCGACTCGTGTTGCGCCATCTCGAACCAGAAGCGACGGACCTCCTCGGGCTTGGGGAACAGGGTTTCGAAGCGGCAATAGAGCTGCATGGTCCGCCGTTCCAGATCCATCGCCACCTCGATGAGCTTGCGGAGCAGCGCCGGCGGGCGGTGCTGCGTACGGGACGAGCTAGCTGGCCTTCTGCGCGATGACGCCATGGCGGCTTTGTAGCACGCCGCTCCGCTGGCATTCTAGCGGGTAGTCCCCTATCGGGAAAGTCTTGACTGATAGTGAGTTTCCACGATTCCTGGCGAGGGTACGCACGCAATCTGCCTGCGGGGTATCCCCTCTACGATGCGCGAAACGCGCTCCGAGGCGACCCCTTGTGGGGTAGGGGGGGCTGTATTAGATTCCGCCGCATGAGTGAACCGGAACAGGAAGCGGAAGAAGCGAAAGAGCAACGCTTCTTCGCGCTGGAAGAAGATCTCAGCGACATCGCCATTCCTACTGAGTTGCCGATGCTGCCGCTGCGCGGCGTGGTGATCTTCCCGTCCGCCATCGTGCCGTTGCTGATCTCGCGTGGCAGCTCGCTGAAAGTCGTCGAGGAGGCCTTGGCTGGCGACCGCATGTTGGGCGTCGTAGCGCAGAAAAACCCCGAGGACGAAGAGCCGAAACCAAGCGCACTGTTTTCGCGCGGCACTGCCGGGCGCATCCTCAAGATGCTCAAGTACCCGGACAGCAGCGTCCGCATCCTTGTGCAAGGGCTGCGCCGTGTCGAAGTCGCCGAGTACACCCAGCACACGCCCTTTTACCGGGCGCGGGTGCGCCTGCTGACGGACATCCAAGCGCCGTCAAAAGATCTCGAGGCGATGCAGGCGCACATGGTGAACCAGTTCGCCAAGTTCGTCTCCATGATTCCCTACCTGCCTGACGAGCTGCAGGTCGTGGTGATGAACATCAAGGACCCGGGCAAGGTCACCGATCTCATCGCTTCGAACCTCAACGTTTCGCTGGAGGAGAAGCAGGAGCTGCTCAGCACGCTGGAGGTGCGGCAGCGCCTCGAGAAGTTATCGACGATCCTCAATCGCGAGATCGAGCTGTTGGAGCTGGGGCAGAAGATTCAGTCGCAAGTACAGACCGAGCTCTCGAAGAACCAGAAAGAGTTCTATCTGCGCCAGCAAATGCGTGCCATTCAGAAGGAGCTCGGCGAGGGCGACGCGCGTGGTGCGGAGATCGACGAGCTGCACAAGAAGATGGAAGAGGCGCAGCTGCCGCCGGAGGCGCTCAAGGCCGCCGAAGCCGAGCTGGAACGATTGCGCATCATCCCGCCAGAGTCCGCCGAGCACACCGTTGTGCGAACCTACCTCGAATGGCTGGTCAACCTGCCGTGGGCGGTGTCGACCGAAGACAATCTCGACATTCCCCACGCGCGCGGCGTCCTCGACGAAGACCACTACGATCTGGAGAAGATCAAGGACCGCATCCTCGAATACCTCGCCGTGCGCCAGCTGAAGAAGGATACCAAGGGGCCGATCCTGTGCTTCGTCGGGCCGCCGGGCACCGGCAAGACCTCGCTCGGCCGCTCGATTGCCCGCGCCATGGGCCGCAAGTTTGTGCGCCTGTCACTCGGCGGTATCCGCGACGAAGCGGAAATCCGCGGCCACCGCCGCACATACATCGGCTCGTTGCCGGGGCGTATCATTCAGTACCTGCGCAATGCCGGCTCGAACAATCCACTGTTCATGTTCGATGAGATCGACAAGCTGGGCGCCGACTTCCGTGGTGATCCCGCCTCAGCGCTGCTGGAGGTGCTCGACCCCGAGCAGAACAACACCTTCAGCGATCACTACCTCGACGTCCCCTTCGATCTGTCGAAGGTGATGTTCGTCACCACGGCGAATCTGCTCGATCCCATTCCGCCGCCGCTGCGTGATCGCATGGAGGTCATCGAGCTGGCCGGCTACACGGAAGAAGACAAGCTCGAGATCGCGCGCCGGCACCTGATCCCGAAGCAGACCAGGGAGAACGGGTTGCAAGACGGGCAGGTCACCTTTACGACCGAAGGCCTGGTGCACCTCATTCGCCATTATACCCGTGAGGCCGGATTGCGGAATCTCGAACGCGAGATCGGCAGCCTGTGCCGCAAGGTGGCACGCGGCATCACCGAAGGGAAGACGGAACCGGTGACCATCGACCCGACGAAGGTGCACGAGTTGCTCGGGGCGGAACGCTTCTTCTCGGAGATCGCCGAACGTACGCAAGAGCCTGGCGTTGCCATCGGCTTGGCGTGGACGCCCATGGGCGGCGAGATCATGTTCATTGAATCGACGAAGATGGGTGGCAAGAAGGGCCTGACCCTGACCGGCCACCTCGGCGAAGTGATGAAGGAGTCGGCGCAGGCAGCGCTCAGCTACGTGCGTACCCGCGCCGAACGTCTCGGAATTCCCCCCGATTTCTTCGAGAATCTGGACCTGCACATTCATGTGCCGGCTGGTGCCGTGCCCAAGGACGGCCCGTCGGCCGGTGTGACGATCACGACCTGCTTGGCGTCCTTGCTCACGGGGCGCGTCGTGCGGCACGACGTGGCGATGACCGGGGAGATCACTCTGCGGGGCAAGGTCCTCGCCGTTGGCGGCATCAAAGAGAAGGTCCTCGGCGCCCGGCGCGCCGGGATCAGCACGATCCTTCTCCCGAAACGCAACGAGAAGGACCTGGAAGATATCCCGGAGAACGTGCGCAAGGAAATGCGCTTCATCTTCGTTGACACAATGGACGACGTTCTGGAATACGCCCTTGAGCCGCGCGATCAGTCGCAAACGCTGCGCGCCGCATCCGCGTCATAGGGCGGGGATTCCGTCACCTGTCAGAGCCAGAGCGCACAGCCGTGCGCCACTGCAAAGACGTTCCCCCGCCTCGTAGCGGCGCACAGGGGTGTCCCTTCTAGGCGCGTGCCACGTGAATCGCCCTTGCTCGACCGTGCTGAATGCGCGATAAAAAATGAGGGGCTCAGTTGAGGCAATGCCGGAGTTACGCAAGGACCCGATCATGGGTCGGTGGGTCATCATATCCACGGAGCGGGCGCGCCGCCCTTCCGACTTCACGCGTCCACGTGAAACGCGCAAGGGTACGGAGTGCGCCTTCTGCCGCGGTCATGAGCACGAAACACCACCCGAGGTGCTGGCCTTGCGCACGAACGGCGGACCACCGAACTCCGACGATTGGACGGTGCGCGTGGTGCCAAACAAATTTCCCGCCTTGCGCATCGAGGGCGAGATCGGGCGCAAGGGCGAGGGCATCTTCGACATGATGAATGGTGTCGGTGCGCACGAGGTGATCATCGAAACGCCCGACCACTCCACCGACTTGGCACAGTTGAGCGAGTCGCAGATCGAAGACGTGCTGTGGTCGTTCCATGACCGTGTCCACGACCTCAAGAGGGACCGGCGCTTCCGCTATATCCTGATCTTCAAAAACCACGGCTCCGATGCCGGCGCCAGCTTGGAACACACGCACTCGCAGCTCATCGCCTTGCCGATCATTCCGCTGAACGTGGTCGAAGAGTTGAACGGGGCGCGCGAGTACTTCCGCCTCAAGGAACGCTGCGTGTTCTGCGACCTGATTCGCCAGGAGTACGATGATCAGGTGCGCCTGGTCGCCGAGAACGACGAGTTCATCACGGTGTGCCCGTTCGCGCCGCGCTTTCCGTTCGAGACCTGGCTTCTGCCGAAGACCCACGGTGAAGGGTTCGAGCAGATGACGCGCCACGCCTACCGCAACTTGGCGCGCGCCTTGCGCGATATTCTCGGCCGCCTGAACAAGGTGCTGGACTCGCCGCCCTACAACTTTCTCATCCACTCGTTGCCGATCCGCGAATCGGAGGACGGCTACTACCACTGGCACGTGGAGATCATGCCGAAGCTGACGAAGGTCGCCGGGTTCGAGTGGGGCACTGGGTTCTACATCAACCCGACGCCGCCTGAAGACGCGGCGCGTCACCTGCGCGACGCCTGGGCGTAGTCCGACCAGCGGGGTGGGGCATGCGCGTCGTGATGGCGTCATCCGAGGTGGTGCCCTACGCCAAGAGCGGCGGGTTGGCGGACGTCGTCGGAGCGCTGCCGCGAGCGCTCCATCGCCTTGGCATCGACGTGACCCTCATCATGCCGAAGTATGCGTCGACGACGCCGGAACGCTTCCCGTTGCGGCGCACCGAATGGCTGCTGCAGGTCCCGGTGTCGAGCCAGACGGTGACCGCTGCGGTCCTGCAGTCCGAGCTCGATGATGAAGTACCCGTCTATCTCGTCGAGGCCGACCAGTACTTCGGGCGTTCTGGCCTGTACGGCACGCCGGACGGTGACTACCTCGATAACGCCGAGCGCTTCGCCTTCTTCGGGCGCGCCATTCCCGCGCTGCTGCAGCGTCTGGGTGCGCCCGACGTGCTGCACTGCCATGATTGGCAGACGGCGCTGGCGCCGGTGTTCCTACGCCTCGACCCGGCCCGCTATCCCGGTCTCGAACGCGTGCGCACCGTGCTCACGGTCCACAACCTCGGTTACCAGGGACTCTTCTGGCACTTCGACTGGCATCTGCTGAACATCGATTGGCGCTACTTCACCGCCGACTGGCTCGAGTTCTACGGCAAGATCAATTACCTCAAGGGCGGTCTCGTCTGCGCTGACGCCGTTACCACGGTGAGCCCGACGTACGCGGAAGAGATCCAGACGCCGGAGTTCGGCTACGGGCTCGACGGCGTGCTGGTGGGGCGCCGCCAGGCGCTCACCGGCATTCTCAACGGCGTAGACTATGAGGAGTGGAGTCCCGAGCACGACGCGCACATTGCCGCGCGCTACTCCGCCGATGACCTCACCGGGAAAGCGACGTGCAAAGCCGACTTGCAGGCGACAGTGGGTCTGCCGGTCGATCCAAAGGTTCCACTCGTCGGTATCGTGTCGCGGCTGGCCGATCAGAAAGGGTTCGATCTCATTACCGCCATTGCGCCGCAGTTGCTGCGCAAGCGGCTGCAGATCGTCGTGCTGGGCAGCGGCGACGCACTTTACCAGAACCTCCTTCTCGACTTGGCGCGCCAGTTCAAGAAACGACTGGCCGTGCGCATCGCCTTCGACAACACGCTGGCGCACAAGATCGAGGCCGGCAGCGACATGTTCCTCATGCCATCGCGCTACGAGCCGTGCGGCCTGAATCAAATGTACAGCCTGCGCTACGGGACGATTCCCATTGTGCGGGCCACCGGCGGCCTGCAGGACAGCGTCGTCGAGTTTGATGCACGACGCGGGCAGGGGACCGGGTTCAAGTTCGTCGAGTATACCGGCAAGGCGTTGCTGGCGTGCGTCGAGCGCGCACTACGCGCCTACCGCACCGCGACGTCGTGGACCACGCTGATGCGCAACGCCATGCACGCCGACTTCTCGTGGGACCGTTCGGCGGCGGCGTATGCTGATCTGTATCGGCGCCTGACGCAACCGAGGTGACGGACACCCCTGCGCCCTGAGAGCATTCGTCATTCAGACCTCAGCCTCGCACGTATTGCTCCGTCATCCGTTGCAAGCGGTCACTGACGATCCGGGTGAGGTTCAGAAACACCTTCGCGGCGATGCGCGGGTAGCGCAACTGCAGGCGCCGCAGGAAGGTCTCGTCGACGGCGAGCACTTCGACCGGTTCAGTCGCGACGACGTCGGCGCTGCGAACGTTGTGCCGCACGAGGGCCATCTCGCCGAAGACGTCGCCACGCCGCATCTGTACGATCGCCTTGCGCTGCTCGCCGCTGCCGGCAAATACCTCCGTGCTCCCTTGCACGATCACGTACATCTCGCCGCCTTGCTCGCCCTGACGGACGATGTATTGGCCGGGCGCGAAGCGCTTGATCTGGCCCATCAGCACGACGATGCGCGCCTGCCCTGGCCGCAGGCCCGCAAACAACGGAATCGTCCGTGTTGGATCGCGGCCCAGCTTCACGGCAACCAGGTCCCACAGGGTGATCACCTTCGATGTCGCCAGCAGCGCTGGCAGCAGCACGAGGTTGGTGCCCAACGACGTCAGCAACGTCACGCCGGCGAGGATGCCGAAACTCTGAATGGGGACGAAGCTGGAGAAGGCGAAGGTCAAGAAGCCGAAGAACAAGGCCACCGTGGCGTAGACAATTGGCACACCGACGGCGCGCAGCGTGCGTGCCATCGCCGCCGCCTGATCGGTCTCTCCCTGCAATTCGAGGTTGAGCCGCGCCATGTAGTGGATCGTCGAGTCGACGGCGATACCCAACGCAATTGCGGCGATGAGGCTGGTGCCGAGATTCAAGAGAATGCCCAGCCAGCCCATGACCCCGAAGAAGATGACGATCGGCAAGACGTTGGGCACGATCGCCAAGAGGCCGACTTTCGCCGAGAGGAACATCAGCGACATGACGATGAAGATCACGCCCAGGGCGAGCGACAGACTTTCAATCTGCCCGCTGACGATGTCCGACGTCGTGCCGCTGAGCAATACGAGGCTGCCCGTCGGGTGCACGTGGAGGTTTGCCGGGAAGTGCTCGGCGATGTACGCACGAATCCGCGCCAGCGTGTCCTCGATCGCGCGCGACCCCGTGAGCTTGGTGCGGACCAGGATATTCGCGGTGCGGAAGTCCTGCGTGACGATCGCCTTGAACGTCGTCGGACTGGCGCTCATGATTTCCAGCGCCGGGCGTAAGCGCGCTGGATCCTCCCAGAACGTCTTCACTTCGCGCGGCGCAACGACGCGTCCTTGCTCGTCGAGCAGGACGTCATTGTCGCCGCTCTTGTTCAGGCCGCTTTCGAGCAGCTCGAGGTAGTCGACGATCGAGATCGAGGAGGTGATGCCCGGTTGCATCTGGAGAAAGCCTTGGAGATCCTTGATGAGCTTCAGCACCTCCCAGCGCCGGATGGTCCCCGCTTCCGCTCCTTCGACGACCAGCGAGAACGGATTGCTGCCGACAATATGTTGATTGATCATCTCGTTGGCGATGCGCACCTCGGAGTCGGGATCGAAGTAGTAGAGAAAGTCGGAATCCACGCGGATGCGCCGCGTCCCGCTGAGCGCCAGCACCGCGGCCACGGTGGCGCCCCAGAGGATGGCACGCCGTGACGCGTAGGCCCACTGGGCCAAGGCTGTCAGCGCGCGTGACAGCCGCGGCGACACCTTGCCGGTGCGGCCGGTGCGCCCTTCGGCGCTCAAGAGCTGCAGAGCCGCGGGAATGAAGCCGAGTGACGTCACCGTCAGACAGAGAACGCCAACTACCGCGAACAGCCCAAGATCCCAGATCGCCGTGATACGGTTGACCATCAGCGAGCCGAAACCAATGGCCACAGTCAGTGCCGAGATGAGCAGCGGCAGGCAGACGCGCTGAAAGGCACGCACCACGAGATCGGGTGGCCGCGCCCCGGCGTCGACTTGCTCGTAGTAGCGGGCCATGACGTGGATGGCGTAGGAGTTGCCGATAACGATCAGCAGCGGCGGCAGCACGAACGTGCCCAGGGTGATCGCCTTACCCGCCAGCACCATCACGCCCAGCGTCCACACCAGCGCCAGCAGCACCGATACGATCGGTAGCACTACCCCACGCACGCTCCAGAACGACAGCCACAGCACCACGAGCACCAGCGCCAGAGCGATCGGGGTAAAGCGAAAGAGGTCGCGGCGCATCATGTCGACGGCCGACTGCTTCAGGTGCCCGGCGCCGGTGTAGAAGAAGCGCTCCGGGCCGCTCTCGCGGGCAAGGACCGCACGGATCTTCCCGTCGACGTCGAGGTCGGCGTACTCCGCGTCGGTCAGGTTCTTGAAGAAGACGTTGATCGCCGCACCCTTGAAATCGTCGGCGACCAAGTTCTTGCCGTAGAGCGGCGTCGACGTGAGCTTTTGCTTGAGTGCAGTGACCTCTTCGGGGCTCGGCGGAATGTGCGGCAGCAAAGGCGGCGGCTCAAAGACATCGTCGGCCGGATCGACGGCGTTGGTGACGCTGAGCACGCGCTCGATCCCCGCGACGCGGCTGACGGCATCGGTGACCCGAGCGATCTTCTCGAGCGTTGCTGCGGCGAACAGGTTGTCGGCTTGGACGCCAATGACGCCGACGTCGTCACTGCCGAACGTCGCGCGAACGTTTTCGTAGTAGCTGACCTCAGGGTCACCCGCCGGCAGGATGCTTTCGATGGAGCTTTCGATGCGGATGTGCAGCGCGTAGACGCCGAGGACAACGGTCGCCAGCAGATGCGCACCCACTATGAACAGCGGATGGCGAACCAACCACCGTGCGAGAGCTTCCATCTGCGGGGGAAGTACACGGTAGTAAGCCGAACGTAAAGCTCTGGCGCGCAGGACGGCCGCGGCGGCTGGCTCACTTCAATCGAAGGTGGCGGCAAAAGGTGGAGTACCACCACCCCGATCTACGACAAACGCCAGCGAAGTACCTCGATGAGCGCTTCGCACGACGTGCTGATCTGAGACGCCCGCGTCGCGCCAGGCACTTACTCCTTCAGGTTCTCGATCGGATATCTTGGGGTGCCCTCGGCGTAGAGCTCGAAGAACTCGGGGCCCATCGGATCCTGTCCCAGAATCGGCATCGAGCCGCGGCGGATCGTCCAGTCCTTCGGGGCCAACTCGCCGGCTC
>Ga0209048_10002606_pt1 | contig 17837 bp, 15 predicted proteins | sample FrelakmetCRP12CR_FD_187146 | JGI IMG/M metagenome (GOLD analysis project Ga0209048, IMG submission 187146) | Freshwater lake sediment microbial communities from the University of Notre Dame, USA, for methane emissions studies - CRP12 CR (SPAdes)... | ecosystem: Environmental > Aquatic >... | reverse complement strand
GGTGATGAGGCGGGCCGGGTCGCCGTCGGGAACGACCAGGCCGAGTTCGGTGCCGACGAGGATCGCCAGCGTCGCGGTCGAGCTGACGTTCAGCACGCGCGACGTGCCGAGCAGCGCGTAGATCACCATCGGCACGAAGGCGGTATACAGGCCCACGGCGACGGGCAGGCCGGCGACCGTCGCGTAGGCCATCGCCTTCGGAATCACGACCGCCGCGGCGGTGAGGCCGGCAACGATGTCCAAACGCAGCGTGCCGCCGCTCGAGGGATTCGCGTTCGCGGTCTTCGCAGATGCGTTCATGCGCTGTGCTCCGGGTTGTCGTGCGAAACTTGCGCCAGGCATCGCATTGAGTTGCGGTGCGCTTGGCGATGTTAAGCCCGCTGTCGTGACGTGCTCTTCGCGGTGTGCGCGTCGTCTTCTGCGGAGACGACGCGGGCAGGCCGAAATTGAACGATTCGACTGCAGACCCGGTCGCCAAGAAGGAGTGTGAGATGACTGCAACGAACGCGACGAAGGCTGCCACCGAAGCGGACCGCGAACCGGTACTCGACCCCGTCGACCGGGTGTCCGAACTGCTCTTCGGACTGTTCATGGCACTCACCTTTGTCGGCGCGGTGTCGGTCGCCGACAGCGGGCGCGTGCAGATCCGCGCGATGCTCGCCGCGGCGCTCGGCTGCAACATCGCCTGGGGTCTCGTCGATGCGGTCATGTACCTCGTACGGGCGGTCGTCGATCGAGGCAGGTCGCTCACGCTCGTTCGCTCGGTGCGCGCTGCCCCTGACGCCAAAGCCGGGCGCAAGCTGATCGAGCGCTCGCTGTCGCGCGACGCGGCGGGCCTGGTTTCGACAGCAGAAGTGGAGGCCATTCGCGGCCGCATCATCGCGCTCGCGTCGCTGCCGGCGCGGCCGACACTGCAGTGGGACGACCTGCTCGCGGCGCTCGCGATCTTCCTGATCGTCGTCGCATCGACCTTTCCAGTCGTGCTGCCGTTCGTGCTGATCACGGATGTCGCAGCGGCGAAGGCGACGTCGCGCGTCATCGCGCTCGCGATGCTGTTCTTCGGCGGGCTCGCGCTCGGACGCTACGCCGGCTACGGCAGCTGGAGGGCCGGTCTGATGATGGTGGGGCTGGGCACCGTGCTCGTCGGAGCGATCATGGCGCTCGGCGGCTGACGGCCGCGCGCATCGCCTGCAACTGCGACAGCAGCCACGTCGCGCTTGTCACCGGCACGGGGTTGCCGCAGCGGACCAGATACGCCTGGCCGCTCATGCTGCTTGTCGATGCGGCGAGTTCGATGAACAGCTCAGCGGTCTGCAATGCGCCGCGGTCTTCGAGGTACTTGAGCTTGCGCAGCAGGTGCGGCCTGGCTTCTGCGCCCGAGTACCAGCTGCCGTTGCGGTTGAACTCGCAGCCCGAGGTCTCGAGCCTCGTCAACAGGGCCTCGATCTCGCTCCGCGCGGCGGGTGAAAGCTGCGCGGCAGCGGCCATCGCAGCGAAGACGCAGCCGAACAGAAGAAGTGAAAGACGTTTCATGGCGCACGAGCTCATCCTACGCACCCGCCTTCGCGAGCGCCTGGTCGATGTCCCACAGGATGTCGTCGATGTGTTCGAGCCCGACCGACATCCGCACCATGTCGGGCAGCACGCCGGCCGCGAGTTGCTGCGCGCTGTCGAGCTGGCGGTGTGTCGTCGAGGCCGGGTGGATCACGAGTGTGCGCGTGTCGCCGATGTTGGCGACGTGACTCATGAACTGCGCTGCCTCGATGAACTTGACGCCCGCTGCAGCGCCGCCGCGAATGCCGAACGCGAGCAGTCCAGAGGCGCCGGGCACGCCAGCGATATGGCGCATCTGCCTGGCGACGAGCGCGTGCTGCGGGTGCCCTTCCAGGCCAGGGTAGTTGACCCAGCGCACCCGCGGGTGCGCAAGCAGGAATGCGGCGACCTTGCGCGCGTTCGTGCAATGGCACGCCATGCGCAGCGGTAGCGTCTCGATGCCCTGCAGGATCTGCCATGCGCTCGCCGGCGCGAGCGCCGCGCCGTAGACGCGAAGCGTCTCCATCCGCGCGCGCATCGTGAAACCGAAGTCGCCGAAGGTCTCGTGGAACTTCACGCCGTGGTAGCCAGGCGACGGTTCGGTCATGCCGGGGAACTTGCCGTTATCCCAGGCGAAGTTGCCGCTGGGCTTGCCGCTCTCGACGATCACGCCGGCCAGCGTCGTGCCGTGGCCGCCGAGGTACTTGGTCGCCGAATGGACGACGATGTCCGCGCCGTGTCGAAGCGGGTTGCACAGGAACGGCGACGGCACGGTGTTGTCGACCACGAGTGGCACGCCGTGCGCGTGCGCGACCTCGGCCACGGCCGCGATGTCGAGCACCGTCAGGCTGGGGTTGCCCAGGCTCTCGGCGAACACGGCGCGCGTCTCGGGCCGCATCGCCGCGGCGAAGGCTTCGGGCCGGGTGGCATCGACGAAGGTCGTGTCGATGCCGAACTTCCTCAGGTTCACCGCGAGCATCGTCACCGTGCCGCCATACAGTGCGCCCGCAGCCACGACATGGTCGCCATGCTGCAGGATCGTCAGCAACGCCATCGCCTCGGCCGCCATGCCGCTCGCCGAGGCGACCGCCGCCCTGCCGCCCTCGAGCGCGGCGACGCGCTCCTCGAGCGCGGCAACGGTGGGGTTGGAGAGCCGCGAGTAGACGTTGCCGAAGGTCTGCAGGTTGAACAGTGCCGCCGCGTGCTCGGCGCTGTCGAAGACGAAGCTCGTCGTCTGGTAGATCGGCAGCGCCCGCGCGCCGGTCGCGGCGTCGGGAATCTGGCCCGCGTGTATCGCCAGCGTCTCGGGCTGGAACTGATGGTCCGCCATGGCTGGAGTCAGGCCGGACGGCGAGCCGAAATCACGCCCGTGTTCACGCCGGCCCAGTGCAGGCCGCCGAACAGCCGCGCATGCTCGATCTTGACGCAGCGGTCCATCACTGCGTCGAGCCCGGCCGACCGCGCAAGGTGATCAGCCGCCACGTTCTTCACGTTGATCTGCTGCCACAGGCATTTCGCGCCGATCGCAATGGCCTGGCGGGCAATCGGCAGCACGTCCTCGGTGCGGCGGAACACGTCGACCAAGTCGACCGGATGCGTGATGTCGGCCAGGCTCGGGTAGCAGCGCTCGCCAAGCACGTCGTCGTAACGCGGGTTCACCGGGACGATGCGGTAGCCGTGCTGCTGCATGTACTTCGCCGCGAAGTAGCTCGGCCGGTGCCACTCGGCCGACAGCCCGACGACCGCGATCGTGCGGCAGTCGCGCAGGATGCGACGCAGGGTGGCGATGTCGTCGGTCATTGCAGCGGGGCGGTCAATTGCCACGACGATATTGCTCGCGCTCGCACGGGTGGCTCAGCGCAGTCGGAGCGGAGACAGCGCGCGCGAATCGACGCCGTGCCGTAGCAGTTCGTCCGGCAGCGGCGCGCCACGAAGCAGTGCCGCTGCGAGTTCCGATGCGCCGGCGGCGCTCTGGATGCCGTATCCGCCCTGCGCGGCGAGCCAGAAGAACCCCGGGCACGCTTCGTCCCATCCGATCACGAGTTCGCCGTCGCGAACAAACGAGCGAAGCCCGGCCCAGGTGCTGCTCGGGCGCCGGATCCGCAGCGTGCTGACCGCTTCGATGCGCGCGATGCCGGTCGCGACGTCGAGCTCCTCGGGCAACACGTCGTGCGGAAACGTAGCGTCGGCGTTGGCCGGCGACCCGAGCAGTTGCCCGGCATCGGGCTTGAAGTAGTAGCTCTCGTCGATGCCGACCACCGCCGGCCAGCGCGAGGCGTCGATGCCCGCCGGCGCCGGGAACGTGAACGCGCTGCGGCGTCGCGGCACGAGGCCGAGCGGCGCGGCACCGAACAGCGCGGCGACCTCGTCGGCCCACGCGCCCGCAGCGTCGACGACATGGCGGCAGCGCACTGCACTGCCGTCGGCTAGGCGCAGTTCCCATTGAGCATTCGATCCCGCGCCCGATCGCACTGCCCCCTGCAAGTCTGCGCCGGTGCGCAGCACGCCGCCCTGCCCGCGCAGGCCGCGCAGAAAGCCCTGGTGCAGCGCGTGGACGTCGATGTCCTGCGCGTCGTCGTCGAGCAGGGCCGCTTGAACCGCCTCCGGGCGAAGGCAGGGTACGCGCTCGAGCACTTCGTCGTGCTTCAGGTGCTTCAGCCTGCAGCCGGCGGCGCGCAGCTCGGCACCGGTCTGATCGAGCTGCGTCTGCTGCCCGGGCAGCGCCAGATAGAGTGCACCGCGCGGCGCGAGCAGCGGGGCGGTCGTGAAGCCCGGCGGCGGGTTCTCGTAGAAGGCCCGGCTGGCGCGAGTCAGCGCGCGCACGGCCGGCGGCCCGTAGCTCTCGATGAACATCGCCGCCGAGCGCCCGGTCGAGTGATAGCCGGGCTGCGCCTCGCGCTCGATCAGCGCGACGCGCAAGTGCGGCGCTAGCCGCCATGCAAGCGACGCACCGGCAATGCCGGCACCGACGATCGCAACATCGAAGCCGCTGTCATCCGGCATTGAACAGGCACTGGGACGGAGTGAGCATCGGGCGATTATCGGGATCTTCGATGCGCGGTGCGCTGCTACACTCGGACCGGCCAGGAGAGAGCCCGGGCGCACACGCGCCAGGGCCGCCGAAGGCGCAGGCGACAAGCCGCGAACGCTCAGGCAAAAGGACTGGCAAACGCCCCGGTTCAAGCCGGTGCGTTCCTCACTGGAGAGAGGCTGGCCCTGAGCCAGCCCACCGAAGGGGCAAGCGATGCGCGGGGTCTTCTGCGCGCCGTAAATCTCTCAGGTAAAGCGGACAGCGAGGGCGCTCCCCACTGGAATACAGTGGGGAGTCTCAACGCCCTCGAAAGGTTCGCTATGTCCGACAACGCACCCCCCGCAAGCGAACTCCAGCGCACGCCGCTGCACGCGTTGCATTGCGAACTCGGCGCACGCATGGTGGGCTTTGCCGGCTACGACATGCCGGTCTCGTATCCTGCCGGCATCCTCGCCGAGCATAGGCAGTGTCGCAGCTCGGCGGCACTGTTCGACGTCTCGCACATGGGCCAACTGCGCCTTGTAGGCGCCGACGCCGACCGCGCGCTCGAGTCGCTGGTGCCGGTGGACGTGATCGGCCTCGCGATCGGCAAGCAGCGCTACGGATTCTTCACCGACGCCAACGGCGGCATCCTCGACGACCTGATGATCACGCGCCGAGCGGATGACCTGTTCGTCGTCGTCAACGCCGGCTGCAAGGCGGCCGACATCGCCCACCTGAGGACGCACCTCGGCCACCGCTGCACGGTGCAGCCGCTGCCGGAACGGGCGCTGCTCGCACTGCAGGGGCCGAAGGCGGTGGCCGCGCTGATGCGGCTCAACCCGGGCGTGACGGCGCTCACCTTCATGACCGGCGGCGCGTTCACGCTCGCGGGCGCCGACTGCTACGTCACGCGCTCGGGCTACACCGGCGAGGACGGGTTCGAGATCTCGGTATCCGGCGCACAGGCCGAGGTGCTCGCCCGGGCGCTGCTGAAGCAGCACGAGGTCAAGCCCGCCGGGCTCGGTGCCCGCGACACGCTTCGCCTTGAGGCCGGGCTCTGCCTCTACGGCCACGATATCGACACCCGCACTTCGCCGGTCGAGGCCGGACTGACCTGGGCGATCCAGAAGGTGCGCCGCGCCGGCGGCGAGCGCGCCGGTGGCTACCCGGGCGCGAGCGTCATCGACGGCAAGCTGGCCACCGGCGTGCGCTTCAAGCGGGTCGGCCTGGTCGGGCTCGAGCGCGTGCCGGTGCGCGAGGGCGCCAAGCTCAGCGACGCGCAGGGCCACGCGCTCGGCCTCGTCACCAGCGGCACGATCGGGCCCTCCGTCGGCGAGCCGATCGCGATGGCCTATCTCGCGTCGAACCACGCGCTGTCGGGCCACGAGGTCTACGCCGACGTGCGCGGCCGCAAGCTGCCGATGCGCGTGCACGCGCTGCCTTTCACGCCGCACCGATACTTCCGCGGCTGAACGAGACGCCGACTCCCTCTTCCCCTCCCCCACACGACCCGCCTTCACCCCTAAGGAGCACACCGATGACGACCCGATTCACCGACGACCACGAATGGATCAACATCGAAGACCACGAAGCCGCGACGGTCGGCATCACGCATCACGCGCAGGACGCGCTGGGCGACGTGGTCTTCGTCGAACTTCCGGCGGTCGGCACCCACCTCAAGAAGGGCGACGTGGCCGGCGTCGTCGAGTCGGTGAAGGCCGCGGCCGACATGTACATGCCCGCCAGCGGCGAGGTGGTCGAGGTCAACGAGGCGCTGCGCGGCGACCCCTCTCTCGCCAACACCGACCCGATGGGCAACGGCTGGTTCTTCAAGGTGAAGATCTCGGACATGTCCGAGTTCGACCAGTTGATGGACGTGCCCGAGTACGACGCGCTGCTGAAGACGCTCTGACCGCGCGCTCTGCCTCTCTCCTTCGTCGCCAAACCCGGCGGGCACCGCCCGCCGCGCAGGAACACCCTCATGCTGACGTCTACTACTGCCTCCCTGGCCGAACTCGAGAACACGTCGGAGTTCGCCGCCCGCCACATCGGCCCGAGCGCGGCCGACCAGCGGAAGATGCTCTGCACCATCGGTGCCGAATCGCGCAGCGCGCTGATCGAGGCGGTGGTGCCCAGGAACATTGCACGCTCGCGAGCGATGACGCTGCCGGCTCCCGCCACCGAGGCACATGCGCTGACCGAGCTGAAGGCCGTCGCCTCGCGCAACCGCGTGCTCAAGAGTTTCATCGGCCAGGGCTACCACGGCACGCACACGCCTGCGGTCATCCTGCGCAACGTGCTCGAAAACCCGGCCTGGTACACCGCCTACACACCGTACCAGGCCGAGATCTCGCAGGGCCGGATGGAAGCGCTGATCAACTTCCAGACCATGGTCTGCGACCTGACCGGCATGGCTATCGCCAACGCCTCGATGCTCGACGAAGCGACCGCCGCGGCCGAGGCGATGACGCTGGCGAAGCGGAGCGTGAAGTCCAAGTCCGACACGATCATCGTCGCCGGCGATTGCCACGCGCAGACCATCGCCGTCGTGCGAACGCGCGCCGAGCCGCTCGGACTGAAGGTGCTTGTCGGCATGGCGCCGAAGCTGATGGCCGAGCACGACTACTTCGCCGTGGTCGCGCAGTACCCGTCGACGACGGGACTCGTGCACGACCTGCTGCCCCTTGTCGATGCGGCACACGGCAAGCAAGCCGCGTTCATCGTCGCTGCCGACCTGCTGGCGCTCACGCTGCTCGTGCCGCCGGGCGAATTCGGCGCCGACATCGTCATCGGCTCGACACAGCGATTCGGCATGCCAATGGGCGCCGGCGGCCCGCACGCGGCCTACATGGCGACGCGCGACGAGTTCAAGCGCTCGATGCCGGGCCGGCTCGTTGGCGTCAGCGTCGACGCGCATGGGGCGCCGGCGTACCGGCTGGCGCTGCAGACGCGCGAGCAACACATCCGGCGCGAGAAGGCCACGTCCAACATCTGCACGGCGCAGGTGCTGCCGGCGGTGGTGGCCAGCATGTATGCGGTCTATCACGGACCCGCAGGCCTCAGACGCATCGCGCAACGCATCGCGTCGTACACCGCGATCCTGGCGCAGGGCCTGACGACGCTGGGACACAAGGTGCTCGGTCAGCATGCCTTCGACACGATCACCGTCGAGACCGGCGACGCGACCGAGCGCATCGCGCAGCGCGCTGTCGCCGCCGGCGCCAACCTTCGCCGGGCGTCGCCGCGGCACCTCGGCATCGCGCTCGACGAGACAACGACACGCGACGACATCGTCGCGCTCTGGTCCTGGTTCGCAGAGGGCGGCCAAGCGCTGCCCGACATCGCGGCGCACGCCGCGGGCATCGCACCGCTGATCCCGCCGCACCTGCGTCGCACCAGCGCCTTCCTGATGCACCCGGTGTTCAACCGCCACCACAGCGAGACCGAGATGCTGCGCTATATCCGCAGCCTGTCGGACAAGGATCTCGCGCTCGACCGCAGCATGATCCCGCTCGGCTCGTGCACGATGAAGCTCAACGCGACGAGCGAGATGATCCCGATCACCTGGCCCGAGTTCGCGAACGTACACCCGTTCGCGCCGCCCGAGCAACTCGCTGGCTACGCCGAACTCGACCGCCAGTTGCGCGGCTGGCTGTGCGAGGCGACCGGCTATGCCGGCGTCAGCCTGCAACCCAACGCCGGCTCGCAGGGCGAGTACGCGGGGTTGCTCGCGATCCGCGCCTTCCATGCATCGCGCGGCGAAGCGCAGCGGCGCATCTGCCTGATTCCCGAGTCGGCGCACGGCACCAACCCGGCGAGCGCGCAGATGGCCGGGCTGGAGGTCGTCGTCGTCAAGTGCGACGCCGAGGGCAACGTCGATCTCGCCAACCTCGAGGCCAAGTGCGTGCAACACGGCGCAAGACTGGCCGCGATGATGATCACCTACCCGTCGACCTACGGCGTGTTCGATCCCCATGTGCGCACGCTGTGCGACACCGTTCACCGCTACGGCGGACGCGTCTACGTCGACGGGGCGAACATGAACGCGCTCGTCGGAATCGCAGCACCGGGCGAGTTTGGCGGCGACGTGAGCCACCTGAACCTGCACAAGACCTTCTGCATTCCGCACGGCGGCGGCGGCCCCGGCGTGGGCCCGGTCTGCGTGGTCGAGGACCTGGTGGCGTTCCTGCCCGGGCACCGCAGCCACGCCGAGGCAGCACAGTCGGAGATGGGCGCGGCCAGCGCTCACCCGGTGGGCGCAGTGTCGGCGGCGCCGCTGGGCAACGCCGCGGTGCTGCCGATCAGCTGGATGTACATGCGGATGATGGGCACCGAGGGTTTGCGCGCAGCGACCGAGGTGGCGATCCTCAGCGCCAACTACGTCGCGGCGCGGCTGGCCGACGCCTACAGTATCCACTTCAGCGGCAATGTCGCGGGCATCAAGGGCGGCGGCGTCGCGCACGAGTGCATCCTCGATCTGCGCCCGCTGAAGGAGAGTTCGGGCATCGGTGCCGAAGACGTCGCCAAGCGGCTGATCGACTATGGCTTTCACGCTCCGACGCTGTCGTTTCCTGTCGCCGGCACGCTGATGGTCGAGCCGACCGAGAGCGAACCGCTGGCCGAGCTCGACCGCTTCGTCGATGCGATGCTCGCGATCCGCGCCGAGATCGCGCTGATCGAACAAGGCCGCTGGCCGAAGGACGACAACCCGCTGAGTGCGGCGCCGTTCACCGCCGAGGCTGCGCTCGCGGCCGACTGGCCGCATGCCTACACGCGCGAGCAGGCCGCGTTTCCGGTCGCCACGCTGCGCCGCCAAAAGTACTGGCCGCCGGTCGGACGCGTCGACAACGTCTACGGCGACCGCAACCTGTTCTGCGCCTGCGTGCCGCTGACCGACGACGCCGGTTGACGCCAGGGCCCGGGCGACGCGGCCGCCTACGCCGAGGGTTCAGTCCACGGACCCATCGATCCGGCGCGCTCAAGCTCACAGCGCAAGACGCCGAAGAAGCAGTTGCGCCCGGAGCTCTTCGCATCGGAGTCGGCGCAGGGCTTGACCCCTCGATGCGCCATGCAACCGGGGAAGCGGCCATGACGTCCTGGATTCTTCGCTTGTTTTCCGCGCGCCGCCCGCCCACGACCGTGCGGCCCGCATCGGTGTGCGGCGCATCCGCGCCTGCGCCCTTGCCCGCGCCCGTGGCACACCCGGGGCCGGCAACGCCACCGCTCGACGCCGCGAGCATCGATTTGCACTTCGCGGCCTGGCTGTTGACCGGCGCCGCCAACGCCGCCAGCCCCTTGGCTACAGGTGGACCCGAGGCGCCTTTGGACGCGCGTCAACGACACGCACTGGCCCGACTCGATCACCTGATCGGCGACAGCGATTCGCACAAGAGCCTGCTGCCCCGTGCGCCAGCCGTGGTGCCGCAGCTGCTGGCGCGCCTGCGCAGTGACGCCAGCACACAGGCCGAACTGGTCGAACAGGTCTCGCGCGACGTGATCCTGGTGGCGGAAGTCATCCGCATGGCCAACAGTCCCGTGTACCGCCGCGACGAAGCGGTCATGGGCCTGCCGCACGCGATTCGCCTGCTCGGAGCGGACGGTCTGCGCCGCGCAATCGCGCGCGCCGTGCTGCAGCCACTGATCGACGTGCGCGGCAGCGAATTCCTGACCCGATGCGCGCAGCGATTGTGGCAACTCTCGGACCCCAAGGCACAGTTGTGCGCGGTATTGGCACGCGAGCGGGGCCTCGATCCCTTCGAGGGTTACCTGCTCGGCCTGGTGCACAACGCGGCCTGGGCAGTCGTTCTGCGTGGCATCGACAGCGACATCGACAGCACGCCATGGCGAGTCGGCACCGCCTTCGTCGCCGCGCTCGGCGCGCGGCGTGATCGCCTTCTTGCCGTCATCGCGCAGAGGTGGCAGCTCAGCGACGCACTGCAAAGCGCTGCCGCCGAAGTCGCGCGGAGCGGACTCGGTGCGGCTGCGTCGGCGCACGGACAGATCCTGTGCAGCGGCGATCGGTTGGCTTCGCTGCTACGCGGCACAGCGGCGGCCGACACCGCCGCGCTCTTGCTGGCCGATTGCGCGAGTCCGATACGCGATTGCTTTCTTGCCTTGACCCGGGCGGCTGCGCCGCTGAAGGGCAGACCCGCCGCCGCGCACGCCGGCGGCGTCCAGATAGCCTAGGCATAGGGTCCACAGCGCAAGATCGCGTTGGCACCGGTGTCGCACCGGCGCAGGTCCGCGAGTCACTGCTGGCTGGCAAACGCCGAGCCGCACGCGACGGTGCACGCCAGGCTGAGCACGCACTCCAGTCGGCGCGATCCAACAGGGGCCTTCGTCGCGCCAGCCGCCTCGGGCGGACAATGCGCTGGCGATCGCCGCGCAGCACACGCGCAGCCCCACAGAGAACCACCGACATGGCCGTCTCAGTCTTCGACCTCTTCAAGATCGGTATCGGCCCGAGCAGTTCGCACACTGTCGGTCCGATGCGCGCGGCGAGGCTGTTCGCGCTACGCCTGGAACATGGCGGCTTCCTAGCCTCGACGCAGCGGGTTCGCACGCAACTCTACGGGTCGCTCGGCGCCACCGGGAAAGGTCACGGCAGCGACAAGGCGATCCTGCTCGGCCTCGCGGGCTTCGAGCCAGACACGGTCGAGATCGACGCGATCCCGGCGCAGTTGCAGGCGATCCGCGGCGAGCACAGCCTTCGTCTGCTCGGCCGGCACGCGATCGCGTTCAACGAGAAGACCGATCTCGTGTTCCACCGCCGCGAGGCGCTGCCCTTTCACGCCAACGGCATGCGTTTCACGGCCTTCGACGCTGCTGGCGCCGAACTGGCGGCGCGGCAGTACTTTTCGGTCGGCGGCGGATTCGTCGTCAGCGAGGAAGTCGCCGCCGACGGCAGCCTGCACAAGGTGATCGCGCCCGATACCGCGGTGTTGCCGCTGCCGTTTCACAACGGCGCCGAACTGCTCGCGCTGACGGCGCGAGAGAGCTGTTCCATTGCCGCGCTGATGCGACGCAACGAGCGCCACTGGCGCGCCGACGCCGAGATCGACGCCGGCCTGATGCGGATCTGGAGCGTGATGCAGGCCTGCGTCGCGCGCGGCTGCAAGACCGGCGGCACGCTGCCAGGCGGCTTCAAGGTGCGCCGGCGCGCTGCCGAACTGCATCGTCAGTTGTGCAGCAACCCCGAAGCGGCGCTGCGCGACCCGCTGCAGGTGCTCGACTGGGTCAACCTCTACGCGCTCGCGGTGAACGAGGAGAACGCCGCCGGTGGCCGAGTCGTGACCGCGCCCACCAACGGCGCGGCGGGCATCGTCCCGGCGGTGCTGCATTACTACAGCCGGTTCGTTCCCGGTGCCACCGACGCCGGCGTGATCGACTTCCTGCTCACCGCCGCGGCGATCGGCATCCTCTACAAGGAGAACGCGTCGATCTCGGGCGCCGAGGTCGGCTGCCAGGGCGAGGTCGGTGTCGCCTGTTCGATGGCCGCAGGTGCGCTGTGCGCGGTGCTCGGCGGCACGCCGGCGCAGGCCGAGAACGCGGCCGAGATCGGCATGGAGCACCATCTCGGGCTGACCTGTGACCCGGTCGGCGGGCTGGTGCAGATCCCGTGCATCGAGCGCAACGCGATCGCCGCGGTGAAGGCGATCAACGCCGCACGCATGGCGCTGCGTGGCGACGGCACGCACCAAGTTTCGCTCGACAAGGTGATCAAGACCATGCGCGAGACCGGCGCCGACATGATGACCAAGTACAAGGAAACCGCGCGCGGTGGGCTCGCGGTCAATATCGTCGAGTGCTGAGGCCGGGTCCAGCGCCGACCGCCGGCGCTGTCGGGTACCGCGGGCTCAGACCCGCGGCAGGACGGCAGTGGCCTCGAGTTCGATGATGCCCGGGCGGTCGAGCAGATCGGAGACGAAGATCATGCTCATCGCCGGGTAGTGCTGCCCCATCTGCTGGCGCCAGATCGCGCCGAGCTGACGCCGCGCTGCGAGGTAGGCGGGCTTGTCGCAGCAGAAGGCCGTCATGCGGCAGATGTGCTTGGCTTCGCCGCCAGCTTCCCGGAGCACCGCGAGGACGTTCTTCAGCGCCTGCTCGAACTGAGGCGCGATCTCGGTCGACTCGAACTTCTGCTGCGCATTCCAGCCGACCTGGCCGGCGATGAAGACGATCCGGCCGGCGTCCACGGCAATGCCGTTGGCGTAGCCGATCGGGGCAGCCCAGCCGGGCGGAAGCAGTACTTGCATCGTCGTTGTCCTCGTCAGTCCGTATAGCGCGGCGGATCGGGATCGTTGGCCCAGTCGCCGTCGGGCGTCGGTACCTTCGCGAGCCAGGCACGCACGAGTTCGACGTGCTCGCGTTCCTCGGCCTGCAGCTCGAGCGCCGCGCGCCGCACCGAATCGGTGGTCGCGGCCTTCGCCAGTTCGCCGAAGAAGGTCTCCGCCCTTTGCTCCGCCCCCAGCGCGAGTTGCAGGGCGTGCCAGGGCTGCATCAGATAGTGCACTTCGTCGATCGGCACCGTCTCGGGCGCTTCGAAACCAGGCCAGCCGAACCCGCCGGCGGGCGGCGCGGGGTCTTCCTTCCAGCCCATCTCGGCCTTGATCTGCTCCGCATGCTTGCCCTCGTAGCCGGCCATGGTGCGGAACATCGTCGCGACTTCGCGGTTGTTATGCATCTCCATCGCATCGGCGAACTCGGTGTAGCGCTCAACCGCCTCGCGCTCCATCGCGAGCGCCTGCGCCATGAAGTCCTCGAGCGTGCGGGGCATGGTGCTCATATCTCGAACTCCCTTTCGAAATCAGCCAGGTCTTGCGGCACCGCGCTGTGCCTCGCGGCGTAGGTCTTGCGCTGGCCTTCGTAGAGCACGCCGATGTTCATTCCGTCGTCGGTCATGATGCGGCGCGCGGCGCGGGCCGGGTCGTCGGTGGTTTCCACCGGCGCAGTGTGCACGAGTTGTTTCCACTCGCGCTGCTCGGGGCGGAACGTGACGCAGGGGCTCATCACCTCGATGAAGGCAAAGCCGGGGTGGCGGATGCCCTGCGCGATGATGTTCGCGGTGCCGTTAGGATCGCCTGCGAACGCGCGGGCGACGAAGCTCGCTCCCGCGGCCAGCGCGATAACCAGCGGGTGGAACGAGCGGATACCAGTGCCGCCGGGCGAGAGTTTGTTGTCCCAGTCGGGTTCGGTCGTCGGCGAGGCCTGGCCCTTGGTCATGCCGTAGACGTGGTTATCCATCACGATGTACGTCATGTCGACATTGCGCCGGCAAGCATGCATGAAGTGGTTGCCGCCGATCGAGAAGCCGTCGCCGTCGCCCCCGGTCACGAGCACCGTGAGGTCGGGCCGCGCCACCTTCAGCCCGGTGGCAGCGGCGAGCGAGCGGCCGTGCACGCCATGGAAGCCGTAGCAGTTGGTGTAGGCAGGGATGCGCGACGAGCAGCCGATGCCCGACACCACCGCCACCTCGTGCGGCGGAAGCTGCAGTTGGGCGAGCGCCTTGGTGATCGAACTGAGCACGGTGTAGTCACCGCAGCCCGGGCACCAGATCGGCTTGTAGCTCGACTTGTAGTCGGCCGCGGTAAGCACGGCCATGGGAGTGACGGGATCGTTCATGCGGCTGCCCTTTCGGTGGACACGCGGTCTTGCCATTCGACGATGGCCTGCGCCAGTTCGCCCGGCCGCAGCGGCAGCGGGCCGGGGCGGTGGAAGCTCTCCGGGCGGCCCGGCAGGTCGACCATCGCGCGCAGGTAGCGGTAGAGCTGGGCGCCGTGGTTCTGCTCGACCACCAGGACCTGCCTGACACCGGCCAGCGCCTGCGCCATGCGCTCGAGCTGCATCGGCGCCAGCAGGCGCAGCGTGATCATCCGCACACCCTTGCCGGCCTTGGCGGCGCGGGCGCAGGCCTCGCGCACGGCACCTGAGACCGAGCCGAAAGTGATGACCGCAGCATCGCCCTCGCCTTCGATGTCGGCCCACTGGCTGCCGTAGTCGTGCAGCGCCAGCTTGCGTTCGCGCTTGTCAAGCTGCAGGGCGTGGTCGCGCGCGCCGCTGCTCGGTATTCCGGCTTCGGTGTGCTCGAGCCCGTCGGCGGTGTAGACGACTCCGGCGGTGCCGGGTATGGCCATCGGCGAGACGCCCGACGCGGTGTTGCGGTAGCGCTTGTAGTCGGCCGTGTGGGCAGGCACCGTCTGGCGGGCGGCGACCTGGCCGCTGTCTGCAGGGCGGTCGATGATCGCGCGAGACTGGCCCATGAACTGGTCCGACAGCACGATCGCCGGCGCCTGCAGGGCCTCCGCCAGGTGCACCGCCCACTGGGTGGTGGTCAGGCAGTCGGCGATCGAGGTCGGCGCCAGCACGAGGCGTGGCGCGTCGCCGTGCAGCCCGCTGACGGCAAACGAGAGGTCGCTCTGCTCGCTCTTGGCCGGGATGCCTGTGGACGGGCCACCGCGCATCACGTCGACGATCACGATCGGCACCTCGGCCGTCACCGCGAGGCCGATGGCCTCGGTCATCAGCGCCAGCCCCGGGCCGGCCGTGGCTGTCAGCGAGGGCACGCCGCCGTAGGCGGCACCGATGATCATGTTGATCGAGGCGAGTTCGTCCTCCGCCTGCAGCAGGCTGCCGCCGACCTGCGTCAGGGCCGGCGCCATCCACTCCAGCAGTTCCGTGGCCGGGGTGATGGGGTAGGCGGCGACGAAGCGCACGCCACCGCGGATGGCGCCGAAGCCCGCAGCCTCGTTGCCACTGATCAGCCAGCGCCTTCCGCTGGCCGCGGCGCCCGCGTCGAGCTTGGCCATGCCGCTGATGCCTTGCGCTTCGGCGAGCCCCTTGTGCAGCGCCTCGAGGTTGGCCTGCAGCCCGGCTTCGGTGCGCTTCCACGATGCCCGCAGCGCTGCTTCGAGCGCGGCCGCCGGGATGCCGGCGAGACCACCGGTCAGCCCGAGCGCGAGCATATTCATCCAGCAACCCGGAATCGCCTTGGCCATCTTCTTCAGCGCGAGCGCCACGCAGCGCGCGCCGCTGCGGGCGAAGACCTCGGGCGCATCGCCCTCGTCGGCGTCGCCGATCACGACGCTCGTCGCGCGCAGTGGAATCTCGTCGGCGAAGCGGTTCACGTTCTGCCAGTCCATCGCAAGCAGCAGGTCGAATGCATCGTCGAGCGCGTCGACCGGGCGACGCGAGAGCCGAACCAGCGCGGCCGCCTCGCCGCCGCGGATCTGCGGGCCGCTCGTGCGCACCATGATCCCGTACAGCCCGGCCCTAGCTGCCGCATCGAGCAGCATCGTTCCCGCGGTCATGACCCCACTGCCGCCGCTTCCCGCGAGCGCAACGGAGACCGAGGTTCCGGCCACCGCGCCCCCCACGTCGGCCAAGCCGCCTCGCACTTCACCGATTCCTAGGCCATGCACGCTTCGCTCCTTCGCGTCGGATGTGTCGGATCAACAGGCATTTTCAGCCTGCATTGTCCAACGTAAATCAGGCCTTTCGCGTTCGGCACGCAGAAGACTTGCCAAAACAGGTATTCTGGTACCAGAATACGACAATAGTGTTGATGGACACTTGCGTCAAGGCTCGGCCAGGCAGCCGCAAGCCGTTGCCGCGAGCGCAAACTGAACGGCCCGTTGAAGGAGGAACGCGATGAGCATAGCCGCCCACCGTTGGCTGATGACCGCTGTCGACACGCCGCTCGAACGCGCCGCGTTCGACGCGACGCCGGGCGCCGGCGAAGTCTCTGTCGCGATCGCCGGCTGCGGCGTCTGCCACACCGACCTCGGCTACTTCTATGACGGAGTGCGAACCAAGCACGCACTGCCGCTGGCGCTCGGCCACGAGGTCAGCGGCCGCGTGCTCGCCTGCGGCGCCGGCGCCGAGGCCTGGGCCAGCAAGGCCGTCATCGTCCCCGCCGTGCTGCCGTGCGGCGAATGCGACCTCTGCCGGCGCGGCCTCTCCACCATCTGCGCGCAACAGAAGATGCCCGGCAACGACATCCAGGGCGGTTTCGCGAGCCACATCGTCGTGCCTGCACGCGGACTGTGCGAAGTCGACGAAGCGCGCCTGGCGCGCGCTGGCCTCACGCTGGCGCAGGTCTCGATCGTCGCCGATGCGTTGACGACGCCGTACCAGGCGGTGCGCCGCGCCGGCGTGACGCCGGGCAGCCTCGCGATCGTCGTCGGTGCCGGCGGCGTCGGCGGCTACTGCGTGCAGGTCGCGCATGCATTCGGCGCGCAGGTCGTCGCGATCGACGTCGACGATGCCAAGCTCGAGGCCGTCGCTCTGCACGGCGCCGCGCTGACGCTGAACAGCCGCGCCCTGGACGCCAAGACGATCAAGGCTGCGGTGCTCGATTTCGCCAAGAAGAACGGTCTGCGCCGCACCGAGTGGTTCATCTTCGAATGCTCGGGCACCGCGCCCGGACAGTTGACCGCGTACAGCCTGCTCGTGCACGGGGCGACGCTGTCGGTGGTCGGCTTCACGATGGACAGGGTCGAGGTTCGGCTGTCAAACCTGATGGCGTTCGACGCGAGAGCGATCGGCAACTGGGGCTGCCCGCCCGAGGCCTACCCTGCCGCGCTCGACCTCGTGCTGGACGGCAAGGTGCAAATCAAGCCCTTCGTCGAAACCCACCCGCTCGACGACATCAACCGCGTGTTCGCCGCGGTGCATCACCGCGAGATCAAGAAGCGCGCGGTGATGGTGCCGGCCTGAGTTCCCGAATACCACTCACCAAAGGACACAGCATGCGCGACTTCAAGAATCACGACCTCGTCGACGACACGTCAAAGCCCGGAGTTCTCTTCGAGAAGCGTCCGGCCAAGCGCCCCGACGGCACGGTCGCCGAGGGCCTGTACAACGCCTGGATCACGCTCGACAACCCGAGCCAGTACAACTCGTACACGACCGACATGGTCAAGGGCGTGATCCTTGCCATGCGTGCCGCCTCCAATGCGCGCGACGTGGCGTGCGTCGTCTTCACCGGCGCCGGCGACAAGGCCTTCTGCACCGGCGGCAACACGAAGGAATACGCCGAGTACTACGCCGGCCACCCGCAGGAGTACCGCCAGTACATGCGGCTGTTCAACGACATGGTCAGCGCCATCCTGGCCTGCGACAAGCCGGTGATCTGCCGCGTCAACGGTATGCGCATCGGCGGTGGGCAGGAGATCGGCATGGCGTGCGACTTCTCGGTCTCGTCGGACCTCGCGCGCTACGGCCAGGCCGGACCCAAGCACGGCTCGGCTCCGATCGGCGGTGCGACCGACTTCCTGCCCGTCGCTGTAGGCGC
>Ga0209048_10002605_pt1 | contig 17852 bp, 20 predicted proteins | sample FrelakmetCRP12CR_FD_187146 | JGI IMG/M metagenome (GOLD analysis project Ga0209048, IMG submission 187146) | Freshwater lake sediment microbial communities from the University of Notre Dame, USA, for methane emissions studies - CRP12 CR (SPAdes)... | ecosystem: Environmental > Aquatic >... | reverse complement strand
TTCATATTCGTGCCATACAGCCTCCTGCTCTTGTATGAACAAGCTGCTTTTATCTTTAAGGATCGGACCGTTCCCTGGAAACAAGGGGCAGGATATGCAACGGGAATGATTTTGATTCTCGTATCCTTCCTGTTCATCGGGAAAAATTATACATTCATGGCGATTTTTTCCGCGGGTATAGTATTACTGGGAATGTCGCTCTTCTATTCGGGTATCATGGTTCGTCTGGCCTTTTGGGCTTACCTTATAACAGGATTCCTTCTGTTCATCCTGTTCAATTATTTCCTGACTTCACTGCCAGTGGTGATCTATAGTCCGTCAGCTGTCTCCGGGGTCCGTTTCCTGACGATCCCCCTCGAAGACTTTTTCTATAATTTTACAATGATGTCAGTGTATCTGGCATTTTACCTTTGGGCGAAAGACAATCTCGGGAGATTGAAGAATTTCCGGATATTCAGTGGATAGTTTTGTGAAGGGCGATACATTTTCTTCGACAACTCCTTTTCTGGTTCCTCGATATCGGGTTCAGACAATAAAACCTGCCCTTTTAAGGAGGATATTTAATGCATTCTCTCCTATGTTGATAAAAAACAGGTATCATGGATAAAATCTGTATTACTCCTGATAGTGTCTATCAGGGAGAAGGGATTAGCAAGGGACTGGCACGTGGCCTGCTGGTGTATTATGGAGATTGTAACCTGACAGGTGAAGGGATGGGTATCGGAAGTATTGCTCTGAGGGATCATAAGTTCACATACTTTTCACGGTCCTGGACAGACTCAACAGAGTCAGGAGTTCTCAAACGAACCTTCACCCTTGATACCCGCATGATGTGGGGCATTCGAGGAAAACCGTCAAACTTTCTCACCCGCTGGATCGAATCCGGTATCAGTGCCTATATGCAGCTACCCTGGTTCCAGAGTATTATCATGCTGCCGGTACTCCCTCTCCGCACCCTTCTCGACATTCACCCTGTTTTCGAGACCATTCCCTCACGGGGGAAGGTCACCTTCACGTACCGCGTAACCGGGCACCATGTAGATGTGACCGTAGAGAATGATATGTCATTCAGACCGAAGGATACCCTTTGCCTGTTAAACGAGTTGAGTGCTGCGTGGTTCACAGCCGGGTGGGACGGGAAACACGCTACATCTCCACCTCCCGGATGGGAAAAGGTTGGACCTGACCAGATGCCGGTGTCTCTGGTTGATCCCGAACATGGGATCCGGTTCTTTATGGGCCGGCCATCAGTCAGCCCTTCCGTTCCACACACTATCTACCGGGGCCGTGAGCAGAGCGGAGATCTCTGCTGGGCGGGGTTCTGTCTCGAACTGGGTCCTCTTGACGGCGTGCAGGAGTCACTCGAGGCACGGTATTGCATCGGTTTTACGCAGGGGGCGTGCCCATGAACACTTCCCCCCTTACGGGAGTTACCCTTGTCTATCCCTATTTCCGAAGTAAAGACCCGGTAGAGAAATTATTTCCTCCTCTAGGGATTGCGTATCTTTCGAGCCAACTGAAGGAACGGGGGATCCCGGTGACTGTGGCAGACTGTACGTTTGAGGTCTTTGATGAAGTGATTGATCGGATTGCAGCATCCCGGCCTGCCATTATTGGTATTTCTATCATGGTCACGATGAGCAGGAATGCGTTTGACCTGCTCAGGGAACTACGGGAACGCCTGCCAGGCACGCTCTTTGTGGCGGGAGGTCCACTTCCGACGGTGAATCCTGCGATGTTTGCAGAAAAATTTGATATGGTGTTTTGTGGTGAAGGTGACGTGACCTTCCCGCGTTTCTGTCAGGATTACCTTTCATCGGGCAGTACCACCCCTGATCTGAATACCTGGGATCCCGCACCCTACCCTGGACTGTATATAAACAATAACGGTAAGGTACGGTTATCTCCCCCCGTCCATCACCCCTCTGAGATCCTTGACCGGCTTCCCCTCCCGGACCGTTCGGGATTTGATCACCGGAAGTACCATGCAGCGATGGGGAAAAACGGCGCTCTCTGGCAGACTACCCTGATCGTCACCCGTGGTTGCCCGTTTTCCTGTGATTTCTGTTCGAAACCGGTGTGGGGCGACCTGTTCAGGAAACCCCCGCTGGAAAAAGTATTCCGGGAGATTGAAGAGATACACTCTCTTGGTTATACCTGTCTCTGGATAGCAGACGACTGCTTTACCCTTGACAGTGAGTACCTCACCGCATTCTGTGACGAAATGATCCGGCGGGATGTACCGGTTGGCTGGACCTGCCTGTCACGGGTTGACCGGCTCACCCCCGAACTTGTTGAACTTATGAAACGCGCAGGGTGCATTCGGGTTTATCTGGGTCTCGAATCGGGTAGCAACGAAACCCTCAGTCTCATGAACAAGCGGGTAACGGTTGAGCAGGGTATACGTGCAGTACATCTTTTTTCCCAGGCTGGGATTGGCACTGCCGGTTTTTTCATGGTAGGGTACCCGGGAGAAACGGTGGAGTCGGTTGAAAAGACCTTTGCCCTAGCCCTGTCGCTCCCGCTCGATGAAGCCTGGTTCACCATACCACTCCCCCTCCCCGGAACACCCCTTTTTACCCGTGTTGCCGATCTCAGGAAATGGGAGGACTGGGAGGTCTCAAACCAGGTGAAATTTGTGTACCCCTCGGAGTTTGATGAGCGCTGGCTTGAGCGGCGAATCAACGAGACCATGGAAACCTTAAGGAAGAAAAAGGGGGGCATCAGTTCCGGAAAGAAGCCCTGCACCCCATAAAAACCAGATAAGTGTGTCCGCGATTTTTATTCTGGAACTCTCATTTAGGAACAATCCTATTTATTTTTACTACATTGATGATCGTTATTTTTTTTGAAAAATGTAAAAAGCTATAAATGCACACCCAATCATAAAAACCCCTGGTGAAACACCATGGTATCGTTTAAGTGCAAAGATATTGGTATGGACTGCAAGTTCGAGGCAACTGCAGCTAATGTACAGGACTTGGATGACAAGGTCGCTAAGCATGCCCGCGAGGCTCACAAAATTCCCTCACTGGACAAAGAGATGTGGATGAAGATTCACAAGGCAGAAAAGTAAATTCTTTTTTTAACATAAATTGCACTTGTTCTCTTCTTATGTTTCAAAATTTGTAATTGATAAAAAAGGATAAATATAGTAGGGAATATTCATGAATGCCCCCTAAAGGGTAAGAGATCTTTGGAATGAAGACGATTGTTGATGTTGCTGTCGCGGATGGAAGATTTAAAACTCTTGTTGTCGCAGTCAAGGCAGCTAAACTCGATAGTGCACTGAGCGGACCCGGCCCGTTCACGGTATTTGCACCCACTGATGATGCTTTCAAAAAATTACCTACTGGTACTGTTGAAAGCCTGTTAAAAGATCCGGAAGGAAAGTTAAAGCAGATTCTCCTCTACCATGTCGTTTCGGGCAGGCATATGGCAGCAGAAGTGGTAAAAATGACGAGCCTTAAAACTCTCCAGGGAGGTAACCTGACGGTTAATGCGACCAAGGACGGGGTTTATATTAACAAAGCAAAAGTCATCATCCCCGATATCAAGCCGGACAATGGCGTGTGTCATGCTATTGACTCGGTATTAATGCCGCCATGACACAGGAGTTAGATTGTATGAGAAAAGGAACCTTATTTTTATTACTTGGACTGATTTTCGTTGGAATAATGATAGCCGGGTGTACAACAAAATCCACTCAACAAACCACACCAGTCCCGACAACGGCTGCACCTCAAATGAAAAACATTGTCGAAACAGCTGTGGCAGATGGACATTTCACCACACTTGTTGCAGCAATTCAGGCAGCAAAACTCGATGGGACACTCAGCGGACCCGGCCCGTTTACGGTCTTTGCCCCCACTGATGATGCATTTAAAAATTTACCTCCAGGCACCGTTGATACTCTGTTGAAAGATCCACAGGGACAGTTAAAGCAGATTCTTCTTTATCACGTTGTTAATGGGAAAGTAATGGCTGCAGATGTTGTCAAGCTAAATTCAGCAAAAACACTTCAGGGATCGAACGTGAACATCACTGTTACCAATGGCGTTGTTAAAATAAATGATGCAACGGTAAAAACTACTGATATTCAAACCAGTAATGGTGTGATACACGTTATCGATAAAGTCCTTATACCTCCTAAGTAAGATGAACGGGAAAGTGTTCAGAAAACCGGTATCCCAACCGGTCCTTATTTTCCATTTTTACTCTCCCACTGTCAATACGGATACGCATTAAAAGGTTAAGTGTCGTACTATCCTGACGGTCGCTCGGGGATCTCCTAGGCCAATCTCAACTTCCGGACAAACCGGGAAGCAATCAGCGTGGGATTTTAATTGTGCTAAAATAGGACAAGGGATCATCGAACCGTCATAACGGCAGGGATCAAACTCGATGCAGCGGCTAACGACAATGCAGGGTCGCGGGTATTCTCGTACCATGGGGTATCACAATACTTTTCAGTTCCATAAGAAGGCATATGAATCCTTGGATCTTCAATCACCCTTATCAATTTTCTGAAATATACTACTCAGCAAAGGAATGATGATCGTATGGATCCGGTAAAAATCCCCAAGATGCCAAAAGCAGAGTACGACGCTCTGATCAAACGCCAGTACGTATCACGGATTGCTTTTGGCGCATGTGAGCATCCCTATATTGCCCCATTCATGTATGTTTTCGACGGAAAATATCTCTATTTCCTTTCCACAAAATACGGCAGGAAGATGGAGTATTTTAATAGCAGCCCAAAGGTCTCGGTAGAGATCGAGGAGTATGCTCCCGACCTTTCCACTTTTACCTTTGTAAGCCTCCAGGGAATACTTGAAGAGGTGAAGGATCCCTTGCAGAAAAAGAAGGTGCGGGAACAGTTTGTTGGCATGATTGCGAAAAACCGGCTTTCAACCCATGTGCTCACAGCTCTTGGTCACAACCCGGATGACAGCTCAGATGTGATTGTCCGTGAGGAACGATCGATGGTCTGGAAACTGGTCGGTGTAAAAGATATTGTGGCACTGAAAAACGGGTAAACCCCACTCATGTATACTCCCCCTGGCAACGGTTACACAAGGATTCCTGCGGTGCAAGGAGATCCGCTCACAACGTTCCGTGCATGAAGCTCGCATCTCCTGGTGACATTCGGGATGGTGGTTTCTCCCCATCCTTTTCATGCAAAAATGGAATCGTGCAAACACTCCTTGTTTATTACCTCACCCTCCAATAGGGCAGTATGCGTAAAGTTCTTCTGTTGGCGTCTGCCATTGCGATTATTCTGGTGCTGGCCCTGATACTCGCCCAGCCCTCTGCTGAAACCATCCCCTATGGTATCAAAGGAACGACAGGCGAGATCGAGTTCCGGCAGTACCCTGCGCTGGTCCTCGTAACAGCTGATAACTCACAAAACGATGCCGGTTTCAACCTGCTCTTTGCCTACATCTCCGGCAGCAACAAACCTCGGGAAAAAATCCCGATGACCGCTCCCGTAATAACCTCACAAAAAATTCCGATGACTTCACCTGTAGTTTCCAATGCTACGTCAATGTCGTTTGTTTTGCCCGCAGGAAAAACACGAGAGGAGACCCCTGATCCGCTGGACAGCCGGGTGCGGATCGTCACGCTTCCGGAACGGGAGGTAGCTGTTATCCGCTTCACGGGATATGCCTCCCCACAAGAGGTGGATGCGGTAACGGTACGGTTGCAGGACGGGCTGAAAAAGGCTGGGATTGAGACCGTGGGCCAGCCGTTTCTGATGCGGTATGATTCCCCGTGGACACCTGGCTTCCTGCGGCGGAATGAGGTGGGAATAGAGGTAAAACGTTAGTACACCTGCTTCCACACTCGACTGCCTGATAGCATAAGTCCGGTTGTTTACTAAAAGTACAAAGCCCCACTCTCCTATCCCCTGCTTTTGAGCAAGAGAGGCACCTACCCCCCAACATAATCCTGACCAGACTCGGGAGAAGGGGCCTGAAGATACCTTTATACCCGGACACCCGAAAAGAATTCCGCATGAAACCGGTCTACGTGAAGGGCCTGCCGCCCGCTCCTGATTCCGGGGTAATCTCGTCAGCAATCAGGAATGTCATCCTGAAGGCGACAGATAACCTCTCATGGCTTTCAGAGGGGGAAACGGTTCTCCTCAAACCGGCGCTGAACTCACCCGACCCGTACCCGTCTACAACCCACCCGCTTGCAGTCAGCGTGACTGCAGAGATTCTCGCCGAACGGGGGGCAAAGGTCGTAATCGGGGACCAGTCCGGTATAGATCATGTCCTCCACCATCCTGGTGGCGTGATCCATGGCAGGACCATCGATAACTACGCCCGGTCAGGCATGGGTGACCAGAACGATACCCGGTTCGTGGGCTTTGAAGACAGTGGCTGGCATGAGGGTTTCTTTCACTACCGTTCAGCATACACCGCGTCATGGCGCGAGGGGTTTTATATAACATCATGGTTGAAGAAAGCCGACCATATTGTCAGCCTGCCCCGGGTAAGCACGCACAGTCAGGCAGGTGCGACTCTTGGCCTCAAGATTATGGTGGGGATGCTGCGGGAAGACAGCAGGATGGAGTTTCATACTAACGGCCCGTTCAACAGGTTCATTATTCGGGCAGCGAAAGGCAGCACGCTCACGTCATTTGACGACGGAAGCGGCAAATTTTTTGAAAAGATTGTGGAAATCAGTGACGCGATCCGTGACAAGCTCAGGCTCACCCTATGTCTTGCAACGGAGGTGCAGGCTACGTTCGGGCCGGACCGGTACAGCATACGTATAGGGCCGATCGGTCTAGGCCGATCATATGTTGTGCGACCCGAACCGGGACTCGTATTCGGCAGCGCAGACCAGATAGCGACAGAGGCGATGGCTCTTGCAGTGTTGAAGGATGCACAGCGATCTTTGCCATTGATCCCGCGATTTGTCCAGCGCATGGGACTCTTTCGGAATCCGTACGTCCAGGGCCTTGATCTAATGAATGTTCGCGACCACCCGTACATACGGCATGGGATGAAGATTGGGTTGGGAGAGATGCCCGATGAGATAGTCTTCGAGGATGTCCCTGAACAGGTACAGCAACGGCTGAACGGATTGCTCCAGGGTGTATTTTCGTAACAATTACTATTGAAAATGTCATTTCATGACATTCAGACTCCCCGGGGCGCCTATGTACAGAACGGGAACGAATGATCAAAAAAATATGGATAGTTATGAAGGATCTATAAATTCCATCAATTGTTCAATTATTTCAGATATGAATCTACTTTCGGAAGTACTGTCAACGGTCAATGATAAATCGCTTCAGGAACATTGGACGTATCTTAAAGAAATTCAAAACGATTGCAAGCAAATACACCGCGGTCAGTTTCACTCTCCCGACACGCTGGAAACGGCGTGGAGAACTCATTATCACCCGGTCAATCTGCTTCATCCTGCAGTACCTTCGGATACTGCGGCAGAATTCCAGGTCCTCACACCACGGGATGATCGGAAATCCTCCTGCCTTAAAAAATATATCGCGTTTGACAAAGATACCGGAATCCCCGAAAAATGTCCTGGTGTATTTTGTACAAGTGTTGACAAGAATACCGATGACTGTATGGAAGAAACCGGGCTCCCCGAAACTGTGGCTGAACGCTCCACCACAGACACCCGGTTCACTGCAGGTCCGTGCAATAACCTCAAGGGAATCGGCAGGAATCCTGCAGTCCACATGGAGAAAGAGCAGGATCTCTCCCTCTGCGGCTTGTGCACCAGTGTTCATCTGGAAGCTCCTGCCCGCCTCTGTTGAGAGAAGGTGCAGCGTTGCAGGAAATCTCCCAATGTAGTCCCTGACAACTGCACAGGTCAAATCAGTACTGCCCCCATCTACAATAACGAGTTCAAAGGATCCCCAAAGCCCGGCAAGATGGTCAAGGAACGGTCTGATCATATCTTCCTCGTTCAGTACCGGGGTGATAATCGAGATGAGCTGCATACCTGGTTCCTTTTTTAAAACAAAGCACGGGCTAAATCCAAATATTTATCTGTTCTGATGAGGACTTCCCTTCCATGAAATTCGAACCCGGGCCATGGATGACAACGGGAAGCGGTATTTTGCTGTTAGGTATGGCGTGGCTGTTGTTCTGGCTTGGCCCTGCATTCCACCTCTTTACAGCAGATGCACGCTGGGCCCATAACTTTGCCTTTGCCCTCATCCTTATCATGGTCGGGATTGCTTATTACCGCCCATCAGTTTCTACATGGATCATCTCAATGATTGCCTCGTTTATTACGATTCCGACTGAACTTGCGTACTGGTCGGGGATGACAGCCACAATCATCGAACTGGTATTGTTGGCGCTCCTAAGTATCGTGGCAGTTGTCGAATGGATGATGAAACGGCCCTTGATCAATCCCAATCCGAAGTCGGCGTTCTGGCTGAAGATCCATCTCCCCGTGCTGACCTATATCGGCATCGCTCATATGCCGCTTGTTTTTTTTATGGTGAGATGGACATATTCCACCCCATATCTTACGTACCTGCCGGTGGAGCATGAATACTCGACTTCAGTTTTCAATGCAATGATCCTTGTCCTGATGGTAATTGCTATAGCAGAGCGTTATGTGAAAGAGGTCAGGGAATTCAGTGTCACGCGATCAGGCTTTTACTGGGCGGTATTGATGCTTATCATACCATTAGCATCGATTGGCATTTTCGGACAATAGAGAGGTGATACAAGTTAATCCCTCATCCCCCGCTAAGGAACGACCGGTACCGGTAGTGGAGACCGCTTCAAAAAGTCCCAAAAAAACCGACGCGGTCTTAACACAGGGATGCTTTCATCCTGACCATGAAGAAGTCATCAGGTATTTTGAGAACAACCAGGTTTATGCAGTACAGATCGAATCATGTCTTTCCTGTGCGGGAGGCTGCCGCTATTGTTATGCGTCAGCAAAGGATCCGATCTCTGCCAGGCTTCCCGCGGCAACTATCAACCGTATCCTGCACGAGATTTCTGATTCAGGTGCAAAAGCAATCGACTGGCTCGGGGGAGACCCGCTTATGCGGGAAGACTGGTATGAGCTTGCCGGTACTGCACAGGACCTCGGGCTCATCAACAATATCTGGACGAGTGGGATCCCTCTTGCCGATCCGGTAATCGCTCAGCAGGTTGTCGAAGTAACCGCCGGAGGTTTTGTCAGCGTCCACCTCGATAGTCTTGATGAAGAGATCTATGGATCACTTCATACCGGCGACCCGCACCAAAAAATCAAGTCCATCCTCAGGGGGGTGGAGAATCTTTTAAAGGCAGGAAAACATCCCGGTGATATCATCAACTGTATTGCGTTCACCCGACCGCTCACCGGTAATGACGTGGAACGCACCATCCGGTACTTCTCGGATAAAGGAATCAGGACCTGCCTGACACAGATCTGTATGGCCGGCCTTGGTAAAGAGCACCCTGAATGGGTACCCTCGGAACCCCAGATACGGTATGCAATCAGTATCCGGGACCGGGTTAACTATCCTGCATCAAATCTTTCAATGAGCTCGATGGATGTGAACAAGTTTTACTGTGGTGGGACGGTGTGTATCACGGTTGAGGGGGATGTCACCCCGTGTTCTGTCATCCGGCAGGGATTCGGGAACGTGAACCACCTCTCCTTTGAAGAGATTGTCAACATGCACCGCAGTGAGTTACTCTTTCTCCCGCTCCGGGAGGATAACCGCGGAGACAGGTGCAGCGGCTGCAAAAACCATCCGGTCTGCTGGGGATGCCGTGCTACAGCATACTATACAACAGCTGACCTTATGGCAGGTGACCCCAATTGCAGGGTTATGGAGAGGAACAACGATGAAAAATCATATTGATATCAGTATTGCAGAAGTCAGTGAAGCCTATACCGGGACGGTCGGCGAGCTGTGGGAAATGCTCATGGGAGAGGAGATCCATATCGGCGGTCCAATGGCAACCCGTGAACTGGCAGATATGGCAGGTATCCAAAAAGATGACCAGGTGCTTGACATCTGCAGCGCTCTGGGAGGCCCGGCCCGCCATCTTGCCACAGAGTTCGGGTGCCATGTTACCGGAATAGATGCAACACCGGCGATGGTGGAAGAAGCGACACGGAGGGTGGTCGCTGCCGGTTTGGATGGGCAGGTAACCTTCCGTTGGGGAAATGCACTCGACCTCCCCTTCAGGGCATCATCCTTTGATATGGTCTGGGGACAGGATGCCTGGTGCTATGTCACCGACAAGGTTCGGCTTATCAGTGAAACCGCCCGGGTGACAAAAACCGGAGGTACCATTGCATTCACGGACTGGATCCAGGTAGGGGATGTTCCTGACCACAAGCTCGAACCACTCCTCAACTTCATGCTCTTTCCCTACCTGGAAACATCTGAAGGCTATGTACGATTGCTTGAAGAAAACGGCTGGGAGGTGACCGCAGCTGACGACCTGAGCAGGGACTTTGCGGAGCAGTTCACGCTGTATCGTGAGATGATCCAGGGAAAATTCCGGCCGGAAATCACCCGGCGGTTCGGCAACGGCTTCTATTCAGCGGTAGAAGAGGGTATTATCCTCTGGGAGAATGCTGCCCATGAGGGTATTGTCGGGCGAGGACGATGGATCGCAAAAAAGAACCGCCTCTGAACCAGCCGGAATGCGCTATTGCCGTCATGGCCAAGTGGCCGGAGCCCGGGAACGTTAAGACCCGGCTCTGTCCACCCCTCACCCCAGAGCAGGCTGCGGATCTCTATGAAGCATTTTTTCTTGACACGGTCTCCCTTGTTTCCGGGATTGAACACACTGATGTATTTGTTGCATATGATCCCGAGACTGCCCAGGACTTCTTCTCCCGCATATTGTCTCCTGCGGTGAAATGCATTCCGCAGGGAGTGGGGGACCTGGGGAACAGGCTCTTAAGAATCTCCGGCATTGTATTTTCTCATGGCTACAGGAAGGTCATCATGCTTGCGAGCGATGCACCCCACCTGCCACGGGAATATATCCGGCTGGCCTTCACCCGGCTGGATGATACTGATGTTATTCTCGGCCCCTGCGATGACGGGGGATATTATCTCATAGGATTACGTTTCCCTGCATGGGGACTGTTTGAGGGAATTCCCTGGAGCACATCACGGGTACTGGACCTGACAATCGAGCATGCACATGAAGCAGGAATGACCTATGAGCTGCTGCCCCCCTGTTATGACATTGATACGTGGGACGATGCACAGAGATTGATGAAAGATCTGAAAGTCAGTGCTTTCGGGAAATCGAACGAATGTGTAAGGACAAAAAAAGTTCTCGTTGACCTCGCACCTCTCCTGCCAGGATAGTGAAAAAAGTTGCGGGAGAGGAGTTGTTGTTTTTTCTGGAGATTTGCCGGGACGCTTGGGAACCTGGAACAACCGGCACTCGCTGTCATTCCTTCTTTGTCACAGCTTGTTCTGGTTCTGTATCAGGTACAGGCCTACTCCTACCGGGATGAGAAATGTCAACGCATAGTACACGAACACATCGGGATCATAATAGGCAGCCTTGAACAACTGGACGATGAACAGGTAATCGAAAACAACGGCGATCAACACCCATGCTATACCGACTTTTGCATAGTATTCCAGCGGGAGTCCCTTCCGCTGCCGGAACCACCACCACGTAACTGCAATGGTGACCGGGGTGAAAATGACGAGGAGAATCCAGCCCATGATTCCCGTATACGGTGAGAAGAACAATACCAGCGATGCAAGATAGCCGATCAGCCACAAGCCCGTACCAATGCCAGCGGTATCCTTAATCCACTCCTTCATAGAGGATGTTTTGCCTTTCCCCGTTCTTGTGCTTTGCGCCGTGAAAAGGAAAGTTACCCAGGTACCGCATGGGATTGTTTTGGCACAACGAGGGCCTATCGTGGTACCGGTTCCGGGATAGTATCTTTTGTTGAGCTCCCTGCCGGCAGATTTTATTACCGATACCGGCAGTATGCACTAGTAGTGGAACACTAGCTACACGCATCGCCTGCGTCCGGGAGTTTTTGATGACCAACGATATACAGGATTTGTACCACCGCGGGACAACATTTTTCTGTACCGGGAGATATGCCGAAGCGATCGAGATCTTTGAACGTGCACGTGAACAGGACCCCCACGGGAAAGAATTGCTTGTTGCACTGGCAGCTTCCGTCGACCGGCTCGGTCTCTTCTATGAAGCTGTCCTCTGTTGTGAACGTGCCCTTGACGTGGATAACCAGTATGCCGATGCATGGTTTGTTAAAGGGGTTGCACTCTTCAAATTATCGCAGTACCGGGATGCCGTCGGCTGCTTTGAAGCAATGGTGAAAAATGACCACTCCCATGCAGAAGCATGGTTCATGAAAGGCAACTGCCATTACCAGCTCGGGGATCTGCAGGAAGCCATCAGCTGTTATGACAAGACCCTGGGGATCCGGAAAAAATACCCGAAAGCACTCTACAACATGGCCGTTTCCCTGGGAGAAACAGGACAATATGATGAGGCAATACAGTTTTATGACCAGTGTCTCGCGATGAACCCGGGAGTCGCAACCGTCATGACAAACAAGGCTGTTGCCCTTGCAAATCTCGGGAGCTACGAGGAAGCAGAAGAGTGGTTCCGGCAGGCACTGGACCTTGATCCCCGGGATACGACTGCCTGGACGAACCTTGGACTCACCTTAAGCCGGCTTGGGCGTGAGCAGGAAGCGATGACTTGTTTTGAAAAAGTACGGGAACTCTCCGGCATGTCCACGGTGCGGGATATCGTGCGGTGATCTTTTCAGTCCGGTTGGTATGCTTCCCGGGGATCAAGGTAACACTGACAAATGAGGTGAACAGAAGGATCCATTGGATCCCCCCCATCAGGTTCTGCACCGCCGTGGGATACTTCGTCTTGATAGGCAGTCAATCGGGACTGCAGAGGAGGGATAATAACAAATTATACCGAAATACCGAAGGATTCGTGTTCAGTATTCAGGTACACCGCTAAGTAATCAAAAAGTTATTGCACTGCCTGGTAGGATATATTCACCAAAGAACGCATACGGGAAGCTACCGGTTGTTCAAATTTGAACATCCTTCAGGTTTAACACCCGGGACGGGACCGGAGTATACCGGTTCTTCTGATGGTGATTCATGCCTGGTTCAGGAACTTTGGATAAAGACTGGGTTGACGCAAACTTTTCTTATCTGGTCTCACGGTTGGGGGGGGTTTCCCCTTTTGAGCCTTCTGATCTCTTGTATGACCATCTCGGTACCCTGGAAAACACCAGCGATCATAATACGGGATGCAAAGCAGCACTCAAAGAGATCTTTAATCATATCGGTCTGCCAGAGGTTCCGGTCTACTTTGATGCCGGATTGAAGGACCCGGGAGAGTTTCGTTATTCATGGAGCAAAGACCAGTTCTATCCGGTAGCGATCAGGATTTCTGACAGATATAAAAAAATCGACAATATCCGGATCCGGGGAAGGGCTGTTGGGGCGGTTATGTCCCATGAAATCACCCATTATTACCTGATGAAGAAAGGTATCCAGCGGGATACCACTGATAATGAACGACTCACGGATCTTGGACTCTTTGTACTTGGTCTTGGCAAGCTCTATTTTAACGGGGGAACCCTGGTGGTGGATCAGCGACAGGAAGAACTCGGTTATCTTACGATCCTGAACAAGGTTTATGGGTTTATGAAGTATCAGGAACAGGCAAAAATCCCACTTAATGCACAAACAGTAAATCTCTCCCCAGAGGCAGTCCAGCTGATCTCGTTCTGGAAAGGTAAAGTCAACACAGAGATTAAAGAGTGTCTCCGCCGCGAATCTTTAAGTGAGAAGGAGGAGCAAAAGGAAGACCTGCTCGTAACGGGCAGGGTGCTTGATACCAGTATCCAGCATGCATTACTGGATCTTAAAGCGGCCAGGTCTTCCTTAACCGCAGCCGCACGAAACCAGGATATCATCATCCAGACGCATTCGTTCTGGGATATCCACCTCCAGGACGACCGGGTCATGGGAGAATTCATGACGGGGCTCCAGACGGCCTTGTTCGATCAGGATATTTCCCTGATGTCCCAAACGCTCAGGGGATTACAGCAGAGACAGGAACGCTTCATGAGCGACGTTGGTGCCGGGAACGTTGACGGGAAAAAAAAGATAATCGATGATCTTAATAAATCGTTAGCCGGACAACAAGACCAGATACAGTCTCTCCGGCAACAGATCTCCGAGGTGAACGCTGCACAGGACCGGTGTTTTAACAAGATTGGGGCGGTCCGCACGGTCCTTTCTGACACACGTCAACATATTCATTCCTGCGAAAAGATTCTTGAAGTCATCCGTGCCCGGCACCGTTTTCTCACAAAGAATCGCGAAACTTGGCACAAGTACATTGATGAACGGAACCTGGCGGTAATAATTGCGAACCTGATTGGCTCAAAACAACAGGAAACCTATTTCTCCGACGTCATCCGGCAGTCCGCACAGGCAGATACGTTCCTGTCATGCAAAAGGCACCAGTATGTTGCTGAATTTAAGGACTCGCCAACGATCTCAGAATATGCCCGCATGGCACAATCCCGGCTTGACGGCGTACTTGAGATTGAACACACTCTTGGTTCATTCCTCGCATCCCAGACGGCAATTACCGATGCGTATCTCGAAGAGATAAATCACCTGGGTTCCCACCTGCGTAGCATTCAGGAAGCATATGCAGTTAACAAAGCAGACATAAAAGAGCTGAAAAACCGCCAGGATCGGATCTTCAGGCACCACCACTGTTTGAACATTTCCCCAAGTGACGAGAAGGTTTTTTCCGAGGTCGTCCAAGCAATCTATTCCCCCGTTATGGAGACTGAAATGGCACACTATGTTCGTGTGCTGACAGACATCGGGAACGCAGGGCAATCCGATGCACGCCGGATTATGGATCTCAGGGAAAGCGAGAAGATCATACCTGTAGAAACCCATTCGAAAGAGTACCGGAAAATGACAGAAGGTTTTCAGGCATTCCATTCCCGTATCATGTGGTGGAGGGGGGTTCAGCAGAACTACATCGACAAGATCAATCGGGGAGAGAAAAACTCGTTTTACCGCATTAAAGAGAAACTGTCAGGCAGGATCAGGAGATTGTTGCAGGAGATCCGCAATTGGCAGAAGGCTGGGAGTAAAAAGTGATCCGGGGAGTAGTCAGGCTTGTCAGCCTGTTTAGAAGTCATAGATCCGTTATGGCGCAATATCTGCCCTATGATACATATGCAACTCTATGAAGACCATAAAGATATGCCGGGGTCACTCCTCTCAATTTTCGATAATTAACTATTTTTTTTAAAATACGTATTGTAAAAATTGATTACTCCATCCTTCATTTTTGAATACCATGATTCTGTTTTTGATTTTTCGTTCTGAATCTTTGAAACATGATGAATTGTATGTATTGATGCCTGGGTTCCTGCAGTTTCTTCTCTTCCAGAAAAATATCCACTTCCTCCAGTGACTTTAATTGAGCCGGACTTTTCATAACCAATTGAAATTTCCGCTACAGGTGATTTTATTTTGTTCCAATCTGTTATTCCCTGACAATTATGGCTCGGAGGAAGTCGGTGCTTATTGCAATAATATTTTGGGGGATCACAACGGTTGCACCGAAATGGCATTGACTCGTCTTCCATACAGTCTGGAAAATTACACTTAACCATGAACGATGATATTTTTTACGCTTAAATATATCTTTGGACAAAAATCCCAGTTCTATAATAGTGCTGAATTCAACATCGATCGGGATATTTATTGATATGAGTTCCTCCTGAAGGCTTGGTAGTGTTCGAGCAATGGATGCCCTACCTTGAATATAGGGTATTTGGGCGTCTATACCTGGGTCGGCATCTTCCTGTTCCTCCTGATTGATGTTCCGGCACTGTTGTATATCGCGGTAATTCGGTTACAATGGCGTTAAGTTCCGGGGGACGAAGTCGTTTCGCTGCCCACGCGAAAAGGTGGTGCTGTGATGTAAATAAACTGCCGGCGAGTTTATGGGAAAGAGATCAAATTGGGAAATCAATGAGTAAAGTACCAGGTCTGTACCTCCCAAAAAGTATCGGCGACCTTCTCACTCCATATTGGTAAGCCGCCTCTGCAGTTCGCCTTCCTCTTCTTTTTTTGCTACCATCAAGGCAGAGATGACTGCATCAGAAAAGACCAGTGCAAGCGTTTCAAACAATGTTCCCAGCGGAGCGAACGCAGATGAGACCGAACGGTACTGCCCGGTCACCTGTCGGACTTCATAGGTGGAATGGTCACCCTGGTAATACCCGGTGAGGTCCCCGAGATTCACTACGCAGTCCGCGATCCTGCTCATGCGGGAATCTGAAGATGCCGTGATGAGGCAGACAGAGCCACCGAGTTCCCTGACCGTCTCGCAGATTGACGCTATTGAATGAGTCTCACCGGATCCCGAGAAGACCACCAGCGTATCGCCGGGCTTCAGCGCCGGGGTGATGGTTTCCCCGACCACGTACACATCATACCCCAGGTGAAGCATGCGCAGGGCAAATGCCCGGGCAATGATTCCTGACCTTCCCGCTCCGGTTATATATACCCGTTTTGCCGTCAGCATCCGGTCAAAGAATGCAGTTGTCTCAACCTTTTTGAGCATATCAGCCGTTTTCCGGATCGACTCAGCCATCTCAAGCATATAGCCCGGGATGTCAGGGATTTCATCGGTCATTGCAGTACTGGAATGTTATGTACCAGCCGATATGAGAGTATCGGTGAGGGATTGCTCCTGGATCCTCTGGATAAAAACAATAAGGGTTAAATGGTGCATCACCATCCTCACAGGTAATGAAGCGGATCACAGCGGTAGCACGCGGGAGAGTCCAGGGTGTCGGATTCCGGTATTTCGTTACTGGCTGTGCACGGGTAGCTGGTGTGTGCGGTTTTGTGAAGAACAAGCCAGACGGATCCGTGCTGATAGTAGCGGAAGGTGAACGCGAGGCACTCAGGGTTTTCCAGAAACTGGTACGGGCTTCTGACGATCCAGTGATCCGGGTTAAAACTCTCTCTGTTAGTTCAGGTGAGGCAAACGGGGAGTTTGCCGGGTTTTGGGTGAGATGGTAACGGTGAAGTTGCTCATTCACCGGATACTTTTGTAATTTCAGAAAATGTTTAAAAAAAAGGTTTATGGACCCTTGACCGGGGTGACAGCATCGATTTTGATATAGCGTCTCTTTAAATTGTGTTTGCTGCCGATGACAGCAAATGTCCGCTCCTGCGCCTGCGTTGCATTCGGTGCTTCAATGACCTTTGTGTATGGCATCCAGTCTTCGCCCATCCTGAATGTCCCTTTAACCTCAAACTTCTGATTTTCCATAAAACTCACTCCAGAAATCCAAATACGTCCTCTATCCTGCCAAGTTCAAACCCGCTTGTTGCATTGCCGGCAATATAGCCTGTCTCGTTCACTAAAAGACCGGTGCCGACAAGTGCGCTGCCCATGTTGATTGACCCAGTACCGACAGGGATTTTTGCGACTTCTTCAAGACGCACAATCTGGTGCGGGGTGGCACGGGGGTGCACGATGATACCCTTGTTGGTGGCAACACCTGCCATACCGACGGTTTTTACGCCACCCAGTGTCAGGTGGATCACCTCAACTTCCAGGAACTCGCCAATCTCTTTTGCCAGTTCGGAAGGCATATCCTCATGGACTGCGGCAAAGGTATCGTTTGCCATGATCACGTTGCCTGCAGCGTTCATTGAATCCTTGAGCAGCAGGATTTTCCGGTGCTTTTCAAGGATGGCAATTTCTGCATCTGTGGCAAGTCCGCTCATGACAATGCCCCGGCTG
>Ga0209048_10002604_pt1 | contig 17854 bp, 16 predicted proteins | sample FrelakmetCRP12CR_FD_187146 | JGI IMG/M metagenome (GOLD analysis project Ga0209048, IMG submission 187146) | Freshwater lake sediment microbial communities from the University of Notre Dame, USA, for methane emissions studies - CRP12 CR (SPAdes)... | ecosystem: Environmental > Aquatic >... | reverse complement strand
CGCGTCGATTCCCGGGCGCAGCGTCACAGGCGGATTCCCTCGGCCTGAACTTCGGCGACGAGGCGCGCCGCGACGTCGGGACCCAGCGCGCCGATGTCGTCCTGGTACTTGAGCAGCACGCCGGCGGTGTCGGCGACGGTCTGCGGGTCGAGGGCAACGCGATCGAGCGCGACCAGCGCCTCCGCCCAGTCGAGCGTCTCGGCGATGCCGGGCGCCTTGAACAGGTCGAGCCCGCGCAGCCTCTGCGTGAACGCGACGATTTCGCGCGCGAGCGACGCCGGCGCCCGCGGGCACTTGCGCAGCACGATGGCGAGCTCGCGCTGGGCGTCCGGGTATCCGACCCAGTGGTAAAGGCAGCGGCGCTTGATCGCGTCGTGGATCTCGCGCGTCCGGTTCGACGTGATGACGACGACGGGCGGCGACTCCGCACGCACCGGACCGAGCTCGGGAATCGTCACCTGGTACTCGGCGAGGACTTCGAGCAGGTAGGCCTCGAACGGCTCGTCGGCGCGGTCGAGCTCGTCGATCAGCAGCACCGGCGCGATGCCGTCCGGCGGCACCAGCGCCTCGAGGATCGGCCGCTTCAGCAGGAAGCGCGTGGTGAAGATGTCGTGCGAGAGCTGGTCGCGGTCGAGATGGCCGGCCGACTCGGCGAGCCGGATCTCGATCATCTGCCGCGCGTAATTCCATTCGTAGACCGCGGCGCCGACGTCGAGGCCCTCGTAGCACTGCAGCCGCACCAGCCGCTTGCCGAGTCCGGTGGCGAGCACCTTCGCGATCTCGGTCTTGCCCGTGCCCGCCTCGCCTTCGAGAAACAGCGGTCGTCCCATCCTGAGCGCAAGGAAGACGCTGGTCGCGAGGCGGCGCTCGGCGATGTAGTCCTCTCCGTCGAGCAGCGTGCTGACGGCGTCCACGGACTCGGGCATCTGCGGCTTGGGCATCACGGCATCCCGGTGACAAAAAAATCGGGTGGGGCAGCCTGGCCGCCCCACCCGAAGGATAGCAAGTTCGGTGCGTTCGCTAGCCGGCGGCGTCGACGGCCCTCGCGGCCAGCACCGGAATCAGATGGGCGCGGTACTCGGGCGACGCGTGCAGGTCGCCGGACAGCCCGGCGGCGTCGATCTTCACGCCCTTCGCCGCCGATGCCGTGAAGCTCTTCGTCAGCGCCTGCTCGAGCGCCTTTGCGCGGAATACGCCCGGCGCGGCCCCGGTCACCGCGACGCGGACGCCGGCACTGGATTGCGCGACAAAGACACCGGTGAGCGCGAAGCGTGACGCGGGATTCGGGAATTTGCAGTACCCGGCCTTCTTCGGGACAGGGAACGCGACCGCGGCGATGATCTCGTCGGCCGCGAGCGCGGTCTCGTACATCCCCTTGAAGAAGTCGTCGGCGGCGATCTTGCGCTTGTTCGTGTGCACGGTGGCGCCCAGCGCCAGCACGGCCGCCGGCCAATCCGCCGCCGGATCGTTGTTCGCAAGAGCGCCCCCGAGCGTGCCCCTGTTGCGCACCTGCCGGTCGCCGATGCCCTGTGCGACGCTGGCGAGAACCGGGATCGCGGACTTCACGGCGGCCGACGCGGCGATTTCGGCATGCGTCGTCATCGCGCCGATCACGATCGCGTCGCCTTCCTTGCGGATGCCCTTCAGTTCGGCGATGCCCGACAGGTCGACGAGCGTGCCGGGCTGCGCCAAGCGCAATTTCATCGCGCCGACGAGACTCTGGCCTCCGGCCAGCGCCTTGCCGCCGGACCTGGCGAGCGCCGCTGCGGCTTCGGCGACTGTCTTTGCGCGAGTCAGTTCGAATGGATACATGTTGGGCCTCTCACGATTTCCTTGCCGACTGCATTGCCTGCCAGACCCGGTGCGGTGACGCCGGCATGTCGAGGTACTTCACTCCCGCGCCGGCAAGCGCATCGTGCACGGCGTTCATCATCGCCGCCGGCGCGCCGATCGCGCCGGCTTCGCCGCATCCCTTCGCACCCAGCGGATTGTGCGTGCACGGCGTCACCTTGGTGCCGACCTTGAACGACGGAACGTCGTCTGCGCGCGGCATCGCGTAGTCCATGTAGCTGCCCGTCAGCAGCTGCCCGCTCTCGCTGTCGTAGACGCAGGCTTCGAGCAGCGCCTGGCCGATTCCCTGTGTCACACCGCCGTGGACCTGGCCCTCGACGATCATCGGGTTGACGATGTTGCCGAAGTCGTCGCAGGCGGTGAACGCGACGACCTCCACGACGCCGGTCTCCGGATCGATTTCCACCTCGCAGATGTGCGTGCCGGCCGGGAACGTGAAATTCGTCGGATCGTAGAACGCCATTTCGTTGAGGCCGGGCTCGAGCTTGTCGAGCGGATAGTTGTGCGGAACGTACGCCGCGAGCGCGATTTCGCCGAACGCCTTGCTGCGGTCCGTCCCGGCGACGGTGAACTTGCCGTCCTTGAACTCGATGTCGGCCTCCGCGGCTTCGAGCAGGTGCGCGGCGATCTTCTTGCCCTTGTCGACGATCTTGTCGAGCGCCTTGACGATCGCCGTGCCGCCGACCGCCAGCGAGCGCGAGCCGTACGTGCCCATGCCGAACGGCACGCGGCCCGTATCGCCATGCACGATGTCGACGTTCTCGACCGACATGCCGAGCCGCGCCGCGACGACCTGCGCGAACGTCGTCTCGTGCCCCTGCCCATGGCTGTGCGAGCCGGTGAAGACCGTGACGCTTCCGGTCGGATGCACGCGCACTTCGCCGGCCTCGAACAGCCCCGCCCTCGCACCCAGCGCGCCGGCGACGTTCGAGGGCGCGAGCCCGCAGGCCTCGATGTACGCCGCGTAGCCGATCCCGCGCAGCCTGCCGCGCTTCGCGGCGTCGGACTTGCGCGCGGCGAATCCCGCGACGTCGGCCATCTTCTTTGCCTCGTCGAGCGTCGCGTCGTAGTTGCCGGTGTCGTAGACCAGCGCAACCGGCGTCTGGTACGGAAAGCTGCGGATGAAGTTGCGGCGGCGGATTTCGTCCTGCGCGATGCCGAGGTCGACGCCGGCCTGGTGCACGAGCCGCTCGACGACGTAGGTCGCCTCGGGCCTGCCCGCGCCCCGATACGCGTCGACCGGCGCCGTGTTGGTGAAGGATGCCGTCACTTCCGCGTAGATCGCCGGGGTCGTGTACTGACCGGCCAGCAGCGTCGCATAGAGAATTGTCGGAATGCAGGTCGAGAACGTCGACAGGTACGCGCCCATCGCCGCCGTCGTGTGCACGCGCATCGCGAGGAACTTGCCCTCCTTGTCGCAGGCGAGCTCCGCGTGCGTCACGTGGTCGCGGCCGTGCGCGTCGGAGAGGAAGCTCTCGCTGCGTTCCGCCGCCCACTTGATCGGGCGGTTGACGCGCTTCGACGCCCACACCATCGCGGTCTCCTCCGCGTAGAGGTAGATCTTGGAGCCGAAGCCGCCGCCGACGTCGGGCGCGATCACCCGGACCTTGTGCTCGGGCAGGCCGAGCACGAACGCGGTCATCAGCAGCCGCTCGACGTGCGGATTCTGGTTCGCGACATAGAGCGTGTAGCTGTCGTCGGCCCGGCTGTACGACGCCACGGCAGCGCGCGGTTCGATCGCGTTCGGGATCAGCCGGTTGTTGACGATGTCGAGCTTGGCCACGTGCGCCGCCTTGGCGAACGCGGCGTCGACCGCCGCCTTGTCGCCCAGCGCCCACGTGTAGCACCTGTTGCCCGGCGCGGCGTCGTGAATCTGCGGCGCACCCGGCTTCAGCGCGTCGACGCAGTTGACGACCGCCGGCAGCACGTCGTAGTCGACGTCGATCAGCTCGGCGGCGTCCTTCGCCTCGTGCGGCGTCTCCGCGACGACGAGCGCGATCTGGTCGCCGACGAACCGCACCTTGCCCTGCGCCAGCACGGGATGCGGCGGCTCGTTCATCGGCTTGCCGTCGGTGCCGGTGATGAGCCATCCGCAGGGCAGGCCGTTGACGCCTTCGAGGTCCGCGCCGGTGAAAATGGCGACGACGCCCTTGGCGGCCTTCGCCTTCGTCGTGTCGATCCCGCGGATCTTCGCGTGCGCATGCGGCGAGCGCAGGAAGTACGCGTGGACGTGGTTCGGCGGATTGACGTCGTCGGTGTACTGGCCCGAGCCGGTCAGGAAACGGTAATCCTCCTTGCGGCGCACCGACGCGCCGAGCACGCCTTGATCGCTGGTGCCCATCATGACTCCCGTGTGCCCATGGCGGCGGCGCCCTGCTGCACCGCCTTGACGATGTTGTGGTACCCGGTGCAGCGGCAGAGATTGCCGGAGAGCTCCTCGCGGATCGTACGCTCCGACGCCTTCGGGTGCCGTTCGACGAGGTCGATCGCGGAGAGCACCATTCCCGGCGTGCAGAACCCGCACTGCAGGCCGTGGCACTCCTTGAACGCCGCCTGCATCGGATGCAGCGTGCCGTCCGCCGCGGCGAGGCCTTCGATCGTCGTGACGGCGGCGCCCTGCGCCTGCGCGGCGAGGATCGTGCAGGATTTCACCGCGTTGCCGTCGACAAGAACCGTGCACGCGCCGCACTGGCCGGTGTCGCAGCCGACGTGCGTGCCGGTGAGGCCGAGCTCGTTGCGCAGCAACTCGACCAGCAGCGTGCGCGGGTCGAGCTCCGCGGAAACCTGCTTGCCGTTGACGGTGAGGGAAACGGAGACTGCCATGGATCCTCCTTCGCTTGGGATGCCGCGCCCGGACATGCGCCTGCCGCCTGGCGGGCGTTGATCATACTTCGCGCCGGCGACCGCGGCAATCGGACATTCGCTGCGCGCGAAGCGTCCCGCCGCGCTAGAATCATGCCCGTGGCAGCTCGCAACCGCGCGCCGCCGCATGGGCCCGTGCCATGACCACCGATCCCGTCCTCGCTGTCGCCGTCCGCGCGGCCCGCCGCGCCGGATCGGTCATCGTCGACGCCGCGCGCGACCTGAAGCGCCTGCCCGCGCACGCGAAGGCGCATGGCGACATCGGCACCGAGGCCGACAACGAAGCCGAAAACGCGATCGTCGCGACGCTGCGCGCGGCCTTCCCGGAGCACGCGATCCTCGGTGAGGAGTCGGGCGAGATCCACGGCGCGCGCGAAGGCGGCGGCTTCAAGTGGATCGTCGACCCCATCGACGGCACCGCGAATTTCATCCACGGGTTCCCGTACTACGCCGTGTCGATCGCGCTCGCCCACGGCACCGAGATCACGCATGCCGTCGTGTTCGATCCGGTGCATGACGAACTGTTCACGGCGATCCGCGGCAAGGGCGCTCAGGTCAACGGCACGCCGCTGCGGGTGACGACGTGCATGGCGCTGGAGGATGCGCTGGTCGGCACCGTGTTCCCGACCCGCAACAGCCCGAAGATGGCCGAATTCCTGCCGACGTTCCACGCACTCGTGACGCGGTGCGCCGGCATTCGCCGCGCCGGCGCCTGCGCGCTCGACATGGCGTACGTCGCCGCCGGCCGGCTCGACGGCTTCTGGGTGATGAGCCTCAAGCCCTGGGACGTCGCCGCCGGGGCGCTGCTGGTCAAGGAAGCCGGCGGCCGCGTCGCCGACTTCGCCGGCGGCCCCGATTTCCTGCGCAGCAACGAAGTGATCGCCGCGGCCCCCGGGCTTTTCAACTCGTTGCGCGAGCGCATCGCCGCGGCGCGGCGCTGACCGCGCTCCGGATCGGGGCGAAGCCGGCGGCGTCAGCGCCGCGCGAACGCCCCGAGCGCATCGGCGAGCGCGTCGGGGATCTCGATGCCGGAGGTTCGCGCCTGCCGCGCGAGCTCGGCGCGGCGCGCACCCGGAATGCGCGTGCCCGGGTCGCCCGCAATCTCCGCGAGCAGCGCCTCGACCCGCGCAAAGCAGGTGGCGCGACCCGCGAGCGCGTCCGGATCGATGACGAGAAATGCCTGTCCCAGCCGCGGACGATTGCCCTCGTCGACGAAAAACGACGACGCCTCGGACCCGATGGCCGCTCCCGTCAGGGCGGTGACGAGCAATTCGACGACGAGCGCCAGCAGGGCTCCCTTGGCTCCGCCCAACGGGAGCATCGCGCCGGCCATTCCCGCGGCGGGATCGGTGGTCGGTGCGCCGTCGGCGTCGAGCGCCCAGCCGAGCGGGATCGGGCGTCCCTCCTTCGCCGCGATCATCAGCTTGCCGCGGGCCACCTCCGACAGCGAAAGGTCGACCACCACCGGATCGGCATCCCTGCGGGGAAAGGTCGCCGCGATGGGATTCGTCCCGAACAGCGGCCGCCTGCCCCCGGCCGCGGGCATCGCCGCGGGCGAATTGCCGAACGCGAGCCCGACCATCGCCGCGGCCGCCACGGGCTCGAGATGGTATCCGGCGACCCCGAAGTGATGGCTGTTGGTCACCCCGGCGAACGCCGCGCCGAATTCGCGCGCGCGCCGGATCGCCTCGGCGACGGCGAGCCCGCACGCCGGAAAGGCGAGCCCGGATTTCGCGTCGACCAGCAGCGCGCTGGACTTCTGCGCGACGATCACGGGACGGGCGGCGCCGTCGGCGCGCCCGTTCTCGAGATGCTTCGCGTACTGCAGCACGCGAACGACGCCGTGCGAGGCCAGGCCGCGCGCGTCCGCGTAGACCAGCGCGCGCGCCGTGGCGGCGGCCATTTCATCGTTGGCGCCTGCACGCGCGAGCGCGCGCGTGGCAAGCGATTCCAGCGCTTCCGGCGTGAATTTCGGCATCCGTTGTCGCTTCAGGCGCGTGTCGCGCAGCGCGGAGACGAAATCACCCTCACAGCTGCCACGGCAGCCGGTCGAGATCGACGTTGCCGCCGGTCAGGATGATTCCGACCTCGGCACCCGCAACGTCGAGCGTCCGTTCGAGCAGGCACGCGAGCGGGACCGCGGACGACGGCTCGACGACGATCTTCATTCGCTCCCAGATCATCCGCATCGCGCGCACGAGCGCGTCCTCGCTGGCGGTGCCGATCGCCGCGACGTGGGCGCGCAGCGCCGCCAGCGTGCGCGGCGAAAGCGTCGTGCGCAGTCCGTCGGCGATCGTCGTCGCGTTCGGCAGCGGCTCGACCGCACCGGAGCGAAAGCTTCTCGCCGCGTCGTCGGCGTTGGCCGGTTCGGCGCCAAGGACGCGAACCGCCGGCATGACCGCGGCCGCGGCGATCGCGGTTCCCGACAGCAGGCCGCCGCCGCCGACCGGCGCGACGATGACGTCGAGCGCCGGCAAGTCCTCCAGCAGCTCCAGCGCCACGGTGCCCTGACCCGCGATCACGCGCACGTCGTCGAACGGATGGACCAGTCCGGCACCGGTTTCGCGCTGGACGTCGGCGCAGGCCGCCTCGCGCGCCGCGACGTTGGGCGCGCACAACCGGATCGTCGCGCCGAAACGCCGGACGTTGTCCTGCTTCACCCGGGGCGCGTTGTCCGGCATGACGACCCACGCGGGGATGCCGCGCCGCGCCGCCGCGTAGGCCAGCGCCGCGCCGTGATTGCCCGACGAATGCGTGACGACGCCGCGCGACGCCACGCCGTCCGGCAGCGAGAAGACGGCGTTACAGGCGCCGCGCGCCTTGAACGCGCCGACCTTCTGGAAATTCTCGCACTTGAAGTGAAGCCGCGCCCCGACCTCCGCGTCGATCGCGCGGCACGTGAACACCGGCGTCCGATGGACGTGAGGCGCGATGCGCGCCCGCGCCGCCCGGATCGCGTCGAGGCCTGGCAGCGCAAGCGCACCATCGGCGCCACCGGCAATCACGGTCGTGCCCGGGCTCGCCGACCGGAGCCGCTACGCGCTTTCATAGAGCCGCGTCAGCACGAATTCGCGGTGCCCGAGCGCCTCGGCGGCGGTCAGCCGCCCGTTCGCGGTGCGGAACATCATGTCGAGCAGCCGGTCGCCTGCCTCCCCCATCGTGATCGCGCGCTGCAACAGCCCGGTCACGTCGACGTCGATGTGCTCGCCCATCGTTCGCACGGTGCGCGGGTTCGCGCAGAGCTTGATCACCGGAAGGATCGGATTGCCGATCACGTTGCCCTGGCCGGTCGGAAAGAAGTGGACGACATAGCCGGCGGCGGCGCAGAGCGTCACCATTTCCGCCGCCGCCGACGACGAATCCATGAACCAGAGCCCCGGCCCGGTCGGCGCCTCGGCCTTGTCGAGCACGCCGTCGACCACGCATTTCCTGCCGATCTTCTGGATGTTGCCGAGCGCCTTTTCCTCGATCGTCGTGAGGCCGCCCGCGATGTTGCCCTTGGTCGGCTGCGAGTCCGACAGGTCGCTCGTCTTGTGCCGGTTGACGACGTCCTGATAGCGGTCGAACATCCGCATGAACTCGGCGCACACGCGCTCGTCGCGGCAGCGCGCGGCGACGATCTGCTCGCCGCCCGTGAGCTCGGTCGTCTCGCCGAACACCAGCGTCGCGCCTGCGGCGTACAGCTTGTCGAATGCGTCGCCAACAGTCGGATTCGCGCCGCAACCCGACGTCGTATCGGATTCGCCGCACTTGCACGAGACCCAGAGCTCCTTCACGTCGCACGCGACGCGCTGGCGCTCGCTCGCCCACTGCACGTGCTCCTTCGCTGCCTTCGACGCGCGCATGATCGTGTCGTGGTCGCCGTGGAGCTCGATGCCGAATCCCGCGACCGGCTTGCCCGTCGCCGCGATGCCGTCGACGACCTTCTGCGTCCACTGCGCCTCGATGCCGATCACGACGACCGCCGCGACGTTCGGATTGGCCCCGGTCCCGATGAGGGTCCTGAAGTGAAGGTCGAGGTCTGCGCCGAACTGCAGCCGGCCATACGGGTGCGGGATCGCCATCGCGCCCTTGACGTTGTGCGCAACGGCCTCGCAGGCCGCGTTCGACAGGTCGTCGACCGGCAGGATGATCACGTGGTTGCGGACGCCGACGCGGCCGTTTTCGCGGCGATAACCTTGGAAAGTGGATTGCATGATTGATTTCAGTGGCGGTTCAGGCTCTTGCGCAATGCGACGAACGCTGGGATCGGGTCAATTCAATTCGCGCCGGAGATTCGGGCACGCAGGTCTGAATGTGAAGCACCCTCAGGCGCTCATCGCGGGGCTGCGGGCGGTTGAGCGTCGTGCAGGCGCAGCGCAGCATGACGCACCAACAGCTTGCAGGCTCGCGCCCCGCGCGGCGCGGAACGGGAATTGGCGGTCAATCAAACGGAACGCAGGCATTGGGCAAGGAGACCTAAGCGCTGAAACACGATCCAAGTCCCATCGCGGGGCTGCGGGCGGTTGAGCGTCGTGCAAGCGCAGCGCAGCATGACGCTCCAACAGCTTGCAGGCCTGCGCAACGGGGGACGCGCCCTCCCACAACAGAGCACCGACGCATCACCATCGCTTCGTCTTGATGTTGTGGACGTGGGCATGCTCGCCCTTCCGGATCGGCTGCACGACTTTCCCGATGTCCGTCCCGTACTTGATCACGGTTTCGCCGACGGCCATGTCCTTCAGGGCGACCTTGTGTCCGAGCGGAATGTCCTGCACGCAGGGCAGCGTGATGGTCCTGTCCTCGTCGAGGATGAGGCCGGTAAGCGTCGCGCCGGCCGTAACGCCTTCGACGACGACGACAGCCACCGAGTCGCGCGGGTCATGCAGAACGCAGTGAATCATCGAATGCCCTCCATGCCGTTCCGAGCGAGTCCATTGCCTGCGGCCCCGGAGGCCGGAAGCGCTCCGGCGACTATAGCATTCGCGCGCGTCGCCGGAGGCCGTCAGGGGCGTTTCAGAACGGGAACAGCGCCTGCGCCACCGGCGCAAACGAACGCCGGTGCACCGGGCACGGCCCGTAGGCCGCCAGCGCGGCGAGGTGCGCGGCGGTGCCGTACCCCTTGTTTCGCGCAAAACCGTAGACCGGGTACTTCACGTCGAGCTCGACGAGCAATGCATCGCGTGCCGTCTTGGCGAGGATCGACGCGGCGGAAATCACGGCGACGTCGCGATCGCCCTTCACAATCGCGCGCGCCGGGCATGGCAGCGCCGGACAGCGATTGCCGTCGACCAGGGCCTCCAGCGGTGAGATCGCGAGCCCCGCGACGGCGCGCTGCATCGCGACCAGCGTCGCCTGCAATATGTTGAGCTCGTCGATCTCCGCGACGTCGGCCCGCGCGACTGCCCACGCCAGCGCATTGACGCGAATCTCGGAGGCGATGCGCTCTCGCGCCGAAGCCGACAGGAGCTTCGAGTCGCGCAGGCCGGAGATCGGCCGCGCCGGGTCGAGGATGACCGCGGCGGCGAACACCGGGCCGGCCAGCGGACCGCGCCCTGCCTCGTCGATGCCGGCGATGAGCACGAGGCGACCTCTCAGCAGGCGAATCCGGACGTGCGCAGCTCCACCGCCACGGCTTCGGCCGCGCGCGCCCCGGTGTCGACATCGAGCGACGCCGCGAATCCGGCAAACAGCGCCTCGAGCCGGCGCCGCGTTACCGTGTCGTCGTAGAGATTCTGCGCAGCCTGCGCTATGTTCTCGACAGTGGCGTCCTCCTGGAGCAGTTCGGGGACCACGAACCGGCCGGCCAGCACGTTCGGCAGTCCCACCCAGGGCACCAGCAGGCGGCGTCGAACGATGCGCGCGGTGAACGCATTGACGCGATAGAAGATCACGTGAGGGCAGCGGGCGAGCGCCGCCTCGAGCGTTGCCGTCCCCGACGCCACGATGCCGACGTCGGCAGCACGCAGCGCGTCCGACGCGTGCCCGTACAGCAGCGTCAGCGGCAGCGCCTCGAGCCGGAGCCGGTACAGTGCCGCCTCGAACCGATCGCGGGTCGGTCGTGTCGCCAGCGGCACCAGGAAGCGCGCGTCGGGGCGCGCGGCGTGGAGCGCGGCCGCGGTGTTGAGAAGGAGGTCGCCGTGCTGGTCGACCTCGCCCGCGCGGCTGCCCGGCAGCAGCGCGAACACGGGCTGGGTGATGCCGATCTTCAGCTGCTCGCGCGCCTGGCGCCGCGAAGCCGACGTCGCCGCGCCCCGCGCGAGCGGATGGCCGACGAAGGTGACCGGAACGCCGGCGTCCTCGTAGATCGGCGGCTCGAAGGGAAACAGCGCGAGCATCCGGTCGACGGCGCGCGCGATCCGCGCGACGCGCTCGCGCCGCCACGCCCAAACGGACGGGCTGACGAAGTGAACGGTGCGCACGCCAGCGCGATGCAGCTTGCGCTCGAGCCCGAGATTGAAGTCGGGCGCATCGACGCCGACGAAGACGGGGACGCGCCCGGCGAGCAGGCGCCGGCAGAGGTCGCGGCGGATCGCGATGAGCTGCGGCACGCGTCCCAGAACCTCGACGAGGCCCCGGACCGACAGCGCTTCGAGCGGGTACCAGGGCTCGCAACCGGCGGCCTCCATCCGCGGACCCGCGATGCCGACGAAGCGGACCTGCGGCACCCGTTCGCGCAACGCCTCGATCAGCGCCGCGCCGAGGGCGTCGCCGGACGCCTCGCCGGCGACGATGCCGACCGTCGGAGCACCATGGGAGGTCGCGGCGGCGGCGTTCATCCCGGGCGTTCGGCCGCGGTCAACGGACGATGCCGCGGCCGGCCGTCGCGAGGAACTCGACCAGCGGCGCGACGACCGGAGTCGCCGCGGCGGCGCGGGCGAGCGCGGCCTTGGCGTCGTCGAGGCTCAGGCCGTCGCGATAGAGCGTCTTGTACGCCTGCCGGACCGTGCGCACGTCCTCGGGCGTGAAGCCACGCCGGCGCAGGCCCTCGCTGTTCGTCCCGTGCGGCTTCGCGGGGTATCCCGAGGCCGTCACGTATGGAGGGACGTCCTGCAGCACGACCGCATAGGCGCCGAGCATCGCATGCACGCCGACGCGGCAGAACTGGTGCACCCCGGCGAATGCGCCCAGCACCGCGTAATCGCCGATCGCGACATGGCCCGCGATCTGCGCGTTGTTCGAGAACGTCGTCCAGTTCCCGACGACACAGTCATGCGCCACGTGGGTATAGGCAAGGAAGAGATTGCCGTTGCCGATCGCCGTGTCGCCGCGGTCCTGCGCGGTTCCCGCGTGTATCGACACGAACTCGCGGAAGACGTTGTCGTCGCCGATCGTCGTCGTCGTGGGCTCGCCGCCGTACTTTCGATCCTGCGCGATCTCGCCGATCGATCCGAACTGGAAGAAGCGGTTGCGCCGGCCGATCGTCGTGCGCCCGGTGACCACGACGTGCGGCCCGACGACGCTGCCGGCGCCGATGCGGACGTCCGGCCCCACGACCGAATACGCGCCGATTTCGACGTCGTCGGCAATCTCGGCTTTCGGGTCGACCGCGGCGGCCGGATGAATCCGCGGCATCCGCGTCACCCTTGGTCCGGGGCGGCGGCGTCCGGCGCGGCAGGCAGCCTGACGACGGCCATCAGCTCGGCTTCGGCGGCGATCGCATCGCCCACGCGCGCGCGCGCCGAGAACTTGCCCAGACCGCGCGCCATCTTCAGGATCTCCGCCTCGAGGACCAGCTGGTCTCCTGGTATGACCTGTCGGCGAAAGCGTGCCTTGTCGATGCCCGCGAAGAAGATCAGCGACCCGTCGGCGGGCGTGCGGCCGAGCTCCATCCACGCGAGAATCGACGACAGCTGCGCGAGCGCCTCGATCACCAGCACGCCCGGCATCACGGGGTAGGCGGGAAAGTGGCCCTGGAAGAACGGCTCGTTCATCGTCACGTTCTTCAGGCCGCGGATCGACTTGCCGCGGATGCATTCGGTGACGCGATCGACCAGCAGCATCGGGTAGCGATGCGGCAGCCATCGCCGGATCTCGTTGATGTCCATCGCACCGGTGCTAATCGCTGTCATCGCGTTCCCCTGACTTGCCGGCTTTGATTGCCGCACCGCCGCGCAGCTGCGCGCGCACCTGCACGGCCAATTTGCGCAGATGTCTGAGTTCGATGGAGAGCCGTGCCCAGTCGCCGTGCGGCAACGTGGGATGGATGCCGGTGTAGACGCCCGGCTCCCTGATCGATTCCATCGCGGCGGACGCCCCGGTCAGGGTCACCCCGTCGGCGATCGAGAGATGGCCCGCGATCATCGCTGCCCCGCCGATCTTGCAGTTCCGCCCGATGCGCGTCGATCCCGCGATGCCTACGCAGCCTGCGATCGCCGTATGCGCGCCGATCCGGCAGTTGTGGCCGACCTGGATCTGGTTGTCGAGCTTCACGTCGTCCTCGAGCACAGTGTCGTCTATCGCGCCGCGGTCGATCGTCGTGTTCGCGCCGATTTCGCAGTCGGCGCCGATGATGACGCGGCCGATCTGCGGGATCTTGATCCAGCGGCCGTCTTCCTCGGCCATTCCGAAGCCGTCGGCGCCGATCACGGCGCCGCTGTGGACGATGGAGCGCGCTCCCACCACGCAGCGATCGTAGATCGTGGCGTTGGCGTGCAGCAACACGTCGTCGCCGATCGTCGTCTCCGCGCCGATGACACAGCCGGCGCCGATCCGCGCGCGCGCGCCGACCACGGCGCCGGCGCCGATCACCGCGTGCGCGCCGATCGTGGCCGAGGCGTCGACGCGTGCGCTCCCCTCCACGATCGCGGTGGGGTGGGCTCCCGCCGCCGGCGGCGATGCGGTGTGCAGGATCGTGGCGACCCTGGCGTAGGTCGCGTAGGGATTCGCGCTGACGAGCTTGGGCAGCGGTGAGCCGGCGGCCGCCTCGGGCGACACGATGACCGCGGTCGCCTTGGTGCCGGCCAGCTGGCTGCGGTACCTGGGATTGGCGAGAAACGCGATCGCGCCCGGTCCCGCGGATTCGAGCGTGGCGACGCGCGCGACGAGCACGCTGCCGTCGCCTTCGAGCGCGGCGCCGACCTGCTCTGCCAGTTCGGATAGTCGGATGTTCACGGGCCGGGGCGTGGCGGCATCGGGGCAGTTGCGTTCGCCCGGCGCGGCTCCGGCGGGTCGCGCCAACGAGCGCCGGTTACTTGTCGGCGAGCGCCTTGATCACCCGGTCCGTGATGTCGATCCGCTGGCTTGCGAAGACGACCTCCTGCAGGATGAGGTCGAACTTCTCGGTTTCGGCGATCTGGCGGATCACCTTGTCGGCCCGCTCCTGCACGCTCGCGTACTCCTCGTTGCGGCGCAGGTTGACGTCCTCGCGCAGCTCGCGTTGCGCGCGCTGGAGGTCGCGCGAAAGGTTGGCGAGGTCGCGCTCCTTGTTGCGGCGCTCGGTCTCGGACATGGTCGCGCCATCCTTCTCCAGGCGCTCCTGCAGGTCGCGCACCTGCTTGCCCATCTTCTGGATCTCGGCGTCGCGGGCGGCGAATTCCCTTTCGAGCTTCTCCTGCGCCTTCTTGGCAGGCGCCGCCTCGCGGAACAGCCGCTCGGTATTGACGAATCCGATCTTGTACTCGGCGGCCTGCGCGGTTGCGGCCCCGGTCGCGAGCAAGGCGGCGGCGGCGAACAGTGCACCGGCGATGACATGGGTACTGCGTTTCACGGGATTCTCCTGCGCAGGCGTGTCAGAACACGGTTCCGACCTGGAACTGGAACCGCTGGATCTTGTCGCCCGGTTTCTCGTTGAGCGGTAAGCCGTAGCTGAACTTCAGAGGCCCGACCGGCGAGTTCCAGGCGAGCCCCACGCCTGCGGAATACCGGAACGACTCGAAATTGGGCTGCTGGCCGTTGAGGTAGATCTGCCCGGCGTCGGCGAACACGCTGACCCGCACCGATTTCTCGCCCTTGAGGATCGGGTAGAACAACTCGGCGTTGGCCACGATCTTACGCTTGCCTCCGAGCACGTTGCCATAGATGTCGCGCGGGCCCAGCGACGCCGTATCGTAGCCGCGCACCGATCCGACCCCGCCCGCATAGTACGCCTTGTAGAACGGCAGCGGCTTGCCCTGGTAGCCGTCGCCATAGCCTAGTTCCCCGCGCAGCATCAGTATGAAGTCCTTCGTATACGGAAGCGGCGTGAAGTACTGCTGGACGTAGCTCAGCTTGTAGTAGGTGAGATCGCCGAACGGCAGGCCGACTTCCGCGAAGGCGCTCTGCAGCCGCCCCCTGTTAGGATAGAGGACATCGTCCCGGGTGTCACGCGACCACCCGATGGTCAGCGGATAGGTGTTGGTCGAGTAACCGAACTCGTTTACGAACAGGTAGTAGGCCGGCGGGCTGTTGGAGAACAGCGAAAGATTGGTGTGATCGGCGCTGAAGCCGATGTTGATGGCGTCGGTCTCGGTGATCGGCAGGCCGAAGATCACCGAACCGCCGAACGTCCGCGACGAGTATTGCGACACGGACAGCGACGACGGGTCGACGCTGCGGTCGTAGACGGCGATGGTCCGCGAGATCCCGTCGACGGTCCAGTAGGGCTCGGTGAAGGATACCGAGATCACGCGGTTGACCTTGCTCGTGTTGACCTGGGCGATGAGGCCGTTGCCGCTGCCGAAGATGTTCTGCTGCGACACCGATGCGCTCAGCACGAGCCCGTCGGAGCTCGAATAGCCGAGGCCGGCGGAAAGGCTGCCGGTGGATTTCTCGGTGACCGTCACCTCGACGTCGGCCTGGTCGGGCGAGCCCGGAACCGGCGGCGTCTCGACGTTGACGTCCTCGAAATAGCCCAGCCGCTTGATCCGCACCTTGGAACGGTCGATACGCGCCCCGTCGTACCAGGCGGTTTCGAGCTGGCGCATTTCGCGCCGGATCACCTCGTCCCGCGTCTTCGCGTTGCCGCTGATGTTGATGTGGCGGATGTACACGCGGCGGCCCGGGTCGACGTAGACGGTGAACGACGCTTCGTGCTTCGCCTTGTCGAGGTCCGGCACCGCGTTGACGTTGGCGAACGCGTAACCTTCGGCGCCGAGCCGGTCGCTGATCGCCTTCGCGGTGCCCTGCAGCCGCTCCCGCGAATACACGTCGCCGGGCTGCAGCTGGATCAGCGCGGCGAGCTCGCCCGCCTGCACCGGCATGTCGCCGGCGAGACGGACGTCGCCCACCGTGTAGACCGGCCCCTCGGTGATGTTGATGGTGATGTAGATGTCGTCCTTGTCGGGCGTGATGGACACCTGCGTCGAGTCGACGGCGAACTCGAGGTAGCCGCGGTTCTGGTAGAAGCTGCGGATCGCCTCGAGGTCGGCGGAAAGCTTCTGTTTCGAATACTGGTCGTTCTTCGTGTACCAGGAGAACCAGCCGGGCGTCGTCAGCTGCATCTCGGACAGCAGCTGCGCCTCCGAGAACGCCTTCGCGCCGACGATGTTGATGCGGGCGATCTTCGCCGAGTCGCCTTCCTCGATCGTGAAGTTGATCGCGACACGGTTGCGCTCCTGCGGCGTCACCGTGGTCGTCACCTTCGCCGCGTAATGGCCGCGGGTGATGTACTGGCGCTTCATTTCCTGCTCGGCCCGGTCGAGCGCACCGCGGTCGAAGATGCGCGCCTCGGCGATCCCGATGTCCTTCAACGCCTTTTTCAGCGTGTCGGTGTCGAATTCCTTGTTGCCGGTGACGTCGATCCGGCTGATCGTCGGCCGCTCCTGCACGACGACAACCAGCACGCCGTCCTGCGCCTCGAGCCGGACGTCGCGGAAGAATCCCGTCGCGTAGAGCGCCTTGACCGCCTGCGCCGCCTTCGCGTCGTCGATCCGCTCCCCGACTTTCACGGGAAGATACGAAAACACGGTGCCGGCCTCGGTGCGCTGCACGCCTTCGACGCGGATGTCCTTCACCACGAACGGCGTGAACGCCCACGCCGCGTGGGCCGCGAAAAGAGCGAACAGCAGCGCGGCGAGCGCCGGCAGGAGTTTGCGCAATGGCGGATTACGAGGCACTGGCATCCTGATCCGCCGGTTCCGGCGATGAAGGGGCGCACGAAATCCGCCGGCAGGCAGGATTCGGGGCCGACGGCAGCGCCCGGGCCCCGGCGACGTCGGGCAACGCGGCACGGCGCCGGATTTCGACGCGAACATTCATCCGAAGCTGGACACTAGAACAGGCGGGAGAGGTCATTGAATAGCGCCAGCGCCATCAACACGGCCAGCACGGCCATGCCGATGCGCTGGCCGACCTCGAATGCGCGGTCGGATACCGGACTTCCTTTGACAACTTCGGCGAGATAATACAGCAAATGACCCCCATCCAACAGCGGAACCGGCAGGAGATTCAGCACGCCGAGACTGATGCTGATGAGGGCGAGGTAACCGATGAACACGAGCGTTCCCGCCTGCGCCGACTGGCCCGCGTAATCGGCCATCGTGATCGGCCCGCTGATGTTGCGCAATGACGCGTCGCCGACCAGGATGCGTCCGAGCATCTTGACGGTGAAGATCGACAATTCCCAGGTCTTGCGCGCGCCCTGCGCGACCGCTTCTACGATTCCGTAACGGACGGTCACCGCGAGCTGCGCGCCGACTTCCGGATCGATCTTCAGCTTGAGACCGGCGATCCCGATCTTGCGCCCGGCCTGATCGACGACGTCCGGCGTGAGCGTCGCATCGAACCGGCGTCCGTCACGCGCGATCGCCACGACGATCGGCACGCCCGGACGCGCGTTCGTCGCCGCCGCAGCGTCCGCCGGCGACGCGACGGCGACGCCGTCGATCGCGAGGATCCGGTCGCCGCGCTCGATGCCGGCCCGCTCGGCGGGCTTGCCCGGGACGACGTCGTCGACCACGGGCGGGCCGAAGTCGGCCTTGAGGCCGAGCTGCTGCATGAAGTTGCGCTCCCAGTCCGATCCCGAGAGCCCCGCGATCGATATCACGCGCACGGCGCGGGCGCCGTCGGGCCGCTCGACGTCGAGCGCGACCTCGCTCCCGCCGCTTGCGCGCAGCAGGCGCCACCGCAGGTCCTGCCAGCTGCGCACCGGCGTGCCGTCGGCCGCCTGCACGAGGTCGCCCTCGCGCACGCCCGCGGCCGCGGCGGGCGTGCCGGCGGCCGGCGCGGCGAGAATCGCGCGCTG